>Ga0307379_10005640_pt1 | contig 17398 bp, 15 predicted proteins | sample UN2MG_FD_202237 | JGI IMG/M metagenome (GOLD analysis project Ga0307379, IMG submission 202237) | Soil microbial communities from Risofladan, Vaasa, Finland - UN-2 | ecosystem: Environmental > Terrestrial > Soil > Coastal area > Acid sulfate soil | place: Finland: Risofladan, Vaasa | collected... | reverse complement strand
CAATCGGGCGATCGCTTCCGGGGGGTTGAAGAAGTTGCCGCCGGCGATGACAAGGTCGGCCTCGATGCCCACGATCTTCTCGACATCGACCGCCTCGTAGGTCGCGACGTCGGGAAGCGCATCAGCCACCGGCGGGTAATCGTCGGCCTCGGTCCCGGCGATGACCCGCGAGCCGGCTCCCAGGCCGAACAAGATCTCCGTGGAGGCCGGGGTCAACGAGACGATCCGCTGGGGCGCCACGGGGATCGTGACGGCCGTCCCCTCATCGTCGGTCAGCGTCGTCGGGAAGGCAGGTGCTGGGACTGGGGTCAGTGGCGGGGTCGGGTTCGGAGCGAGCGCCGCACTGGGACTCGCGACCGCGACCGTCGATGAAGTCGGCGCGACCGACGCTGCGCCCGAACTGGAACAGGCGCCGATGGCCAGGACGAATGAGAGCGGGAAGGCCAGGGTTCTGGACAGGGATGGCAATAGGGACCTCCGGCGGGTGACGGGTTCGGAGGGGTTCGCGAATCAGTCGACCCCTCGATCGGTTCGGATCCGACGGAGGGGTCTAGCCGGGAGAGCGCACGGGTCCTGCCTACCTTTCTCTCGAAGGTTCGAGCATGCACCGTGGGGTCGGCGACCGGACTCGCGCTCGCCTGAAGGAAAGCGCTCACCGTAGCGGGACTGTGCCGGGATCTCACCGGCTTCGCGACCACGCGGCGTGACAAAAATCTGTCGGTCACGAGCGTAGCACACGCCGATAAGCCGCCGATAAGGGCTATCGATCACCATGGCGCTCTCGCCCTCCTCCCGCCACCAGTCCGACCCGTCGGAGGAGGTCAACACTCATGGTGGAGTCTCGATGGTTGCGCTGGATCGGACCCGGACTGATCGCCCTCGGCGGCGTCGGAGCGATCGTCTCCACGGCGTCGGGTGGCGCCCGCCTGCAGCCCTGGGCGACGACGACGTGCACGGACGAGCCGGCCGCTGTTCAGGGTGGCATCGGTCCGGATGTGTGGTTCGAACTTGAGCCTCAGCTCGATGGCGACGGAGCGTTGCGGGGCCAGCGTCTCACCCTTTCCGAAATGGACGGCACCGTCGTCCGGGCGATGGACCTCCCCGCGGAGTCGTTCGCGGCTGGTCCATTCGGTGGGGTCGTGCTCGTCGGGGCCGATGATGGCGCGCTGTCCCGTGTCGACATGCTCGACGTTGAGCGCGATTGCTGGTCGCCACTCGACGAGACCCGATCGATCGTCCGGCGAGCGACCCTGGACGAGGCCAGGGGCGGCATCATCGAGATGCGGGTCGACCGCGCCAGCCGAGAAGATCTCGGGATCTGGTTTCGCCCGCTGGACGGCCGTGGAGCGGCGCGTCGGATCCTCGGACCGATCGAAGCCGATGCCCGCTTCGGTCGAACCTGGTCGACCGAATTCGCCTGGGATGCCGCGAGGGGACGACTGGCCATCCAATCGTGCGGTGAAGCCGCCTGCCGCACACGGATCCTGGCGCCTGACACGGGCGCCACGCTGATGATCGACCAGCCCGATCTGGGGCTCCTCCTGGGTGTCGATGATCAGCGAGTGATCACCTACGGCGCCTGCCTCGGACTGCCCTGCCCGGTCGTGTCGACGGATGTCATCTCGGGCGACCGGGTGCTCCTGGTCGGAGAGGCGGGTGCGGCCGCACTGGTCGGCAGCGGAGACGACCAGCGGCTCGTGTACGAGGCCGACTCGGCGGCGGGGCGGACACTCCGCTCGGTCAGCCTTGGCGGCGGCCAGCCCACGGATCTCGGGCACGTGACGGGCGATCTGCGCCTGATGACGTCGCCCGGGCAGCCGGACAACAACCGACTCGACCGCCCGCGCCTCCGCCACATGACCGGCGGCAGGACCGTACTGCTCAGCGAGACCCTTCGATGACGAGAGCGACGAACCGCGAGCTGCCGCGCCGGTCGACCCGCCTGATCCTGACCGGCTCGACCGCGACCCTGCTCATCGCGTTGATAGGCGGCGCGGTGAGCGCCCACGGGCCGGACCCGACGACGAGCGGCGGGTCGTTCGGCCAGAACCAGGAGCTGGGCTTCCGCTGGCGATCGGGGTCCGAACCAAGCAGGCCCATCAAGTCGGCCATCAAGTCAGCTGCAGCCGACGTGGCGACGACCCGGGCCTCCAGGGCGGCGACCTTCACCTACGACGCCGGGGGCGACAATCTGATCGGGTACGGCGCAGGGGCCACCTGCGGGGTCAACGGTCTGGCCTGCTACACACGCAGCGCCCCGAACGGGTTTTCGATGTGGCTCCGGGAGCAGGGCCATGTCTTCGATTGGGGGACCCTGAAGTGGTGCCAAACCTACGCGTCGCCGCCGAGAGGCTGCTATGACGCCGAGACGATCGCGCTCGACGAATTCGGGCACGTGGAAGGACTCGACCATCATCGCAACTTCGCCGATGGATCGGACTATGACGAGGCGGTCGTGCAGACCTTCTCGCGTACGAAGCCATCGGCGGGCTGGAACATGCACACGTTCGGCGTCTGCGATGTCGCAACCCTCCAACGGCAGTACGACATGGCGACATGGACGGCCAGGTACTCCACGTGCCTGGATCTTTCGACCGTCTTCACCCTGTCCGCCTCGCCGGCTACGGTCCTGATCGGGGGATCGACCACGCTCAGCGCGACCCTGAGGGTCACTGATCTAGATAGCTACGTCCGACTTGGCGGCAACCCGATCTCAGGTCGAACCGTGACGCTGAAGCGACGCACGCCGGGTACATCGACGTGGACGACCGTTGGCCCGATGTTGACCGGTTCCTCGGCAGGAACGTATGTCATGACCCAGGAGTTGAGCAGTGATCAGGAGTACAGAGCGACCTTCAATTCGACGAGCAAGGAAGGACTGCGGAGTTCCGACTCCCCGGTCGTTCGCGTCTCGGTGATCGCCTGTCATGCGATCGGACCCGTCAACGGCACCGATGCCGTGTGTATCTAGGGATGAAAGGAGTGCGCGCCATGGCCCGCCGACTCGCTCCACGGTCTTCGGTCACGATCCTCGGCATTCTCGTGTCATTGGCGGCCTGCACGGGACCGTCGACCGGGGGCGCCGGCACGCAGCCGCCCGTCGTCACGCTCCACCCGACTCCAGTCGTGACCCCCGTGATGACGCCGGTCGTGGTCCCCGCGCGGACGCCCACCAGCGACGTGCCCGGGGTCCCGACCCTCGATGTGCCGCCGGGTGCCTCCCTCGCCGCCGAGGGCGGCGACCCGGTGCCCGGACAACTCGGGTCGTACACCTGGGCCGACGGCGGCTCGGGCAGTCCGTGGCTCCCGGGTGCCGCGGTCACCGTTGCAACGGGAGAGCCATTGACGATCACATTCGCCGCCGATCTGCCGGTCGAAGGATGGACGGCCAGCCGGGTCACGGCCGGGGTCGGAGACGGGATCGGGGCCGTCGCCATCGGTGCCGGCCAGGGCCCCATCGCCTTCGCTGCGCCCGGGTCTGGTTCGTGGTCCGTCCAGGTCAACGTCCGTTTCGCGGACGATCTCGGCTCGGCCACCTATTACTGGCAGCTCAGCGTCCGATGAGGGACGGCATCGGCATGGCACACTTGGCGCGCCGATGCCAACCACTTCCGGGCGAAACCGCTCTCGGAGCCGCTCCCGACACACCGCTGGATCGGTACGTTCGATCGTCGTCATCGGGGTGGCGATGGCCGTGGCGGCATGCGCTGGCCCGGCACCGGCCGGCACCGTCAGCGCGGATGGCCTCGTCGCCCTGGTTGGCACCAGCGACGACGTCACACTCCTGGGTTGGGGCACGAACGCCGACGACCCGATCTCGATCGAGCTGCCAAAACGCGATACGACCTGGATCGCGACCGGCCGGGCGGATGTCCTCGCGGCCACGTTGACCGACGGATCCGTGGCAACGAGCAATCCGGTCAGCCTGGGTGTGCGGCCGGTCACCTGGCGGCCGGTCCGGGCGGCCGGTCCGAATGGCGACGCACCGGAAGGTCCCGAGTACTTCGCGACGTGGGATCCGGAGGGTGGACGCTATGCGACGCTGGCCGGGAACCTGGCCGGCGGAGACGCGATTCGCGTCGTCCTCGTGGATCCGACGGTCGCCAGCGCGTTTGAGATCGCACTCGACCAACCCGTCGTCGCGGCGCCGCCGACCTGGATCGATGACGACCGCCTGGTCGTCATCACCGGTGACACGGACCGCCCGTCATCGACGATCGTGGACGCTACCACCGGTGGGCTGGCCGAGGGGCCTGCAGGCGCACGCCTTCTTGCAGCCTCTGCTGATGGCCATCGGATCGCCACGATGGCCGGCCGAGGTGCTCCGGTCGTAGTCCGTGACACGAGCGGCTGGCTGGCCGGCGACGGTTCGTCCCTGGCCTCCATCGAGCCGCCGGATGTGGGATCGAGCGCGATCGCGATCGCGCTCGACGACGGCGGGGAACGCCTGGCGATCGCCTGGGCGGCCGCGGACGGTTCAGTCTCGCTCGCGGTCCACGGCGGCGCCTCCGACTGGCGTCGCGTCGCGACGCCCCAGATCGGGTCGGCGCAGGGCGCGGTCGTCGCCTGGCGACGGGGAGGCTAGCCGGGAGCTAGCCGGGAGCTAGGCGCTGACGGCCTCTGCAGCGGCGAAGATCGAGACCTGGGCGTCCTCTGGGAGCATGACGCCGAAGACCTTCTGAAGCGTCAAGAGGTGGACGCACGACCCCCAGCTCTCAAAATAGTGGCAGGTGCATTTCCACTGGCCGGCGTCGAGTTCGATCTCATGGGTGTCGTTGTCGCCACGGAATGTGAGTGCGACTCGGTCGATCGTGATCCGATCGAGTTCGCGGGCGTAACGGTTCGCCTTCTCGACTTTGCCGATCAGGGAGCTGTGCATCGCAGCGCTACCTCCATCGCCCATGCGGGCGCTCTCGGGCCGCCGTCCGGTCAGCACCTCGACCGGTGATGGCGGTCGCGTCTGGCCAAAGGGTACACCCGTCGGAGATCACGGCGCGCTGGTACCTTCGCGCCCGAAGTCATCCTCGAGACGGATGACGTCGTCGAGTTCTGGCGTCGAGACCTCCATCAACTCGGTCCGTTCGATCGCTTCGTAGCGGTGGATCCGGCCGGTCGGCACATGGCGATGATCACCCGCGCCAAGCTCCTCGATCTGGACCGCGCCGGCGTCGTCCTCCAGGTACAGCCGCAACCGGCCGGAGACAACGAGAATCGACTCATCCTTGATCTCGTGGCGCTGGAGCGAGAGTCGCTGCCCAGCCTCGATGACCAGGACCTTGCCGACGTAGCGGTCGGTATGTGCCCAGATCAACTCATGACCCCAGGGCTTGTCAACTCGTCTGGATGGGGTCATCAGATCCTCCCTCAACCGCGCACCAACCGCTCGCCCGCGACGAGCAAGGCGTCCCGAAGATCGGCCGATGTGGCCTCCGTGTAGACCCGGACCAGGGGCTCCGTCCCGGAGGCCCGGATCAGCAGCCATGATCTGTCGGCGAGGAAGAACTTGAACCCGTCACCGGTGTCCAGGGCGACCGTCCTCGCGACGGGCTGGCCGGCCAGTTCGGTCGGCGATTCGGCCGCCAGGTCGACCAGCAGCCGGCGTTTCGTCTCGGGGTAGGCGGCCCGCTCGACGTGCACGTCGATCCGCAGGTAATACGAGGCACCCGCGATCTCGTGGAAATGTTCGATCGCCCGCGAGACCGGCCACCGACCGGCCACCCGTTCGCGCAGGAACAGATCGAGCAGCATGAGATCCGCATACACCCCGTCGCGCTCGGGCAGGTGCATCCCAAACCCGAAGCCACCTGATTCCTCGGCGCCCATCATCGCCCCGGTCTCGATCATCTTCGGGCCGATGAACTTGAACCCGACCGGGGTCTCGTAGGTCGTGATCCCGTACCGCTCGCCGAGGCGAGCCGCCATCGAGGTGTTATTCACGCTGGTCACGACCGGCTCCCGAAGTTCCCGGTGCTCGGCGAGGTAATACATCAGCAGCCCGGTCACCTGGAGCTGATGGATGAAGGTCCCGCGCTCGTCCCCGGCGCCGGCCCGGTCCGCGTCGCCATCGAGAAAGAGACCAAGGTCGTAGCCGCCGCCGGCCAGGCGCCCGAGGGCCTCGTCCACGTTCGGTCGGATCGGCTCCGGGTTGACCCCGCCGAAGAACGGGTTCCGTTCCTGGTGGATCTCATCGACCCGGATCCGCCCGCCGCTCAACAGGCGCGAGATCCAGCCGGCGCCCGCGCCCCACATCGGGTCGACCAGGATGGAGACCTCCGCGCTCTTGAGGGCATCGAGATCAAGCGTGCGCCGAACGAATAGCTCGTAACCCTCGAACGGATCAAAGCGCTCGACGAGACCGGCAGCCTCCGCATCCGCGAACGGTCGTCGGTCGATCCCGATCCCCCCATTGGCCGCCAAGCGGTTCTCGATCGCCTTGAGGATCTCCGGCCCGGCCGCCGCTCCCGTGGCGGCCTTGACCTTGAACCCGTTGTCCATCCACGGGTTGTGACTGGCCGTGATCACGATTCCCGCCGCCGCGCCCCGTTGCACGACCTCGTACGAACACATCTGGGTCGGGACGGCCTGGACCGAGTAGGCGACCGGGATATCGTGGGCGAGGAGGACCTCGGCGGCTGCGATCCCGAAGGCCTCGGACGAGAAGCGGCGGTCGTAGGCGATGACCACGCCCTTGGCCTGCTCACCCCGCTCGACCACGTAGGCGGCCACCGCGTCGGCGCAGCGACGGACGTTCTCGTACGTGAATTCGTCGGCGACCCGGGCCCGCCAGCCATCCGTTCCAAACACGATGGTGGTCGGCGTAGGTGGCCGGCCAGTCAGGGTCACATCAATCCTCCGCGAGGGTGCAGCGTCCCAGGAGTCGCTCGATGATCGAGCGATCGGGGCCGGCCCCACGAAGGTGCGCGAGCGGCTGCGTCGCAGTCATCGTACCTCCCTCGAGCGGGGCGATGACGCCCAGCTGGCCGTCGAGCCGGCGGACGACGAGATCATCGGGCTCGACCGTGACCGTCTCGCCGGGCCTGACCACCTCGCCTGTCCCACGGGCGCCGAGCGCGGCGAGCAATGACGACCACGATCCGAGATCCGACCAGCCGACGTCCATGGAGGCCATCACGACGTGGCCACTCTGTGCAGCGCTCTCCATGACCGCGTAGTCGATCGAGACGGGTCGCTGGATGGCCTCATAGGCGTGCTGCAGCGACGTCGCCGATCCGATCATCGGTCCGAGGGACTGGAGCAGACCGGTGTAGCGCTCCAGCGCGGCACGGATCGTCGACCGGCGCCAAAGGAAGATGCCCCCGTTCCAGGCGACGCCATCCTGGCGGGCCAGACCGTCTGCGCGCGACGGCTTCGGTTTTTCCTCGAAGCGGAGCAGCGGGTACGCGCGAATCTCTTCGATCTCCATGCCGCGATCCAGGTCCGGGATGAGATAGCCGTACTCCGTGGCGGGTCGGTCGACGCTGATGCCGAGGGTCACCAATGGTGCTTCGATCCCAAACGCCCCAGTCGCCAGATGATCCGAGGCCGTCCTGATCACGGATCGGAAGACCTCCGGCCGCGCGATGGTCTGATCGGCCGGCAGGACGAGCATCACGTCCTCCTCGGGCCGATCGATGACCAGCGTCGCGAGGGCGATGGCCGCCGCGGTGTTGCGACCTTGTGGCTCCACCACGATCGTCGCGCCGGGCGCCTGGTCTCGCACGAGCTGCTCGTAGCGACGATCGGCCACGACCGCGATGTCATCGGTCAGGCCGGCCAGCCGGGCGACCGTCTCCTGCAGCAGAGATCGTTCGCCGAGCAGCGGGAGGAACGGTTTCGGGAGCTCCGGCCGGCTCAGGGGATGAAGTCGGGTCCCGCCGCCACCGGCCATGATCACGGCATACATGCAGCGCCTAGTCTACGGGCTGGCGACGCTGCGATATCGGGGATCCCGGGAATCGGCGCCACGCGACCGTAGCGACCGATGGATGGGCGTGACCCCGGGACCCGATGGCGCCCGCGAGGCCCCGGTGTCCACCTCGTGGGCCGTTCCGGGCGCCCTACGACCAAGCTGCCGTCGGGGGTGGTCCGACGTTCGCTCGACGGCTCGTTCGGGCGCGGGGCGCACATCCAGCCGCTCGACGGCTCGTTCGGGCGCGGGGCGCACATCCAGCCGCTCGACGGCTCGTTCGGGCGCGGGGCGCACATCCAGGCGGCCCCAGGCGGCCCCAGGCGGCCCCGGGCGACCATGGCGACCATGGCGACCGATGGCCCCGGCCGGCGGGGCGACGCTCGCTATCCGAAGGTGGACGTCACCGGCTCTGGCAGTCCTGCCTCGGAAGCCAATAGCGCGGCCTTGTCGGTCCGCTCCCAGGGCAGATCCAGGTCGGGTCGCCCGAAGTGGCCATAGGCGGCCGTCTGTCGATAGATCGGCCGCCGCAGATCCAGGGCGGCGATGATCGACGCGGGACGCAGGTCGAAATGCCGGTCGATCAGGGCCTGGATGGCCGCGTCGTCGATGACCCCGGTGCCAAACGAATCGACGGTGAAACTGATCGGGCGGGCGATCCCGATCCCGTACGCGACCTCGACTTCGAAGCGATCGGCCAGGCCCGCCGCAACGACATTCTTGGCGACCCACCGGGCGGCGTACGCCGCCGAACGATCGACCTTGGTCGGATCCTTGCCGGAGAAGGCGCCGCCGCCGTGACGGGCCATCCCGCCGTAGCTGTCGACGATGATCTTGCGTCCAGTGAGCCCGGCATCGCCCATCGGCCCACCGGTCACGAACCGGCCGGTCGGGTTCACATGCATGATCGGGTCGTCGCCGCGCAATTCGTGCGGGATGGACGGCAGGATGACCGTCTCGACGATCTCCGAGCGAAGCCGCTCGGCCCCAACGTCGGGGTCGTGCTGCGCCGACACGACGACCGTCCGGACGCGCTTCGGGATCCCGCGTTCGTACTCGATCGTGACCTGCGTCTTGCCATCGGGCCGGAGATACGGGAGCTGGCCGGACTTCCGGACTTCGGCCAGACGTCGCGCCATCCGGTGGGCCAGCGCGATGGGCAGGGGCATCAACTCAGGCGTCTCTCGGCAGGCGAACCCGAACATCATCCCCTGATCGCCGGCCCCGAGCTCGAACGGCGCAGCGGCGTCGTCGCGGATCTCGAGCGCCGAATCGACTCCCTGGGCGATATCGGGCGACTGTTCCTTGACCGAGACGAGCGTGCCGCAAGTCAGGTAATCGAAGCCGTAATCCGCCCGGGTGTAGCCGATCTCTCGAACCGTCTCGCGAACGACGGCCTGGAGATCCACGTAGGTCGACGTGGTGATCTCGCCAAGGACGATGACGAGACCGGTCGTGGTCGCGGCCTCACACGCTACTCGAGCGTCCGGATCCTGCCGGATGATCGCGTCCAGGATGGCGTCCGACACCTGGTCGCACATCTTGTCCGGATGACCCTCCGTGACCGATTCGGAGGTGAACAGGTATTCGGCGGCATCGACGATACTCATGGCGGCGAAGGCTAGCATGCCGACGACAACTTGACTGTCAGTTGGGAGCAGATCCCTCGGAATCGGCGATGGCGAGGGGCTCCAGATCGTCCGCAGGCTGGAACCCGAAGATCTGGCCGAGGAATGACAAGCGTGCCTCGATGGTTCGCCGGATCGCGTAGGCGCCCCGGAACCCGTGGCCCTCGCCCTCGAACGCGAGGTAGGCGTGCGGGACATGCCGGGCGGCCAAGGCCGCGACGATCACCTCGGACTGCTCCGGGATCACGACCTTGTCGTCGAGCCCCTGGAGGATCAGGACAGGCACGTCGATGTCGTCGGCGAAATGGATCGGCGAGCGGTCGTGGTAGCGATCCGCCGCCTCGGGATAGGGACCCACCATCCGATCGAGATAGCGCGACTCGAATTTGTGCGTGTCGGTCATCAGGAGCTTGAGGTCGGCCACGCCGAAATGGCTGATCCCGGCGGCAAAGACGTCCCGGAAAGCGAGCGCGGCGAGCGTCGTGTAGCCGCCGGCACTGCCACCCTCGATGGCCAGCCGCGCCGGATCCACCTCGCCGCGCTCGACCAGGAAGCGCGCCGCAGCGACGCAGTCGTCGACATCGACGATCCCCCATTTGCCATCGAGCCGCTGTCGATACTCGCGGCCGTAGCCCGTGCTCCCGCCATAGTCGACGTCGACCAGCGCGATCCCCCGGCTGGTCAGCAGTTGCTTGCCGAGGTCGAGGGCGGTCGACGAATTGGTCGTCGGACCGCCATGCGCCCGGACGACCAGCGGCGGCCGGTCCCCGTCGGGGCCGACGAAGTCCGGGTTGAGCGGTGGATAGAAGAGGGCAAATGCCGTCCGACCGCCAGTGGTCGGGAATTCGATCGACTCCGGCACCGAGATCGTCGAGGGTTCGATCGACATCGAGCTCGCGCGGCGAAGGACGCCCGCCAGGGTCAGCGTCTCGATCTCGAACCTGGCCACGATGGTCGGGTCCCCAGGCCGACCGGCCAGGGCCACGGCGGTCCCCTGCCCGACCTGCAGCTCGTCGAGCTCGGTGAACGGCGCCTCGATCTCGTCGACGGTCAGGTCGGGCCAGATCCGGTACAGCCGATCACGACCCTTCTCGCGACCGACGGCCAGGATGCCGCCATCGGGGAGAAACCCGTATGAGGACCGGTCGAAGATCCAGGCTGGATCGGCGAACTCGGCTTCGAGGGTTGCGAGCGCCTCCAGGCGGGGGCCATCCACAACGCGATACAGGTTCCACCAGCCTGTCCGGTCGCTGACCAGATGAAGGACGCCGTCGGGTGACCATTCGGGCTGGACGATCGACTCATCCGGCCCGCCAGCGGCCAGCGTCGCCGCTCCGAGCGTGCCATCGGGTGCGATGGGGGCGACCCGGAGCCGGGTCGAGTCCCAGGGCATGTCGGGGTGATCCCACTCGAGCCAAGCCAGGATCGCGCCGTCCGGCGAGAGTCGCGGGGCGGCCACGAAATCCGGCCCGTGAACGAGGACCCGGGCATCGCCCCCGTCGAGCGGGATCGCGACGATCGTGTTGGCCGCCTCCTTCCCTGCGCCGTGGTCTTCGCGGACCGCGTAGAAGCGCCGACGAACCAGATCGGCTCGCAGATCCGCATAGCGCCATGGCCCTTCCGGCGTGATCGCGACCGGAGTGCTGTCTCCGGGGTCCAACCGATACAGGCGACCGTCGCGCAGATCCGAGTAGACGACGATCCCGCCCGCGACGACGTACGACCCGCCGCCGTACTCATGAACCCCCGTCCGGACGTTGATGGGGTCCGGTGTCAGGTCGGTCGTCGACCCGTCCGCGGCGGCTCGAACGAGAACCATCCGGCCGCCCTCGGCGGGACGACCCTCGAGCCAGTAGACATCGTCACCGTCGATCCGCGGTTGCGCGAGCGTGATGGTGTCACCAACCAGGTCGTCGATCCGGATCGACGACGGCCAGGCGCCATATGGGGCGACCCGCGCGATCTGAGGATCAAGTCCCATGCTGCCAGGAGGCCATGTACTCGGTCTGCTCGGCGGTCATCGACTCAAGCTCGATGCCAAGTGCGGCCAGCTTCAGCCGGGCCACCTCCGCGTCGATCGCCTCGGGCACGACGTAGACCTTGGGCTCCAGTTCGGCATGATGGACGGCGACGTACTCGGCCGAAAGCGCCTGATTGGCAAAGCTCATGTCCATGACTGCTGCCGGATGGCCCTCGGCCGCCCCGAGATTGACCAACCGGCCCTCGGCCACGAGGTGAAGCCGCTTGCCGCCGATGTCGAACTCCTGGACGTTGTCCCGAACTTCACGGATGTGGCCCTCGGCCAGATCACGCAGGGCAGCCAGGTCCAGTTCCGCGTCGAAATGACCGGAATTGGCCATGATCGCCCCATCGTGCATCGCCTCGAAATGCTCACGCCGGAAGACGTTGATATTGCCGGTGGCGGTGATGAACAGGTCGCCCCAACGGGCTGCCTCGGACGCGGTCATCGCCGCGAAGCCGTCCATCAACGCCTCGAGGGCCCGGACCGGATCGACTTCAACGACCGCGACGTGGGCGCCGTGGCCGGCCATCCGCGAGGCGATCCCCTTGCCGACCCAGCCATACCCGGCGATGACCACCCGTCGGCCGGCGATCAGGATGTTGGTCGCCCGCAGGATCCCGTCGAGCGTGCTCTGGCCGGTCCCGTATCGATTGTCGAAGAGGTGCTTGGTCTGGGCCTCATTGACCGCGATCACCGGGAAGCCGAGTGCACCGTCGGCGGCCATCGCGCGCAGCCGGATGACTCCCGTCGTTGTCTCCTCGGTCCCGGCCAGGACGTCCTTGATCTGCGCCGGTCGCTTGCTATGGAGCAGAGAGACGAGGTCGCAGCCGTCATCCATGGTCAGCTGCGGGCGGGTGTCGGCCACGGCCTCCAGGTGGGCGTAGTATGTGTCCCGATCCTCACCCCGGCGGGCATGGACCGCGATCCCGTATTCGGCCACCAGGGCGGCCGCGACGTCATCCTTCGTCGACAGCGGGTTGCTCGCGGCGAGGACGACCTCGGCGCCCCCGGCCTTGAGGGTGCGCATCAGGTTGGCCGTCTCCGTGGTGACATGCAGGCAGGCGCCGATGCGCAGGCCGTCGAGCGGTCGGTCACGCTCGAACCGTTCGCGGATCAGACGCAGGACGGGCATCTCGCGCTCAGCCCATTCGATCCGTCGGATTCCCTCGGCGGCGAGGCCAAGATCCGTCACATCGTGGGCCACAGGGCTACTGGCAGAGGTCATCGAAGATCGATCTCCTTGCGTGTAAGGAACCGCCGGAGCGGGGTCATGAGGTCGGGCCATTGCGAGCCGAGGCGATGGACGAGCCGCTCTTCGAATCGGAGATGCTCGGCGTAGCCAAGTCGGTGATAGGCGTTGAGCGCGGGTGGATTGTCGGACCGGACATTGAGGACGACCTGGTCGCACGATCGCAGGAGCTCGGCCGTCACGGCGCCGGTCACCGCAGTCGCGAACCCACGACCACGATAGTCGACATCGGTCAGCACGTTTCCGACGACCGCCAGCCGAGCGCCAGGACTGACGACGTGGGTCCCGGCCGCGGCGACGAGTCGACCGTTCACGCGCAGACCGTAGTAGACCCCCTGGGCGATGGCGCTTGCGGGCAACCACGAGGCGAACCCGAGTTGGTAGAGCCGGTTCAGGTCACCGATCTCGACCGGGAGCAGACGCTGGACACCGGCGGGATAGGGTCGGAAGGTCGAACGATCCACCCACATCCGAACCATCGCCGGACCCGGATCCACGCGATAGGCCGTCTCGATGGCGGGCAGGACGGCCGCCGGGGCGGCCACATAGGCGACCCGCGGCCGGATCAGGTCACGGAGGATGCTGGCGATGCCATCCTCCCGGCCCATCACGAACATCGGTTGAGGCGTCGGGCCGTTGTATTCGAGGACCAGTGCGATCGGCCGCTCGCCATCCCAGGCGATCCCCCAGCGGGTCCTGGCGAACTCGCGCTCCTCGAGGTCGCAGATCGCGTAGGCGGCATACAGACGATCGTGCTCGAGAAACGCCCTCAGGAGCGTCTTGTCGGTCGTCGCCCGCGTGACGATCGACCCGTGCCGTCCGACCGCGACCGTCGCCATCAGCCGTTTGCCGCCGTGGGTTCGGTCTCAGCCGCTGGGGCCCGGACCGCCCTGAAGGCGGGCGTGGACGCCCAACGTGCTGCGGCCTGCTCCGATGCCTCGCGGAGTCCGGTTTCGAAGGGAGCCTTCACGACGCCTTCTTCGGTCACGATCCCGGTGATCAATTCGGCCGGAGTCACATCGAATGCGGGGTTCCGGACGGCGGTCCCCGGCGGCGCGATGCGAACCCCGCGGAATTCGAGGACCTCGTCGGCCTTGCGCTCCTCGATCGGAATGGCCGAGCCATCCGCGCTACCGAGATCGACCGTGCTCGTCGGCGCACAGACGTAGAACGGGATGCCGTGTCGAGCCGCCAGAACGGCCAGCGGATACGTGCCGACCTTGTTGGCCGTGTCGCCATTGGCCGCGACACGATCGGCCCCGACGAGGACGACATCGACCTCGCCGGACGCCATCAGATGACCGGCGGCCACGTCGGGGAGGAGCGTATGGGGCACGCCAGCCTGGGCCAGTTCCCAGGCGGTGAGCCGCGCGCCCTGCAGATACGGGCGGGTCTCATCGACCCAGACATGCACGTCACGACCGGCATGGTGAGCCGCCTGGACGATCCCAAGGGCGGTCCCGTACTGGCCGCACGCGAGCGGCCCGGTGTTGCAATGGGTCAGGATCCGGACCGGGCGTTCGGCAGGGTCGGGCAGGATGGCGTTTCCGAAGGTGGCCATCCGCCCATGATCGGTCGTCGCCTCGAAGATGATGGTGTCCGCCTCGGCGCGCATCGCGTCGGCGATGGCGTCGCCGTCCTCCGACAGCTCGCCGACCTCGACATAGCGGGCCATGACCCGTTCGACGGCCCAGCGCAGGTTGACCGCCGTCGGGCGCGCGTTGATCAGTGCGTTCGCGGCTCCGTGAATGGTGGCCTTTCGGGCATAGGGTCGACTGTCGCGCATGTGTTCGGCACTGAGCGCCAATCCCAGGGCTGCGACCTGGCCGATCGCCGGCGCACCGCGGACGATCATCTCGCGGATGGCGAAGCCAACCTCGCCGGCGGACTTGCAGGGATACTCCACCAGGTCGTCAGGCAGACGACGCTGATCGATCAGGAAGATCGTGCCGCCGTCCTCTCGAAACGGGGTGCGGAACCCGGCCGGGCCACTCGACACCAGATCGGCCTTCGGTTCGACCGAAACAGCAGCCCCCCTAACGGTCGATTCGGGGTCGAGGAGCGAGCTGGCGGCTTCGGCGGACGCTTGCTGGAGCGCCTGAGCTGCCCCAGCGACGGTTGCCGCGGCCTGGACGACCTCGGATGCGAACGTTCGGAAGAATCGGCGCCGGCCTAGATCGACCGCTGGCTTCGCGGGCGGCGCCGGGGCGGACGTGTCGTGGTCAAGCGGATCTGTCAATCTGCGCGCCTCGTTGCAGGCCGACCGTCAGTACTTGATAACGCTCGTGATCCGGCGTCCATCCAGCCGGTCGCGGCCGTTGAGGAACTCCAGCTCGACGAGGAAGGCGAGACCGACGACTTCGCCCTTCAAGCGTTCGACCAGCTCGATCGTACCGTTGACGGTGCCACCGGTCGCGAGCAGGTCGTCGACGACGAGGACCCGCTGACCAGGCTCGATCGCATCGCGGTGGATCTCCAGGGTGTTCGAGCCGTATTCGAGGGCGTACTCGACGGTGATCGTCTCTGCCGGCAACTTCCCAAGCTTACGGACCGGCACGAGGCCGGCCCCAAGTTGATATGCCATCGGGGCACTGAAGATGAACCCACGCGATTCCATACCGACAACGATGTCGATGGGCTCACCCAGGTACGGGGCCAGCATCTCGTCGATCGCCAGCTTGTAGGAGACCGGATCCTTGAGCAACGTCGTGATGTCGTAGAACAGGATCCCGGGCTTCGGAAAGTCGGGGACTTCGCGGATCTTCGCGCGCAGCTCTTCCGCAGACACGATATCGGGGCCTCCAAGCGCGACGAGGTGCGGCCTGTGATCGGGCCGCCTGAGGCCACGAAGTCTACCGCAGGCACCATGTCCCGCTATGGCGACCGTGCGGCCACGGCAAAGGCCGGCGCCCGCGCGGAGCCAGGCCGCAGCCGACCGGTGAGGGCCAGGCCGAAGGCGCCGATCACGATCGCCACGATGAATGCGACGGCCAGCCCGGCCGCAGGCTCGCCGGTCGATCGGAGGCTGGCGGCGACGATCGCGCCGGAGATCCCCGTCCCGAGGGTGGCCCCGATCGTATCGGTCAGCGACAGCGCGCTGGTGGCGAAACCCTGGGTCGTCACCGACGCCTCACGCAGCACGATGAGCGTGATCGGCGCATATGAGAGGCCCATGCCGAGACCGGCGACCCCGAAGGCCGGCAGGGCGACCAGCCAGGTGATCTCGGGCACGAGAGCGAGCAGCATCCCAGCCAGGCCAACAAGGATGAAGACGAACCCGACCTGCACGAACCGATAGGTCGGCCAGCGGGTGGCTCCGCGCGCCTGGATCCAGGCACCGGCGGTCCACGCGATGGTCGCGGCAGTGAGCGCCACGCCGGCCTGGACCGCCGACACCCCGCGCCAGTCGATCAGGGCCAGCGCGACGAAGGCATCGACCCCGAAGAAGGCACACGTCTGGATCCCGCGCACGAGGACCGCCGCCGGCAGGATCGGACGCGCGGTCAACGTCCCGGCCGGGGTCAATCGCCGGATCGCATGCAGGCCGATCGCGGTCCCGATCACGACAAGCCCGACCGTCAGCAGCGGCTGCCCGGTGGTCAGACCCAGGGTGAAGAGTCCGGTACCGAGTGCGACCGCGAGAGCCAGGGGCAAGCGCCCACGCCGGGCGGAGCGCGCGGCCACGGAGCCCTCATCGTCTGGCGGTGGCGCGGCAGCCACATGGCGGAGCGCCTGCAGGGTCGTCGCGCCCGCGATGGCGATGAGCGGCAGCAGTCCGAGAAAGACAAAGCGCCAGCCGAGCGACTCGCCGATCGCACCGGCGATCGCCGGACCGATCACGCCGGGCAGGACCCACGCGGTCGACAGCGTGGCAAACATGCGTGGACGGAGCCGTTCCGGGAGCGTCCGCCCGATGGCCACGTAGGCGATCGGCTGGAGGGTGCCGGCCCCAAGGCCCTGGAGAAACCGAGCCGCGACGAGGATGAGCATCGATGGGGCGAGGCCGCCGGCCAGCAGCCCGAGTGCGAACAGACCGATGCCGATCGCGAATGGGCCGGCCAACCCGCCGCGATCGATGGCGCCGCCGACCATGACGATCCCGATCAGCGCCCCAAGGAAGAACGCCGAGAAGACCCAGCCATAAAGCTCCAGGCCGCCTAGCTCGCGAGCCACGATCGGCATGACCGTCGAGATGGCCAGCGCCTCGAATGCGACGAGGGTGATGGTCACGACAAGGCCGATGGTCAGCGCACGGCGATCGGAGCGCCACAGGCTGTCGCTCGCGTCGGTCACACTCGGTCTGGCTCGACGCGCTCGACCCAGGCGGCTCGCCAGGCTGGTGGATCGAAAGGCTCAGCCCAGTAGTCGACCTCGCGATAGATCCGACCGTCGCGCATCCGACACATCGCGACGAGGTGCCACACGGAGCCATCGGCATAGCGGGCCTGGCCCTCGAACCACCAGGTGTCGCCGCTCCCCGCGATCCGTTCGAAAGTAAAGCTCGGGGTCACGACCCAGCGATCCTCGCTGCCGGCCACGCGAGCTGAGCCATCCACCATATCCGGCACGCCGCCGGGATAATGGTCGGCGAT
>Ga0307379_10005638_pt1 | contig 17402 bp, 16 predicted proteins | sample UN2MG_FD_202237 | JGI IMG/M metagenome (GOLD analysis project Ga0307379, IMG submission 202237) | Soil microbial communities from Risofladan, Vaasa, Finland - UN-2 | ecosystem: Environmental > Terrestrial > Soil > Coastal area > Acid sulfate soil | place: Finland: Risofladan, Vaasa | collected... | reverse complement strand
CTCGCCGTAGTAGTGGTTCTTCGTGGAGACGATCACCTTCTGGCGCCACCCCTTCAGCGCGTCGCCGACGGCCCGCTGGCTGTCCCGCCCGCAGTACCCCACGGCCGTGTCGATGTAGTTGACCCCGGCCTGGAAGGCCCGGTGGATCATGGGGATGGCCAGCTCGTCGTCTACCCGCTCCTCCTCGCCCTCCCCCGTCATCGGCAGGCGCATCGCGCCGAAGCCGAGCTGCGAAACCTTCAGCCCCGTCCGTCCGAGCTCACGATAAAGCAACGCGCTTCCTTTCCTGAAACCTGGCCGATCCTGCGGACATTCCACCGGGATTATACCGCCCCCGGGCCCCCAAGCCAGAGGCTGGCAGGGCCCTGTCCGCCCGGGGCTTGTACCTTTGGGCCGGCGGGACGGTATACTGGGAGCACCGGGCGGACCCGCGGGAGGGCTCGTCACCGGCTGGACGACTGTGTGTCCCTGCCCCTCTGGCGTGGCGTTCCGGCCGTGGGCAGCAAGTCAGTGGCGGCGGGGGCCCCGAAGTGACGATAACGATCCGTGTGAGCTGACCGGGCTGCCTGCAACCGCCGCGGCTTGCCGGTCGCCGGGTCGGGTAAGGAGAATCGCGTATGCGGTATGCCGTCATCATGGCCGGGGGCTCCGGCCGCAGGCTCTGGCCGCTCAGCCGGACGGGCCGGCCCAAGCAACTGCTGCCGCTGATCGGCCGCAAGAGCCTGCTGGAGCTGGCCGTCGAGCGGCTGACCGGAGCGTTCGAGCCCGAACACCTCTGGATCATCACCGGCGATCAGTACGCCGGGGCGATCCGCCAGGCCCTGCCGGACGTGCCCGCCGGCAACGTCATCGGCGAGCCCGTCGGGCGCGACACCGCCAACGCCATCGCCCTCGGCGCCGAGTTGATCGCCGCGAAGGACCCCTCGGCGACGATGGCGGTCTTCACCGCCGATCACGTCATCCGCCCGAAGGAGCGGTTCGTCCAGGCGGTGGCCGCGGCCTGCGACGCCGCCGAGAGCCACCCCGACGCCCTGGTGACCTTCGGCATCCGCCCCACCTGGCCGCACACGGGGCTGGGGTACATCCATTGCGGCGGGGAGGTCGCCAACGGCCTGCACCAGGTTCTCGGCTTCAAAGAGAAGCCCGAACGCCCCGTCGCCCGCCAGTACGTCGAGGACGGCCGGCACTTCTGGAACAGCGGCATGTTCGTCTGGACCGTCGCCACCATTCGAGCCGCGATCCGGAAGCACCTGCCGGACACGGCCGGGAAGCTCCAGCCCGTGGGCGAGGCGGCCGCGAGGGGCCAGGACATCGCCCCCCTGCTGGCGGAGATCTACCCGTCGCTGGAGAAGATCAGCATCGACTTCGCGGTCATGGAGAAGGCCCGGCGCGTGCTCATGGTCGAGCTGAGCTGCGAGTGGCTGGACATCGGCTCCTGGCCGGCCCTGGCGGACGTCAGCGAACCCGACGACGAGGGCAACACCCTCGTGGCGGAGAACGCCGTCGTGATCGACGGCGGGCAGAATATCCTCGTCACCGAGGACGACCACCTTCTGGCCGTGATGGGCGTGGACGACTGCATCGTGGTCCACTCGCCCGACGCCACGCTCGTCTGCAAGAAGTCCGACGCCCAGCGACTCAAGGAACTGGTCGAGGAGCTGGCGCGGAGGTTCGGCCAGAGGTACCTCTGAGGAACGCCGCCCATGGGCCGCTGGCTGGGGATCGATCACGGCACCAAGCGGATCGGCATCGCGGTCGGCAGCACCGCCGACGGGGTGGCCACGCCGCTGGCCGTCGTCGCCGCCCGGCCGTGGGAGGCCCTCGTCGCCCGGCTCCGCGAGCGGATCGAACAATACGGCGCCGAGGGGGTCGTCGTGGGCTGGCCGCTGAACATGGACGACACCGAGGGTCCCCAGGGCCGTCTGGCCCGCGACGCGGCCCTTCGCCTGGCAGGGGAACTGGCCACGGACATTCGCCTATGGGACGAGCGGCTGAGCAGCTTCGCGGCCGACCAGGCCCTCGCGGGCCTGTTCACCCGCAAGCAGAAGAAGGCACGCCAGGACGCGGTCGCCGCCGCGGAGATGCTCAGGGGCTTCCTGGCGGCCGACGGGCCCCGATGCGCCCTCCGCCCCGAGGACGCCGAGCCGTCGGAGGGCCCGTAGTCGCCGCGCACGGCGGGGGCGGCCCGCAACGGCCCGGACGGGGCGGCTTCCAGCGCGAAAAGCGGGCCGTTCGCGGTCGGCAACGGAAAGTTGCCCCTCGCAAGCGGCCCGAGCAAAGCGGCGCCGATCGGCGCCGCCGGGATCACCCGTTGGGTTTCTTCTTGGTCTTCTGCCCCTCGGCCGCGAGGGCCTCCAGGGCGGCGATCGGGTCGACCTCGGAATCCTCGTCCGAGGCCACCGCCGCGAAGACGTCGTCGTCGTCGATCTCGGCCACGTCGGCCTCCAGCTCGACGATCTCCTCGCCGCCGGGCGGGGCCGATGAGGCGGCGGCCCGCTCGGCGCGGGTCTTGGCGGGGGCGATCTCCTCGGGCACGCCGTCGATCTGGACCGTGAAGACGATCGGCCCGACGACCAGGCGGTCACCGGCCTGGAGGGCCGCTTCGTTGATCCGCTTGTTGTTGACGTACGTGCCGTTGGACGAGGCCAGGTCCTTCACCTTCGGCTTCTCGCCGACCACGCGGATCTCGCAGTGCCGGCGGGAGACTTCCTCCAGGGGGATCCGCAGGTCGCAGTTCTCCCCGCGCCCGATGACCGCAACGTCCTTGGTGACCGGGAAGTCTTTCCGAGCCCCATTGGCCTTGAACATGACAAGCTTGACGTCCATTGGTCGTCCTATCAGTTCCTCAAGAGGCGACAACACGTTGAAATGAGAGAGTGAACCAAACGCGTTCGACGTGCCTATTCTATGATCTTCGCCGGACCCTGCAAGGAAAAATGCGATGAACTTCCTCGCGGCTTCTGCCGCGCGGCGTACGTCCACGTTCCCTTCTGCGCCCGCAAGTGCCCCTACTGCGATTTCTACTCCGTCCCCTTCGGCCCTGACGCCGCCGGGGCGTACGTCCGGGCCGCGCCCGCCGAGCTGGCGGTCCATCGCCACGAGCTGGCCGCCCCGCTGGCCAGCGTCTTCCTGGGCGGCGGAACGCCCACGGTCCTGGGGCCCGAGCTGCTGGCCGAGCTGCTGGGCCACCTGCGGCCATGGATCGGCCCGCACACCGAGGTCACCATCGAGGCCAATCCGGGGACGGTGGACGCAGCCACCGCGGACGCCCTCGTCGGCGGCGGCGTCAACCGGGTCTCGCTGGGCGTGCAGTCGTTCCAGGACGAAGATCTGTGCCGGCTGGGGCGGATTCACACGGCCGCCGAGGCGCGGGAGGCGGTAAGTCTGCTGCGGCGGGCGGGCATCGGCAACCTCGGCCTGGACCTGATGTACGGCGTTCCGGGCCAGACGACGGCCTCCTGGGGCGCCTCGCTGGCCGAGGCCCTTGGCCTGCGCCCGGAGCACCTGAGCTGCTACGCGCTGAGCTTCGAGCCCGGCACACGCCTGGCGGCGGACCTGCGGGCCGGACGCGTCGAGGAAATGGACGCCGCCGTCCAGGAGGCCTGCTATCGGCAGGCCATCGACGCCTGCCGCGAGGCCGGGATGGAGCACTACGAGATCTCCAATTTCGCCGCGGCCGGGCGGCGGTGCCGGCACAACCTGACGTATTGGCGGAACGAGCCGTACCTGGGCATCGGGCCGGCGGCGGCCAGCTACCTGGGCGGGGTCCGCCGGATGAACCTGCCGGACCTGGGGGCCTACCTGGTGGCCGTGTCCGGCGGGCACCGGCCTCCGGCGACCCGCGAGAAGCTGACGGGCCGTTCGGCCATGGCCGAGACGGTCATGCTGGCGCTGCGGTTGCGGGAGGGCCTGTGCCGGGCGGACTTCCGGCAGCGCTACGGGCGGGAGGTCGGGGAGGTCTTCCCTCGCAGCATTTTGCGCCACAAGGAGTTGGGGACACTGGAGGCCACGGCCGGTCATCTTCGTATCGCCGAGGAGGCGTTGTTCGTCAGCGATACGATCCTGGCGGACATCCTGGCCGAGGCGTGAAAAACCCTCTGGGTCAATAGCCCCTACTCAACGCGCCCGGCTCCCGCGCCGATGATAGGTTCGGGCATGGGAAGCGCGACGGTCGGGATTTGCTCGAAGGCGGCAGGAAATGTACGCTTCCAACAGGAAGAGGCACCGCAGGCGGAAGAAGGCCCCCCCGTCGCGAGGCTGGCGCGCAGGGCGCTGAATCTCCCGGAGAGTGCAGCGCTGCCGGCGTGCCTGTGCCTTTGTGCCCACGCCCTGGTGCGCTCGAGGCCTGTGCATTGCTCTTCCGCCTGCCTCGTGTGGAGTTGGCAATGGCAGTCAGAATCGTCAAGGGAAAGATCCTGCCGATCGGGGTGGACCTGGGCACCAATTCCCTGAAGCTCGCCCAGCTCAGCGAGACGGACGGCACGTACGATCTCGTCGCGGCCGGCGCGGTGGACGTCCCGCCGGAACTCGGAGATAACCTTAAAGCCAGAATGGACTTCTGCGAGAAGGCCATCCGGGGCGTGGTTCGTGCCAACGGCTTCCGGGGCCGGCAATGCACCTTGAGTGTGCCGGCCAGCGCGTCGTTCGTCCACCACGTGAAGATCCCCAAACGCCCGCCCGAGCAGGTCCACGAGGCCGTCCTGGGCGAGTTGAACGGCAAGCTGCCCTTCCCCGCCGCCGAGGCGGAGATCCGCCACGTGATCGCCGGAGACATCGCCGGCGAGGGCCAGCCCCGTCAGGAAGTCATCGTCGTGGCCGTCCGGCGGGCGACGATCCAGGCCCAACTGGCCATGGCCCGGCGGGCCAAGCTGGACGTCACCGGCATCAACGTCGATTCGTGCGCGATCGTGGACTGCTTTGCCCGGGTGTTCCGCAGGGCCAGCGACCAGAACCGGGCGATCCTTTTCGTCGATCTGGGCTACGCGAGCACGCAGGTGGTGCTGAGCCACGGCCGGCGGGTCGTCTTTGCGCGGAACGTCAACATCGCGGGGCGCACCTTCGACGAGGCCGTGGCGGAAACGCTGGGCACCACCCCGCAGGAGGCCCACGGGATTCGCCGCCAACTGGACGGCGAGGACCCGGACGACCCCCGCGTGATGGAGCTGCATTCCTGCATGTCCCGCGCCGTCGATCAACTGGTGGACGAGTTGACCCAGTGCCTTCGGTATTACGAAGCGGTCTTCCGCGCCCATGCCATCGAGCGGCTGATCTTCCTGGGCGGACAGGCGATGAACAAGCGGCTCTGCCAGACCATCGCCCAGCGGCTGAACCTGCCGGCCCAGATCGGCGACCCGCTGGTCCAGATCGGCACGGCCCAGGGGGCGGGGCAGAGCAACGGCCTGGACCGCCGCGAGCCGCAGCCTCGCTGGGCGGTGGCGATCGGCCTGAGCCTGGGCGGACCCCAGGCTGCTTGAGCCGGCACGAAACGCGGGGCGGGACGGATCGAGGAGCATGGAGCGGATCTCCGCGGCGCCCGGCGGGAACGGAGGAGGCGCCGCAGACCAGGTGCTGTCGCCGCGGTACATGGCGTCGGCTGCCACAATCGGTGAGGAAACATGCCGACCATAGCCATTGTCAATGAGAAGGGGGGCACCGCCAAGACGACGACGGCGGTCAACCTCTCGGCCGCCTTCGGCAGCCTCGGCAGGAGGGTGCTGCTGGTGGACCTGGACGGCCAGGCCGCCGCCAGCCGCTGGCTGGGCGTGGAAGAGGACAACCGCCTCTCCGAGGCCATGCTGAACGGCGGGAGCCTGGAGCCCATCGAGAACGTCGCGCCCGGCGTCTCGCTGGCCCCGGCCACGGGAAAGCTCGACTCCGTCGCCCACGACCTGCGCCCCAGCCAGGGCGGCCAGCTCCGCAAGATCCTCAAGCAGATCCAGGACCGCTACGACCTGGTCCTCCTGGACTGCCCGCCCAGCCTCGGCAACCGCCTGATCGGCAACGCCTTGCTCGCGGCCACACACGCCCTCGTGCCGGTGGAGACGTCCATCCTCGCCCTGGACGGCCTGAAGATCCTGCTGACGACGCTGGAGGACATTCGCGACGGCTTCGGCCACGACATCGTCCTGGCCGGCGTGCTGGCCTGCCGCTACGACGGGCGGACACGCCTCAGCCGCCTGGTCCTCGATGAGCTGTGCCGGGCCCTGCCCGGCAAGGTGTTCGAGACGGTCATCCGCGAGAACGTGCGCATGCGGGAGTGCCCGGCCTCCGGGCAGAGCATCCTGTCCTTCGCGCCGGAGTCCCACGCCGCCGAAGATTACCTCGCCCTGGCCAGGGAGATGATCGCCCGGCCTCATGCCTGGCAGCAACCCGCCGCTTGGGCCCGTGACGACGAGGGCGCCGAGGTCCCCCAGGCCGAGAGGTGCTCGATCGGAGAGCTGCGAAGCAACGCCGCCGCCAGCGTGCGGGCCGCGGCGAGGAAACCCTCCGCCGCCAAGGACGAAGCCGAAGACGCCGCACAGACCCCTGCCGAGGCCACCCCGGCCGCGGCAGCGCTCGGCACGTCCCCCAAGCCGACCGACCCCCCCTTCGGCGGGCCGGAGCCCTCGGCGGGCTCGGGAGCCGGCAAGCCCCCCGCCGAGACGGGCCTCCCCGTCGCGGCACCGGCGGCGGGAATGGCCGCAGCGGCCCTTTCGCCCTCGGCGGGGCCTCCGGATCGCCCGGCGCCGATGTTCCGGGCCGACCCGACGTTGAAGGGCACGGCGCCCTCCGCATCGACGCAGACGTTCCATTCCGAGCCGGCCAAGTGGAAGGACCAGCCGGCGCCCGGCCGCATCGCGCCGCCGGTTCCTCTCGGCGCCCCATCGAACGGGGGCACTTCGACCGGTTCGACACCTCAGTCGGTCGAGCTAAAGCCGCTCCAGTCGGCCTCGACGGCCCCGCCTGGACAGGCCAAGCCCCCCAGCAAGGACCTCGCGACCTGCCTGGATCGGCTGGCCAAGGCGGAGGGCCGCCTGCTTGCCGAGGAAGGCGACCGTCCCCCGGCCCTCGGCGACGCCCCGGCCGAGCCGAAGCCCAGCCTCTCCGCCTCCACGCTCACCCAGGCCGGCAGCCCGGCCAGGCCGTTCTCGACCCAGCCCAAGCCGCCGGCGGCAGGCAGTCCCGTTGCGAGCGCGCCGCCCGAGAAGCCCCAGCCCGCCGCGGGCGGGCACTCCGCCGCTGTCCGAGCGCCCGATGAGACACCTGGCCCGGCCGAGACCCATCGAGTGGAGGAAGAGACGGCGTTGATGAGGCTTCTCCAGCAGAAGCAGGCCGCGGCGGAGTCGGCGCTGCCCAAACCGGCCGGGGCGGACGACGCATTCCCGGCCCTGCGGGCGTACCTTCGCCAGATTCGCCACGGCGAGGACGCCCCCAAGGATCCGCCCCCCTCAGACGCCGAGACGAAACCCGTAGAAACGGCTGCGGACAAATGAGTTACATCCAGGCGACTGACCCGGTCATGCGGCCTGTCGCCAACGCGCCGGAGCCCGACACATGGACACGAAGAAAGGCCTGGATCTTGCCGCCGGGCGGTTGAGCCAGCGGCCCGCAGCCGGCCGCAACGGCCGCCCGAAGAAGGCCACCAGCTACGGCAAGGAGCGTCTGGGCATCACGGCCATCAACGAATCGGCCGAGGCGCCCGAGCCGCCGGCCACGGCGCCCGCACCCGACCTGCTGAAGCCGCCGGCCGCGGCGATCATAGACCTCTGCGAGGAATCGCCGTCCCCCCCCCTGCAGTTGGGCCGGGCGCCCTCGGCGGCCGTCCGCACGTCCCTGACCAACCTGGGCCGCCTTGCAGCCAACCGCACGCGGGCCGAAGCCAGCCGACGGCCCGCGAAGGAAAGCCGTCTGCCTCCCTGGCTGCTCCGGTACATGGATCGCCCGAAGTGGTGGGTCGCGCCGGCGGGCGGGCTTGGCATTCTTGTCCTTCTGGCGTGGGTCTGCCTGTCCGGCGGGGACGGCACGACCGCGACGGCACCGAGAACGGCACAGGCCGCGCCGACACCCCCGGCGATCTCCGCGGCGCCCGGCTCGCCGCCGGGCCGGCCGGGGCCCCAGCCCAGCCGGGTCGTCGTGGTGCCCTCCAGGCCCGGCCGCGGACCTCAGGCGGGGTTCGTGCGGACAGACGCCGACAACGATGCCCCTTGGCGGCCGGCCCCCCCCGCCGCCGTGGACGACCCGTTCGACCAGGCCTCCCCGCCCCCGCAGACAACGCAACCCGCCAAGCCCAAGCCCAACCCCTTCTACCCGTGGATCGAGGTGGCGCGGAGGCTTCAGGAGTCGCGGCCGCACCGGCCCGCAACGCTGCCGGCTGCGGAACCACAGGATCCGCCGACCCCGGCCGGGAACGCGGCGCCCCGTCCGCGGGAAGTCCGCTTGCCCCCGCGGCCGCCCAAGGCGGCGACGCCCGCCAAGGTCGCGCCGGCCACGAAGCCCGCGCCGGCCGCACCGGCCGAGCCCGCCAGCAAGCCGGCGGCGCCGGGATACGTGCCCTGCCCTTCGGGCTTCTGGTTCACGGGGGTCGTCCAACAGCCCACGGGCCTGTTCGCCAACATCAACGACCGGTTCGTCAAGGTGGGCGGCGTGGTGAACGGAGCGAAGGTCATCCGCATCGACAAGTCGTCGGTCGAGATGGAGCGGGAGGGCATGCGGTTCTTCGTGAGCTTCGGGACCGGCAAGTCCGGGCCGCCCGCTGCGGAGGATCAGGACGACGACCGACCTTCCACGGAGGCCGACGACGACGAGAGGCCCGAGGACGCGAAGGGGGACGAGAAGGGCGGCAAGAAGCGCCCCAAGGACCCGGACAGCCAACGCGCCAGATCGGACGAATAGGCCCCCCGCCGCGCCGCCCGGCCCGGGACCGATCGGCGCCCTGCCCCAGTGTCCGGGCGCAGCTTAATGCCGGCCCGCGTCCGGTCGATAGGAACTCAGGCAGGATGCACAGCGGGCGCAGTTTGTCTAAGCCCCGCCGGAATCTTATGTTTACGCTAGAGCAAGGTGCCATGAGCGGAAAAGGGCAATCCGGCCGGAAGACCGGTGCGCAAAGCGTTGGATCCCAAGGGATTGCAGCGTTGCCCGTTTCGTGCGCCCCCGCGCCCGCTTGCCCGCCGTGCGCTCGGTTCCCACGGTACCGTTGCCCCGACTCGGCCCGCGATCGCGCGCCGAGCCGGCGATTGGGAAACAAGACATGAACATGATCAACCTACTGCCCCAGGACTATGTCCAGCGTCGCAACCAGCACCGGGTGAACGTCTTCAGCGTCATCCTCCTGGCCGTCGTGCTCGCCTCGGTGGCCGGGGCCGCGCTGGTCTCGGAGCGCTCCAGCCGCAACACGCGGGAGGTCTGCGAGCGGATCAACCACTCGTACGAGGAGGCCTCGCGGCTCATCGACGAGATGTACCAGCTCGAGGCCCAGAAGCGCACCATGCTCGACAAGGCCAAGACTTCCGCCGCCCTGATGGAGCGGCTGCCGCGGAGCTACGTGCTGGCGATCCTGACCAACGCCCTGCCCAAGGGCGCTTCGCTGACGTCCATCAAGCTGACTACCCACGTCGTCAAGCCCCCCGCCCCGACCGCGCCGGCCGTCAAGGCCGCCCTCGTGGCCAATCAGCGGGCCGGGGCCGGGGCGGAGGCCGCGAAGCTGGCCGTCTCGCTGGAGGTCAAGGGCAAGGCCGCCACCGACGTGGAGGTCGCCCGGTTCATCGCCAACCTGGCCAAGCACCCTCTGACCGACATGGTCGACCTGTCCTACAGCAAAGAGGCCCGGGGCAAGGACGACGCGCCCCGGGAATTCCACATCCGCATTCGCCTGAAGCCCAACGGGGACGCCCTGGAGGCGGTCGAGGTCGAGGCCAAACTGCCCCGAGACGACGGGCCGGGAGGTGACGCGTGAAGCTCGCCAAGCACGAAATCCTGCGGCTGGGGGTCTTCGTCCTGCTGCTGCTGGGGATCCTGGCCGGGGCGTGGCACTTTGTTTTCCGCCCGCGAGACCTCCTGGAGCAGCAGATGCGCCGCCAGATCGAGGCCAAGCGGGCCCAGCTCCAGAAGCTCAACCAGGCCACCGCCTCGATCGGCAACCTCAAGGCCGAGATCACCGGGTTGGAGAACGCCATCGGCTTCTTCCACTCCAAGCTGCCCAGCGAGAAGGAGATCGACAAGGTCCTGGAGGAGGTCTGGCGGCTGGCGGAAGCCAACCGCCTGACGACCAAGGGCATCTACACGGCCAGGCGGGCGGGTGCCAGCGTGTTCGTGGCGGAGGGCTCCTCGCAGAGGGAGCAGCCGATCCGCATGGAGTTCGAGGGGGATTTTGCCGGCTTCTACCAGTTCCTGCTGGCGCTGGAGGGCCAGCCCCGGATCATGCGGCTGAGCACGATGTCGCTGGAGCCGCGCGGGACCGAGCCGGGCTTCATCAAGGCCGAGGTCGAGATGTCCATCTTCTTCGAGAAGCAAGACAGCTAGGGCACGAACCCATGGTACCCAACAACGCCACGCCCCCCAAGCCCCCCACGGGCCCCGGAAACCCGCCGCCCCCGGCCCCCCAGCCGGTGGAGGAGGCGGCCCCCATCCAGCCGAAGGCGTCGTGCAGCCCGTTCCTGACGCCCGGAAACCTGCTGGTCCTGGGGATGTTCGCCGCCGCCATCGTCGGGGTGTACGTCCTCGGCCGGCGCGTCGGCCCGGCGACGGCCCTGGCCGGCCAGGAACTCGTCCACGCCAAGGTCGAGGCCGCTCTGAGCGTCCTGGAGGCCGGGCCCACGCCCGGCGACCTCGCTCAGCGCACCACCGCCAAGGCCATTGTGGGAGAGTTCTACACCGCCGCCAAGCAGAGGCAGATCGGCGTCCGGGGCCTCCGGGGCAACCCGTTCATCTTCCAGGACATCCGAGAGCGCGAGCCTCCCCCGCCCGCGCCGGAGCCGGCGAAGGTGCCGGTCGACACCGTCCCGGAAGATCAGAAACAGGCGTTGGCCCAGCTCAAGACGCTCAAGCTCCAGTCGATCCTCTTCGGCCCGCAGACCACGATGGCGGTCATCTCCAGCAACATGGTCACGGCCGGCGAGGAGATCGGCGGCTGGAAGGTCGAGAGGATCACCGCACAAGAGGTCGAACTGAGCTGGAAGGACCTCAAGCACGTTCTGGTAATGCAGAAGTAGCGGCCCCTTGGAGTGATCCGGAGGGATTGTTGTTCATGCGAGGACGGCACCAATCGTCCGAGGTCGTGGCCACGGCCGAGCCGGCCGCGCATGTCGAGGCCGTTGGAAGCGGCGCCGAGGCGAGCGAGTTCGTCTGGCAGCCGACCGACAGCACCGCGGCCCGGCATGGGCCGGAGCGCATCCTCGTGGAGACCGGCCGGATCACGCCGGAGCAGCTCCAGGCCGCCGCCCTCCGCCAGCAGGAGACCCCCCGGCTGAGCCTCCTGGACGTGCTGGTCCAGTTCCACGTCATCGAGGAGGTGGAGGCCCTCCAGGCGGTCGCCTTGTACTTCCGCCTGCCCTTCGCGCGCCTCCAGACCGCCGACATCGACCTGGGCGTCTTCTCGCTGCTGCCCGTGGAGTACCTCAAGGACAAGGGCATCCTGCCCATCCGGCGGATCGAGAACGGCTACCAGCTCGCCGTCTCCGACCCGGCGGACATCTTCCTGATCGACGACATCAAGCGGCGCCTGGAGGGCCGCATCCAGTTGATCGTCTCCCCGCCGGCGGACGTTCGTCGGGTCATCGAGGAGCTTTCGGCCGACCCGATCGCCCAGGTGGACGAGATCATCAAGGGCATCGCCGAGGACGCCGTGGAGGTCGTCGACAGCAAGAGCGAGGACGTCGCGGACCTGGAGATGCTGGCCGGCGAGAGCCCGGTCATCCGGTACGTGAACTTTCTGATTTCCATCGCCGTCAAGGAAGGCGCCAGCGACATTCACATCGAGCCGGGGGAGAACCGCCTGCGGGTCCGCTGCCGGATCGACGGGGTGCTGTTCGATCAGCAGGCCCCGCCGGCGAAGATGCACGCGGCGATCATCTCGCGTCTGAAGATCATGGCGAACCTGGACATCGCCGAGCGCCGGCTGCCCCAGGACGGGCGCATCCGCGCGACGGTGCACGGGCGGACGGTGGACCTGCGCGTCAGCACGCTGCCGGTCGTCCACGGCGAGAAGTGCGTCATCCGGATCCTGGACGCCCGCAGCACCATGGTGGGCATGGAGAAGCTCGGCTTCGCCCCGGACACGCTGGCGGCCTTCAAGGAGCAGATCCTCCAGCCGCACGGGATCGTACTGGTCACCGGCCCGACGGGCAGCGGCAAGAGCACCACGCTGTACTCCGGCTTGCGGATCATGGACGGCGACCGCCTGAACATCTCCACGGTCGAGGACCCCGTCGAGTACGAGCTGGACTTCTGCAACCAGGTCAACGTCCACGAGAGCATCGGGATGACCTTCTCGGCGGCCCTTCGCAGCCTGCTCCGCCAGGACCCCGACGTGATCATGATCGGCGAGATCCGCGACCCCGAGACGGCCCGCATCGCCATTCAGGCCTCGCTGACCGGGCACATGGTCCTCTCCACGCTGCACACCAACGACGCCCCGTCGAGCGTCACGCGGCTGATCAACATCGGCGTCGAGCCGTTCCTGATCAGCGCGGCGGTCAACGCGATCATCGCACAGCGGCTGGTGCGGCGGATCTGCCCGAACTGCAAGGAGCCGCAGGGCGAGGTCAAGGCGACCATCGCCAAGTACATGGAGAGATACGGAGCCGACCCCAAGCAGCTCTACCGGGGCGCCGGCTGCGAGAAGTGCCGCCAGACCGGCTACAAGGGGCGCCTGGGCGTCTACGAGCTGCTGGTGGTGAACGAAGAGATCAAGGACATGATCAGCCGAGGCCCGACCCTGAACGAGATGCGCGCCGCGGCGAAGCGGGCCGGCATGCGCAACCTGGGCGAGGACGGCGTGATGAAGGCCGCCGCCGGCCTGACGACCGTCGAGGAGCTCATGCGCGTCATCGAGGTCTAAAGAGGATGGACACACCATGTCGTTTCTACAGGAACTGCTGAGGACCGCCTTCGAGATGGGGACCAGCGACGTGCACCTGGTGCCGGGGCTGCCCCCGCAGGTGCGGATCCACACCATCCTCCAGTCGATGGAGGGCTATGACGTGGTCCAGCCGCAGCACACGGTGGAGTTCGTCCGGGAGATGGTCCCCGCCGATCGCCTGGACGGCTTCGAGACGCACCGCGACATCGACTTCTCCACGGAGGTCGAGGGCGTGGCGCGGTTCCGCGTGAACGCCCATTTCCAGAAGGGCCGGGTCGCCATCGCCTTCCGCGCGATCGCCGACCACGTGCCGGACATCTCGGATCTGAACCTCCCGGCGATCGTCGAGACGTTCATCGACCTGCCCCGCGGGCTGCTGCTGGTGACCGGGCCCACCGGCTCGGGCAAGAGCACCTCGCTGGCGTCGATGATCGACGCGATGAACCACCGCTACCAGCACCACATCATCACGCTGGAGGACCCCATCGAGTACGAGCTGCGCAGCGACCGGTGCGTCATCGAGCAGCGGGAGGTGGGCATCGACGTGCCCAACTTCGCCAGCGGGCTGCGGCACGCCCTGCGCCAGGACCCCGACATCATCCTCGTCGGCGAGATGCGCGACCTGGAGACGATCTCCGCGGCCATGACCGCCGCCGAGACCGGCCACCTGGTCCTCTCCACGCTGCACACCCAGAACGCCCACCAGACGGTGGAGCGCATCATCGACGTCTATCCGCCGGCGCAGCAGAACCAGATCCGCGCGATGGTGTCCAACACGCTCCAGGCGGTCGTGAGCATGACGCTGCTGAAGCGCCAGGACGTGCCCGGCATGGTGCCGGCCTGCGAGATCATGGTCTGCAACGCCGCCGTCCGCAACTGCATCCGCGAGAACCGACTCCACGAGGTGCCCAACATCATCGAGACCAACCGCGCCCGCGGGATGTGCACGCTCGACGACTCGATCAAGACGCTCTATCTCAACGGCGTGATCTCCTGGGAGAGCGCCATCGCCAAGGCCGCACGACCCGAAGCGCTGCACCGGGCCCTCAGCGCGTAGAGGAAGCACCATGACCAGCTACAAGTATCAGGTAAAGGACGGGGCGGGGCAGCTTTCCGTCGGGGTCGTCCAGGCCCCGAGCCTCCTGGACGCCACCGCGATGGTCCGCTCGCAGGGCGGGATCCTGGTGGAGATCGCCCCGGCCGCCGGAGGGATGGCCGGCGCGCTGGAACGCATTCGCGGCGTCAGCTTCGAGCTGGGCCCGGGGCTGAGGGACGTGCTGGCCTTCACCAACCAGCTCTCGGTGATGATCAAGGCCGGCATCAACATCCGCAACGCCATCTCGGGCATTGCCGACGGCGTCAAGAACGTCAAATTCCGCGCGATCATCCACCAGATCAAAGCGGACGTCGAGAGCGGCTCGCCGTTCAGCGAGGCCCTCTCGCGGCACCCGAAGGTCTTCCCCCCGCTGTACGTGAACATGGTCCGGGCGTCGGAGCTGAGCGGCAACCTCGGGCACATGCTCGAGCGGCTGGCGGACTACCTCGACCAGCAGGCCGACACCCGCCGAATGGTCATCGGGGCGATGGTCTACCCGTGCATCATCTGCGTGATGGCCGTCGTCACCACCGTCGTGCTGCTGACCTTCGTCCTGCCGAAGCTGATGCCCCTGTTCAAGGGCAAGGAGCAGCACCTGCCGAGCCTGACCAAGGGGATCATGGGGCTGAGCAACTTCATGGTCCACTACTGGTGGACGCTGGTGATCGCCGCCGCCGCCGGGATCACGGGCTTCACCTTCTTCGTCCGAACGGAGTTCGGCCGGAGGGCCTGGCATGCGACAAAGCTGAAGATCCCCCTGATGGGCAAGATGTTCCGGGCGCTGTACATCGCGCGGGGCCTGAGCACGATGGGCGAGCTGGTCCGCGCGGGCGTGCCGATGCTGGAGACCCTCGGCATCACGGCGGACGTCAGCGGCAACGAGCTGCACAAGGAGCTGTGGCAGCGCGTCCACGACTCGGTCCAGCAGGGAGGCAAGATCGTCGAGCCGCTCTGGCAGCAGTCGCTCCTGCCGTCCAATGTCGTCCAGATGGTCAGCGCCGGCGAGGAGTCCGGCAACCTCGGCGAGGTCCTCGGCGACGTCTCCGAGTTCTACTCGCGGGAGCTGCGCGCGACCATCAAGGCCGTCACCAGCATGATCGAGCCCGTCATGATCATCGTCATGGGCGTGGTCGTCGGCTTCATCGTCGCCAGCATCCTGCTGCCGATCTTCAAGCTCTCCAACGTGATGACCAAGGGCTAGCCACCCCGCGGACCGGCCCCGCCGCCCCGCGAGGCGGCGACCGAGACATTCGACACGGAGACACAGAGGCTCCGAGTGCACAACTCAGCGTCTCTGTGTCTCCGTGTCGCATCGTCGCGGCCGGAGGAACTCGGCATTCAAGGGAGGCGGAAGGTGACGCCATGAAACGCACAAACAAGCGAAGCGGCCGCGGCGGGTTCACTCTGATCGAGGTCGCGGCCGCCACCGCGATCGTCGGCATCGCGTTGACGGCCCTGCTGGTGGCCGTCGGCAGCAACACCCGCGTCAACGACGCCGGCTCGAAGCTCACCGAGGGTTCCTTCCTGGCCCAGGAGATCCGGGAATGGACCCTGTCGCTGCCGTTCCGCGACCTCGACCCCGGCGACGCGGACAAACCGCCCGGCCCGGACGGGACCAGCCCGCAGGTCTTCGTCGATGACCTGGACGACCTGATGGGCGTGACCTTCAGCCCGCCGCGCGACGGCCGGGGCTACGCCATGTACGACTACCAGGGATGGTCCCAGACCCTCTCGATGTCGTGGCGCGACCCGAACGACGTGGCCGTGCAGGTCTCCCCGGGTGCCAGCGACATGATCTGCGTCCAGGTCACCGTCAGCTACCAGGGCCGCGCCATCACCAGCGCCAACTGGCTGGTGGCGGGCAGGCAGGAAGACTAGACGACGGCACAAGCGACCCCTCGGGCCGCCGGGGCGACCTGGCCGGGCAACGGTACCCCGGCCGGTCCGGCGCCCGCGGGATGACTTACTACCCGTTGGCGCGGTCTGTTCGACGCGCGCCGGACGAACAGGAGACGATCGTGGACAGCGAGAGGACTCGGCCATGCGGTTGCAGCCATGGGGCGAGTCAGGCCCGACCCCGCGCGGTGCGGGCGGGCCTTGGGCACGGCCGGCGACGAGATCGGCTCCGGCGAGACGGAGTTCCGCACCACCGGCAGCGTCAGCCTGATCTTCGACCGGACGGACGCCTCCCAGTCGCCGCCGGGGTTTATCATGCCCCCGGCCCCGCCGACGCGGGTGCTTCAACCGGGCAGCTACAAGGAAGGGACGTGATGTGACATGCGCAACCGACGACACAACCGCAGGGCCGGCTTCACGCTGATCGAGGTGCTCATCGCCGTGACGCTCTCGGCGCTGCTGCTGGCGGCCGTGGCCGTGGCGATGAGCGCCTCGCTGTACTCCTACGAGCAGAACACCGGGTCGGCGGATTCCGACCAGGTAGTCCGCACGCTGCTGATGCGGATGCGGCGGGAGATGCGTACGGCCGACGCCATCGACTTCGGCGCGCCGGGCAACGAGGTGATCATCTACCCGCCGGCCAACGACCGCGGCATCGAGAAGATCCGCTACGAGTACGACTACGGCCAGCAGAAGCTGATCTACCACCTGACGGTCTCCGGCGACACCACCAGCGAGACCCTCCTGGACCCCAGCTCCCCTGTGAAGGTGCTGTCGTTCTACACGACGTACTACACCGCGCAGGACGAAGGCGGCGTCTGGTACACCCAGCGGGCCGTCGTGCAGATCTACGTCCAGGAAGACGCAAGCTACCGGACCATCACCTGCTCGGCGGCGCCCAGGCGGAACGTGACGTACTGAGCCCGATCCTGGCGGCACGGCCGGCCCACGGAGCGGTTCCACCTCGCCCCGCGGCGCGGTAGAATGCCCGCCATGATGTTCCGCGTGAAATGCGCCGCGTGTGTTCTGCTGCCCGTCCTTGTGGCCGGGGCCCAGTCCGGCTGTCGGGACCGCCAGCCGCGACCCGCCCCCGCGGGGCCCAACGCCCCCGCTCAGACGCCCCCGGCGGACGGCAACGTCCCCAGGCCCGAGGCGACGATCGTCGATCTCGGCCCGCCGGCGACGGGGTATATCATCGACCACACCCCCCCGCGCCCGGCCGCCACTCAGCCGGCCACGCTTCCGGCCGCAACGCAGCCCGCCACGCGCCCGGCGGCGACGCGCCCGGCTGGCCGGCCCCGCCTCTACACAGGCCACGCAGGCCACGCAGCCGGCGACCCGGCCGGCCGGCGACGC
>Ga0307379_10005636_pt1 | contig 17407 bp, 11 predicted proteins | sample UN2MG_FD_202237 | JGI IMG/M metagenome (GOLD analysis project Ga0307379, IMG submission 202237) | Soil microbial communities from Risofladan, Vaasa, Finland - UN-2 | ecosystem: Environmental > Terrestrial > Soil > Coastal area > Acid sulfate soil | place: Finland: Risofladan, Vaasa | collected... | reverse complement strand
ACGATTCGGATAAACGGAGACGTACCCCATGACAGTACACATGAAAAGAGAAATTGACAGGCTGAAACAGATGCTCATATCCCTGTGTGAGGTTGTTGAGGAAAATCTCCGCCGGGCGGTCGAATCGATCAGGAAGCGAGACGCAAATCTCGCTACGACGGTGATCGAAATGGACGTAGAAATCGACCACATGGAAGTTGACATGGAAGAGGAGTGTCTTAAAATCCTGGCATTGTATCAGCCGGTTGCGATTGATTTGCGGTTCATTATCACAGCTCTGAAGATTAATAATGACCTGGAGCGGATTGGTGATTTGGCCGTCAATCTTGCCGAACACAGCACATTCCTTGCGGGTCATCGGCAGACAGATGTTCCTTTTGACTTTGAGGAAATGACCCAAAAAACGGAATTGATGCTTCGGAAAAGTCTTGATGCTCTCGTGAAGATGGACTCCAAACTGGCATATGAGGTTTGTGCTGCCGACGACGAAATCGATAACATGGACCGCCAGATGCAGTTAATGATGCAGAACGCAGTTCATACCCACCCGGAGCAAACCGAATGTCTAATGCACCTGCGCTCGGCATCAGGCCACCTGGAACGTGTGGCGGACCATGCTACTAACATCGCCGAAGATGTGATATATATGATCGAGGGCCGAATTGTTCGACATAAGGCCGAGAACTACAAATAGAGGAATCATTGTGAGAAGGGGATTAAACCGTTGGTGAAGTCGCGAAAAGTTATAGTCTGCCTAATCGCAGCCTTAACGTATGGATTAATCTTGTGCGCACCTTGTTTTGCTATTGATGACGGGGACGTTCAATTCTGGAGTACAGCCAGCGCCTCTTTTGACATTAACAAAGACTGGAAAGGAAAAGTCGAAGAGGAATTTCGGTTTGGAGAAAATGCGGGAACTTTTTACTACAATCATTCGGATTTGGGTTTCATTTACGGGGGTTTGGCTGAATGGATCGATCTGGGATTCAACTACAGGCAGATCTTTTTTAAAGACAGTGCAGGCGAATGGAGACGCTAAAATCGGCCACATGTAAATGTAACTTTGAAAACCGAAGTGAATGACTTTGCTCTGAGCAGCAGGTCAAGATTGGAATTTCGAGATAGAGAAATCAAAAAAGACATTTGGGTTTACAGACACAAACTTACGATCATGATGCCGTTTGAACTAACAAAACTCAAACTGCAACCTTATATCGCAGATGAAGTGTTTATCGATCTTGACAAGTCGGAATATGTCGCGAACAGGCTTTATTCCGGCTTCTCGTTTACATCGTCAAAACGTATCAAGAGCGAGTTCTTTTATTTGTGGAAATGGGGTAAATCAGGCGGCGATCGGACATACATCAATGTGATTGGGGCCCAGTTAAAATTATATTTCTAATGTATGGAAGATAGCTTTTTAGCTTTATCCGACCTGAATCACAAAACCGAACTATGAGCCGGTCGAACAGCACTCAGGTCTTCATCGAATCCAGTTCTATAAAAGCTATCGGCAGGAAGATAAAGACCGGCAGCCACGCCCAGAACTCCGGCATGACCTTGTCGAAGATAACCTCCGTAGCGAGTATTTTGCAGGCAAAACTTGTAATAAAACACACCCCGGTCAGGGCAAAGCTGATCATCACGGCAGACTTTACCGACTTTGGATCCCGACAAACCAGTAAAGGCAGGCTTATCATGAGCATTACCAAATTTATGAGCGGATCGGTAATGCGGAAATGCTTCTGGCTGGAAAGCTGAGCCATGTCTCTAATTTGTATTTTTTGTGCTTCGAGAGCTGTTAATTGTCGCAATGATAACAGAGCTTTGTGCTCGGATTCGCACCTGACCGGGATGTGTTTTGCCGTGATGTCACTGGCATAAAAATCTATCGGCTGGGGACCTTTTCCGGAGCCTCTTTCAGTCAGCAGGCCGTGAGGGACCCACTCGCCGGTTTCCAGAGATTGGGTCCACAAGTCCCATCGACCTGTTTTATCATTATAAACCGCTTTGTCAGCATCTATGCGCCCGGTTACTTCCCAGATACCGGGCCTGGATGTCGTAGGGCGGCGCAGGATGATGGTGGGATTATATAGAGTTGATGTTTCTACATCGAATATTAGAGAGCAGATGAGTGAACCTTTGCCGTCACTAATGAATCTCACTCTATACCATTCCTGGCCGGGAATATCACCGTGGCTGCGCACGAGCTTGTCTGCGAGCGGGGGTATTATGAATTCCTGGTCGATCACCAATACACCGGTCAACAGCAGCGAGAGAAACACTATCGGGAAAATTATACGCTTCAAGCTGACACCCGAAGCCATCACGGCCACCAACTCGTTATGACGGACCATTTTGCCGAACGAAAAGGCCGCCGCTACTACGGTTATCATCCCGGCGAAATCCCTGAAATATAGCGTGTTGTTAAGAAGGTAAAATGTAAATATATTTTTGATAATGGCCACGGTTTCAAGATCTGCATTTTCTGTAAATTCGTCAAGATTCACGAATAAATCAATAATTATTCTCAGCCCCACGAGCACACAAAAGGCTATGCAATAACCTATCAGAAAATTCTTCGCAACGTATCTGTCCAATATTTTCATAATTTTGGTCCCACATGTTGCGGGCCTTAGACGCTCATATTCAATCCCGGTTTTGCCGGGATTTTGTCATTAACTTAATGTTTCAACAAGTGGCGGTATATCACAAGAACCAAAAGTAACAAAAATGCCAGTCCCGCCCACATCACAGCCACGCCCGTAATGCTTTCGGAACCGTGACTTGTGATAAGGTTTTTGCCGCTCATTATACAGACTATCAGTATCGCGGCGGGGATACAACTTGCCCCGAAAGCAGTGAGCAGATGTCCGCCTTTTTTTATGATGCCCAGGCCGATGCCGATCAATATCATTGGTATGCAGCCTGCTCCGAACACCAGCCGGGTATGTATCTCGGCTTTTATTCGCACCAGCACATGGCGTATCTCTCTCTGAAGGCTGCTATGCAAATTACTCAGGCTCTCGCTCGGCTGCAATCCCAACTGTTGCGACAAGTCCGAAGCTAATTTTTCAACTTTTAATGAACCACTTTCGGTCTTAAATTCATTTGCAGCGACTTCTGCGGCCCGGGGCGGTATCAAATCGCGAATAATATACCGCATCGTCAATTCATCTGATCCTTCCATCCTTGAATTGTAGATATCCATCGTCAAAGTCGGTTTCAGCTTATCGACCTCGATATGAAGCAGGGCTTTTTCGCATATTAAAGTATGTAAGATTTCTTTGCTGTCAGTATTATATTCTATGACTACTACTTCGTCTTCGCCTGAGAGTTCTACTTCTTCATCTTGTGCACTGCATTGACCGGCGATAAATTTGACTGAGTTCGGATTTCCAAGCAGCTCATAGAATCCTCCGGCATCCTCAGCACTTTCCGGAGGCGTTTCATCCCTTTTTGTTATTCCGGCGTTAATATCTTGCGCTAATAACTCTATCATGATTTGAGCGTAAGTCTCGCGTGCCAGTTTTTCGATCGGGTAAAAGTTCATCAAGTCGGCTTCGATCTTTCTCATTTCATCTATTTTTTTGAATTTTATCTCATCGCTTAACAGTGAGCCGAGTTCCACCGTCACCGACCCCCATTCCGCTCCTGCCTCCGAATCTGCGCCCATTTGACCTGACTTGTATGCTAATATCTGTACTTCATTGAATCTTTCATGCGATTTGATACTTACTTTAGCGTCTTCTGCGGTAAAAATGTCTTTTATTTCGTTGTTTTTTATTTCGGTTACAATCACACCCGAGAGAACATCTTTTTCCTGGTCGGTCTTGTCGGCGTAAATCAGGTACCGGTAGTCCGGTGGCAGTTCATAATATCTTTTTCGCTGGATATTACGGAAAAGTATTTTCTTTGCGTCGGTTTTAAGAGAATTTTCCGCGCGTTGCACAAAAACAGGCATTACGTAGAAGCTCAAAAGCAAATTTGCAATCGCCACTATAATCGCCAGAGCCAATCCGGGATAAACAAGCCTTATCAGACTTATTCCGCTCGCTCTGCAGGCGTCAAGCTCACTATCGCTTGCGAATCGCCCGTAAACCAGAGAGCACGCGAACAGCGCGGCCATTGGCAGCACAAACGTCAGGGTTATCGGCAGAAAATAGCTCATAAGGGAAAGCACCTGGCGAGGTCCGACTCCAAATTCCTGAACCGGCTGCAGAATGCTGCCCAGGCTCAACATTAGCGTCAGAGCGACCACCGCTAATATAAAAGCCCGCAAAAGCTCGCGAAATATATATTTATGTAATGTAAAAAGCATGCCGTCAATTTCCAACCGTCAATTTTGAAACCTCAATTATCAACAGTAGAGGGCATTTTGCAACAAAATTACCCACTGTTTGCTCATGGACTCATGCGATAACGGCAACAAATTGCTGATATTCTCATTATTTTCTCATTTGCTTCGTATATGATGAAGTATACGGCTCGGGAAGACCACTATAATATTGCCGGCGTGAAACGAGATCACAATGATTAAAAAATGGCGAGTCGAGCGTTTCGACTTGCACAGGAATGCGATTTGTGAGAAAGGAGCAGATTATGTTAATTAGGCGGATAATTACAGCTTTATTAATGTTGGGCCTTTTTGGTGTTGGCGTAGCCACCCTGTCGTGCGCGGCCGAGGCGAAATACCAGGATACCTTCAACATCGAGAAGACCACCTTGGCGGACAAAGGCTCGAACACCTACATGATCCTCAAGCCGGGCTACAAACTGATCCTCACAGATGGCAAGGATACTCTGACGATCACGGTCCTGGACGAGACGAAGACCGTCGACGGCGTAAGAACACGCGTCGTCGAAGAGCGCGAGACCAAGGGCGGCAAACTTGATGAGGTCTCCCGCAATTATTTCGCCATCGATAAGGCCACCGGTGATATCTATTATTTCGGCGAGGATGTCGACATGTACGACGCCGACGGCACTACAAAACATGAGGGTAGTGTCTGGAGCTTTACAGCGATTCCGCCTGAGGTGGTGAAGCTTGAGGTGAGGGGCCCAAACGAGGTGTCCGAGGAGTCCGGCGCACAATATACTGCCTTAGCCTACCATGAGGATGATTCCATCAAGGACGTGACCACCTTGACAATCTGCTCGATTGAGCCGAACACCTCCGGCAGCATCAACCAAAGTGGCTTTTTGACACTAACGCCTCTGGATACGCCTGTAGAAGCGACCATAAACGCAGAATACACCGAATGTCAGGCTACGGTCAAAGGCCAAAAATTGGTATTCTGTCTGCCTTATCATCGATCTCATGTAGTCGATGGTGCGACGATGACGATTAAGATTCTTCTGTGATGTTGGCTGTCTATTCAAGAAGGGGCTGGCAGTTTAAAGCACTGTCAGCCCTTTTCTTTTTTCGCTAAATCCACGGTTCAAGGGTCCCCAGTTCTCCTAATGTTGCATCACCCACCTTCTCCCAATACGCTCGCCAAAGACCACTGGAACGAACCGACGCTAAGGTCATCAAGCTCTCGGCAGGAACCACATCCCAGTGAGCCTTGGCTCGGGTCACGTAGCTAACTATGGAAAGTGCGAAAGTTCAGACTTTTCAATCCTTGGGAAAAGTGACTACTGTGCCATCTTTGAAGACCACCGCTCCGGTTCCATACAGATAGATAAGACCATATCCATCTACGAGAATGAATCTCAAGGGATCGTTCTCTTTGCCCTCAAAGTCAAAACCCATAATGTCTGTAACTCGACCTTTGAAGCGCCAAATACTACCGTGCCCCACCGGGATAGAGGCACCGCCAGCCCCAAAAGGCTGCCTATCCTTAGGATATTCAAGTTCAAACCGTACAAGATTAGATCCGGCTTCAGAAATAGTGACGCTACCCTTTTCTCGATCCGGAATAGTCTTTCTAGCGACATTCAGGAAAGCACCGATAACAAAGCGTTCTCCCAAATCCGATGATAGTAAAAGATGAGCAAAAGTTTCCTCGACCTCTTGCTGAAAGGCCTTCGGCAATGAGTGAAGCGCTTGAGTTCGTACAAATCTCTCCAAGGAACTTAGATCCTTTCGGGCCTCCTCGAACTCTGTCTTAGGCTCCTTTCGGACCTCCTCAGACGCTATCTTAGGCTCCTTTCGGACCTCCTCGGACACTATCTTTGGCTCCTTTTCGAGACCAAGAGGGTCGATATCTTTGATTTTGTCGGCGTAAATCTGGTACGGATATTTGCTCAGCAATTCTTTGCCGTATTGGGCGATCAAAGCTTTATTTTGTTCGCTCATCATTCTGCTTTTGACCTGCCCTTCCATATTAGTTGAGTATTGTTTCTCTTCGCCGGGGGCCTTTTCCAGGATTTTGACGATGCGCCAACTAATGCCCTGGCGGTAAAAGCCCTTCACGGGCCCGATGATTTGATTCGGATTGCCCGCCCATAAATCCTTCCAGAACAATCCTTCGCTGCTGGGATTTGTAGTGAAAGGTTTGCCCTCTTTTTCGAGAGCGAATTGTTGCCTGACCGCCTCGAAATCCTTTCCGCTGTCAAGCACGGCCCTTGCCTGTTTGGCGGTCTTAAGGTCCTGACACCAGAACAGGTCGATCTTCAGGCTTTTGCTTGTTCCGAACGATTCTTTGTTTTTGCCGAAGTAGGCGATGATCTGCTCGGTTGTCGGTTCTTTAAGTTCCTTGCGCTTTGCCGATAAGGCTTCACTGAGCAGCCTCCTGTCCTCATAATCTCTGACCTGCTTTAACATATCTTTATCCCGGTCGAGTCCGAGTGTTTTGGCCTCAGAGACCAGCAGCGGCATTCGCAGGGCCCGCTCCAATAACTGATCGACGCCTTGCGGAGTATTCAGGTCTCGCGGACGTCGCGGCGGGACAATATCGCAGAGCGCTTCGAACCAGTCTTTCAGCGTTATCTTTCCATTTGTATACTGTGCCAGCACAATATTTTTCTCGGCCTCCGTTAGTTCATCTTTAATCTGAGACGTACGGATAAATCCTACGTTGCGGGCTTGTTTCGGATTACGTATCAGCCTTTCGTGAATTTGGATGGCTCTCGGGAAATTCTGCTTTAACTTTGAAACACGAGACTTGCCGTATATCTGGTTGTAATACTGATCCAGCATTGTGTTGGTTTTAGCTCTTTCGATCATCGCTTTCGCTCCGGCCTCGTTCAGCTTGGGATCGGCCTGCATCTTCCGTGTTATTTCATCGGCCGGGATATCGATTTTGCCTTGTATGTGCCTTGCTAACAACAGGTTGACGAGCTTTCTTTCCATGAACCTTTTGACCGAAGTGCTGATCGAGTCATTTTCGAGATAACCCTGCGAGCGGGCTTCGATTATCGTGGCTTTTTCCGCGAGCATTTTCATAAGCGCCGTTTTGGCATCGACCGGCTCGGTATTCTCGTCGTAGTTGTCATAGTCATAGGGATAAAGCTCGGTCATCAGTCGCTTCTCAAGCTCTTCTCTTGTAATCACGTAATAGGCTATTCTCGCAACAGTGATTGATTCGGCGGCGGCGGACTTTACCCCGGGCGGTACATTTGGCTGCCCAGACGCACAGACAGATCCTTCTGCGAAGCAAAAATAAAATATCGCCGATAATAACCATAAAAAGGTGAACATAGAGGCGGTTCGCGAACCGCCCGTACTTGAAAATAACTTTACCATTTGTCTTTTCCCCTAAAATAACATTTTTTACAGGTTCTATTATAACATTTCCGCCGGTATTAGCAATGAAGTTCGGCGATTTCTCCCGGTGCGGGCAGAAATTCATACCAAGTGTATTTCAGAGCGACCACAGCGACGATTGCCAGCGCAAACCAAAACGCCGAATAGAGATACCAATGGCCAACGAGGTACATCGGGAACAGGTACAATCCTGTAATCGCAAGCATGGCAAGCAGAACGTTTACGATTGTTCGTGACATGCTTTCCGATTTGCAGGATAACTCCTGCCTGGATAGACCGGCTTTCGCTGCAATCGGTTTCCACAAACCGAAAGGCCGAACGGATTTATAAAAACTGACAAGAATTTCATCATCCGTCGCCCGTGTTGCCAGGGATACTGCGATACTGGCAATCAGCGAAGCGGCACATATCAAAGGAAACGCATAGTAGACCGGCACGTCCGGGAAAAACAGGGCCACCACTGACAGAAGCATGCCGCCCAGCGTGCCGAGCGCATAGCCCCAGCCGTTCATTCGCCACCAGTACCACCTTAGCACGTTCGGTACGGCCATACCCCCGCCAAGCACCATCATCATCCAATTCCATATCTCGGCAATTGAATCAACCTGCGAACCAATGGCCACCCCGATCAGAACCAGCAGAAGCGTTGCCCAATATCCGACTCGCACCGATTCTTTGTCGCCGGCCTGCGGACGGAAGTAGGGCTGCCACAGATCGCGAACGATAAAGGAAGCCCCACTATTGACGGTAGAGCTGAAGGTGGACATGAACGCCGCCAGTAATCCGGCAATAACGATGCCCCTGAGCCCGGCCGGGAGAAATTTCAACAGAACCAGCGGCATTACTTTCTCCGAATCCGTAACGCCGGCGACTCCCGTAAGGGCCAGCAGGGCGATCCCGATAGCCATTGCCCAGCGGACGACAAGAAAAACGCTCCACGCCGCCCCGATCTTGGCCGCATCCCGTGCGTCCCGGGCGGCAAGAAATCGCTGGAAGTCATACATCTGGGCAGGCCCGCCGGCATTGAGCAGAAGGCCCTTGACGACCCAGACAATGACGAGGGCACCGAAAAGCTCGAACTGTGCATTCTCCGTTCCGGCAAATTCTTCGATCCGCCACGGCACGCTCAGTGAACTCCAATTTTTCGGCAGGCCGGACATTAGCTCCGGAGTCAGGTGGGACCATGCGATGCAGGCAATGACTATGCTGCCCAGCGTCAGAATAATCGTCTGGACAACATCGGTGACCACCACGCTGTAAAGTCCGCCAAGAACAACGTAGAGCGTTGTTATGCCAATAATCAAAACAGCCAGGCAATCCGGTTCATGTGCCGTGAAGATGTGCCGGAGCCAGGGGCTGGAAGTATATTGGGCCAGTGATTCGAGCGGAATGTACACAGAGGCAAACTTGCCAATTCCCTGATAGGCGTAACCCACGAAACAGGCCAGCGTCAGCACCGCCATAAGGGCGTAAGCTGTCCGGGCCAGCCTGCCGCCTGCGTCACTGCCGAAGCGGGTCTTCATCCACTCGGCCGCCGTCATCACATTCGAGCGGCGGACCCATTTTCCCATATAGCTCAGAAAAAATGCGCCCATCAGAAAACCCCACATCCAGTGGTGCCACATCGACTTGAATCCCAGAACGTACAGGATGGAAATAATCCACATCGTCCCGGTAATATCGAAATTGGATACCGAGCCGGACATGGCCAGGGCCAGCCAGTGGATTCCTTTGCCGCCCAGAAAATAGGCCTGCAGGCTCTTTGATGCCCGCTTCTGATACCAGAAACCCAACCCGATCACAACGGCAAAATAGAGCAGGATTATCACATAATCGATTGGGCTCATGTATCGGTTCTCACCTTGGTACGGGCGGTTCGCGAACCGCCCCTACGCCCGGCATTCACAGTGTCAAACATCGCCGCGATATTCTCCGGCGGCACGTTGGCCAGGATGTTGTGCACCTGCTGAAAAACGAAGCCCCCGCCGGGGCTGAGTATCTCGACCTGCTGTTTGACGTGTTCGGCGACTTCTTGAGGTGTTCCGTTCGGCAGGACATCTCTCGTATCGCAGCCGCCGCCCCAGAAAGTAAGTTCGCTTCCGAACTCGGCCTTGAGCTCTGCGGCTGCCATTCCCGAACAACTGATCTGAACAGGATTGATGGCGTCGAGGCCCGCTTCGATCAGGTGCGGCATCAACTCCCGGACGCCCCCGCAGCAGTGCAGCATAACTTTGACATCGGCCAGCTCTTTCGCGCGGTTCCAGAGAAATTCATGCCGGGGCTTGAAAAACTCGCAATACATTTTGGGTGACATCATCGGTCCCGTCTGCATCCCGAGATCGTCCCCGAATAGAATAATATCGATATGCTCGCCGACAGCGGCTAAGAATCGCTCCAGATTGGCCAGATGAATTTCTATCAACTTATCGAGGAAACGGTGAGCATGTTTAGGCTCGCCGGCCAGCAGCATCATGAACTGATCGTTGCGATAAAGAAACTGGCCCACTTCGAAGAGGTTGCCGCCGAAGAGGCCTATGATAGCTCTGTCTGTCCCGGCGCGCAAACGCTTGGCGCCTTCCGACAGCTTCCTGCTGTCGATCGGGCCGGGCGGGCTGGCGATAGCGGTCCACATGGATTCCCCAAGGACCTCGGAGATTGCGTCCAAATCATCGTCTTCGAGAAAAGGAAAATAAGTCTGCTCAAAATAGAGCGCCCCGTCGGGCATATGGGCGAGAATTCTGCCTCCTTGCGAGCGAATCACCCAGCGTTTATCCTCCCTTTCAATTCCCGTCCAGGCGGGGACAAAACACGCTGTGCCGTCCGGCAAAGTCCAGGGCGTCCATGATTGCTCATCTTGTGCAAAACCCCGGCCCAGCTCGATGGTGTCCACACCAAATCGATCCAACACATCGTCATCGACAATGGCCAGTTGCTGAATGATGTCATAAACACGAATCGTCCCGGGCGGCAGGCCCAGAAACTTGCGCAGCTTCGGATATGCAATCGCCGCGATACCCGAAGACCGGTGCCCGGAAAAGTCAACGGGGACTCGGTCAGTTTCCCGGTGCTCCAGCGCCGCCAGAATCCGCTCTCGTGATGTCATTGCCATATCCTTATTTTCCAGGTAACGAAACTCGCAGAGTGACAATTTCGTACGCAGCCATTTCTATCGGTCCGGCTGTTTTGGAAACTTCCTCTTCCGCCAGGTTGCTGAGCCATACTGTTTCAGGCGCTGGTTTTGCCCATGTAAGTGTGGTTTTCTCAGGCTGCCCGCCCGCATTGAACAGGCGTACGACCCAGGCCTTGCCGTTCGAACTGGGCCTGAAGGCCGTCACAATTATGCTTTCGGGCTCGACTTTCATAATTGAATCCGGGATGGGCGTCTTATTATCAACCGGCACAACGATGAGCGGCTGGCTGCACTCAGCGCCAAACTTTGCCGCCTTGCCGGAATCGAAGCTACGGTGAGGCTCGATTGAATAACGAAACGTCGTTGGCCCTTCCTGAGACGCCTTGTAGTTGGTTTCCCAGTAGTTGTTCATAACATAAGAGTACAGTGTCGTTGACGGTTCGATGCTCTCGATCCATCCCACGGTCTTGCCCCTGGGATCGGAGGTAATAGCGCCGACTTCGATCAGCGGCGCATCGGGCGTTGCCCATGTGACGCCGTAATTCGCGTTGGATACGTCCACCCATCGCTGAACTGTGAAATAGTTTTTACAGGCGCCGGGCAGTTGGTCTTCTTCAGGCCTGACAACGGCCCAGGGGATATCCATTCGCATCACACCTTCAGGCACTTTAAAGGGAAAGGCCAGGTGCACGGCCTCCTGCTCGTAGATGTTCTTCTTGTCGATGACGTTGATGATGTCTACGCGGTCGATGCCGTCAATGACGCGAATCTCACGAGCGAGCTTGTTGCAGCCCGGCGCATCGGATTCGATCAACAGCGAAGCGACCAGCGGCCCCTTCTCCTTAACAGTGATTTTTACCGGCCCGTTACGCTGCGGATCTGTCGGATCCCTGCCTGCTACGTAGAAGTAATCGTTTAGTCCCAGCCCGGCCTCGCCGTCAACCAACTCGATATTCTGCTGCTTCCAAATCAAACTCTTGGCCGCACCGGTTTTCTCATTGACGGTAATCGATATCGTGTCGTTGCTCAGTTCTGCATCTTTCGCCGAAGCACTGCCGGACGCCGAAGCCTTGCCGTCGCCGAATGTGAATCGTTTAGCGGAAAAAGGCTCGACGTTCCGTGCGAGAAAGGCTAAATCGCCCGTCGTGAGCCGCTGTGACTTTACTACTTGCCCTTCTGAGTCCCTGACAACGCCGCCGGGCACCGCCAGGCTCTTCGGCAGCACGGCCAGGTCCGTTCTCGTCCATGATGAAGTGTTGAACACATCCACCGCCGTGACTTTCTTTTCCGCCGCTCGATGTCCGGCTAATGCGTTATTCAGGAGATTTCGAGACTGCAAATCGGCATTAAGTGCAAAAGCCTGTTTAATCTTCCACTGTGCCTTAGTGAACTCGCTTTCGGGCTGGCTGATACTGCAATGTGCCCCCCATGTGTGTTCGTCGTAGAGGATGACGTTTCGCCACGCTTCCTGGAACTGCTCGTCGGGATAGCTGGCCGGAGCGAGCATGGCCCACAGCGTCTCGGTCTGAACAAGCCGTTCGGCGGCATCACGATTGATAGCTGTCTCGGCCGCTGACGAGCCCGCTCCATCTTCCCAGTACGGCGTGAAATCGCCGCGAACTTTGGGCACCTGGCTGGCGTATCGGCCTTCGAACTCCTTGAACATTTCCGATGTTGTAGCGACAATCAGCCTGGGCCAGGCGTACTTCTGGTTCCACTCCTTTACGAAATCGCTCAGGTCCGGGTCCGGCGGGCCGTTGTCGCCGCCGATCGAGTAGCGAAGCTGGACCATATCGTAAGGATAATCGGAGTCACCCAGGCGTCCGAGATAATCGAAGAGCCTTCCACCGTCGAGGCGCCCGCTGTGGAAGAAAGAATAACCTTCGCCGGCCACCCAGCAGAGAATGCTTTCCCGTCCCGACGGTGACTGCCAGTAGAACGGCTTATCGCCCCAGGTCGATAGTGTATAGCCGATACGATGCCCGCGGTTGGGGCCGATGGAGAAATATTTAACTCCGCTCTGGGCCAGGACCGGCACGATGCCCCATGTGTAGCCGGGGACGTCGGTGATCATCGCCGAGTCGATTGTCACATCGTCGCGCTGCCTGAACATCCGGGCGTAGTCCACCAGGCGGACAAGCTCTTCCGGCCGGCACAGGGCCGTCAGTTCATTGCCGTACAAAGCATCCAGGCCGATCCAGCCCTTCTTTACGGCATCAATGAAAACCTGCCTATCTGCCGGCGAGGCCTGTTTCAGGAAACTGTCCACCGCCCAGAGCACCTCGGCGTTCCATTTAAACGCAGAGCCGGCCGGATAATCCGCCGTCTTGCGTGCCAGATCGATGACCTGCTTGAAATACTCCCAATGCTTGCGTTCCACTTCCGTTTGCACGTGCGTATAGCCGATATCCACATGAGAGTGGTGCAGCAAATATACTTCCCACTTCCGGACGGGTTTGATGGTCAGCGTCTGTTTGCCGATAGACTTGCCCGCGACCTTGGCTTCGATCTGCACCGAAGTCGGTTCCTGGGCCGCCGGAGCGAATCCTTCAATGACTTTGTAGCCCGGTTTCAGCGACTGTCTGGTCGATTCAACTCCATTGACCTCGACAACAGCCTCTGCCGGCTGGCCAATGTGAAGGACCGATACCAGGACAGGTTGATACATCTTGCCATCATCGTGCCTGAGAAGGTACGGCTGGCTTTGAACATTCAGGAACTCTGTCACCGGATCGACCGGTCCGGCCTCGAAACCGGACGGCACAGTCAGAGCCACCTGGTCGTACAGGACCCAACTGCCTTCCAGTGATGTCATAGTGATATTGTTGGTGCCCATTTTTAGCGCCCCGGCGGGAAAGTCAATGACGAGCCGACACTCCCGGCCCTTGTCCGGCTGGCCCTGGGCCGAAGCGTCACCGGCACCCTTGGGCAATTCACGGATAAAGGATATGTCATTGATTTTGATTTCCATTTTGGCGACAGCGGCGCTGTGCGTATCGACAAAGTCCAGCACAAGTTGGCCTTTGCCCTCTGTCGATGTCATCTTGAGACCGAACAGAATTGTAAAGGTGTGGCTCTTGCCGCCCGCCCAGACATCCGCCGGGCCCGGCTGTATATAGGGCCAGTCCTGTTTCGGATCGGATTGCCCGGCTACAAAAAGAGCATCGTTAGGGAAACTCGTCGAATACTGGTTGCTCCGGTCAGGTCCGAGAGCGAATTCCGCCGTATTATTGTCGGCTTTACCGATCTGCCAAAGCAGCGTATTATCCCCGGCAGCCAACCCGCTGAAGGCCCAGAGCAGCAATAATATTGACATTAAAGTTTTTGTTAGAATAGCATGTTTCATTTTATCGGCTCCATTTTAGTACGTTCTTCTTCGCGAACAAGCCCCTGTCGATCTTCCGAATCGCTCGTAATTGTACCTGCTCTGCCCATCCAATTCCACATCGTTTTGCGAAAGTTTATGAGCTGTCCTTGCAAGCTTGTAAAGGATTAGTTATTATTGAAGGAAAGCTGCGTGTCGTAGAAACTATCGCAGTTGGAATTCCCGGCCTGCGTCGTAGCGGCCTGATTGTACGGAATTTGGATAAGTAACGAATAGGGCGATATTATGAAGCATTCAATCTCAAAAATACTGGGCATATCTATTTGGACTTTCATCTGTTTTGCGGCTCTGGTCCCTTGCAGTCGGTTGGAAGCTGTGGATTCGGCCGGCGTCAAGAGCCAATTTTCCGATCCGCCGCGAGAGTATCATTCGGCGCCCTTATGGGTTTGGAACGACATGCTGACCGACGAACAGATAGTCGGTACGCTGCGGGACCTGGCGGGCCAGCAAGTTCGGCAGGTTTTTGTTCATCCCAGGCCCGGGCTGATGACGCCGTACCTGTCGCCGGAGTGGTTCAGACTCTGGAAGGTCGCCCTCAAAGAAGCCGAGCGGCTCGACATGAACGTTTGGATCTATGATGAAAACTCTTACCCTTCGGGCTTTGCCGGCGGATTCGTGCCGGAAGCCATGCCGGAATCCCGGGGTCGCGGACTTCTGATTGCCGAGCAGGACTCTGTGGAGCAGTTCAACGAGAATTCCGTAGCGGCCTTTCGTCTTACACAGGACGGTTACGAGAATGTCACAGAGAAGGCCCGTGCCGGGGCAACGCTTGCGAAGGACAAATACCTGGTCGCTTCGGTGCGGCGTGCCGGCAATTCGCCGTGGCACGGGGGCAAGTTCTATGTCGATCTTATGTACCCTGGTGTCACCGAGAAGTTTCTGGCCGTCACGATGGACGCATACACTCGCGAGATAGGCGAGCAATACGGCAAACGCGTGCCCGGCGTATTTACGGATGAGCCGCATCTTGCGCCGGCGGGCGGGCTGCCGTGGACGGATGATTTGCCGGATGTGTTCGAAAAACGCTGGGGGTATAATCTGATTGACAACCTGCCCAGTCTTCTCCGGCCGGTCGGCGACTTCAAACGGGTAAGACATAACTATATCCAGGTTTTGCTGGAACTGTTTATCGATCGCTGGGCCAAACCTTACTATGAATATTGCGAAAAGCACAACATCGAATTCACAGGTCACTACTGGGAGCACGAATGGCCGAACTGTCTCATGTCGCCGGATAATATGGCGATGTACGCATGGCACCAGACGCCGGCGATTGATACGCTGATGAATCAGTACCGCGAGGACACGCACGCCCAGTTCGGCAATGTCCGGGCCGTCAAGGAGCTTTCGAGCGCGGCCAATCAATGCGGAAGAACCAGGACCTTGTGTGAGGCATACGGCGCGGGCGGCTGGGACCTGCGTTTCGAGGATATGAAGCGAATCGGTGACTGGCTCTACGTGCTGGGAGTCAATACGCTTAATGAGCATCTTTCGTATATCACAATACGAGGTGCCCGCAAGCGCGACCATCCCCAGTCCTTCTCCTATCACGAACCCTGGTGGAAGGCGTATCATGTGATGGCCGAGTACTACGCAAGGCTGTCGCTGGTTATGTCACAGGGCCGGCAGGTTAACCGGATTCTTGTGATCGAGCCGACGACGACCGCGTGGATGTATCAGGGCGATTCGATCCCGAAAGGCAAGCTCAGCCAGATCGGAAACCAGTTCCATGAGATGCTTATGTCGCTGGAACGGGCGCAGGTTGAATACGATATCGGGTGCGAAGATATTATTGCCCGGCAGGGCTCGACCGAAGGGCCGCTCTTGAGGGTGGGGCAGTGCGTTTATAATACGATCTTGCTGCCGCCTTTGACGGAGAATCTCAACCGTCAAACGATGGACCTGCTCGACGAGTACGTGCAGGTCGGCGGAGCAGTTATCTGTTGCGGGCAGGCGCCTTCGTACATGGACGGCCGGCCGTCGGATCGTGGCGCAGAAGCGGCAAAACACTCTGAATGGAAGCAGGTCGAGCCGGCCGATGTGCCGCAAATGCTGCTGGCCGCTTCGAAGGATGGATTTGCTGTTGAGCGGGAAAGTGGTGACAAAGGCATTCTGTTCCACCACAGGCGGACGCTTGAGGACGGCGAATTTCTGCTGCTAGTCAATACGAGTATCGATGCACCTTCGGCAGGACTGGTCGAATCGGTTGCCGGGTGTGTCGAGCAATGGGACCCGGGTACGGCGGAGATTTCCATTTATCCGTTTGAAAAAACTGCTGCCGGCGTAAAAGCCCGCTTCGAGCTTCCACCATGCGGGAGCCTCGTGCTGTTTTTGTCGAAAGAGTCCCATACGCCTGTGGCTGAACCAAAGACAGCGACGATGGTTGTGGACTCGCAAGGAGAGCTTGAGGTTAGCCCGATAGAAGATAATGTGCTGACGCTGGATTTTGTCGATATCACCTCCGGCGGCGAGACTAAGAAGAATATTTACTTCTATAAGGCTTCGCAGTTTGCATTCGCGCAGAACGGGATGGGTCGAAATCCGTGGGACAGTGCCGTTCAGTTTCGCGACGAGCTTATCAGCAGGACATTCGGCGCAGACAGCGGCTTTGAGGCGACGTATCGGTTTACCATTGAGCAGCAAGTTCCCGGGCGGCTTTGGATTGTTATAGAGCGGCCGGACTTGTACGAGATCAAGTGTAACGGCAAAGCAGTTTCGGCGATGAAAGATACATGGTGGCTGGACAAGGCGTTCGGCAAAATCGATATCGCTGATGCCGCCAGGGTCGGCGAGAACATCGTGACGATCACGGCATCGCCTTTTACGATTTATCACGAAATTGAGCCGGCTTATGTACTGGGGGCATTTACGCTTAAAGAAACCGGCTCGGGCTTCGTTATCGTCGGCGGTTCGGAGCCTGGCCTGAAACTCGGCAGTTGGAAAGAGCAGGGCCGCCCGTTTTACGCCGCGGGTGTCTGTTATAAACAGGCGTTCAATGTCACGCGAACCGCAGGGCGGTATGTTGTCGAGCTGGACAAGTGGTACGGAAGTGTCGCGGAGATTGTCGTTAACGGTAAATCCGCAGGCTACATTGCGTATAAGCCCTGGCAGTGTGACGTAACGGATATGATTAAGCAGGGCACGAACACGGTTGAGGTTATCGTTATCGGCACGCTCAAGA
>Ga0307379_10005634_pt1 | contig 17414 bp, 10 predicted proteins | sample UN2MG_FD_202237 | JGI IMG/M metagenome (GOLD analysis project Ga0307379, IMG submission 202237) | Soil microbial communities from Risofladan, Vaasa, Finland - UN-2 | ecosystem: Environmental > Terrestrial > Soil > Coastal area > Acid sulfate soil | place: Finland: Risofladan, Vaasa | collected... | reverse complement strand
GTCGCCGAACCGGTCGAGAACCGCCCCGCCGAAGAATCCGCGCTTGCCGCCCTGCGGCATGTCGCCCTTCGGGCCGCCGTACTCCTTCACGTCCTTGATCCCGCACGACGGCGACCGGCCCTTCAGAAGAAACCCGTCCACCTCGCCGACCGAGTCCAGAAAACGCTCTGCGAACGCGCGCATCGCTTCGGAAACGTCCCTGCCGGTCGCCGGCTGCACCAGCCAGCGCTCCCTCTCCCTCACCACCACACGGATCGGGTCGCGCGGACACCCCAGGCCGATCTCCATCTCCGGGCACACCGGGCAGAACGTCACGTGCCCGCGCAGACGCTCGGCAAACGTACTCGAGATGACCGCACCGTTGTAGCGGCAAGGGGCGAACCCCAGACACTTGCTCACCACGACGCGCGGCTTGTTGAACGTGGCCATCGGCTCGGCCTTATCCTGCAACGCTACGTCGCCTTCTTGGCCGCCTGGTGGCCTTCCCAGGCCACCAGGAACAGGCATAACCTGCGTTCGCAGCGGCCTGGGAAGGCCGCCGCGAGGAAAGGAACGTTCTCACTAACCAGACGCCACCAGCACAAGATACGCGATGACGGCGTGCACCGCAATGACCAGCGCCGGCACCGGCTTCTCGCGCGCCGAGTCCGACCGCCCCGCGCCTGCGTTTAGCCGTCGCCGGCACGGCGACAGCCGTCGGCCGCCGCGCGCTTGCGCGGTGGGCATTCTCGCCCACCGCGCCATCCCCGCATCGGATCGATCAAACCCGCTCCGGAATCTCGTACGGCTTCCGCCGCACCCGGTCCAGGTGCGTGTTCGCCTCGGCGTCGTCAACGAAGACCTCCTTGGCGGGGTCCCAACGGAGCCTGCGGCCGAGGTAGCGGGCGATGTTGCCCAGGTGACACACCGTGGCCGAGCGGTGGCCGATCTCCACGTCGGCGACCGGCCTGGCTCGGCTTCTGATGGCGGCCACCCAGTCGGCCTTGTGGTTGTCGCCGCCGCGAGGCACACCTTGGAGCGCCTTCTCGGCGATCTCGGGCGGATCGGACTGGAACTTGTTGCGGTCGATGGTCACGGTGCCCTTCTCTCCGATGAAGATCGCCCCGCCCGCCGGTCCCTTGCCCAGTTCCATGACTATGTCGCCGGGATAGCGGAACAGGACCTTCGGCACGCTGCACGCCTTGTCGAGCCGCGAGCCGGGCTCCGTCTGCGTCGGCGGCACCAGTTTCTCGCCTTCGACCCAGACCTCGATGGGGCCGCCCTCGTCCATCCCCAGCGCCCACTGAACCTGGTCCAGACCGTGGGCGCCCCAGCCGGTCATCTCGCCGCCCGAGTACGGACGGAACGAGATCCAGCCGGGCTTCGCTCGCGGCTTGTACAGGTCCGCGTGATACGGCACCACCTTCGTGGGGCCGCACCACATGTCCCAGTCGAGCCCGTCCGGAACGCTCTGACCCCCGAACCCGCACTCCCACGGGCTGGCGTAGTTGTTCGCGATGACCTTCTGCACCTTGCCGATGCCGCCGTTGCGGACCAGTTCGCACCCGATGCGGTTCGGCGCCATCGACCGCTGCTGACTGCCGACCTGGAGGACGCGGCCGTACTTGCGGACGGCCTCGACCATCTTGCGGCCCTCGCGGATCGTCAGCGTCATCGGCTTCTCGACGTACACGTCCTTGCCCGCCTGGCACGCGTGGATCGAACACAGGGCGTGCCAGTGGTCGGGCGTGCCGACGGTGACCGCATCGACCTCCTTCAGTTCGAGCATCTTGCGGTAGTCCTGGAAGGCCTTGGCCTTCGCCTTCTCGGCCACGGCCCGGGCGCGCGGCAGGTTCAGGTCGGCGGCGGCGACCAGTTGGCTGTCGGGAACGCCGAGGATCCCCCGCCCCTGGCGTCCCACGCCGATGCCGCCGATCCCGATCCGCTCGCTCGCACCGAACACGCGCGACGACACCACGTACGGCGCCGCCGCCGCCGCCCCGACTGCCATGGCGCCCCGCCCCAGGAACTGCCGCCGCGAGAGTCTCGAATCATTCACCATCGTTCCGTCCTTTCCAACGCTACGTTCTCAACTTCGCATCGCCCCGCTTGGGTATAGCGCGGTGGGCAATCCTGCCCACCGCGCACGATTCATCTCAGCCCCGCGGCGTCCCCACGCACGCGGCGTAGACGACCGATTCCTCCTCGCCGTCGGCGCCCACCAGCGCGTTCATCTCCTCGTCCAGAAACGCACCGATCATGCACGCCCCCAGGCCCAGCGCAGTCGCCGCCCCTGTCAGCGCCCTTGCTGTTCGCATCAGTCGCGCCCTTCCTCAGCCGAGATTGCCCGGATCCGGGATGTCTCGGACGGCCTCCAGCCCAGGACCGTCGTGGACCTTTTCGACGATTCTATCACCATCCCGGCGATCGACAAGGACTTGTTCGGATCTCTGGAGGGGGCATCGGGCCGTTGCCGGGCCGTGATGCTGCCCGAAACGGCCTCAATACAAGCATTTGGTGCAGATACCGGCAAACCGTCTCCGTCGCCTCCTCCCGTCGTTTCGTCGTGTCCGCCGTCATCCCGGGAGACGATGACTTCTCCAGCCAGTTCGTCATCATCTGCATCCCGGTTCTACTGAATGGTGTACTCTCTCAGATGCCCAACGAGTTTCTGCACGATCTCGGAGTGGGCCGCGGCAACGTTCACGTTTTCGCCCGGGTCCTTCTCGTGATCGTAGAGTTCCACCTGCACGGCCTTGCCCGTCTTGTCTGTCCAGTAAACGAGACGGTAGCGATCCGTGCGGACGGCCCGGCCCATCAGACGGCCTCGTCCATGGAAACTGAAAGCAAATCCCTTGCCGGGATGGTTTGCCTCGCGGAGCATCGGAACCAGACTGGTTCCGGCGAGATCGTCCGGCCCTTCCAGGCCGCACAGGTCGGCGAGTGTTGGGTAGAGATCCACCGTTTCGACGAGGCCTTGCGCCTTGGCTCCCGGCTGCACCATGCCGGGCACTTTGATGAACAGGGGGCTGCGCGTTGCCACATCGAAGTTGGTTTGCTTGCCGAACATGCCATGTTCGCCCAGGTGCCAGCCATGGTCGGACCACAAGACGACCACGGTGTTTCGATCCAGGTTCAGCCGTTTGAGTTCGTCGAGCACTTTGCCGATCTGGGCGTCCACGTAACTCACGCAGGCGAAGTAGCCGTGTCGAAGGGTGAGCGCCTCCTCTTGGCTGATCCGGCCCGCGCCCGAGGGCCAGCGATAATGCGTTGTTACCTCGAAACTGTTGTGGATGCTGATCGCGGGGTCGACGCCTTGCGGCGGTTGCGGGTTCTGTGCCATTGGGATTCGCTCGCGCCTGTAAAGATCCCAATAGCGCTTGGGCGCATTGAACGGAAGGTGAGGTTTGTAGAAACCGACCGCCAGGAGGAACGGGCCGCCGCGGGCCTTCAGGTCCCGCAACTGCCGGACAGCCTCCTGGGCGTTCAGGCCGTCGGCGTAACCCGTATCGGGGACATCGGCCGATTCGTACGGCAGACGGGGCTCGTCCTTTTCCATACGGATGACCTTGTTGTAGGCTTTGCCGCCGGCATAGGAGAAAAAGGCTCGCCAAGGTGTCTTCCAAGGCCCCACCGGGGCGTAAGACAAATCCCAACTGAACGGCACCTGGTGAGTCTTCTGCCCGGGATCCATGACGCCGCCGGGTTGGTGGCTGATCTTGCCGATGCAAACCGTGCGATATCCGTTACGGCGAAACAGGTCCGCAAAGGAAGCAGGGGAAGGCGGCGCCGTGTCGCGCTGGCGGAGACCTTTCCAGCAGTCCCAGGAGTTGAGGCGTCTGCCCGTCAGCAGCGAGCAGCGTGAGGGACCACAGACGGCCGATTGGACGTAGTGGCGGTCGAAGATTTGGCTCTCCGATCCGAGGCGGTCGAGGTTCGGCGCCAAAGCCGGTCCTCCGTACGTCACGAAACAGGGACGCAAATCATCGACCGCGATGAACAAGACGTTCCAACGGGCAGAACGCGTTGGACGTCCGGGGCGAGTCTCGGCCCCGGGTCGGGTAACCGCATGGGCTAGGCGCCCGGCGTCCGGCGCCAAACGGCTCGGGATAAATGAAAATGCCGAGGCCGCTGCCGCCGTCTTGATGAAGTCTCGCCGCGACAACGGCTTTTCGGCGTGGTCCGTTTGTCGATCTGGGCGCATCAGAGATCCCCTTTGCTTGCCCGGCGATCTCATAGTACAGCCTGTCCACCGCTGTCAGCGCAAAGTAGAAATGCCCGGTTTGCGTTGACATCTTCCGCATCGCCGGTTGATTCGCCGCCGACCGCCCGTTTACAATGCCTCGGAATCGGCGCCTACGAAGAGAGGCCCCCATGAACCCCATCAAACTCATTCGCAAACTCGTCAAGGCGCTGCGCGGCGGGTCTCCGAACCCACCGCGCACGGTTTTCCTCTAGCCCCGCGGCGTCCCCACGCAGGCGGCGTAGACCACCGACTCCTCCTCGCCGTCCACACCCGCCAGCGCGTTCATCTCCTCGTCCAGAAACGCACCGATCATGCACGCACCCAGGCCCAGCGCGGTCGCCGCCAGATGCAGGTTCTCCGCCAGGTGACCTGCGTCCAGGTACACGTACCGCAGCGCCCGGTCGCCGTACTTCTGGGCGCCCCGGCCCCAGACGCCGGACCAGAGGAACGAGACCGGGGCCTGGCCGACCATCCCCTGGTCGAGACACGCCGCCTGCGCTGCGGCGGCCGCGTCGTCCCTCGCCGCGACCAGCGCGAGACGCTCCTCCGGCAGTTCCCAGTGATAGACGCCCGGCTCCAGGCCATCGACCCGTGCCGCGCACACGTACGTCTCCACCGGATACAGCGCCCCCGCCGACGGCGCCGTCCGGAACGGCCAGTGACCCGGCTGGGTGATGCCCTGCGCGGCCCAGAGGAGCAGCATGAGCGTCTGCTGCGCCATCGGCGCGCCGGCAAAGTCGCGGTGGCTGCGGCGCGTGCGCAACGTCTCCCACAAGTCCGCCTCGGGCCACGTCGCGGGACGCTCCAGCGAAACCATGGGCGCCCCCTTCTCGACGTAGGACTTGTACAGGCCCACGCTCTTCTGCCAGTGCGGATCCCTGGCCGGCATGGCACCGCGGGCATACGCCGTTCCGTGCTGGTAGTCGTGAAGCAAGGTCATCGGCGACCTCCCTTACTCTTCCCCCGCACGGTCTATCGTGTCCGAAGCAGCACATCCCACGCGGGTAGGGGCGTGGCATGTACGTGTTTAGCGCGGGTGGCACGGCAGCCCCGCCGGGGCGGCCGTGGACACCGGTGTCCAACACGGCCGCCCTTCGGGCTGCCGTGCCACCCGTTCCGCGCGGCGGCCTTCCCAGGCCGCCGCGAACGCCGTTCATGCCTGTTCGGGGCGTGGCATGTACGTGTTTAGCGCGGGTGGCACGGCAGCCCCGCCGGGGCGGCCGTGGACACCCGGTGTCCAACACGGCCGCCCTTCGGGCTGCCGTGCCACCCGGCCTGCGGTGTGGCCAGGTCTCCGGACCCGCCGCGCAGCAACTTCAGGAAGCCCACGTCGGCGCGTGCCTGCGTCCTGCCACTGCGAGGTCGCCAACGCAGGCGGCTGAAATCGATCCGGTTCATCAGGTTCGGCGTCACGCCCTGCAACCCGGGCCGGACCAGCATCGTGGTCGTGTAGACGTAGATGGGCATGATGGGCACCTCGCGCAGCAGCAGCCGCTCGGCCCGCGCGAGGACCGCCATCCGCGCGGCCGGGTCCGTCTCGCGCGCCGCCGCGCCGATGAGGGCGTCGTACTCGGCGTTCGACCAGCCCGTCTCGTTGTTGCCGCCGCCCGAGAGGAACATGTCGAGAAACGTGTTCGGGTCCACGTAGTCGCCGTACCAGCCGGCGCGGGCGATCTGGTAATCGAGTTTGTGGATCATGTCGAGGAACACTTTCCATTCGACCTGCTCGATCCGCACGTTGAGCCCCAGCCGCTCGCGCCACTGCTGCTGGATCATCTCGGCCACCGGCACGTGGCCGAGCCCCCGGTTCACCAGGATCGAGAGTTCGCCGATACCCTCCCCGCCGGGGTGCCCCGCCTCGGCCAGCAGCCGGCGGGCCTGTGCCACGTCCTCCACCAGGCCCGGCACGCCCGGATAGCCGGCCATGCCGGGCGGCACGAGGGCCGTGGCCGGCCGCTCGCCGCCCCGCGTCGCCCGTTCGATGATCGGCTCCCGCCCGAGCGCCAGCGCCAACGCCTGCCGCACGCGCACGTCGGTCAGCGGTTCTCGCGTACAGTTGAACCGGTAGAAGTACGTGCCGAGGTCCTCGCCGTGGTGGACGTCGCGGCGCTCGCCCGTGTCGCGCGCCTTAAGCAGCGGCTGACGCGCCAAAGCCGGCACCACCGTCGTCAGGTCCACCGCCCCCGTCTCGTACGCGAGCAAGGCCGTATTGACGTGCTCGAAGACCCGGACCTCGATCCGCTCGAGCGCCACGGCGGCGGCGTTCCAGTAATGCGGATTCTTCTCCCACCGCATGCGGCTGCGGAACTGCCACTCGGTGAGCCGGTACGCACCGTTCGAGACGAGGTTCGGCGGAAACGTCCACCGGTCGCCGTGCTGCTCGATCGCGTCGCGCCGCACCGGCAGGTACGTCCCGAAGGCCGCCAGGTCGAGGAAGTACGCCGTCGGCTCGGCCAGGTGGACGGTCAGCCGCCGCGGACCCTCGACGCGGACGCCGACGGTTGAGAAGTCGGCCGCCGCCGCGTCTTTGACCGCCGCCTCGAAGTACGCCTTCGCCCCGCGGATGGGGTACAGCATGTACGCGTAATCGGCGGCCGTCCTGGGGTCGAGCACCCGGCGCCACGACCACGCGAAGTCCTCGGCCGTCACGGGGCGGCCGTCGCTCCACCGCGCGTCGGGACGCAGGTGAAAGGTGTACGTCTTCCGGTCCTCGGAAATATCCCACCGGTAGGCCACGCCCGGGCGCGGTCGCAGGTCGTCGGGGTCCAGAACGGTGAGGCCTTCGAAGAGGGCGGCGGCGACGCGATGGTCGCCCAGGGCCGTCATCTTGCCCGGATCGAGGGTCGCCACTTCCGGGCCGCTCGTCCAGACCAGGTCGGCCTTGGGACCCTGCGATCGATAGGCGAGGGCCGCGACACCCGCCACAACGGCGGCCGCGACGGCAAGAGGTATGAGAAGCCTGCGCATCCGGATCCGTAAGGCTCGTTGGAGGCGACTCGAGCCTCCCTGTAGTCGCCGCCGGCGCTTCTCACCCGCAGACGGGACACCGCCGGGGGTTCGACACCCGGCCGTTACGGTGCGGCGCCGCCTCCGCCCCCCGATTAGTTGCCGGCAGCGACGAGTTCCTTGACGGTGGCTTCGATACCGGGCGGCATGGACGGCCGTTGGGGGATTTGCTTCGCCTTGAAGAGTTTCTCGACCCATTCCAGCAGCGCCAGTTTCTGCATGACGGCATCGTCGCTCGCGGCGAACCCGACCTTCTGGCCGGTGATCTTCTCGAGGGACGCGTTCACGTCGGCCATCAGGTTCGGATCGGCCACCGGCGGAATGATCCACACACACAGAGTGGCGTACGCCATCAGCACGGCCTTCTTGCCGTCGGGCCGCACTTCCCGGGCGTAGGCCCGTTCCAGAGACCGCACCGCCACCGCCAGTATCTGCGCCACCACCGGGTCGGAGGCGCTGAAGCGCGTCGCGATCTTGCCGATCGCCGGCGCCAACACGTCGTGGGCCCGTTCATGGTCGAACTGCCCCAGGGTGTCCATCAACTGCAGCAGCGTCACCTTCGACATTTCGCGATCGAGGACCTTCTCGATGCTGTCGGCAATCTCGGCCTCCAGGCGCGGCACCACCTTCTCCTTGATGACCGGGGCCACCAGCGCCAACCCCTTGGCGCCCCAGTAACGCGAGGCCGCATACGGGTCCTTCTCGAGCGCCGTCCTCAGAATGGCCACCCCCTCGGTGGTCCGCAACAGGGCAACGGTCATGAGGAAATTGACGCGGGCCTCCTGGCTGACCGCGTTCGTCTCGGCCGCCTTGAGCGCGGCGACGGCCTCTTCATTATACGCCGCGACGAACGCCGCCGAGCGGCTGCCGCCGGTCGATTCGTACACGATGTTGTCCCGTGCCGCCACCATGCCGCGACGCGTCGGATCGGTGCTCGTCAGCATGGCCTTGATGGCGGCATCGAGCCACACGCGGATCCGCCGCCGGTCATTCTCCGTAATGTTCCCCTTATCGCGGAGGTCCTCGAGCGTGCCCACCGCTTGAGCCAGGCATTGGGTGGCCAGAACCAGGACCATCAGCGCCGCCACCGCCCTGAATCGCTTCATGAAGGACTCCTTGTGCCGGCAGGACCCCGCACCGCCCCCGGTTTCCCGACGGACCGCTCCCCTGGTCCAGTTGGCCTTACCGTAATGCCTGACCCGGAACCTGTCAAGCCTTTTGCCGCACCCCGCGCTAACGCTTGCGCCTGGTTGGGCTGGTTGCGGCTGGTTGGCGCTGGTTGGGGCCGGTTGCGGTTGCCGGGGCTGGTTGGGGTTGCTTGGGGTCGTTTCGGGCCGGCGGCGATATATACTTTACGAAAATGGCCTTTCTTTAGACCCCCCCAAATCGCGCTTTTCGGGGTGTCGAACCCCGTTTCTGGCTCAGAAACGGCGATTCGGGCCTCAAATGTTAAGATAGGCAAGGCAAAACGCGTGTCGTTTTGATCGGTTTCTGATCGCTTTTTACTCAAACTTGGTCCGTTCTTGCTCCTTTTTACCCCTTTTTTAACCTAAGTGCAGCGGGGTCAATATGCTATAAAGTATACAAACCCGGACGCAAGAGGCAGGCTGGAGGCCGGAGACCGGAGGCTGGAGGCACGGAGATTGTTAGAACTCTAACAAAATCCGGAGGCGAAAAACGGCCTTGGCGCTATCAAAAACGGCGATTTCGGCCGATGGGCCGCGCAGGACCGGATTGGACGTATGGGGCGAATGGAATATGAGAGGCCGAAAACGGGCGATCTGTGTAAGGGGTTGTGTGACAAGGACTTACGTCTCGGATAGGGCGGCGGAGATTGTTAGAGTTCTAACAAAAAACGGCAACCCGCCGTCGCCAGCCTACTCCGCCGTAGCAGCCTGGGCTGCGAAGGCTGGAAGGCTATGGCGGGCAAGCGGCGACAGGTCTTAACGCAGCCGGCCACGGCACCCTGGCAGGGCGAGCCCCTGGCAGGGCTGCGCCCGCCGTGGCCCGCTACCGTGGCTCGACCGCGAGCCGTACCCGTGCCAGGGAGGCCGCGGAGGACACGGAGAGAACGCCGAGAACGGCAGGGAATTGGGTAACGGCGAACGGCAAAGCCGCCTGCAGCCTCAAGTCTCCAGCCTCCAGCCTCACCAGCGGCAACGGCACCTCACGCGAAGCCGCAAGGGCGCCAAGGACGGCATGGATCTGGGCAGGCGGCAAACGGCAAGATGGGGTGACTGGGCAACGGCCACCACAGCCCTAGGGGCGAGGCATGCCTCGCTCGCGCTAGGCCGAAGGTACTACGGCCCGTTGCACTTGCGATGTGAATTCTCCAAACTCTCACCGGAATTCTCGCGGTTTCACCCGAGTGGACAATACCGCCGGCGAGCCAGTCAGTCTCGCCAGCAAGCGGGCAGGGATGCCCACCTGCCGAATCTCGCACTCCCATACTGTGTAAACGCTGAGCCCCATTGCTCGAAGTCGCCGAGCGTCGCGCCGGTCTCGTCGCTGGTTACTGGCGATCTTCTGCTCCCAGTATTGCTTGCGCGTTTTCGGGCGGTTCCGCCCTTTCGGACACCGGCGGTGACCGTGCCAAAAACACCCGTTCACGAAGATGGCGAGTCGTTTCCTAGGGAGGTAGAAGTCGGGCGTGCCGGGCAGATGCTTGGGGTGGCGGCGGAAGCTGAATCCCAGACGGCGCAAGAAGGAGGCAAACTTCTCCTCGGGAGCCGTGTGCTGACGTTTCACGGCTTGCATAATCTCTCGCCGTTTGGATTTTGTAAAGACGTCGACCATACGGTATACTCCAGGCAGCCGCGGGAGAGCCGTTCTTCTCGCATGTCGCTTGCATCTGAGGGCGGAGGAAAGCCGCCGTGACTCCTGCTCGGCCCAGCCGAGCGGCAACGTGACAACGGAGGGCAGGATGACCGCGCCCGAACCCCTGACGTTTAAGGTTGCCCCCCATATTGTACAGGATCTCGGGCTGAACTTGTACACGGACCTTCCCAGAGTCCTCGTTGAGTTCATCGCAAACGCGTATGACGCCGACTCTGCATACGCGAGAGTGTCGCTGGATAAGGATACGATCGAACAAGCCAGGCGGGCTGTCAAGGCAACCTGGCAACGTGAACGTGAGGACGCAGATGGCGAGGCGCAGGCAGGCCGACTTGCCGAGCGAACTCTGCCGGATGAGATTCAGATCGTTATCGAAGACGCCGGACACGGCATGTCGCGTGGTGATCTGCAGAATAGGTTTCTGGTCACGGGGCTGCGTCGACGAGGCCCGAACAACGAGAACTTGCGTTCGCCCGGTGGCCGCGTCCTCATGGGGCGGAAAGGAATCGGGAAGCTCGCAGGATTCGGGGTTGCCCAGGTGGTGACGGTGTTAACTCAGGCCGCGGGCGAGGCTCACGCTACAGAAATCACGCTCGACTACCGCGAACTGATCGTAGTTCAGGACACGAATGAGATTCCGATTGGCGAGCGCAGCCTTGACGCTGGCGGCGACTTTCCTGAAGGTCACGGAACGAAGGTTATCTTGTCTCGCCTGTTATACGAACCAATGAAGAGCCGCTTGGGTACTATCGAGCACCGGGCCGCGGACCACTTCGCGGACATTGACCCGGAGGATTTCCGCATCGAATTGAACGGAGAGGTCGTCGAGCCGACGCCGCGCACTCACGTATATGCATGGCCTGACCCGACGCTGCCCCCGGGTGAGTTTGTGGATCACACGTACACGGCAGACAGCGGGGAGACTTTCGCCTTCCAGTATCGGCTACGTTTCGTCGAGGACAGGTCGGCGCTCATGGCACGTGATCGCGGGGTCAGGGTGTATGCACACAAGCGGCTCGCGGCCGCCCCTGACCTCTTGGCTGCAGATACGAACATGCACGGTTTTCGGATGACGGATTACCTCGACGGGGTGGTTTATGCGGACTTCATCGACGATCAGCCTGAGGACTACACTGCAACTGACCGACAGACTCTGCGCTGGGATTCCCCCGTGCTTGCCCCGATGTACGAGTTCCTGAGCACCCAGATCAAAGAAGCCTGCAAAGAGCGACAGAAGGTCCGGGATGCCGAGAAGGAGAAGGAGGTCCAGGAGGACGACTTCACCAAAGCGGAGATCGAGGGTGCCGACTTGAGCAAGAGGGAGCAGCGGGCGGCATACAGGATTGCCTCTGCCATCTCAAGTCTGCACAAGAAGGGCCTTGAGGACGATGGTTACAGGGCGCGGTTCTCCCAGGTGATCAGGGCCCTGGGCCAGGGGCAGGTTATGGCTGCTCTGTCCTCGCTTGCCGCCGAGGACCGTCCTGACTTGGACAGGGTCGTTGCTGAGGTAACAAGCCTGACAGCCGAGGAGTTGGACGGCTTCTACCGGTATGTGAAGGCCAGACTGAACGGGATCGGCGCCCTGGAGAAGATTGTGCGTGCGGTGGACTTCAAGGACGCTCAGAACGAGAAGAAGATTCAGGAGATGTTTGAAGGTTCCCCTTGGCTTGTTGACCCGACGTACAGTCAGTTTCTGTCGGCGGACAAGCCACTGGGTACCGTCTACGAGCGTTTGGCCAAGGAACTGAAGATTGGGCCGTTCGCACCGCCTGATTCTGAGAAGACAGAAGAGCGGCCTGACCTTGTCTCCTTCATCCACAGTATGAGTCTGGATCGGCTCGTCATCATTGAGCTGAAGTCGGCTAACCTTCCTCTTGAGGCGAAGCACGTTGAGCAGCTCGAGTATTACATGGAACGAGCCGAGAAATGGCTGACCGCGCGCAGCCATCAGCACGTGCAGGTTCATGGCCACCTCATCGGGACACTGCCAAGTGACATGTCGACCGCAAAGGGAGCAGTTGTGCTCGGACGTAGAATGGTAAAGGCTGGTCCCACCTGTCCGTGGAGGGTCCGAGACTTCCTCCGGGTGCTCGAGGAGACTGCTGCCGCCCACACGGAACTGTTGGAGTTGCGGGATGCCGGTAAGGACCCCGACACAGCCGCAGGCTCCGCCGATTAGCCGAGAGCCTGGCGCACAGATCGCGCGACCGCTCGTCCTAGGGCCGGTGGGACGCTGTTGCCTATCTGCCGGGCGATCTGGGTGGGAGTGCCTGCGAACTTCCACTCCTCTGGTATGGTGTGCAGCCGCGCCGCCTCACGTAGCGAAATCACGCGGTTCTGCTGCGGATGAATATAGCGACCCTTTGAGGCGTTCTGAAGGGCAGTTCTCAACGTGTTGCAGGGCCGGTCCCATTCCATCCGCCCCCACGCGTCTGTGACCTCACTCTGCACCTTCCACCAAGAGGGCGGCGCCAGCTCGGGCGCTCGGCGCATGACGTCCCTTTTATCGCCGCCTACCGGGATGACTCGCATGCGGGCCAGGGCTAACGGCGAGGGTTTCGGGGAATAGTGATGATTCTTGCCGTCCGGCACTGCAGGCAACCCACGCCATGCCTCGCGAACGGTCCTTGCGCCCTCGTCGAGGGCACGGCTTATGACAGGCATGCCCACGACGGACGCGATCGTGAACGAGCGCGTTCTGAACTGCGGGGTGCCCATCTCGTATGCGTCGACAACAAACGCCCGGACAACGTAGCCCATCTGCTCAAACTCGCTGACGACTTGCTGCCAGACGGACGAGCCGACAAACGCGGGCACGTTCTCAATCACGACAACCTTGGGACCAACGGCCTTGCCCCAGCGGACCACCTCCAGACTCAGGCAGTTTCGCGGATCGGCGGCGTTCCGTTTTCCCAGAGTGGAGAACCCCTGGCAGGGAGGACCGGCGATCAGAACGTCGCACTTGCCCTCGGGCCGGCACGCAAGAACGTCGGCACACTGAACGTGGTCGCCCAGGTTCATCGCGTATGTGGCCGCGGCCACCTTGTCCCTCTCGAAGGCTTTGACAAGCGCAAAACCTTCTGCCGCGAAGGCATGGCTGAAAAGGCCGGCTCCTGCAAATAGGTCCACGACTGTGGTGCCGAAGTGCTTGTAGGCGATCACCGGTCGCTCCTCTTCTGACTTGAGCGGTTCCTGTTACGTCCGTTACCGTTCCGCGGCGCCACAAAGCATGTCAGAATCTCGGGGCGATTCTGGGCGACGTGAAGCAGTCGGAGTGCAACTCCCGAAGGCTTCCTGCCGCCTTGCTCCCACGCATGCACCGTCTGAACGGCGACGTTCAGCAGTCCAGCGAAGAGCCTCTGGCTGACCTTCAGCACATTGGTGCGCAAGTGTCGAATGTCGTCCGAAGCAAACGCACCGGGCGCTTCCTTTACGCCGAAGCGACGGGCCGTTTGGAGTCTGCTCGCGGCCGGTCGGCCTCGGTACCCCTTTCGTCCCTCTCTGTCTGACCGCGATGTGTTCTTGCAGCTCACCGTATGCCTCTGAAAATTCTATACTACCTTGTAGTACCTCTATCGGCACCGAGTTCCGGTGAAGCGCAACTTATTTCGCCTTGACGTGGGCCGGGTAGGCGATAGGGGTGGTCCTTGCGAGACAGAGCAGTTCGGCACCAGCGGCAACGGATTGCGTCGGTCCGGGGCAGCCAGCCTACGCGGTGAACAACGCACGGCCGGACAAGACCGGCCGTGGCACACGCCAAGAAGCGCGTGGGTGCAGAGCACCCACCCTACAACTCAACATGGTCACCCTTTGGGATGACCATGCCACCCGGCCGCGGCATGGCCCCGGCTTACGGGGTCGGGCTTGCCCAGCACGTGACCGTGCCGTCTTTCATCGGCAGATAGAGGCGGCCGTAGGCGGCGGCGAGACCGTCGAAGACGGGTTCGGCGGCGAGGGGGTACTCGTTGAGGGTCTTGCCGTCGGCGGCCGAGAGGACCCAGAGGAACGTGGGCCGGGGGTCCGGGTCGTCGGTGTCCAGGGGCCGGCCGGTCTTCGTCTGGACGGCCAGTGCGTCGCGCCATCCGGCCAGGAAGAGGACGTCTCCGGCGAGGAGCATGGCGCGCGGCTGGATGGGTTGCTGGACGGACCAGGCAAAGGCGGCAGGCTTGGGCGCCGGGGTCCTGGCCTTGCCCCTCTGCTTCTCCCGAGGCGAGGCGGGGGCGGCCTGGTTCGGCGTGGCGGCGATCCGGACGCCCACGGGGAAGTGCTCGGCCTCGTACCTCGAATACTTCTGATGCAGGTGACCCTCGTGGTCGGCGGGCCAGAGGTCTCGGGAGTGTTTCTGCCAACTGTAGGGGTTCTTGACGCCGTAGGCGGCGTCGGCGTCGAAGACGATGAGTTTGCTGGCGGCGGAATTGACGGCGTTTGTCTGTGTGCCGAGGCTGCCGGGGTGGGCCTGGCTGTTGATCGTTCCCCGGTGCCCCAGCACCCAGTTCTGCCGATGGAACCAGGCATCCTCCAGCAGGCCGGTGGTGGCGCAGAGTGTCCGGAGTTGCGCAGCCGGCTGCAGGTTCAGGTCGCCGTCGAACTGGAGGTGCCGCATGGTCACAGACGCGCCGTCGGAGACCAGCACGTCGGGCAAGGCGCCGACCGACCCCTCCTTCGGTCGTGGCTTGCCCGGCTGGACGGGCACGGCCGAGACGGTCGTCTCGTGCAGTTTCTTCCCGGAGCGGGCGTCGAGGGCGAAGAGGCGGATCCCGCCGTCGAGGTAAGACGAGCGGCCCGCCGCGACGTACACAACGCCCTCCCGCACGAGGACGCTGCCGCTGATCGGCCAGACGGACTCGAGGCGGCTGTCCGCGACGATGCGCCGGTCAACGGGAGCCGCCCGGAACCGCCAGACGAGTTGGCCGTCGGCCGCCCGCAGGCAGTAGACCGATCCGTCGCCGCAGCCGAACACACAGAGACCGTCGTAGACGGTGGGCGGAGAATCGACCCGTCCGCCGGCGGCGACCTGCCAGAGGGGCTTCCCGGTGTCGGCGTCGAGACAGTGGACCGTGTGGGCGTCTTTGGCGCAGAGGAACAGTTTTCCGTCGGCCACGACGGGGGCGGTCAGGGCACCGCCGATGCGGGCCCGCCAGCGGACCTTGAGCGCGGCGGGGACGGGCACGGTCGTCGATCCGCTGCGGGTGACGTTGCCGCGATACGTCGGCCACTCCCGGGGGTCCGGCGGATAGATGGGCGGGTGCCAGGCCGAACCCTTGGCGTCCGTGGCGGCGGGTGCGGCGGCCGCAGGACTGTCGGCGCCTGTCGGCGGCTTCGTCGCGACGGCCGCATAGGCGGGGCCCTTCTCCACTACCTGGTCGCCGGCGTCCTCGACCTGGTCGAGCGAATTCTGGGCGGCCAGGGCGTAGAACCCGTTGACCTTGATGAGGTTGAAGCACTGGCACGGATCGGGCGGAATGTAGATGTATCCGTTGGCGGGCATGACGCCGTACTGGCACAGGCCGCGCACCCACCAGTTGTTCACGTGATTGTCGCCGGCGAGGTCAACGTATTCCAGTCCGCGGCGTCCGCAGATGAGAAAGCGCTCGGTGGCCTTGTTGCGGTAGCAGCGGTGGTGGTGTCCGCCGGGAAGGACGGCGGTCCGTGAGAGCGTCTTCTTGACTTCGCCGGTGCGGACATCGACGCCCCAGATCTCCTTGGCGTCGTTTCCGATGAAGTTGTCCTTGGGGATGGCGATGCCGGTCGTGATCTTCCCGTCCTTGCCGAGTCTGTTGTCCTTCCAGATGGAGGAGGTCAGGGGGACGGTCCAGGCAAGGCCGTCGATGGCGAAGAGGTCGGCGGGCGAGGCAAAGCCCATCGATCCCTTGTGCTCCCACACCTTCTTGCCGTCGGCCATGGCGAAGGCGTGCAGGCGGTTCCAGGTCAGGCACATGACCACGCCGCCGTAGGCCACGACGGTTGGCGCGTAGTCCCGCAGGAAGAGGCCCTGTGTGGGGAAGGGCGCCTTCCACACGTCGGCGCCGTCGGCCAGGTTGATGCAGTGGAGGCTCTCGTTGTCGAGGAAGAAGACCTTGTCGGCGGAAGCGATGAGCGAGAGCGGTGCGAGATACGCAAGGTTGCGGCCGGTCTTCTTCCAGCGGACCTTGCCGGTGCCGGCCTCGTACGCGACGATGGCCTTCTCGACGGTGGGCTCGCGGTTGACGCTGAGTTCCCAGTAGCCGTAGACCTTCGGCGCCTCGTCGTTCATGATGTTGGGGTCGCCGAGAACGGCCAGGAGCGTGCCCCGATGGTGGATGATCTCCTCGGTCTTCTCGGAGCCCTTGAAGGTGTGCAGCGTCTTGCCGGTGGCGGCGTCGAGGGCCGAGACGGGCGCGTCGAGCCCCAGCGTGGCGTACACGCGGTCGCCGACGGAGACGAGCCTGCGCGGCAACTGGGCCGGCCCGGACCGGAAGTAGAAAAGGTGCGTGAGCCACGTGGGGATGTCGCGCTTCCACAGGAGGACGCCGTTGAAGGCGTCGCGGGCAACGAGCCGCCACTGGGCCGGCCGGTGCATCAGCGACGTGTGCCCCTCGTCGAAGATGTAGAACAGGCGTCCGGCGCTCGAGGTCATGGCGCTCATGCTGGCCAGGGCATCGTGGTCGCGGCACCGCTTCGGGCCGGCCGTCCACTGGACTCGGCGAGGCGACCCGACGCGGCTGTCGCGGGCGACGGCGTTGCCGTCCGGGCCGTGCAGGAAGTGCGTCCACTCATCGATGTCGTCCGGCCACGGCTTGACGGTCTTCTTGCCGCCGATCATCGCCACGCCACGCGGCGCGAGGACGCGCATGACTTCGGCCATCGGGACGGCGGCCAGATCGTCGGCGATCAGGAGGTTGACCAGGTTGTCGGCGTACGGCAGGCGGCTGCCGCCAAAGACCTCGACCGAGACCCGGCCGTAGAGGCCGAGCGACGCGATGTGCTTGCGCGCCGCCTCGACGTGCTTCGCGTCGGTGTCGAGACCGTGGACGAGGTAGCGCTCCTCGGCGCCGAGCGCCGCCGTGAGCCGCCCGTCGCCGCAACCCAGGTGGACGACCAGGCCGCCCGTCACGCCGGCGGCTTTGAGGATCTCGGCGGCCTGGCCGGCATCCGCCGCACGGGCGGGCGCGCCGAAGGCCAGGAGCAGCGCGGCGGTTACGAGTATCCGAAGGTGACGACATCGCATCAGGCTTGCCTCCTCATGGCGACGAATCTGCTGGGCGGTGGATCGGCCACGCCGTTAGTGGCTCAGCGCCAGCACTGCACCGTCCCGTTCTTGAGCGAGACAAACAGGCAGCCGTTGGCGGCGGCCATGCCGTCCCAGGCC
>Ga0307379_10005633_pt1 | contig 17414 bp, 14 predicted proteins | sample UN2MG_FD_202237 | JGI IMG/M metagenome (GOLD analysis project Ga0307379, IMG submission 202237) | Soil microbial communities from Risofladan, Vaasa, Finland - UN-2 | ecosystem: Environmental > Terrestrial > Soil > Coastal area > Acid sulfate soil | place: Finland: Risofladan, Vaasa | collected... | reverse complement strand
GATTTTGGGGGACATCAACGTAGACGTCCTGGCCCGCGTGCCGTTCTATCCACCTCCGGGAGGCGACAGCCTGGCCGAGGGGGTGGATGTCCGCGCGGGGGGCTCCGCCGCGAATACCGCCGTGGTGTTGAGCAAGTTGGGGCAGGAGGTGAGCATTATCGCCCGGGTGGGCGAGGACATCCTGGCAGACTATGCACTCTCCGACCTGCGAGAGGCCGGGGTGGACCTTTCCCTGGTGCAAGAGGACGCGGAGGCCATGACCGGGCTGGTCTTCGCCGCCGTGACGCCCGACGGGGAGCGCACCTTCTTCAGTTGCCGAGGCGCGAATGCCAGGACCGTGCTCCAGTCAGGCGATGAACGACGCATTGAGGATACCAGGGTCTTGCAGGTCTCTGGCTACGCTCTGGTGGAGAGCCCTCAGAGAGACGCAGCCCTCAGAGCCATCGAAGTAGCGCACCGGACGTCAGTGCCTGTGTCACTGGATCTCGGTGTGGAAGTGACCACCACGCCACGGGAAGATATCTTGAACGTGTTGCCTATGGTTTCCATGGTCTTCCCCAACCAGGCTGTCGCCAAGTGGCTTACTGGCAAAGAGAGTGCCCCAGAGTCGGTGGAGGCCTTGCTGGGGTTGGGTCCCGGGGTGGTGGGGCTCAAGCTGCGGGAGGAGGGATGTCTGATTGGCTCAGTCGAGGGGGTCTTTCCGGTGCCCGCTTTCCAGGTGGAGCCGGTCGACGACACCGGGGCTGGTGACAGTTTCGATGCGGGGCTGATCCTGGGCAGGATCGGAGGGTTGAGCCTGAGGGAGTCTGCGCTTCTGGCCAATGCCCTCGGGGCGCTGGCCACGACGGTGACCGGAGCTGGAGGCTCCCTGCCTGGACCCCTGGAGGCGCTGTCGCTCCTTAGGAATCAACAGGATCGCAGCGAGTGGAAGGATTGGCGTGCAGAGCTGGGAAGAGTGTGCGGCTACCTGGGGAGGATAGCGTGAGGGGGGCTTCGCGCGGCACACCCAGTTGCAGCGTCGTTCTCCTGGGCACGGGCACGCCCAACGCCGAGCCGGATCGCTCAGGCCCCTCGGTGGCCATCGTCGCAGGCGATACGCCCTACATCGTGGACTGCGGGCCGGGCGTGGTGCGCAGGGCGACGGGGGCTCAGGCGGCGGGCATCGAGGCGCTGGAGCCGAAGAAGCTCACGCGGCTTTTCCTCACGCATCTGCACTCGGATCACACCGCGGGCTACCCGGACCTGATCCTCACGCCCTGGGTGCTGGACCGGAAAGAGCCGCTGGAGGTGTATGGTCCGCCTGGCACTCAGGCCATGACCGAGCACATCCTGGCTGCCTACGGGGAGGACATCCGGGACCGACTGTCAGGGTTGGAACCCATCGAGGCGGGTGGGCATCTGGTCCAGGCCCACGAGATCGAGCCAGGAGTGGTCTACGAGGATGGGAAGGTCACGGTGGAGGCCGTTCCAGTGGTGCACGGCTCGCTGCCTTCCTTCGGCTTCAAGTTCCACACGCCGGACCGGACCATCGTCATCTCGGGCGATACCGCACCCACGGAGGACCTCGTCGACGCCGCGCGAGGCTGCGACGTGCTCATCCACGAGGTGTACTCTGCGACGAGGTTCGAGCTCCTACCTCCAGCGTGGCGCCGATACCACTCCGGCATGCACACCTCCACCCGCGAACTGGCGGAGATCGCCTCCCGAGCCAGGCCGGGCCTCTTGATTCTGTACCACGTGCTGTTCTGGGGCCAAACTGATCAAGAGCTGGTCTCGGAGATCAGGAGTGGATACGACGGAGAGGTCGTGTTGGGTAAAGACCTCGACGTGTACTGACCCCCATTCAGCTTGCCCTGATGCCTACGCCGGACGGTCCTCGCTTGCTGTTTCAGGTCGTTTTCTCCTGTGCGATGAGGCAAGAGTGATGGAAATGGCTTCGCCGGGTCTGTTTGCCGTCATTTAAGAAATTTCACTATTGACAAACAGTAGGAATGGTAGTAAGATGGAAGGCAGTCATGGAGACCACGATAGGGATCATCGGGCAAAGGATAAAGGAGCTCCGGCTGGAGAGACGGCTCACCTTGGAGGAAGCGGCGGAGATGACTGGTTGCAGCGCGGGGTTCCTTTCGCAGCTGGAGAGGAACCGGGCTGCTCCCTCAATCTCCATGCTCTACTCCATCGCCCGGACCTTGGGCGTTTCCATCACTCATTTCTTTCCCGCAGTCTCCAACCCCACCAAGGTAGTGCGAGCTGAGGAGCGTGAGCCCTTCCGCTTCGAAGGCTCTCCCATCATCTACTCCCTCCTCTCGACCCAATTCGCCGACAGGGTCATGGAGTCGCTACTGGTGACCATCGAGCCTACCGATGGTTCCCTTCCAGCCGATGAGTATCGTGCCCACCCTGGCGAGGAGTTCGGCTACGTCCTGGATGGAACCGTCCGGCTGTGGATCGAGGATGAGCGGTACGATCTGCTTCCAGGGGACAGCATACATTTCATGGCTACGGTCAAGCACCGCCTGGAGAACCCGGGGACGAAGGCGGTGACCGCTCTCTGGGTGCTGACGCCTCCCGTCTTCTAGTCACCTCGCAGGAGGTGACCGCCCAATGATTGCAGACGAATACCCCTGGGCCAGTCTGGACCCGGGAGCCTGGAGAATCATGCCAAGGTGAACCTGAAACTGCTGGCCACACCGCGCGCGACGGGAGGAGAGGCGGAGGGGGAAGCAGAGAGCCTGGGAAGGCGATTGAGGGCTCTCCGCACCCAGCACGGGATCACACTCGCCCAACTAGGCAGCATGGTCGGCCTGTCGGCCAGCTACCTGTCCCAAATCGAGAGGAGCAAGGCCAGGCCTTCTCTAGCTACTCTCTCCTCCGTCGCCGAGACCTTGGGAGTGGAGCTGCGGTCGTTCTTCGAACATTCCACTCCGGTGTGGAAGGTGGTGAGGAAGGGCCGAGGGGAGGGGTTCGGCCATAGGAGCGCCAAGATCACCTTCGAGCTCCTTTCGTCGGGAGGAGTCGGGGGCAAGTTTGAGCCGTACAGGGTGACCTGCTGGCCGGCGATGGAGATAGATGCGGATGCCCATCGCGGCGAGGAGTTCGTCTTCATCCTGGAAGGCCAGATAGAGATAAGCGTGGGGGAGGAGATCTTCAAGCTGAAGGAGGGCGATAGCATCCACTACCAGGGCAGTCAGCCACATGCGTGGCACAACGAATCGGAGAAGGAATGCACTCTGATTTGGGCACTGTCTCCCCCCTTTGTTCCCCCGAACAGCGGCGGAGAGGGAGGCTGAAGTAGATGGTTCTGGCGATAGGGACGGAGACGAGCGGGCAGTACCGCTTGCTGGAACTGGCCCGGGCGGCCCGGAAGCTGGTCGAGGAGGCCATGCCCGTGCACCCTGGCGAGCAGGTGGTGATCACGGCAGACACCTCCAGCGATGAGCGGGTGGTGTGGGCCACGGCACAGGCGGCCTATGCGGTTGGTGCTACGCCCACCATCATCTGGTATGAGACCCTGCCCAACCCTTGCCAGGATCCACCTCCGCCCGTGGCGCTAGCCTTGACCGCGGCGGACGTCTGGATAGAGTTCGCCGTGACCTACACCCTGTATAGCAACGCCCACAGAGAGGCCATTGCCGCCGGCTGTCGATACTTCTGCTTGTCGGGCATGGATGTGGACATGATGGTGCGGACCATCGGCCAGGTGAACTACCCTCTTCTGGAGAAGATGGCCGGTGCCCTCTATGAACTGTCCCATCAGGCCCAGGAGATACACATCACCAGCCCAGCGGGCAGCGACTTGGTGGTGCAGCCGGATCCCGACGCGCCACCCACCTTCACCCAGATGGGCGCGGGAGAGGGCGGGGGCTACTCTCAAATGCTGGCTGGTCAATCCTGGTTCGAGGAGTTGGCCGATACGTTCCATGGCACATTGGTCTTTGATGGGGCACTATGGCCACCAGCAGAGTTGGGACTATTGACGAACCCGGTCAGCATCACCATAAACAAGGGCCGTGTCGAGAGGATCGATGGAGGATCGGAGGCGAGGACCTTCCGGCGATGGCTGGAGGGTTTTGGCGACCCTCTGATGCATCTGGTGGATCATGCCTGCTTTGGCTTCAACCCCGGTGTGACCCGCTTGACAGGACGCATCCTGGAGGATGAGAGGCTTTTCGGCTGTATGCAGTTCGGCATAGGCCGGACCCGGATGGGGGCGCCCAGTCACACTGACGGTATCGTGACTAGCCCGTCCGTGTGGGCGGGCGAGGTGCAGCTGGAGGATGAGGGGACGTACGTGCATCCCCGGCTGGCTGAGTTGTGTAGGGAGATGGGAGTTTCCGGATATTGAGGGAAAGGGGGTGATGGTAGGGACACGTTTCTTGGCCGCCTAGTCTAGAAGTTATGAGCAAGAGGAGGAAAGATGTTTGGCAAACGCTGTTTATGGACCGCCTTGAGTCTTCTGGTGGTCGTGGCTCTGGTGCTGCCCGGTTGCGCGGCTCCCCCGGCCCCTCCGTCGCCCGCTGAGGATACTCCAGCACCGCCGCCACCCGAGGCCACCACGCCACCACCGCCGCCTGAAGAGAGGGTCTTCAGGGCCACCTTCGCCTGGCCGACCTACATCGACCCTGCGGTGGGGTCTGACTTCTCCAGTACCTCATCTCTCGTCAACCTCTATGACAGCCTCGTCTTCCCCAACACTGAGGGTGGGGTCGATCCCCACGCGGCGGAGAGCTGGGATGTCTCGGATGACGGCCTGACCTGGACCTTCCATCTGCAGGAAGGGATCATGTTCCACAATGGGAGCGAACTGACCGCCAGCGACGTCGCCTTCAGCATGAACCGTTTGCTGGAGATCGGCGAGGGGCTCGCCTACGTGTTTCTCGGTACCGTGGATAGCGCCACGGCCATCGACGACTCCACCGTCGAGTTCACGCTTGCCAAGCCGAGCGGACTCTTCCTCATCAGTCTGATCCGACTCTACATTGTCGATGAGGAAGAGGTGATGGCGAACGTCGTCACCCCAGGACCGTACGGAGACAAGGGCGACTATGGCAAGGAGTACCTGCTGACACACGACGCCGGATCAGGTCCCTACACGGTCAAGGAGTTCCCCCTGGAAGAGTATCTCCTGATGGAGAAGTATGACGATTGGTGGGGCGAGTTCGCCGAGAATGCGCCCGACGAGGTGAGGTTCATCGCCACCACCGAGGCAGCTACCATCCGCACCATGATGACGCGGCAGGAGCTGGAGATCACCGACCAGTGGCAGACTGTGGAGGCGCTGGAGGCTCTCGACGAGATCGAGGGAGTCGACATCATCGCCTTCCCGGTCCTCACCGAATTCTACTACATGGTCCACACGCAGAAGCCACCCACGGACGACATCCACTTCCGCCGGGCCATGGCCTACGCTTTCGACTATAACGCCGCTGTGGGCCTGGAGTGGGCCGGAACGCAGCAGTCACAGGGGCCGGTCCCGGCCATCTGCGCCGGCTTCAACCCTGATGTGTTCGTCTTCAAGCGGGACCTGGACAAGGCTCGCGAGGAGTTGGCCCTGTCTGCCTATGCCGATCAACTGGATCAGTATCCTGTGGACGTCCACTGGTGCACCGAGGTGCCGGCGGAGGAGAAATTCGCCCTCCTCTTCCAGGCCAACATGGCCGATATAGGCATCAAGGTCAATATCGTCTCCACCCCCTGGATGTCGATGGTGGAGGAGGGCGGGGCACTGGATACCAGCCCTCACATCCAGACCACTTACGTATCGGCCGACTTTCCTGAGGCAGGTTCCCTGCTGAAGGTACGGTATCACTCCGACGCGGCCCCCACGTGGTCGCAGAATGAGTGGCTGATGGACGAGGCTTTGGACAAGAAGATCGACGATGCCCTGGTGACGGTGGACGAGGACGCCAGATACGCTCTGTACAGGGAGTTGCAGGATGAGATCGTCGAGCTCTGCCCGTCGATCTACCTGTACGACCAGGTGCAGAAGCACGCCGTCCAATCGTACGTCGATTGGCCGCCCGCCCGAGGCGAGGTCATCCCCGTGATGGGCTACACCATGTACACGGCCAATATTGGGGTCACAGGACCGTAGCTTCTTGGCAGGCGCGCCTGCATCCAGCCCATGAGGGGTCCTCCTGGACCCCTCATGGGCTCCCTTTGGTCTGTTGAGCGAGGACAAGATGAGGTTTGCCGCTTTCCTTGGTCGTCGAGCCGTCCACTCCATCTTCGTGTTGTTGGGGCTCTCCATTCTGATCTTCATCATCGCCCGTATCATGCCCGGCGATCCGGCGCGCATGGCGGTGGGGGCGAGGGCACCGCAATGGGTCGTGGACAACCTGCGCGAGCAGATGCATCTGACTGAGCCTCTGTATATGCAGTACCTGTATTGGCTCCGCGATGCCCTGAGGGGCGATTTCGGTATCTCCCTGGTGACGCGACGTCCTGTAGCCGCCGACATCAAGGAGTTTTTCCCAGCCACGCTGGAACTGGCCCTCTTCGCGGGAATCATCAATGGCGCGGGAGGCATCATGCTGGGGGCCATCTCTGCCTGGCAAAAGGACAAGTGGGTGGACAACGTGGTCCGGGTCATCTCCTACCTGGGTGTGGTGACCCCATCTTTCGTCTTCGCCATCCTCTTTCTGCTGCTTTTCGGCATGACCTTGAACTGGGCGCCAACCATGGGCAGGCTCAGCCAGGAGATAGCCAGACCGGCTACCGTCACCGGCCTGCTGACCATCGATTGCCTCCTGGCCCGCAACCCCGCCGCCTTCTTCGACTCTATCTGGCACCTCATCCTGCCCGCGGTGGCACTGGCCCTGGGAGGCATGTCGCAGGAGGCGCGCATTACCCGTTCCACAATGGCTGATAATCTGAGCAAGGACTACATCGCTTCGGCACGCTCGCTTGGCATCCCCGGCAGCGTGATCATGAGGAGCTTTCTTCTCAAGCCGTCGCTGATCCCCACTGTCTCCATCCTGGGGCTCGACTTCGCAGCCACTCTGGGCAACGCCTTCCTGGTGGAATTGATCTTCGTCTGGCCCGGGATGTCTCGGTACGGCATCAATGCCATGCTGCGCAAGGACCTGAACGCCATATCCGCCGTCATCCTCATCCTGGGAGTGGTGTTCATTCTCACCAACATTGCCGTCGATGTCATCGTAGCCAGGCTGGATCCCCGGATCCAACTGGGAGCTGGAAGGAGCGAATAGCAGGATGGTATCCGCCAAAGCCCTGGTTTCGGCTCAGAGGAGGGAAAACCTCCAGCGTAGCTGGTACAAATTCTCCCGGAACCGCCTGTCCATCGTCGGGCTGTGCACGGTCTTGCTGGTGACCTTCCTGGCCGTTTTTGCCCCTCTGGTGGCCCCCTATCCGGAGCATGCGAGCGCTTTCGTCGATTTCGCCAACGCCAGTCGCTCCCCCTGTCCGACATACCCCTTCGGTACCGATGTCGTGGGCAGAGATATCATGAGCCGGATCTTCTTTGGCTTCCGCTTCTCATTGGTGATGGGCGTGGTGGTGCTCAGCCTGGTTGTGCCTCCAGGTGTGATCCTGGGACTGGTGGCCGGCTACTACCAGGGGACCTGGCTGGATACGGTGATCATGCGCACCACGGACATCTTCCTGGCTGTGCCGCCGTTGGTCCTGGCCCTGGCCATCTGTTCGGTGCTGACCCCTAACCTGTTCAACGCCATGCTCGCCGTCTCTCTCATGTGGTGGCCGTGGTACTGCCGTCTGGTCTACGGGTTGGCGTCCACGTTGCGGAGCGAGTTCTTCGTGGTCTCGGCGGAGCTTGTGGGCGCCAGCAAGTTCCATATCCTCTTCCGGGAGATCCTCGCTAATTGCGTCTCGCCCATCTTCACCAAGATCAGCCTGGACATGGGTTGGGTCATCCTCATCGGCGCCTCGCTCAGTTTCGTCGGGCTCGGCGCACAACCACCCACGCCTGACCTGGGAACGATGGTGGCCGACGGGTCCAAGTACCTTCCGGACCAGTGGTGGATCGCGGTCTTTCCAGCCCTGGCCATCGTGCTGGTCGTTCTAGGCTTCAACCTGCTAGGCGATGGTCTGCGTGATATGCTCGGCGCTGAGGAGGTATAGCATGGAGAATGACCTCCTGCTGAACATCAAGGACCTTCGCGTCAACTTCGACGTTTTTGGCGGCACTCTGAAGGTCCTCGATGGCGTCAATTTCACGGTGAGCAGCGGAGAGAAGGTTGGGCTGGTAGGGGAAACAGGTTGCGGCAAAACGACGACGATGAAGGCTGTTCTGCGCGTCTTGCCTATGCCGCCGGCACGGATCACGGGCGGTGAGATCCTCTTCAAGGGGCGCGACATCCTACAGATGACGTCGAGGGAGCTGGGGCAGGTGCGGGGTGAGGGGATGGCCATGGTCTTCCAGGATCCGACGGCGGCTCTCAACCCGGTGTTCACCATTGGGGAGCAAATGGACGCGGCGGTCAAGTACTCCGCGGCGGGGGACAAGAGGTTGTCTGGCAAGGAGATCCGCAAGCGGGCGGTGGAGGCCCTGAAGGAGGTGGCCCTGCCCGACCCGGAACGCCTGTTGAAGAACTACCCCTTCCAGCTGAGCGGCGGCATGCGGCAACGCGTCTGTATCGCCATGGCGGTGGCCGGCGACAGGGAACTGATTATCGCGGACGAGCCAGGGACCTCGTTGGACGTCAGTATCCAGGACCAGATACTGCGGTTGCTCAGAGGACTGACCGATAAGCTAAACACGTCCATCGTCCTCATCACCCACACTCTGGGGGTGGTGCGCGAGTTGGCCGATCGGGTCTACGTGATGTATGCGGGGAATATGGTGGAGGTGGCCCCTACGAAGGAGTTGTTCTCGCGAGCGCTTCACCCCTATACCGTGGGGCTGATGGCCGCGGTCCCCAAGCTGACCGGCGGAGGAATCGCCAACGGGATCCCGGGTCGGATCCCTGATTACCTCAACCCGCCGGTCGGCTGCCGTTTCCATCCCCGCTGCGATCAAGCCATGGAGGTTTGCAGACTGGAGAAACCCCGCTTCTATCGAGTGAGCGAGGATCACGACGTTGCCTGCTTTCTCCACGCGGGGGAAGAAACGGGAAGGTAGAGAGCATGACCATTGACCTATTGACCGTCACTGACCTGAAGAAGCACTTCATCATTGGGCAAAAGGGCATCCTGGACCGAGAGCCGATCAGGGTCAAGGCGGTGGATGGCATTTCCTTTGCTGTGCGAGAGGGGGAGACTTTCGGTCTTGTAGGCGAGTCGGGCTCCGGTAAGAGCACCGTGGCCTATACCGTCGTGGGGATGTATCAGCCCACCGAGGGCGACATCGCCTTCCGGGGACAGAGTATGTATGGGAGAGGCAGAAAGCGGAGGTCAGATCTGAGGAAGGAGATTCAGATCGTCTTCCAGGACCCGGGTTCTTCGTTGAATCCCAGGAGGACCATCAAAGACATCGTAGGTTTCCCGCTGCGTCTATACGGATCGAATGAGGATCTCCAGACCAGGATCCTGGAGCTCCTGCAGATGGTCGAACTCCCTGCGGACTACATGCACAAATACCCTAACATGTTGGGAGGTGGCGAGAAGCAGATGGTGGCTATCGCCAGGGCACTGGCCACCAGCCCCTCTTTTGTAATCCTGGATGAGCCGACGTCGGCACTGGACGTGTCCATCCAGGCCAAGATCATCAACCTCCTGCTTCGGCTTCAGAGAGAGTTCCGCCTGTCATATCTGTTCATCACGCACGACCTGAGTCTGATGAGAAACGTCGCTTCTCGGGTGGCCATCATGTACTTGGGGAGGATCTGCGAGATCGCTGACGCGGCCGAGTTCTTCCGCAACCCGTATCATCCCTACACGCAGATGCTCCTTTCTTCCATCCCCGTGGTCTCGGATGAGGAGGAGCAACTGAAGCCCAAGAAGATCACCTCGCGCGGCGAGATCCCCAGCCCGGTCAATGTCCCCAGTGGATGCAGTTTCCACCCCCGTTGTCCCCAGAGCAAGGATATCTGCTCCAGGGAGGATCCTGCGCTGGTCGAGGTGGAGCCAGGACACACGGTTAGTTGCCATCAATCCAGCCAAGGATGACGTAGCCCATGCCTGAGATGTGGGCTTGTTGGGGGTCTGAAGGCGGGCAGCCATGAAGCAAAGGATTCTGTACATCGATCCGGTGGGCAAAGGAGTGGTGGAGGAGGGGCACCAGTTCTTGACTTCCCGCAAACGGGAGGACACTGAGCTGAAGATGGTCATGCTCCCCAGGGGCCCGGAGCATCTAGAGTACCGGTACTACGAGGCTCTGGTGCTGGTGGATATTCTACACCTGGTCCAGGCGGCAGAGAGGGATGGCTTCGACGCCGCCATCATCGGTTGTTTCTACGACGTGGGGTTGCAGGCGGCCCGAGAGGTAACGGAGCGAATGCCGGTTGTAGCCCCTTGCGAAGCATCTACGCACATCGCCGCCACTCTGGGGGACAAGTTCTCCATCATCGTGGGACGCAGGAAGTGGATCCCGGAGATGATGGAAAACGTGATCAGCTATGGCATGAAGGACAGGCTGGCCTCCTTCAAGTCGGTGGATCTGGGGGTGCTGGAGTTTCACCAGGACGAGGAGGAGACGGCCCGGCGATTCCGGCAGGCCGCCCACGAGGCCGTAGAACGTGACGGAGCCGAGGTGATCATCCTGGGCTGCACGGCCACGTACGGTTTCTATCGTGACCTGCAAGAAGAACTCGGAGTGCCGGTCCTGGATTCCATGATCGCGGCCCTCAAGACCGCTGAGTTCGCGGCTGAGCTGAAGGGCCGGTTGGGGTGGAGTCACAGCAAGATAGGGGCCTACGAGTCACCTCCTCAAGAGGAGTTCGCCCCTTGGCGACTCGAGGAGCAGTACGATTTCGGCGACATGGGATCCTGGTTGCGGGGGGAATAGGGCTCATGGGCAGAGTGTCATAAGGAGAACGGCAGGGCTGCGTTCGCAAGTCATCCATAGGCATCGTAGTGGAGGAGATCAGTATGCTGAGAGTAGCTACGGATATTGGAGGAACATTCACGGACCTTGTGTTCGTCACCCCCGAGGGTCAGGTCGTCACAGGGAAGAGCCACACGACCCCTGCACAGTATGAAGAAGGCGTGATGGACGTCATCTCGGCCGCCGAAATAGAGCCGAGTGAGTTCGCGTCCTTTGTGCACGGGACGACGATCGTCATCAATGCGATCACCGAGAGAAAGGGCGCCAAGGTTGGCTTGCTCACCTCTGAGGGGTTCCGCGACATCATAGAGATCGGCCGCGGCACGCGCCCCGACTTCTTCAACCTTGAATACCGCAAACCAGAGCCCTTTGTGCCCCGCCACCTGCGCCGGGAAGTGAGGGGGCGCAGCAACTACAAGGGGATCGAGGCCACGCCCCTGGACCTTTCCGCACTGCCCGCCATCCTGGACGATTTCCGGGCCGAAGGTGTCGAGGCCATCGCCATTTCCTTCATCAATTCCTATGCCAACCCGGCCCACGAGGAGGCGACGCTGGCCAAGGTGATGGAGCTCTGGCCGGAGGTGTCCGTGGTGGCCTCTCACCAGATCACGCGTGAGTGGCGCGAGTACGAGCGCACCAACACCGCCGTCTTGTCCGCGTACGTGCAACCGGTGGCCCATCGCTACCTGGACCGCCTGACCAGTGTCCTCTACGATGCCGGCATGCGATGCACGCCATACATCATGCAGTCCAACTGCGGAGTGGACACGGTCCAGAGCGCACGCCAAATCCCCATCACCATGGTCGAGTCGGGTCCCGCCAGTGGAATCTGGGGCGCTGCGGCGCTGGGCCGGCTGATCGATGAGCCGGACGCCATCGCCATTGATATCGGCGGGACGACGGCCAAATGCGGGCTGATCACAGGCGGCCAGGTGAAGCTCAACACTAACTACGTGATCGAACGCCGCGAAACCTCGGCCGGCTATGCGGTGATGGTGCCGGTGGTCGACCTGGTGGAAATCGGCAACGGCGGAGGGTCGATCGCCTGGGTGGACGAATTCCAGAGGCTACACGTGGGTCCCCAGAGTGCCGGCGCCGTGCCCGGCCCGGTAGCATACGGCTTAGGCGGCACGGAAGCGACGACCACGGATGCGAATCTGGCGCTGGGTTGCATCAACCCGGACTACTTCTGCGGCGGCACGATCGAGGCGGACATGGAAGCGGTGGATCGTTCGCTGGATAAGCTGGCCTCGACCCTCAACACAAGCCGCCAGGAGGCGGCGCGCGGCATCGTCCGCATCGCCAACAACAACATGGTGAACGCCATCAAGCTGATCTCGGTCAACCGCGGCCATGACCCGAGGGACTTTGCACTGCTCGCCTTCGGCGGCGGAGGCGGCATGCATGTTTGCGCCCTGGCCAAGGAGCTGAACATCAAGAAGGTGGTGATCCCCAAGCAATCCAGTGTGTTCTCTGCCTGGGGCATGCTGCTCAGCGACCTGCGCCGTGACTATCTACAGACGCAGATCGTGGAACTGTCGGCCCCGGGAGCGGCTGAGCAGCTCGACGGCTCGCTGCGCCAATTGGAGGAAAAGGCGCTTCAGGAGTACTCCGCCGAGGACATCGACCGGGCGCGCGTGCATTTTCTGCGCTACGCGAGCTGCCGCTATCAGAACCAGGAGCACTCTGTGGAGATCGTTCTGCCCGATGGCGAGATCACGGCAGAGCAGCTCGAGGCCATCCGCCAGCGCTTCGTCACTGACTATGAACGCGAATACACCTACCGGCTGGATGCCCCGGTGGAGCTGGTCGCCTATCACCTGGTTGCCATTGCCGAGGTTGATAAGCTCCAGCCGGAGAGAATGCAGACCACGGGGCGCAAGCTCGAGGACGCGGTCAAAGGACAGCGGGAGGTGGACTACGTTGAAGCGGACATCCATTTGGCGACCATCTACGATGGCGATGGCCTGGAACCGGGCATGAATTTCGTGGGCCCGGCTATCATCGAGGAGTCCGGCGCCACGACTGTGATCCCGCCCGGCCTGCCTTGTCTTGTCGACGACTATGGCAACTATCAGATCCACACCGCCCGATGAGGAGGATTTTCCATGAGCGGAGAGCACGATCCGATTACGATTGAGATCATCCAGAACTCGCTACAGGCGGCCGCTGACGAGATGTTCGGGGCGCTGCGCCGCACGGCGATGAGCGCGATCATCTACGAAGTGCTCGACATGGGCACGGGGATCACCGACAAGAACGGCGAACTGGCCGGTTCGGGGGCTGGCATCCCGGCCTTCGTCGGTGTGCTGGACAAGACCGTCAAGCGGGTGATAGAGAAGTTCGACCATCCGGGCGACGTCGAGCCCGCTGATATTTTCATCACCAATGATCCATACACCGGCGGGGTAACGCATCTCAATGACGTAATCCTGGTCATGCCGGTCTTTGCCAACGATGAGATCGTGGCCTGGACCGCCAACATTGCCCACTGGAACGACGTGGGCGGCATGGTGCCCGGGAGCATGTCCACCGACGCGACGGAGATCTTCCAGGAGGGGATGATCCTGTCTGCGGTCAAGCTTATTTCCCGCGGCCAGCCCATCCAGTCCGTGTTCGACATCCTCACTTCGAACTGTCGCATGCCCGACTTTCTGACGGGCGATCTGTGGGCTGGCGTAGCTTCGGTGCGGGTCGGCGAACGCAGGGTGCTGGAGATAGTGAACAAGTACGGGAAGGATGTTTTCCTGCACGCCGTCGAAGAGTACCTGGATTATGGCGAGCAGGTCACCCTGGCCGCGCTCGGGCGCCTGCCCAAGGGCAAGTACCATCTGGTCGAACCCCAAGACCAGGGACCGGACTACGTGGTCACCGTGGAGATCACAGACGACGAATTCATCGTCGATCTTCGCGACAATCCAGATCAAGACCCCGGCCCCTTCAACATGAGCCGGGACGAAGCCATTGTGGCCTGCCAGATCGCCTTCAAGGGCATCGTCTCGCCCGAAAGGCTGAGCAACGGTGGCACCTTCCGTCCCCTCAAAGTACTTACCCGCCACGGGAGCGTCTTTGATCCCATCTACCCGGCGGCCCAGGGCATCTACTATGAGATCACTATCAGGGTGCACGATCTGATCTGGCGCTGTTTGGCCGAACAGCTGCCGGACTTGCTGCCCGCTGGTGGGTTCGCTTCGGTTTGCGGTACGCTTTTTGGCGGCACTCATCCGGACACCGGACGAGCTTACGCTGTGATCGAGCCCGAGCTGGGCGGGTGGGGCGGGTCACCGACCTCTGACGGCAACCCGGGCCAGTTCTCCGGACTGCATGGGGAGACCTACAACTGTCCGGCCGAGGTGGCCGAGGCCCGGTACGGGGTGACGGTCGACTATCTCAGTTTCCACGACGAGGACGGCGGCGCTGGATTCCATCGGGGCGGCAAGGGTGTGCGGATTGACTATCGTATCAAGTCCGACAACGCCTGGCTGACGGTGGCCTACACTCGCTCCAGGGTGCCTCCGTGGCCCCTGAAGGGTGGGCAGCAGGGCTCGGCCAACCACGTGCTCATCGTGCGAGCCAACGGTGAGACCGAGCGCTACTCGGTCGTGAGCGGCTTGACCTTGAACACGGACGACGTCATCCGAGTGATGACGGCCACGGGCGCTGGTTGGGGAGACCCGCTGGAGCGTCCCCTTGACCTGGTGAAACAGGACCTGAAGGACGGCTATATCACGGAAGAGCAGGCTAACAAGTACTACAAGCTGGCCAAGCGCAACGCAAGTACATAGGGGCAAACACCATGATCAAGCTGACTGTGATCTACAACCTGCCGCCCGGCGCCGATCATGAGGAATTCCTCGAGTGGCGCACGACGACCCATCAGAAGAGCAACATGTCTATGCCGGGCGTCATCAAGAGCGATTTCTATACGATCAAGAGCGCCTGGAGGAGGGACGAGACCCCGTATCGCTACATAACCGAAGCGTACTTTCCCGACATGGAGACCTTCGAGAATTCCTTCTTCGATCCCGACTATCAAGCCGGGCTCGCGAAATCGCTAGAGCTTATCGCTGACCCTTTGTTCCTCATTTCCGAGGAGGTGGTCTCCGAGTCCTCCGCGTGAGTTGATGCCTGTGGATTCGCAGGGGCTCGGCAAGGTGGAGAGTCACGTTCGCCCAATCGGGCCAGGATCCTCTTTGCCGACAGCCAGGAGCTGATCGCCTTCGGCCACATGCCCTCTCGCACGCGAAGAACGATGATGCCTTCTGCCTGACCGCCTCCGCCGACGGTCGTAGCGATCCATGGAGCGGCCAGTTTCCCCACCAAAGCGACGAGTTGTGGGCTGCTCCCTGGGTGAGCGTCTCTCGGTGAGTAGGCCGATCCTGCTCAGGTCAGCCCGGTCTAGGGGCCAGACGCACATACTGCGTGGCTGGGTGCAGGGGCTGCATGAGCTACAAGGCGACGCGCAACACAGGGGAGAGAACCGCGGGTGCGTATGCGTGCCCGCTTTGTCTGGGGTAGAATGGGGCAGTTGGCGACAGTAGCTGCCAACAATTCAAGTAGGGAGGATCTCATGGGTTGGCCGGAGAGGAAACTGATCGAAGAAGGCGTGCTCAGCATGTTGAGTGTGAACATGGGGCTGAAGGAGGGAGAGCGACTGCTGGTGGTGGCCGATCCCCCGACTCTGGCTCATTGGCAAGACAAAGGTGCGTCGGCGCTGAAGGTTCAGCTTGAGCGCTCTATGCTGTCCAGGATGGTGGCGGAGATAGCAGAGGGGGCCTTCCCCGACTCCGTTGTGGAGTTCTATGCTTATCCCTCGGTGGGACAGTCCGGTAGGGAGCCGGGAGAGATCGTGGCGGCGAAGATGCTCCAAGCCGACGTGCTCATCGCTATCGTCAACCACTCCCTGTCTCACACCAATGCCAGGGCCGGGGCTACCAAGGCGGGGACGCGCATCGCCAGCATGCCTGGTTTTGAGGCCCGCATGTTCCACCCCGGCGGACCCATGTCCGTGGACTATGAGCAGGTGGCACTGGACACGCAGAAGCTGGCCCGACTGGTCACGGCGGCGGAGACGGCGACGGTGCGCTCCCCGGGTGGGACGGACATAACCTTCAGTCTGGCCGGACGAGAGGGGGGAGTGGATACGGGCCTGTGTTCCGAGAAGGCCGCTTGGAGCAACCTTCCGGCAGGGGAGACGTATGCCGCACCGGTGGAGGGCACGGCAGAGGGGATGATCGTGGTCCCGGCGGGCTGGTACCCCGACCTCATTGAGGACATGATCCTTCATTTCGAACAGGGGTTGGTGGTACGGCTGGAGGGCGGAGGGAAGGTAGGAGACGAGTTCAGGGGGTTGCTCCAGCTGGGGAGCGAGGAGGAGGTGCACAAGCTCCGCCGCAACCTGGCGGAGCTGGGCATCGGCACCAACCCCAACGCGAAGCAGCCCGACAACGTGCTGGAGGCGGAGAAGATTAGGGGCACGGTGCACCTGGCCATCGGCGACAGCTCCCACATGGGAGGTACCGTAGTCGCGGACCTTCACGAGGACTTTGTGATCCCCGAGCCCGACCTCCTGCTGGATGGCAGGTTGGTGATCGAGGGCGGGGAGTGGAGGATCTGAGTGAGGGTGACTCTCCGCTGAGGGATGTGCCCTGTGTGGCGCACACCCGCTTCCCGGCAGGCGCTTTCTCATCGTGCTGGGACGACATGGTGATGAAGAAGGACGTCTGAATGAGGATCCTAATCTTGGGTAGTGGGCTGATGGGACCGGCCGCGGCGTTCAATGCTATGTCGGACCCTGAAGTGTCACGAGTGACCATTTGTGATCTTGACCAGCGTCAGTTGGACGCTGCGCAGGCGAGACTTCAGAGTCTGGACGGCGGTGACAAACTGACCACGGTGGCCCTTGACCTGAACGACGAGCAGGCAGCCGCCAACCTGATGGCAGATTTCGAGGCCGTCGTGGGCGCACTGCCCTGGGCAGCCGTCCGTCCGGGTATCCGTGCGGCAGTGGCCGCTGGGACACCCCTGGTGGACCTCGCCCGGCCTCCCGAGGCTGAACTCGACCATCTGAAGCGTGAGGTTGAGGCGGCTGGTGGGCTGGTCGTCCTGGGCTGTGGTGTGGAGCCGGGCTTGACCGAGATCCTGGCCCGCTATCTGGCGGAGAAGCTGGACCGGGTGGACGAGGTGCACATCAAGTGTGGAGGCATTCCGGAGCACCCGAGCCCTCCCCTGGGCTACAAGATCGTCTTTGGTGGGCGGCAGTTGCCCTTGAGGGAGGAGGATGCTCACGTCGTTGAGAATGGCGAACTGAAGCTCGTGCCGCGCTACTCCGGCGTGGAGTCGGTGTCCTTCCCCGGCATCGGCGAGTGCGAGGCCTGGCATGAGGGCTTCTTACCGTGGCTGATGGACCTGGAGGCCTTGAAGGGGTTGAAGGTGGGGACGCAGAAGACGT
>Ga0307379_10005632_pt1 | contig 17417 bp, 5 predicted proteins | sample UN2MG_FD_202237 | JGI IMG/M metagenome (GOLD analysis project Ga0307379, IMG submission 202237) | Soil microbial communities from Risofladan, Vaasa, Finland - UN-2 | ecosystem: Environmental > Terrestrial > Soil > Coastal area > Acid sulfate soil | place: Finland: Risofladan, Vaasa | collected... | reverse complement strand
GCCAAGGAATGGGGGCACCTGGGCAAGAACGGCACGGCGTGGCGGCAGCTCTGCAACCGCTTGCTCAATCCGAACCTGGCCCCCGGCCTGTTGACGTTCGAGGACCTGGCCGACGACGTCGAGAAGCTGCGCGAGCGTATCGGCGGGCCGCCGGCGAAGCTGGTGGCTGTGGCGGGACTGCTGGCGGTAGTCGTCGTTGGCGGGCTCGTGGCCTGGAGCTTCCTCCGGAAGGAAGACAAGAAGACCACGGGGGCCTTCGACGCCGAGGCTTGGCAGCGCCTGTGCGCGGAGTACAGCGGCTGGGTCGAGCCCCTGCTCGGGAAGCAGCAGGCGGGCGCGCTGAAGGGGTGGCAGAAGAACGAGCACCTCAAGAAGAACGTTCTTCCCCTCCTGACGAAGATCATCGGGAAGATCAAGGAGATCAACCCCCGCATGATCGCCAAGTATGGGGGCAACCTGGAATTCCTGGGCAGGAGCCCTCCGGAGGAGGCCAAGTCGGAGGAGGCCGGTCAGCGGACCCAGAGGGCGCTGGCGATCATCGACCAGCTCAGGGCGGCCCTGTCCAAGGAGGGATGGGAGGACTGCCGCACTCTGGCGGACGGGCTGAAGAAGCTCGGGCGGGATCCCAACGACGGCTGGAGCGGGGCGGAGGCCTATCTCCAGGGCCTGACGGCCTTCCCGGAGGGGGGGATGACCGACCGTGTGAACGCGATCCTCATCGCCCGGCAATGCCTCTCTGACATCCAGGGCAAATGGCGGAAGGTCCGGGAACTCCAGGGAAGGCTGGGAACGTGGGACGCCGGCGGCGTCAAGCCGCTGGAACGGATCGGCGAGTACGTCCATGCCGCCTCGGCCGTCTCCTCGGACATTCACGGGCTCAAGGCCCTCCAGAAGATTCAGGAGAAGCTCAGCGACCTTCTCGCTCCGACCAGTCTGCCCCACCGGCTGGCTGCGTTCCTCGGGGCGCCCCGTCACCCGGGCAAGCCGGTCGACGCGACGCTCATCAAGAAAGAGCCCCCCTTCGCCGTTCCCGCCGGCGGGAAGATGGCGGACGAGATCCTGCGTGAGGGCCTGGCAAAGCTGGAAAGCGGCTACTACAAGCTCCAGGCCGACCCGCGCTCCCCGGAATGGAAGAGCCGGGTCGCCGATGCCATCGGGAACCAAAGGACGGACATCGACAACCTCGAGGCCAGGATCAAGAAGATCCGGGCCCAGATTGCCAAGGGCGGGCTTCCCAGCGATTTCAGCACGAAGGCTACCGCCCAGCTCGGTGCGATCGACCAGGAGAGGAAGAAATACCCCGACCGTCTCCGGGAGGCCGAGAACCTCCGCGCGAAGGTCATCGGCGCCGGTGCCTACAACTCCGAGACCCGTGCGGAGATCAACGTGGGCAAGAACCGGGTCGACGCCGTGCTGAAGGATCTCGCCGACGGGATCGGCCTGGGCATGCGGCGGACCGCCAAGCTCGAGGACGACATCTCGACCCAGGTCCAGGGCACGCTGGCGGAGGTCCGCGCGAGACTGAAGGCCCGCAGCCGGATCTCCGCGACCGGGCTGGCCGAGATCGACCAGGCCTGGCAAGACTGGGTCATCCAGGGCGCCAAGGCGCTGCTCCAGACCGACACGGATCCCAAGGCCCTGTCGGACAAGGCCAAGCGCCTGGAGTCGTCCCTGCTGGCCCTGGAGGGCCGGTTTCGGGACCAGCCGGCCGTGAAGAAGGAGGACCTGCGGGCCTGGAACCAGCCGCTGGCGACGACGGAGATGGCCTCGCGGCGCAGGCACGCGGTCTCGACGTGCCTGACCTTCGCCGATCCGAACAAGATCCTCGCCGGCAAGGAGGACACCAACGCCACGGAGAACCGGGACCACCAGGTGTCGGCCTACACGAGCTGGCGGGACGGCCTGGCGAAGATCGCGCCCGCGTTCAACCGAATAGAGGACGCCCTCCGCGCCGGGTACCTTCTGCCGGAGAAGCCGCCGGCCCTGACGGCAACGCTCGGGGACTTCTACGCCCAGTGGGCTAAGGAGCCGGTCCTCAAGGATCCCGCGGTGAGCAAGGCCGTCCAGCCGATGGTCGCTCGCCTGGGCGCGTTGAAGCAGATCGCCGCCCTGAACGCCCCTGCGCGTCTGGTGGCACTGGCCAACGCCGGCCGGCAGGGGAGTTTCGAGGGGGCCCGGGCAGCGTGGCTTCGGCTGGGGAAGCTGGCCAAGCGCTGGCCGTCCACCCCCGCCGAACTCAAGCAGGAGATCGAGGTCCGCAAGAACCTTTCGGCGCTGTACGGCCTGGTGAGCGACGCGGCGAGGAAGGCGGCGCTCCAGCAGGAGCTTCTCGCCGAGAGTCCCGGCCGGTGGGAGGCGTACTTCGTCGGGCTTACGGACGTCGGCCAGATCGAGGACGCCATCGGGCAGAGGGACGAGTTCGGGGTCAAGCCCGGCGGGCGGCTGCTGCCGACGACGCGGCTGCGCCTGGCCATGTACGACTTCCGCCGCGCCGTGTCCGCCCAGCCGGGCAAGCTGCCCGATGCCCAGGTCAAGAAGCTCGTGGGCGACGTGCTCGCGAAGTTGCAGGCCTTGCCTGCCGGCTTCCAGAAGCGTCCGGACGTGACGGCCCTGATGGGCCAACTGCGCAAGACTCACGCCGAGACCGGCGGCGGCGGGGTGGATTTCACCAAGGCCGGTCCCGCGGCCCGGACGGGCTGGAAGGTCGTCGCCCCGACCGACGACAGCGTGACCTACTCCTGGGATGCGGCGAGGGAGCGGCTCACCTTCCGTCGCGTGGTTCCCAAGGGGGGACAGCCGTGCTTCCTCTGCACCAGCGAGGTCTCGATGGGGCTGTTCCGAAAGACGATTCTGGCGGCAAGGGCATGGTCGGAGATGACCAAGCTGCTGGCCGACGACGAGGAGTTCTACGGGCCCCGGGTCTGGGTCCGCGCCGGCGGGACGATAACCATCAGCAAGAGCTGGCTTCACAACGTGCCCTCCACGCTGGACGGCACGACGCACAAGCTGTATGCCGAACGTGCCAAGCCCGGTCCCGTGACCCCGGGCCACCCGGTGCAGCAGGTCTCCCTGGCGGCGGCGGTCTACTTCGCTCGGCTGCTGAACTGCCGCCTGCCCACGTCGGCGGAGTGGCAGGCGGCCCATGACGCCGACGCGCAGCCCGCCCAGAAGCCCCCCAACCTGCGCGACAAGACCTGGCAGGCGCAGCAGCAGCACCTCGCTACGCTGGAGAGTTCCGCCGGCGTCCTGGTGAACGACGTGTACCCCGACGTGGGGATCTTCTGGCCGAAGGGCACGCGGCCGGACAAGACCGGCAGCAGCGCGGTCGTCGCGGCGAAGGCCCAGGAGGACGGCCATCTCTGGTTCGCGGAGGTCGCCTCCGACACCGGGCGGCGGTTCCACCATCTCGTGGGCAACGTGGCGGAGTACGTGTACGACAAGCCGGGCCAGGTGGCTCGTCTGAAGTTCCTGACGGTCAAGGACGTGCGGGATCTCTTGAGCAACAAGGCGGACGCGGCGGCAGGTCGAGTGGTGGGCGGCTCGGCGATGTCGGCCCCCGACGTGCCCGTGGACAAGCCGCAGGAGCTGGAGGCCCCCGCGGGGAAGGCGGGCTTCTCGGACGTGGGGTTCCGCCTGGCATTCCTTGCCGGGCGCGAGCGGCTCCAGAGCCGCGTGGCGAGGCTGCTGAAGGGCACGGTCAACCAGGGATACCTTCCGGCGTCGTCGCCATGAACGGCTTCCTCACCGCGCTTCGATGGCACAGGATGGACGCGGGGCTCCGGCGGTCTTTTCCGGTAGGACTTCCGGCGGCGGGCGCGTTAGAATCCCGAGGAACGTCGGCAGGACGGGTTGACACGTGCGCAGTGGGTGCGCCGGGCCTGGGAAGCGACAATCCGACGCAGGACTTGCGGGAGCAGGACATGTGGAGTACCCCCGCCGGCCCCTGGGGCCGTGGCGGCACGTACGGTTGACATCTCTCGCCCCTGCGGGCATGGGTCCTTCGTGGACGAAGAAGGCTTTTCCGGAAAGGTCTAGCACGGTGGGTGGCTCAGCCGAAAAGACATTACAGATCGTGGCCGCCACGGCGAATCGCCTTCGGATGGTCCAGGTGGATTTTGCCGACCAGAGCGCCGACGTCAGGAGAGAGTACCTTTCCGAGGAGATCGAGCGGGCACTGACCGGCGTGGTGCCCGAACAGCGAGCGGACTTCCTGACCGAACTGATGAACCAGTTCCCCTCCTGGGACACCCGGGTCGAGGTCCAGCTCCGCAAGGACGAGACGACCGACCGGACGCTCACCGACGACCGGGAGCTCAGGGACCCGAATTTCCTGGTGGCCCGGCTGATCGATCGGTCGGCGGAGCTCGGGGAAGGCGAGAGGAAGGTGCTGGTGCAGCGGCTGAAGGAGGCCGGGCTGGCGAAGATCTCTCAGGGCGCCTGGCCCGAGGAGGCCGAGGAGACGCTCCGCCAGAACCTCCGCCTGCCGCAGGACGAGAAGGTCGACCCGACCCGGACCCTGGACCTGGTGGGCCTGCTGGCGGACTTCGCCCTGCGGCTGGACCAGTTGGTCTGGAGCAGTTGGCAGCGGATCGGGCCGCGGTCCAACATCCGCCGCGACAAGCCGCTTCAGCAGACCCTCAAGGCCTTCCTCACGGGCAGCCAGGACGTGCCTCGCGGTCAGGTCGCCGGGGATCTCGAGAAGCTCCGACAGCTCATCGCCTCGCTCGTCGCGGCCGTCGGCCAGGCCGGACGACAGTTCGCCAGCCGGCACCTCGCCAAGTTCTCGCCCATCGAGGTCGAGGCCCTGGCCTCCATGGAGGGCGGAGGGTTCCTGGTCGGCAAGGAAGTCAAGTGCTGGCGGAAATACACCGAGCTGGCGAATGCGATGAGCGAGGCCTCCATCGACAACGAGATCATGGAGACGATCGCGAATTACGCCGAGAACCTGATGAAAGGACTCGGTCGATAGCCCGGCCGAGAGATGCGATGCCAGGACAAGTTCATTGGTACGAGGGCCTGTTCCTCCAGCCGCACCATCTCCAGTGCATGCAGCGCAACCTGTTGGAGAAGGTCGCCTTGGAGCGGCGATTGGGATGGGCATACCCCTACGGGCTGGTCGAGGCCAAGCTTTCCAGCGACGCCCTGGAGAACCTGCTGATCCAGTTCGACCGGCTTCGGGCCATCATGCCGAGCGGCGTGGCGGTGAGCTTCCCGGACAGCGCGGACGTGCCGGCGCTGAACATCAAGACCATCTTCGAGGGCTCCAGCAGCTCGTTCGACATCCTGCTGGGCGTGCCGCTGTGGTATGCCACGCAGGCGAACGCCATCGAGCGGGGCAGCCTGGAGGACTGGCGGATCAAGCGGATCTACCGGATCGTGGAGACCGAGTGGTGCGACGAGAACACCGGGGAGAACCCCCAGCCGCTGCTGACGCGGAAGATCAACGCCCGGCTGCTTCTGCCCGACGACGACCGCAGCGACCTGGAGGTGATCCCGCTGCTGCGGATCGCTCACGCCACCGGTGAGGACGTCGGGCTGCCGAGGCAGGACCCGGGCTTCGTGCCCGCTTGCTTCGTGCTGGGCGGCTCGCCCGTCCTGAAGGAGATGGTCCGCGACCTGGCGAATCAGGTCGAGGCCAGCCGCTCCGAGCTCATCGCCCAGATCACCCGCGGCGGATTCAGCATCGACCAGATGCGGGGCATTCAGTTCGAGCAGATCATGCGTCTGCGGACCCTGAACAACTATGCGGGCCGGCTGCCTTCCCTGGTCCAGGCCCCGAACCTCTCCCCGTTCGAGACGTATCTCGAGCTTCGGGGTCTGCTGGGCGAGTTGGCGGCGCTCAGCCCCGATCGGGACCAGTACGAGGTGCCTGCCTACGATCACGACAATCCGCTGATCAGTTTCTCCAACGTGTGCACGAAGGTTCGCGGCCTGCTTCGCGGCACGGTCGCGGCGAGCTTCATCAAGGTCGATCTGAACCGTGAGGGCAAGCTGATGGTCGCCGAGCTCACCGAAGAGCACCTGACGCGCCCCAACGAGTACTTTCTCGGGATCAAGACGCAGCAGGACCCCCGCACGCTGGGGCGGCTGGTCGAGGACGCCGACAAGTTCAAGCTCATGGCCAGGACCCTGGCGAACCAGCGGATCTGGGGCATTCGCCTGGCGGAGGAGCGGCACCCGCCGCTGGAGCTGCCGGCTGCGGCCAATCTCCACTACTTCCGCCTGATGCGGGCCGACAGTACCCGTATGTGGGAGCGCATCAAGCAGGAGAAGTCCATCGCCATTCGATGGGAAGGCATCGAGGCGACGGACTTCGAGCTGGCCTTATACATGACCGTTCCGGATGGAGATAGCCCATGACGCTACTGGAGCTCTGCGAGCCGCTGTTCCAATACGCCTGCCGGCTCAACCGCTCGGGGCGAAAGGGGGGCAGCTTCGAGCCATCCCGAGTCCGCGCCGAGATCGACGCTTTCTTCGAGGACATGAGGTCCAAGGCGTCGGCAGACCCGAACCTCACCAGCCAGTACGACAAGATCGAGATGCCTCTGATCTTCTTCGTCGACTTCATGATCAAAGAGAGCAGCCTGTCGTTCGCGCGGCAATGGCAGGAGATCGCCTACGAGCACAACGAGCTGGCCGGCGACGAGAAACTCTTCGATCTGCTGGACGAGACCCTCGCCGATCCCAGCCAGGCGGCCACCGAACGGCTGGCCGTCTACTACACCTGCCTCGGGCTGGGATTCACCGGGTGGTACACGGGCCAGCCGGAGTATCTCCGCAAGAAGCAGTTGGAGATCTCCGCCCGCATCCGCACGATGATGGACGTGGACGAGGCCTCGCGGATCTGCCCGGAGGCCTACGAGAACGTCGACACGTCCGACCTGGTCCAGCCGCCGGGAATGAAGCTGCTGGGCATCTTCGTCGCGCTGCTGGGGATGGCGGTGGTGATGTTCATCGCCAACTTCTTCCTGTTCCGGACGACCGCGTCGGATCTCCAGGCGGCCCTCAACAGGATTATCGATCGGGAGGCGGTCACGCCGCCGCCGGCCGTCGTGATGCCCACCACCAAGCCGGCCAAGCCGCCGGTGACGCCGACCGCCAAGCCGGCCAAGCCGCCCGTGACGACGACCACCAAGCCGGCCAAACCGGCGGCGACGAAACCGGCTCCGTCGACGACCGCCAAGGCGAGCAAGGAGTAGGACGATGGGATTCTCCTCGATGCCCACGGGAGCGAAGGTCGGCGCGGGGGCTGCCGGCCTGGGCGGCGTTTCGCTGCTGCTGTACCGCGTGCTTCCGCCGCAGATGCTCTACTACGTGATGATCGGCACGCTGCTGCTGGGGGTGGTGATGGGCGTGCTCTACTGGCTCATCAACAAGGCCCGGCAGCGCAAAGCCAAGCCCATGGAGAAGGGCCTGAAGGACAACAGCGCCGCGACCCCGCAGGACGTTTCCGAGCCCGCCCGGCGCGCCCGCCTGGACGACCTTCGGAGAAACTTCGACGGCGGTGTCGAGAAGTTCAAGGCCGCCGGGAAGAACCTCTACTCCCTGCCGTGGTACATCCTGGTCGGCGAGTCCGGCTCGGGGAAGACCGAGGCCATCCGCCACTGCAACGTGGGCTTCCCGCCCGGGCTCCAGGATCAGCTCCAGGGCGTCGGCGGGACGATCAACATGAACTGGTGGTTCACGAACCACGCGATCATCCTCGACACGGCCGGGCGGCTGATGTTTGAGGAGGTCGAGCCCGGGGCCACCAGCGAATGGCGGGAGTTCCTCAAGCTGCTCCGCGCGAACCGCCCGAACTGCCCCATCAACGGCATGCTGCTGTGCATCCCGGCGGATTCGCTGGTCAAGGACACCGCCGACGAGCTCGAGCGCAAGGGCGCGAAGATCGCCCAGCAGCTCGACCAGATCCAGCGGGCCCTGAGCGTGCGGTTCCCGGTGTTCGTCATGATCACCAAGTGCGACCTGATCAACGGGTTCCGCGAGTTCTTCGAGGACATCACCGACCCGCAGCTTCAGCACCAGATCATGGGCTGGTCGAACCCCGCCCCGCTGGATGAGTCCTTCAACCCCGAGCTGGTCGACCAGCACCTTCAGACCGTCGCCGTGCGGCTGCATCGCCGAAGGCTGGGCCTGATGCTGGACCCGGTGAATACCGAAGACGCCTCCGCACGCCGCACGGACCAGGTCGATGCGATGTACGTCTTCCCCAGGGCGATGATGACCATCGCGCCCCGGCTGCGGCGCTACCTGGAGATGATCTTCGTGGCCGGGGAATGGTCGGCCAAGCCGCTGTTCCTGCGCGGCATCTACTTCACGAGTTCCATGCGGGAGGGCTCGGCCCTGGACGCCGAGCTGGCCGACGCGCTCGGCGTGCCCGTCGAGAGCCTGCCGGAGGGAAAGGTCTGGGAGCGCGACCGGGCCTACTTCCTTCGCGACCTGTTCATGAACAAGGTCTTTCGCGAGAAGGGCCTGGTGACCAACGCGAGCAACGCCAAGGGCAGGCAGCGCCGCCGGAAGGCCGTCGTTCTCGGGGCGGGCTTCCTCAGCGTGGTCCTGCTGGCCGCCTTCACCTGGTGGGGCTTCACCGGGTTCCGCAAGAGCATCGGCACGGAGGCGGAGTACTGGAAGGCGGCCGCCAAGGGCTCCAACTGGGTGGACAACAACCTCTGGGTCCCCATCGTCGAGCCCGAACTCAAGGGGTCCGCGAAGTACACGTACGGGGGCATGAACGGGATCAAGACGCCGTCGGGCACGCTCCCGGCGGGCTCGTTCCATCACGACACGATGAAGCTCGTGCAGAATCGCATCGCCGTGCCGTGGATCTTCAAGTTTGCGGCCACCTTCAGCAAGAGCATCGACGAGGCCCGCCGGCACGCCCAACGGGTGCTCTTCGAGGCGGGCGTGCTCCGGCCCCTCGTCGACGGCGCGCGGAGGAAAATGCTGAAGCCCGATCCATGGTCCCACCAGGCGACGGGTGCCCTGGCGCAGCTCGTCCGCCTGGAGAGGCACGCGGTCTATCCGCCCAACGGCGAGCGGATCGCCCCGGACCGCCTGTTCGCGTACGTCCTTCAGGACAAGAAGGACTACGACGTCTACGCGGCCAACGACGCCAAGAAGCTCGACGCGGTGCTGGCCTGGACCTACGCCGAGGGAGGCGACAGTTGGCCGCCGAAGTCGCTGGCCGCCGCCGGCGAGTTTGCCGTGGCCACCGTCGACAAGGGCATCGGCGACTTCATCCGGTACTGGGAGGCCGGCGGGGGGATCGAGTCCGGCGAGATCCTGGACGCCATCGGCGTTCTGAAGGAGGCGTTGAGCCGCTTCGGAAAGGCCGAGGGCGACCTGGTCACGGTGGACGACCCCTACACGGACAAGCCCCGCGAGCCCGAGACGCTGCAAGCCCTTGAGACGATCGACGGGCGATGGCAGACCCGGTACGACCTGGTCTCCGCCGAGAGCAAGAAGATCGAAGGCGCCGTGACCGCCGCCAAGCTGGGCGTCAAGACGCTGGTGGACATGTACGACGAGACGATCCAGACGCAGTTGAAGGGCGCGAGGGACCCGCACAACCTGCTGCTGGCCGCCGCCCAGCCCAAGAAGAAGCCCGCCCCCGTGCCCGACGCCGTCGAGTCCAAGGAGACCACGCTCCGGAAGAAGCACCTCGAGGCCGTCGGCGCGAGGGTCCAGGCCTCCCTGGCCGGGCTGGAGAACAAGCTCAAGGAGACCAAGCTCCGCAACGAGCTGCTCGTGCTCGACCCGAGGTACCTCCAGCACGTCGCGATCAAGAACGAGGCGCTCCGCCGCCGGCTGAAGAGGGAGAGCCTTCGGACCTACGAGATTCGCATGAAGATGTACGAGACCGCCAGCGTGCACCTGGCCACGAAGCCGTCGGGCACGGAGATGGCGGGGCTGGCCGTCGCCCTGGACGCCGTCGACGCGGACACCGGCTCGCGCGGCCTGGACATCGACAACCTCTACGCCCTCCAGTTGGAGGGGTACCTCGCCAAGGAGGCCTCCACGGTCTCGAAGTTCGTCAACGAGCGCCTCGCGCAGCGAAGGCGGGTATACGGCCTGATTAAGAACGTGCTGGAGAACGCCCCCAAGACGGCGAACGACGTGGCCGCCAAGGTGACCGTGGCCGTCAAGGCCAAGCCCTGGCCCCTGACGCCCCGCCCGTTCATCCCGGGAACGAACTTCAAGAAGGACCTGACCTTCCCGGCGGAGTATCAGCCGGATGCCGCCGCGGCCACCTTTGCCGGCTGGAAGAAGATCGCCGACCTCGTCAAGCCGCCCTCGGCGGAGGCGGGCGTCACGCAGCGCTACGTGATCAACCGCCAGGAGCTGGCCGGGCTCTACCAGGCTCGGCAGGACGCCTACAACGCCTACCTCGAGAAGTACCAGACCTACTGGATCAAGGAGGTGCTCGCCGACCTGGCCTACAACTCGCCGGACTGGAAGACCTTCCAGAAGGACCTGATCGGCATGCAGGTCCGCAACGTCACGCTGGACCTGGACCGGCTGGGCAAGGCCATCATCGAGAGCCTCGACAAGGTCAAGGGCGTGGTGCCGGCCGGGGAGATGGCCAAGTACAACCAGACGGTCAAGCGGCTGGCCGACGACCGGGAGAAGTTCCAGACCGGCGCCTACATCGGCATCTGGCGGGGCTGGCTGCGCCGGTGGAAAGACCTCGGCGACGACCCCGATGCCGCCAGGAAGGTCATTCTCGACAAGACGCCGAGCCAGTTCATCGACGACTACATGCCTTTCTCGGCGGGCGTGGACACGCTCATCTCGGAGAAGTACTGGAAGGAGCTGGCCTACGCCGGCCTGCGGCTGCTGGCCAAGGAGATCGACGTCCGCGTGCAGCAGGCCTACGACGACCTCCACAAGAAGTACAGCCGCTTCCCGCTCACGAAGCCCAAGGCCGGGACGAAGGAGCTGACGGCCGCCGAGGCGGTCGCGGCTCGCACGGCGGTCCTGAAGGTGCTCGGGGCGGCAAAGGTCTACGACAAGAAGTGCGTCGGAGGGGGGGGCAGGACGAAGCAGTTCACGGAGATCGACAAGCAGCTCGATCGCCTTTGCGGCCTGGGGCTCAACCCCGAGAATCGCAAGTGGTGCGAGAAGGCGAGAATCGTCCTGGACGGGCTTCCGCCCAGCGGCGAGACCCGCATCTGTGTCGTGAGAATCCTGGGCAAGGCGGACCAGGCGCAGACGGCGAGCGTCCTGGGGATCTGGGCGGTTCTCCAGATCGATCAGGGCGGCATCCGGAAGGGCATCCGGAACATCACGCAGCAGACCCTCAAGGACGCCGGGAAGGTCGAGTTCCCCTCCAAGGAGGTCGTTCTCCAGTTCTACCGCCACCCCGACGACGTTGAGAAGAAGAAGGTGGACCGGACCAAGTCGATCCCGGGCACGTGGGCGGCCATCGGAATGCTCCACACCCTCAAGGCCAAACGCACCTCCCAGGACGGCAAGAAGTGGCAGGTCGAACTTGCCGTCAAGGACCGTGAGGGCAGGGACCGGACGCTGCGCCTTGAGCTGGAATTCGCCAACCCGCTGCCGAAGCTCGAGGACTGGCCCAAGGCCGAGTAAGGCCCCCGACATGGAGAGGCGAACCTGATGTTTGGGCGGGGCAAAGGTGAACGGGGCGCGAGAGAGGTCTATCTCTCGGCCTTCGGGAAGCACCCCGGGTGGGACGACCACATCGAGGACATCGGGATCGAGACGGACCAGCTGGCCTCTCTCAAGCAGCTCCTGTACGTCCAGGGCATCGGCGGGACGATCGATTCCGGCGCCTGGGACAACCTGACGGATTCGCAGCGGACCCAGGCCTTTCGGCACGTGTTCGTCTGCCGGACCGGCGGCGACGTCATCGTCGGCAGGCTCTGGTCCAGCACCGACGGCAAGGGCCGGGCGCGCTACCCCATGGTCGTCTGCGCCCAGTGCGCCGGCCTGTCCCTGCCCTGGGTCCTCCGCGAGATGCTCCCACGGCTCGAGGCTCTCCAGGAGCGCTGCGTGGGCGTCTCGACGGCCGGCGAGGTCATCGCCGTCACCGACCAGGCGCGCCGGGAGTGCCGCGACCTCGCGGCCGCCGCTGGCGTCGACCAGAGCGAATTCGTCGTCTCGCCCCAGACGGTGGCGCGGCTGGCCGATCGCCCGGAGATGGGCCCGAACCACGAAGGCCTGCTGCGGATCCTCTACCAGATCGAGCGTGAGATGTCGCCGTATCTGCGGGCGAACTTCGCCGCGGCCGCGAGAAACGGAGAGCTGCGCCCCGTCCAGATGCGCGTGCCGGCCTGCGGCGACGTGCCCGCCGACGTCATCCTGCAATGGTTCGACTTCCTGTTCGGCCAACTCGACCCCGGCGTCGAAGTGTGGACGATCGCGCGGCTGGATCGGCCGTGGGTGGATATCTTCGTCGGCGAGCCGGCGCCGCAGCAGTTCTTCTGCTTCCAGGCGTCCCGGGAAGCGCTGCCCCTTGCCAGCGAGATCCCCTACACGCTGGACGAGGAGTTCATCGACCGGTCGCGGCGGCGCATCGAGGCCTCTCGCGCCGGGACGGCCGAGCCGATCGTCGTCGACGCCGAAGCGGCGATCGCGCCCAAGCGGGCTCGACGAGAGTCGATCGGCCTCCTCGAGAGACTCTCCTCCGCCCGGTGGCGGAGCTCGCTGCGGATCGTTGTGATCGTCCTCCTGGTCGCGGCCGTGGTCCTGGCCGTGCTGATCGGCGTGATCACGTTGAGACCCGCGGCCCCGCCTGCGCCTCCGCCCCGGCCGAAGGAGCCGGCGATGGCTCCGGCCGACGCCGACGCGTGGAATGCGCTGTGCACCACCTTCTACGAATGGTTCGGCAGCTTCCTGGCCGATCTGGATCGCAACCGGCTCGAGCGGTGGAGGCAGGACGCGCACCTGAGGGAGCACGTGCTGCCGGCCCTCGAGCAGGTCCAGGCCGGCTCGCTCAAGCTCGATCCTCGCCGGCTCGCCGACGTGGTGGGAAGTAACCTGCGGTTCATGGGCCGCAACCCCCCCAAGAGGGCGAGGAACCCCGAGGTCGTGGCCCGGACGCGCGAGGCGCTGGCCACCGTCCGGGCCGTCGAGAGGAATCTCGGCCCGGAAGGCTGGGTCACGCTGAAGAGGCTCAAGGGCCTTGCCGGCCAGTACGGCCAGCGCGGCTGGCGGAAGCAGGCCGGCTACGTCGCCTCCGTGGTGGGGCAGGTGGTGCCCGGGGCGGACCTGGCCGGCAAGGTGGACACGGTCGTCGCGGCGGCGGCGAAGGTCGAGGCGCTGGAGGCCTCCTGGTCCGCCACGCGGAAGCAGGCCCAGACCCTGGAAGGCTGCGGAAGCCCGCTGCTGGCGAAGTTCCGCCAGTACGTGCTCGTCGAGACGCGCACGGAGGCCGGCGGCGGCGCCGAGAGCGACCTCGACGACATGGCCAAGCGGCTCCGGAAGATCCACGCCTCCGGCTCGCGCCTCGTGGCCTACGTCCGCCCCGGCTGGCAGGACCGGCTGGACATGGAGATGGTCCGCAACAAGCCCCCCGTCGCCGAGCCGTCGGACCCCAACGCGCTGAAGGGCGGAGACCTCTTCCAGGAATGGCTTGCCGCCATTCAGAGCGAGAAGTACCAGGCCCTCGGCGCGGCGCTGGACTTGCGAAGCCAGCCGTGGAAGCAGAAGCAGCAGGGCGTCTTCACGGCCATCTCGGAGATGCTTGGGAAACTGAGAGACGAGCACAAGGACCCCAATGCTCCCCTCCTCGCCAAGAAGCTCGAGGCACTCCAGACGGAGTATCGGTCGCTCTGCTCGCGGAAATGGAGCCGCAAGAACAAGGAGAAGATCGAGCAGGAGGTGGCGGCCTTCGAGCCCAAGCCCGCGGAGCTGAACGAGAAGGTCAGCGAGATCCTTCTCGGGAACATCGGGGGCGTGGCCAAGTACGTCGAGACCCTTCCGCCGACGATTTCCACGGCTTCTGCGGCCATCAACCAGACCTGGCAGACGCGGCTGAAGGACATCACGAAGACCAAGGCATTGGCGGCACTTCGGGCCAAGGAGAAGAAGCTGCGGACCGACCTGGGCAGGCTCGGGAGCGAATTGCAGATTGCCCTTCCCGACAAGGGGGCGGACAAGGACTGGGTTCGCGAGCTGTCCGGCGCCGGCGGGGCCCTGATGACCCGGCGCGAGGACGTCCTTCGCCAGGCACTGGCGGCGCTGACGTGGCGAGACAACGAGATCGTTCGCAGCGCCGCCTTCGAGGCGAAGTGGAAGGCCCTCCGCGAGGCCTTTGACGCGTGGCGCCGCGAGGCGGCGGACCTGGCGGCGGCCTTCACGGCGATCAAAGCCGCCCTCAACGCCGGCGCCCAACTGGACGAGAAGGTCCAGGCCCCCGGCGGGGCCGTCGGCGCACTCTACGCGCGATGGCGAAGTCGGCCGATCTGGAAGGAGCCCGGCGTCGCCGGCGTCTTCCGGCTCGTGACGAGGCGCCTGGACCACCTGGAGGCCCTCGCCAAGCAGACCGATCGCCGGGAACTTCTCCAAGAGGTGGTCGGGGCCGTCGGCGGGCGCTTCGAGGCCGCCCGGGCGGCCTGGAGGCGGCTGGGGGCGCTGCCCGGCGGCTGGCCCGCAAACCCGAAGGAGTTCCACGACGAGGTCACGGCCCACCGAAGCCTGGCCGCCGCGTATGCCGTGTTGCAGGACGCCGGCCGAAAGAAGCAGCTCCAGGACGAGCTCGTCGCCGGGACCCGCCGGCGCTGGGAGGCCTACGTCGAGGCCCGCAAGAACGCCTCCGAGGTCGACGACGCCATCGACAGCAGGAAGGACTTCTACGTCACCGCCGAGTCCGTCGCCTCGCTGAAGCCCATCAATCAGTTTCGGATCAAGCTGCACGACTTCCGCCGGGCGGTCCTGGGCTCGCCGGCCGCCGACGACAAGCGGGTGAAGAAGGACATCGACGGCTTCCTCGCGGCGGTCGCCGCTCTGCCCGGCGGCGTGGGAAGCAAGCCGCCCGTGGCCGCTCTGGTGGCCGAGATGAAGAAGATCACCGTCGCCGGAGACGCCGGGGCCGACCTGACCCGAGGCGGACCTGGTGCAAGCGTCTCTCGCGTGCAGGCCGAGGCCTCTCCTGACGGCAGCCATGTCCGATACGCCTGGGCCACGCCGCGCGGCCAGCGGCATTCGCTCGCCTTCGTCCGCGTCGAGCCGAAGGGTCACAAGGTGTCCTACCTCTGCACGACCGAGGTCTCGGTCGGGCTGTTCCTCGACGTCGCGACGTCGAAGCATAACTGGCCGGACGTCAGGAAGCTCCTGGTCGGCGGCTCGGGGGGGACCGAGGAGGAGCCGAGGTACGGTGCCCAGACGTGGCAATGGGCCGACGGCCGAAAGAGCATCCGGCAGGCCGACCTGTGGCAACCGCTTCCCGCCGGATACGAGAAGGAAACGCTCTTCTACTTCCTTGGGGCGAAGGTCGGCAAGCCGGGGGCGAAGCATCCCGTGCAGTACGTCTCGCCGCAAGCGGCGCTGTACTTCGCCCGGAAGCTCGGCTGCCGGCTGCCCAGTCCCGAGGAGTGGACCTTCGCGCAGGGCAAGTACGGCAAGTCCGATGGCTCGGGGAGGCCCAACCTTCGCGACCAGACGTGGAAGGACCAGAGGGACCACGTGCAGAGCCTCATCTCGGGCGGCAAGATCGGCGGGTTCGTCAACGGCTACTACCCCGACAGCGGCGTCTTCTGGCCCGCGGACGTCAAGGTGCGGAACGAGAGGGAGAAGGCCACGGCGCTGGACGGCGACGACGGGGTCCTCTGGTTCGCGGCCGTGGACGCCGACGGCGGCAAGACGTTTCATCATCTCGTGGGGAACGTCGCGGAGTTCACCTACGCGGCGCCCGAGGACCTGGAGAAGCTGAAGGCCAACTCCGCCGCGGACGTCGACAGGTTCTTCCGGGCCCACGCGAATGGGTTCCACGTGATCGGCGGCTCGGCCCTGTCGCCTCCCGAGATCAAGCCGGAAACGCCGGGTCGGCTTTCGGCCAAGGAGGCCGTGGCCGCCTACTCCGACGTGGGCTTCCGGCTGGCCTTCACCGCGCCGGCCGAGCCCCGCAGCGCGCGCCTGCGGCGCCTCCTGGTGGACAGCGGCTACCTCAGCGGGTCGGCGGCGAAGTGACGCACCCGCCCCGGCGGGACCCGGGCGGTTTTCGCGGGGAAGCGTCTTTCTCGCGCACAGACTCTTTCGGGGCGCGTTGTACCTATCGCCCGGCCGTCCTGCCGGAAACCGGTTTCGTGTGCAAGGAGGTCGATGATGGTGCGCAGAGTTTGCAGACACCTGAGGTTTGCGGCCGCGGGGGCGCTGCTGTTCTCGGCCGGCTGCGGGACGAGAGGGCTGGAGGTCCTCCGGCCGCCGCTGTCGGTCCTGCGGAGCGTTCCCGCCCGGGCCGTCGTGAAGCCGGCGAACCTGACCTGTCACCAGTTCGCGCTGAACGCCGAGACGAACGAGTATCGCCCCAGCCCGAATCCGGCCCGGCCGGGCTGGCTCACGGCCCAGCGGTTCACGGACCTGTGCCGGGAGTACGTCGCCGACGCGGGCCTCTTTGGAGACGTTCTGACCGAGGCGCCCCGCGGTCGATCCGAGGTCTACCTCCTGTGCAGGCCCAGGCTGACGGTCAAGCGGTACGTGCGCCCCTCTCTCAGTGGAACGGTCCTCACGCTCGGCACGGGGCTGATTTACACCGTTCTGGGCGGTTCGGCCCACTACCGCCACGTGGACCTGGAGCTGGCGATGGACGTGCTGAGCCCCTCCGGCAGGCCGGTGGCCAGCTACCACTGCTGCAGCCGCAGCCCCGAGAAGCTCGCCACCGCGGGGGAGGACCAGTTGGGCCCGCTGGTGGGCTACGCGCTGACTCGCGCGCTGGAGGACGTGACCAGCCGGATCTCGGCGGACAACGACCTTCTCATGCAGGCCCTCTCGGCGGACATGACGGCCAAGGGCGTCGTGCCGATCGTCGGGGCCCGAACGACCGTTCGCGTGAGCCATCCCACGGAGGTGATCCTTCGCACGGGGAATCCCCGGCTCACCGGGCAGGTCCTCGGCGTGGACCGCCCCATGAAGCTCACGTGGTACCTCAACGGCACCCGCGGGGGCACCGTGCCCCTGACCGACACCAGCGCCCCGTCGGTCAAGGAGTTCGCCTTCACCGCCCCGCTGCGGGACGGCGTGGCGCGGATCGCCCTGAGCCTCTCGAACGCCGACGGGAAGCCGCCCGCCGAACAGGCCCGAACCGAGGTCGCCTATCTCTGTGTCTCCTCCGAGAAGACCATGCCCGAGGTGCGGAAACGCTGGGCCGTCGTTATCGGCATCAGCGAGTACGCCCACGGCGGCAAGACGTTCGGCAAGTTGAAGTACGCCGCACGCGACGCCAAGGCGTTCGCCGA
>Ga0307379_10005629_pt1 | contig 17427 bp, 16 predicted proteins | sample UN2MG_FD_202237 | JGI IMG/M metagenome (GOLD analysis project Ga0307379, IMG submission 202237) | Soil microbial communities from Risofladan, Vaasa, Finland - UN-2 | ecosystem: Environmental > Terrestrial > Soil > Coastal area > Acid sulfate soil | place: Finland: Risofladan, Vaasa | collected... | reverse complement strand
GCGAACCGACCGGCGCGATTTCGAGACAATTGCCGGCTGGATCAGGGATGGTGCACATGTTCTGGATCTCGGCTGTGGTGACGGTTCCCTGCTGCGTCACCTGCATAGGGTACGCCGCGCCAGCGGATACGGAATCGAAATCGACGACAATAAGGTGCTCGCCAGTCTGAAGAATGGCGTCAACGTCTTGCAGGCAGACCTGGAAGCCGGGTTGTCCGGATTTGATAATGACTCTTTTGATTACGTCATCCTTTCGCTGACGCTTCAGGCGGTGAGGCATACCGAACGAATCGTAAAGGAAATGTTGCGCGTCGGCCGTGAGGGCATCGTGACCTTTCCGAACTTCGGCTACTGGCGCCATCGTGTGCATGTGATGATGGGACGTGTGCCGATATCGCGTGAATTGCCATACCAGTGGTATGACACTCCGAATATTCACGTATTGACCATCGAGGACTTCGAAATCTTCTGTGCCGGGCACGGCGTGCGTATACGAGAGCGCATCGTTCTCGATGAGGCGGGCGAGCAGGTCAGGTTTCTACCCAATCTTCTGGGCGCGCTGGCAGTGTATCGATTCGACAAATGGAGCGGCTGACAACTTGTTGAATAACGTTGGCAGCAATTTTATTCATCTCGCCGCTGGCTGCAGCAATGGCTAGATTGAGGTTTTTGTCTGTTTTGTAATCTTGTCGCGGTCGTACATCGATACGTTACGCGCCAGCCAGACGAGAACCAGAACCGGCACGCCGAGTAGTGCGGTTACCGTGAAGAAATTTTCGTAACCATAGCGTTCGACAAACACACCGGAGCCACCAGCAATCAGTTTTGGCAACAACAGCATTACGGAGCTGAACAGCGCGTACTGCGTTGCCGAGTAGTGAACGTTGGTGAGACCCGACAGGTAGGCGATGAACGCGGCACTCGCTATCCCGGCGCTCAGGTTGTCTGCTGAAATCGTGAAAATGAGACCGGTCAGGTCGTGGCCACGTGTGGCCAACCAGGCGAAGAGCAGATTGGTTGCAGCTGACAGCAATGCGCCGAGAAACAGTGTTCGTATGACGCCGATGCGCAAGCTCAACACACCACCGAGCGCGGCACCGACAAGTGTCATGATGACGCCGTAAACTTTCGAGATGGTTGCAATTTCATCTTTCGTGAACCCCATGTCATGGTAGAAAGGGTTGGCCATGACGCCCATCACCACATCGGAAATACGGTAAGTTCCAATTAGCGCGAGCAGCAGCAGCGCGTCATATCGGTAGCGTTTTACGAAGTCGAAGAATGGCATGACAAACGCGACCAGCAACCACTGCCCGAGGCGCTCCATTGCGCCAGCCGATTTTCCGGTCGCTTGCGTGGCGGGTGTCGCCGATATGTCACGAGGGCTTATTGGCATTGGCTCGGAGGACAACAGTACGGTCACGATGCCGACGCTCATTAATGCGGCCATGATGAAATAGGTTGCAGCCCAGGGCGCCTGCTCGTAAGTCGCTTCATTGGCGTCGAAAGCTGCTGCAATCAGTAATGCTCCAGCCGACGCTACCAGCATCGCGCTGCGGTAACCGGCCTGATAGCTCGCGGCCATCGCGCCCTGCTCGGCGACATCTGCCGATTCGATGCGGAAGGCATCCAGGGCAATATCCTGAGTGGCAGATGCAAACGCTGTGAGTAGTGCCAGCGCGAGAATGTTCTGGAGGCCGAGCGCCGGGTCGCTCATTGCCATACAACACAATCCGAACGCGACCACGATTTGAGATGCGAGCAGCCAGCTGCGCCGTCTGCCCATCAGGCGCGTGAGAATGGGGATCGGCAATTGATCGACGAGTGGCGACCAGGTCCACTTGAATCCGTAAACAAGCCCGACAAGCGAAAAAAATCCGATGGTCGAAAGATCTACGCCAGCTTCGCGCAACCAGAACGACAGTGTCCCGAAAACCAACAGCAAGGGTAGGCCGGCAGAGAACCCGAGCAACAGCATACGAGCCACATGGGGCCGCGCGTACACTTTGAGATCGGCGAGAAACCGGGTGAGCCGCAGCGCTGAGGAGGACGCATTGCTCATGCCGGGAAATTTTCTTCCGCGGTTGCAGTCATTTCAGCGCGCTCAGAACTTGTAATCGTAGTCGATGGTTAGCGGCGCGTGGTCGCTGAAACGTTGCGACGTGAAGATTTCGGCCCGCCGTGCAAGCGCGGCGATGCGTGGCGTCGCCACCTGGTAGTCGATCCGCCACCCGACGTTTTTCGCCCATGACTGACCGCGATTGGACCACCACGTATATTGCTCGGGCTCCTGATTGAGGGTACGAAACACATCGACATAGCCCAGCTTGTCGAGAACGCCGGAGAACCACTCGCGCTCCTCCGGGAGGAAACCGGAATTCTTTCGGTTGGAGCGCCAGTTCTTCAGATCGATTTCCTTGTGAGCCACGTTCCAGTCGCCGCAGATGATCACCTCGCGGCCGCTGCTGATCAGCTTGTGCAGTGGTTCGATGAACTGCTCCATGAATCTGAACTTGAACGCGAGGCGTTCAGGAGAACTCGTGCCCGAAGGCACATAGAGCGAAACGACGGACAAATCGCCGTACTGTGCCTCGATATAGCGTCCTTCGCTGTCGAATTCGGCGATCCCCAGGCCATTTATGACGCGATCGGGCAGCCTGCTGCAATATAATCCCACCCCACTGTAGCCCGGACGTTCGGCGCAATGAAAATATCCGCGAAGCTTGCCTGGGTTGTGGACAGCGGGCACGATATCTTTGGCCTGTGCTTTCAGTTCCTGCAGGCAGGCGACGCTGGCAGACTGTTTACCCAGCCAGTCAAGCATCCCTTTATTAACGGCAGACCGGATGCCGTTCAGGTTTAACGAGACAATTTTCAGCATGTGATGAATTCAGATTTCAGGCAGGATTTCATTCAGTTCGCCCTCGCGGCCAGGGTCCTTTGTTTTGGGGAGTTCAAGACGAAGGCAGGGCGCCTTTCGCCGTATTTTTTCAACACCGGCTTGTTCAACGACGGCGACTCGCTGCGAAAGCTCGGCCAATTTTACGCCAAAGCCATTACTGCGTCGGATCTCGCGTTCGACATGCTATATGGTCCGGCCTACAAGGGAATTCCGCTGGTGTCGAGCACTGCAGTGGCACTTGCGGAAATGGGGCGAAATGTTCCTTTTTGCTTCAATCGCAAGGAGGCAAAAGACCACGGTGAGGGCGGAAACACCGTCGGCGCACCGCTGGCAGGGCGTGTGCTCATCATTGACGACGTAATATCGGCCGGGACCTCGGTGCGTGAATCGGTCGAGATTATCGGCTCAGCAGGGGCTGCTCCGTGCGGCGTGGCGATCGCATTTGACCGGATGGAGCGTGGCAGCGGGAACCGGTCAGCAATTGACGAGGTCCGCAGCACCTATTCTCTGGAGGTCGTCAGTATCTCGACATTGGACGACCTTTGCGGCTTTCTTTCCGCCAGCCCTGAATTGGCACAGCAGTTGCGTTCAGTACAGGACTATCGCCGGAAATATGGTGTGAACACATGGGGCCTTACAAGCGACGACTGACCCGGGTTGGGTTGATGTTCGTCCTGATTTTCTTTGCAGCACCGGTATTTGCGGTCGAAGCGCACATGTACCGCTGCAAGGACAAGAACGGGCGCGTCTACTATTCGGATCGCCCCGGAATGGAGTGTCAAGGCGGCGAGACCGACGAAATGACCAAGCAGGGCCTGGTAATGGAGCGTCCGGACGCTTTGCGTCCAGGGGAAAGTCCGGAAGAGCGTCAGGCGAGACTTGCCCAACAGCGGCAGGATCGCGCGCTGATGCAGACTTACAGCTCGGAGCAGCAGATCGAGGCTGCCAAGAAGCGCAGCCTGGAAACGCCTTTATTAGCGGTGAAGTACGCGAAAAAGAAACTTGCGATTTACACCGACCGGCTGAGCGAGCTGCGCAACCGCGAGGTGAAGTACTCGATCGATGGCAAGGAAGCGCCGCTCTCGCTGATAGAGGAGATTGACGAGACGCTGTCGGACATCGCGCGGCTTGAATACGAACTGGAAAGCAAGCAGCGCAGCGTAGAACGCGTTATTGATCGCTTCGAGGCCGACAAGGAACGCTACCGTGAACTGCTCGAAGCCCATAACAGGGGGCGTTAACCGGTTCCGGTAACCCTCCCGGCTACCACGCCAGCCGGTCTTTGACGGTCAGCGCTTATCCAGTTTTTGTTTCAGGATTTCGTTGACCTGTGCCGGGTTGGCCTTGCCCTTGCTGGCTTTCATCACCTGCCCGACCAGCGAGTTGAAGGCTTTTTGTTTGCCGCCGAGATAGTCGGCAACCTGCTGTTCGTTCGCGCCGATCACTTCGTCCACGAGCTTTTCGATGGCGCCGCTGTCGGAGATCTGGCGCAGCCCGCGTTTGTCGATAATCTCGTCAGCGCTGCCCGCGCCACTCCAGAGCCCGTCGAATACCTCTTTGGCCAGTTTCGAGGACAGTGTTTTGTCGATGACGCGGCTGATCAATCCGGCCAGGGCTGACGCACTAACGGGCGATGCCGGTAATTCGAGCTCTGCCCTATTGAGTGCCGCTGCCAGCTCGCCGTTGATCCAGTTGGCCGTCAGCTTGGCCGCTGCCGCCCGGTCGCCGGTGCTGATGGCTGCCAGCGTCGCCTCGAAGTAATCCGCCGTCTCGCGGTCGGAGACCAGCAGCACGGTGTCCTGCGCAGAAAGCCCGAGTTCGTTCTGGTAACGCTGGCGGCGCACTGCCGGCAACTCCGGCATGTCCTCCCGGGTGCGCTCCAGCCAGGCGTCGTCAATTTCCAGCGGCAGCAGATCCGGATCGGGAAAATACCGGTAATCGTGCGCGTCTTCCTTGGTGCGCATCAACCGTGTTTGGCCTGAATCGGGATCAAACAACACGGTAGCCTGCTGGATCTTCCCGCCTTCTTCGAGGTGTTCGATTTGCCAACGCGCCTCGTATTCAATGGCCTGCTGCAGAAATCGGAACGAGTTCAGGTTCTTGATCTCGCGGCGGGTCCCAAGCTGGTCCGAGCCGCGCTTGCGCACTGACACGTTTGCATCACACCGAAAGCTGCCTTCCTGCATATTACCGTCGCAGATATCGATCCAGCGCACCAGCGCATGGAGCGTTTTAGCGTACTCGACGGCTTCCTCGGCCGAGCGCATATCGGGTTCTGTGACAATCTCCAGTAGCGGCGTGCCGGCCCGGTTCAGGTCGATCCCGGTCATGCCGTGAAAGTCTTCGTGCAAGGATTTTCCTGCATCTTCTTCCAGGTGGGCGCGCGTGAGATGAATGATTTTCTCTACGCCGTCAAGCTGGATCGCGACCTGGCCACCTTCGACGACAGGAGTCTCGTACTGGCTGATCTGGTAACCCTTGGGCAAATCGGGATAGAAGTAGTTCTTGCGGGCGAACACCGAGCGGCGATTGACAGTGGCACCGACCGCAATTCCAAAACGGATGGCTTTCCCGACCGCGTCGATATTGAGCACGGGCAACACGCCGGGAAGTGCAATATCAACCGCGCAAGCCTGTGTATTGGGCGGTGATCCAAAAGCGGTCGAGGCACCCGAAAAGATCTTCGAGCGGGTCGACAGCTGGGCGTGTGTTTCCAGGCCGATGACAATTTCCCAGTCCATGATCAACTCGCGGCGACAGGCGACATGCGCGTAGCCCAGTCGGTTTGTCGCTGATAAAGGTGGCCGATGTTGAGCATCCGTGCTTCAGAGAAGTAATTGCCGATAATCTGCAACCCGACCGGCAGACCGGCACTGTCCAGTCCGCACGGAATAGACATACCCGGCAACCCGGCCAGATTCGCAGCGAGCGTAAAAATGTCCGACAGGTACATCTGTACCGGGTCGGTCATCCGGGCACCAAGCCCGAACGCCGTTGATGGCGAAGTCGGGCTCATGATGACATCGCACTGCTCAAACGCCTGCGAAAAATCGCGCGCAATCAGCCGTCGAATTCGCTGCGCCTGCAAGTAGTAGGCATCATAGTAGCCATGAGAGAGGACATAGGTACCAATCAATATGCGCCGCTTTACCTCGGCACCGAAACCTTGCGCGCGCGTTTTGCAATACATGTCGAGAAGATCGGTGTACTCCTCGGCGCGAAAGCCGTATCGAACACCGTCGAAACGCGACAGATTGCTTGATGCTTCCGCAGGCGCGATGACGTAATAGGCGGGTACCGACAACTCGCTTGCAGGAAGCCCGACTTCAACCGTGGTGGCGCCCAGTTTGCGGTACTCATCTATCGCCGCCTCGACAGCGGTGCGAACGTCGCCCGATATGCCGTCACCGAAATACTCTCTCGGCAACCCGATACGCAGGCCGTTCAACGGTGCTTCGAGCATCCGCGAATAGTCTTCTTCCGGCCGGTCGAGACTGGTTGAATCGCGTGGATCAAAGTTCACCATCACGTCGAGCAACAGCGCGAGGTCTTCCGCGGTTCGGGCCAGCGGCCCGCCCTGATCAAGGCTGGAGGCGAAAGCGATCATCCCGTAGCGTGAAACAAGACCATAGGTGGGTTTCAAACCGGATACGCCACAAAGTGAAGCGGGCTGGCGTATCGAGCCGCCCGTATCGGTACCGGTCGCTGCCGGTGTGAGTGCTGCAGCGACGGCGGCGGCCGAGCCACCGGAGCTTCCACCGGGTACCCGCTCCTGATCCCATGGATTCTTTACCGGGCCGAACCAGGATGTCTCGTTCGACGAGCCCATGGCGAATTCGTCCATGTTGGTCTTGCCGAGGATGACGGCGCCGGCCTCATTGAAGCGCTCGATGACATGGGCGTCGTAAGGCGCCCGGAAGTTTTCGAGCATCCTCGAAGCGCAGGTAGTGCGCCATCCTTTCGCGCACCAAATGTCTTTGTGCGCAATCGGGATGCCGGTCAGGGGTTTTGCATCTCCCAGGGCGATGCGTGCGTCCGCGGCTTTCGCCTGAGCCAGGCTGGCCTCGGCATCGACGGTGATAAAGGCATTGACCGCCCCGTTATGGGCGTCGATGCGTTCGAGGTAGGCGCGCGTGAGTTCTACACTCGAAATCTTCCTGTCGGCGAGGTTCTGCGAAAGCGCCTTGAGGCCGGAATTGATCATGATTCGTGTGTCACCTGTGCCGCAATTATTACCGGACCACCCATTACTCGATCACCTTGGGAACCAGGTAAAGACCGTTTTCCACTGCCGGTGCCACAGACTGGAACAAGTCCTTCTGATCAGACTCGGTGACTTTGTCCGGGCGTAGCCGCGCCACCACGTCCTGCGCATGGGCCATCGGCTCTACGTCAGTGGTGTCGGTGGCCTGCATTTTCTCTATCAGACCGAATACGCCGCTCAACTGCTCAAGCATCTGGGCGCTTTCGGCTTCCGTAACCTCAATGCGTGCCAGCATGGCTACGCGCTTTACCTCGTCCAGGGATAGTGACATGAGTAGATGAATTGCTATTCAGAGGTGATTCGGATTTTTGTAGCCGGCCGATGTCCTGGCCGGTAATCGGCGTGCCAACAAGCCAACGAAAGCATTACCGGCGGGCAGGGTCCTGTCCCGAAAAGCCCTTAAAACTTGTGTGGAAGGCATTGTTTTTGTTAACCGCACCAGTACGATAGGTTATCATAGTCGGCGTTTTTTCCTGTGCCGCGGATTGCGCTCACAACCAAGTATACAAATTATGTTCGGATTTCTGATTGGATATTTCTCAAACGACATCGCCATTGATCTTGGTACGGCGAACACGCTGATTTACGTGCGAGGCAAGGGCATCGTTCTGAACGAGCCATCTGTCGTCGCAATCAGGCAGCAAGGCGGACCGAACGGGAAGAAAACCATCCAGGAGGTTGGCCTCGCCGCCAAGCAGATGCTTGGCCGCACGCCAGGCAATATTACGGCGGTTCGGCCGATGAAAGACGGTGTTATCGCCGACTTCACCATCACCGAGCAGATGCTCAAGCAGTTCATCAAGAAAGTCCACGATAGCCGGTTCTTCGCACCCAGCCCGAGAATCGTGATCTGTGTGCCATGCGGATCGACTCAGGTGGAGCGCCGTGCGATCCGGGAGTCGGCATTCGGTGCAGGGGCGCGCAAGGTCGAACTGATCGAAGAGCCGATGGCCGCGGCCATCGGCGCCGGGCTGCCCGTGGAGGAAGCGACGGGGTCGATGGTTGTTGACATTGGCGGCGGCACGACTGAAGTCGGCGTTATTTCCCTTGGCGGTATTGTTTACTCCGGCTCGGTGCGCGTTGGAGGTGACAAGTTTGACGAAGCGATCATCAATTACATCCGGCGCAATTACGGCATGTTGATCGGGGAAACCACTGCTGAAGAAATCAAGAAGGAAATCGGCTCTGCTTTTCCGGGGTCCGAAGTGCGGGAGAAAGAAGTCAAGGGCCGCAATCTGGCCGAAGGCATCCCGCGCAGTTTCACGATATCCAGTAATGAAATACTCGAGGCGCTGACTGATCCGCTCAACAGCATCGTGTCTGCCGTCAAATCTGCGCTGGAGCAAACGCCGCCGGAACTGGGGGCCGATATTGCGGAGAAGGGCATGGTGCTGACTGGCGGTGGTGCGCTGCTGCGCGACATCGACCGCCTTCTCATGGAGGAAACCGGCTTGCCTGTAATTGTGGGCGACGATCCGCTGACGTGTGTGGTCCGGGGCTCGGGTCTGGCGCTGGACAAGATGGACAAACTCACGGGTATTTTTACCAGCGACTGAGATGCTGCCGGAATGAGCGGATGCCAAACAGGTTTTCCCGCTACTCCAGTCAGACTTCGGTTACGCTGATCCCGCGCAGATGGAATATTCACCTCCCCCATTTTTCAAACGCGGCCCGAATCTGGTCACGCGACTGACGCTGTTTTCGCTGCTGTCGTTGGTGCTGCTGTTCGCCGATGCCCGATTTCAGTACATGGACGACATTCGCGGGGTTGTTGGCGTGATTCTCTATCCGTTTCAGGAAATAGTGCATACGCCGGCTCGCATTGGCCGCGGCATGATGAATTACGTCTCCTTGCAGTCCACGTTGCGCACCGAAAATACCAGGTTGAGGGAAGAAGCGTTTGTGAACGCAGGTCTGCTTCAAAAGCAGCAGGCGCTCGTTGCAGAAAATGAAAACCTGCGCGAACTGCTGAACCTGCGACCTCGCTTCGAACCATCCTCGCAGGTCGCGTCCATATTGTTTGCCGCTCGTGACCCGTTCGTGCGCCAGGTTGTCGTCGACAAAGGCGCCACTGATGGTGTTATGCGCGGCGCACCCGTTATCGATACGCTTGGGCTGATTGGACAGGTCCATCGCGTTTACCCATGGGCGTCCGAGGTCGCACTGATTACCGACCGGGAGCAGGTCGTTCCGGTGCAGGTTGTACGCAATGGATTGCGCGCCGTCATCTTCGGGCTCGGCTATGATGGCGCGCTTGAGGTGCGGTTCATGCCGGTCAATGCGGATATCGAAAAAGGCGATCTGCTGGTGACGTCCGGAATTGACGGCCTGTATCCCTCAGGCTTGCCGGTCGCGTTTGTCGACAGCGTCGAGCGAAACGCCGCTTATCCGTTTGCACGCATCACCTGCCGCCCTGCCTCAGGAGTCGGGTCCCACAGTCATGTGATGGTTTTGGGGAGCACCGAGTCTTATCCCGAAAGACCAATCGCGCCGGACCAGGCCGAGACTGATCGCAGGGAGAGGAACTGATGGCGATTCCCGCATTCGGAAAAGCCTATGCTGACGAAATCCTGCTGCCGGCCGGAGCGGCCTATGTCGGACTGTCGTTCTTCGTCGCATTCATGCTCAACATGTTGCCACTTACCGGCTGGGTGCTGATGATCCGGCCGGATTTCGTGGCGGTCCTTCTGCTGTACTGGGCGATCCAGCATCCTCGCAAGGTCGGGTTTACGCCGATATTCTTTATCGGACTGGCGATGGATGTCACCGATGGCAGTTTGTTCGGACAGCATGCGCTGGCGTATTGCGTGCTCATGGCTGCAGGCGTCGCCTGGCATCGGCGCGTGTCGCTTTTCGGCATTCAGGGGCAAATGCTTCACGTTCTGGGAATGCTGCTGGTTGCGCAACTGATTGTGCTGGCGGTGGCGAAAGTAGCAGGCAATGCGTTCCCGGGCTGGTGGTATTTTCTGCCGAGTTTGAGCGGTTGTCTGATCTGGCCGGTCGTGTGTCAGATCGTGACCTCTCCATTGCGTCCGCGAGTCAATTCCGAGGAACTGTGAAGGCACGGTTACCCAGACGGCCGTTGTACGCGAATGACCACGGGAGGTGCGCATGAGGCGCATCGTGGAGCTGCGGGATCATCAGCGTGAACTGCACGTGTTTCAGTTCCGTCTTACGGTCGCCGCCGTGGTCGTAGGGATCGTGTTTCTGGTCCTGTTTTCGCGTTTGTTCTATCTTCAGGTCATACAGCACGATTATTATCAGCTGCTCGCGGAAAAAAACCGCATCAACATCGTGCCGGTCGTGCCGCATCGCGGCGTCATTCTCGATCGCAACGGAGTGACCCTGGCGAGCAACTTTGCCGCCTACACGCTCGAAATCATACCGAATGAAGTCAGCGATCTCGACGGACTGATAGAAGAGCTCTCCGCACTGGTGGAGATCACGCCCAAGGATCTGCGGCGCTTCCGAAAAATGCTTGAGGAAGAGCCGGATTTTTCCAGCATCCCGATTCGCACCCGGCTTAACGACGAAGAGGTTGCGCACTTTGCCGTCAATCGCTACCGGATTCCCGGGGCCCACATTAACGCAAGGCTGATCCGCCATTACCCGAATGCCGAAGTGGCGTCCCACGTCGTCGGTTATATCGGGCGTCTGAGCGAGAAGGAATATAGCGGTCTGCAAGAGAAAGGCCGGGCGTTCAATTACACGAAGTCCGATCACATCGGCAAGGTTGGCCTGGAGCAGTTCTATGAGCAGGAGCTGCGCGGTGTGACCGGCTATGAGCACGTCGAAACCGACGCCAACGGGCACTCGATCCGAACCCTGCGTTCTATTTTGCCGGTTTCCGGAAATAATCTGCTACTTGCGATGGATGTTCGGTTGCAGCAGATTGCGGAAGCGGCGTTTGGCGATTACCGCGGCTCGCTGGTCGCGATCGAGCCGGAAACCGGTGGCGTGCTCGCGTTCGTGTCGCGCCCTGGTTTCGATCCCAACCTGTTTGTTGAAGGCATCGATCCGACGCACTGGACTGCGCTGAATGACTCGCCCGATCATCCGCTAAACAACCGGGCGTTACAGGGCGTTTATCCTCCTGGCTCGACCTACAAGCCGTTCATGGCACTAGCGGGACTCGAATTGGGAAAGCGAACGCCCGATTACAGTATCAGCGACCCCGGCTATTTCTCGCTGGGAGGACGAGGTCATGTGTTCCGCGACTGGAAAGCGGGCGGCCACGGCATTGTTGATATGCATAAGGCCATTGTTGAATCATGTGACACCTATTTCTACGAACTGGCGCAGGATCTGGGCATCGACATGATCCACGATTTCATTGCGCAGTTTGGTCTCGGCAAACGCACCGGCATCGACATTGCCGGAGAAGTCAGTGGTTTGTTGCCTTCCCGCCAGTGGAAGAAGAGGCGATTCGATCAGCGCTGGTTTGTGGGTGACACGATCTCGGTGGGTATCGGGCAGGGGTACAACCTTGTTACCCCCTTACAACTGGCTTCGGCGACCGCGATTCTCGCCAATGGAGGGCAAGTGTTTCGTCCTCACCTCGTGCAGCACATCCAGAATGCCCAGACCAATGAACTGCAAACGGTAGAACCTTTTCCCATTGCGCAAATCCCGTTGCAGCCCCGGCACCTCGACCTCGTTCGCGAAGCCATGGTCGACGTCACGCGCCCGGGCGGCACCGCTGCGTGGGCCGGGTCGGGTGCGAAGTACGCGTTTGCCGGCAAGACCGGGACTGCACAGGTGATTGGTTTGAAGGGCCAGGAGTACGATGAAGATGCGATCGACGAGAGGCACCGCGACCATGCGCTGTTTATCGGGTTCGCACCCGCCGAGGCACCAAAGATAGCGCTTGCGATACTGGTAGAGAATGGAGGCCACGGGAGCAGCACCGCCGCGCCAATCGCGCGCAAGGTGATCGATTACTACCTTCTCGGCATCGAACCGAAAACGCCTGCGCCCCGCGCAGCCACCCCGGAGAGCGAAGGTGATTAACCGCTTTCTGGCATTTTTCGGCAGGCATCTGGATCGCCAGCTGATGATTCTGGTCAGCATTCTCCTTGTTATGGGCCTGTTGATCCTGTTCAGTGCATCCGGAGGAAGTGCCGAGCGAACGGCGGCGCAAGGCGTAAACATCGCGATTGCGCTGGCGTTCATGTGGATGGCCGCGAACATCCCGCTCCACCATCTGGCCAGCGTCGCGTTACCTTTGTACATTGTCGGTCTGGTTTTGTTGATCGCGGTTGAACTGGTCGGACTCGAGGTGAACGGTGCTCAGCGATGGCTGGACCTGGGTTTCGCGCGTATCCAGCCATCGGAATTGATGAAGATCGCGGTGCCGATGATGCTGGCCTGGTATTTCGACCGCTACGAGGCGGTCCTGCGCTTCAGCAATTTTGTCATCGCGACGCTTCTGGTGGTCGTGCCGGTATTGCTGATTGCCAGTCAGCCGGATTTGGGCACATCGCTGTTGGTGGCTGTCGCCGGCTTCTATGTGTTGTTTCTCGCCGGTTTGTCGATGCGTCTGCTGATCGGGACCGGCCTGATCGGGATTGCTGCACTGCCTTTTCTCTGGTCGTCCATGCACGACTATCAGCGTCAGCGAGTCATGACGCTGCTTGATCCGATGCAGGACCCCCTGGGCGCGGGCTACCACACGATACAGTCGACCATTGCCATGGGGTCCGGTGGCCTTCTCGGCAAGGGTTGGCTCAATGGCACCCAGTCGCACCTGGAATTTCTTCCCGAACGGTCGACCGATTTCATTTTCGCCGTTTACGGTGAGGAGTTTGGTCTGCTCGGCAATCTGGTTCTGATTCTTTTGTTCATGTTACTGATCGGCCGCGGACTAGTGATCGCTGCCAATGCGCCCACCTTGTTCGCGCGCTTGCTGGCCGGCGGTGTGACCCTGACGTTCTTTACCTATGTGTTTGTGAATATGGGCATGGTGGGCGGCCTGCTGCCGGTCGTAGGCGTTCCGCTGCCGCTTATATCGTACGGTGGCACCTCACTCGTGACGCTATTGTTTGGTGTTGGTTTGCTGATGAGTATTCGTACCCATCGGCGATTGGTGCATACATAGACCATGGCACCGAGGGCAGTCCTGAAATCATCCATCGCGGTTTGCGTCGCAGCGCTGATTGCCGCGGGCTGTGGTTCTGCGTCCAGGAACAGTGGCGGCTATTATCTGGACGACGGGCCGGGCGGCCGCCCGCCGATCGACCTCGACCGTGTCCCTGATGCAACACCACGTGCCGAACCGATCAAGCAGGCAACAACCCGGCCCTATACGGTGCTGGGTCGAACCTATCTTCCGTTTGCCGCACCCCAGCCCTATCGGGCCCGCGGCGTTGCGAGCTGGTACGGCAAGAGGTATCACGGCCAATCGACCGCAACCGGCGAAATTTATGACATGTATGCAATGACCGCAGCCCATACGGTGTTGCCGCTGCCGAGCTATGCGAAGGTTACCAACCTGAGCAATGGCCGATCGGTGATCGTGAGAGTGAACGATCGCGGCCCCTTTCTCGAAGAGCGAATCATCGACCTGTCGTACGTCGCGGCTTACAAGCTGGGCTTCATCAATGATGGCAGTACCATGGTCGAGGTCGAGGCAATACTGCCGGGAGATACCGCGGCGCCATCCGCGCCGGTCATCTTGGCGACCGAACCACCGCCGCGCGCCGGATCCCTTGAAACAGGCGAGAGCGGCTTTTTTTTGCAGCTCGGAGCTTTTTCGCTTCGGGACAATGCCCAGGCTTTTGCGCACCGGATGCGGTCAGATGCGACCTGGATGGGTGACTCGATCCACCTTTACAAGAGCGCGAACCTTTACCGGGTCCATGCCGGGCCATACGATAGCCGTGCCGCTGCCGATCGCGATGCGAGCCGCGTCTATCGAATGCTGGGCATCTCACCACTGGTCATTGACAGATAAATCAACCTCAACAGAAAGACGGTAACGTGATGAAAACGCTGATCTGCGGATCGATTGCCTACGACACCATCATGGTGTTCGGAGACCGATTCAAGAACCATATCCTGCCGGACCAGATCCACATTTTGAATGTGGCATTTCTGGTTCCCGACATGCGGCGCGAGTTTGGCGGTTGTGCCGGCAACATTGCCTACAGCCTCAAGCTGCTTGGGGGCGAACCATTGATTATGGCGACCGTTGGCGAGGACTATCAGCCTTACGCCCAGCGATTGCAGAATCTTGGCCTGCCGCAGGATCACGTTCAGCAGGTCAAGGACAGCTTCACTGCGCAGGCATTTATCACGACCGACCTGGACGACAACCAGATTACGGCTTTCCACCCCGGCGCGATGAGCTACTCGCATCACAATCACATCGCCGATGCCAAAGGTGTCGGTCTGGGCATCGTTGCGCCTGACGGCCGCGACGGCATGATTCAGCACGCACGAGAGTTTGCTGATGCCGGCATACCGTTTGTTTTCGACCCGGGTCAGGGTCTTCCGATGTTCAACGGCGAAGAACTGCTGGAATTTATCAATCTGGCGGAGTACGTGGCCGCCAATGATTATGAGGCGAAGCTTATGCAGGAACGCACCGGCAAGAGCGTCGCCGAGCTGTCCCGGCAAGTCAAGGCATTCGTCCAGACCCAGGGCGCCATGGGCTCGTTGATTTATGTCGACGGCAAGGAAATCGATATACCGTCGGTACCACCCGAGCAGGTTATCGATCCAACTGGCTGCGGCGACGCTTACCGGGCCGGTTTGCTCTACGGCATTGCCAATGGGCTTGACTGGGAGATTACCGGGCGGCTGGCATCGTTGCTCGGTTCGATCAAGATCGCTCAGCGTGGCCCGCAGAACCATACATTTACCCGTGACGCGATTGCCGAACGGTTCTCCGAAGCTTTCGGGATGACGCTGCCGTGACCTTGTCCGCAGTATCCCGATTCATCCACTCTTCAGATCGATGCCGCAACGCCATTTTTTTTCGATGACTGCCCGCGCATCAGTGGCGGATCGCGGCGCGTTATGAACAGTGAGTAGCGAATCGTCCGCGCCGATCCTGCAGCGGTTTGCACGGTATCTCCGGCTTGTTGTTCAGCTCTTTGCAGGCCTGCTGACCGTCGCTTTCCTGTTTCCGTTTTATGGCAGAGGGCGACGGTGGCGTGCTGTGCAAAATTGGTCGCGCGGTGTGGTCCGAAGCGCTGGCGTGGGGGTCCGTGTCAAGGGAACAGTGCCGGAACACGGTGCACGGATCATGGCGGTTTCCAATCATGTTTCCTGGCTCGACGTACAGGTCCTGCATTCGGTGTGGAATGTGCGCTTTGTTGCCAAGTCCGAGGTTCGGCGCTGGCCCTTCATTGGCTGGTTGTCTGCGCGCACCGGCACCTTGTTCATTGACCGCGCCAACCGGCGCCATGCGGCACGCATCAACAGCGACATTCACCAGGCTTTTGCTGATGGCGATGCCGTCGCGGTGTTTCCCGAAGGCACAACAACCCGAGGCGACAAGTTGCTGCGTTTTCATGCATCGTTGCTGCAACCGGCAATCGACGCTCAGGCGCTGATTGTGCCGGTCGCGATTCGCTACACCGATGATGCAGGCAATCGCCATCCTGCCGCGGCTTACGTTGACGACATGAGTCTGATGGAATCACTTGCCGCGATCGTGCGCGCCCCGCTTATCTGTGCCGAAGTGCACATCCTGCCAGCGATACAAACGCAAGGGCGAACCAGACGGGAGCTCGCGCAGGCGAGCCACGCCAGCATTGCTGCCGCGCTCAGTCTGCCTGCCGTGAGCAGTTGATCTGGAACACGCGCCGGTCTTCGAGTCGCACTGCGCACAATCGGCGTCCCCACAGGCAGCCGCCGTCGATTGCCAGTAATTTTGGCGAGATGCGCAGACCCAGAGCAGACCAGTGTCCGAAAATCAATGACACATTGGCGCTGCGACGGCCAGGGACATCGAACCAAGGCATAAACCCCTCGGGCAGGTTTTCCGGTTTGCCCTTGTGATGAAACTCCATGCGGCCATCTGTTGTGCACACCCGCATCCGTGTCATGGCGTTGATGATCGCGCGCAGCCGGTCCCAGCCCGTCAGCTTGTCGTCCCATTGGTCAGGCTGGTTGCCATAGGTGTGGCGGGCAAACTCGATGTGCTGCGGGCCTTGCAGCACGTGTTCGACTTCTGCTGCAAGATCGACAGCGCGTTCGACATCCCATTGCGGTAGCAAGCCCGCGTGCACCATCGCAAATTCGCCTTCGTGATGGAACAGCTGGCGCGAGCGCAGCCACCCGAGCAGCTCGTCCCGATCCGGGGCATTGAGAATCTCGTCGAGCGTGTCACTCTTGTGAATGCGTCCGAACCCTGCGGCGGCGACAAGCAGGTGCAGATCGTGATTTCCAAGAACGGTGATTGCGGCGTCACCCAGGTCGCGCACAAATCGCAGCGTCTCAAGTGAGTCAGGACCGCGGTTCACCAGGTCACCGACCAGCCACAGACGATCGTTCTGCGAATTGAAACCGATCAGATCGAGAAGCTGCTGAAACGGCTGCAGACAGCCTTGTAAATCACCAATTGCGTACGTTGCCATGGTTTGCCGGGTAGCTTGAGTCTGGATTATCTTCGCATTGTCCCGGAATTTTCCGGTTCTTCGGGTTTCCGACTGCACCAGCCGTGGCAGAGCATTCGGGATAGAGTAGAAACTACGAGCCAGAGTTGCCCACCAGTATCATAGGGTTGGTGCTCCCGAATGTGCTGAGAGAAGCTTTTGGAGAACAGGGTTTGGCCGACTTTGCACCAGGTTCAGACCGAATGACAACCATGAAGAATCAGGTTTTGCATCATCCATCGAGCTCTACGCCGGCCACCCGTTTTATCGTCCCAGCCGGCGTCACTGGTGATGCGCGTTTTGGGTAGCTGTCGCGTTCGAACGCTTTCGCCATGGCTGGCCGTAGCAATACTGCCGGCGTTCGCATTGATTGCTTACGCGCAGCCGGACGACGAGCAACAGCCTGCGGCCAAAACGGCGACCGAAGAAGCCGTTGCCGCTGATACCGACGGATCGCTCGACGATGCGAAAGGATCCATTGAGATTCAAGAGATCGAGCGCGGCTTCTCGTTGACACCGGATGTCCGTGCCGGGTATTCGGGATCGGACATTGACAACCAGGAGGGCAGCGGCGGCGAGGAAGACGTTTTGCGGGCCCGCTGGCGGGTGGAGGGGACGGTCGGTATTTTTCCATACCTCAGGGGATCGGTGCGAATGGC
>Ga0307379_10005628_pt1 | contig 17427 bp, 16 predicted proteins | sample UN2MG_FD_202237 | JGI IMG/M metagenome (GOLD analysis project Ga0307379, IMG submission 202237) | Soil microbial communities from Risofladan, Vaasa, Finland - UN-2 | ecosystem: Environmental > Terrestrial > Soil > Coastal area > Acid sulfate soil | place: Finland: Risofladan, Vaasa | collected... | reverse complement strand
TGCAGCCCGCCTCTACACCGGCAACGGGCAGCTCTACACGCTTTACGTTCTCTACTACTTCGTCGTTCTCTACGTCGCGTGCGCCATCCTCGCGTCGTCTCTTATTTGAGGCGCTCGGACCGCTCGCCAACAGCGGACATCACTTCGCTGGTTCAGCACGTCCGCTTTGTGTCATAAGCGGTCGTGCCGCTTGAGTAGGTTAGTCCTGAAAGCCGGGAGGCGTCTTATGCCAATGATAGCCGCCCGTGCCTTTCTCGTAGCCGTACTCGAACAAGGCGCGCATGTATCCTTGAACGGCACATCAACTCGGTCTCGATCTCCAATGACCGGTCGTTGACCGCGCCGTAAGCTTGCTGCATTGCGAGATAGGTGCCTGGCTTTGGGCCCTCAGCAGGTACATGCTTATTTGTTTTCGGCACATGACAATAACAGGCCCCTGGGAACTAAGGCGTAGCGGGGGACCGGCACAGAGCCTCTGCGATTGCCGAGCAAAGGGAGAGAACGCTATGCAGGATAATGTCTACAAAGTCATTCATCTCATTGGGACAAGCTCAAAGTCTTGGGAGGAAGCTGGCAAAGTCGCCGTTGAGAAGGCCGCAAAGAGCTTGCGCGACTTACGGGTGGCCGAAGTTGTGGAGCAAGACATGGTCGTCAAGGACGGCAAGGTGGAAGCCTACCGAACCAAAGTCAGAATTTCGTTCAAGTACGAATAGCACCACTGAACAGCTTGCTGGCGCGGTCAATGCAGACACCGGGGATCTGGAATGCGGCCGGTCTTCCGCGGGCCCTAAAAGGTCCAACTTCGGAAGACTTCACTCATGGTCGCGCGCAAGGCCCTGCGGACGAATCCAGACTACCCCCCTAGTGGCTCCCTCCTTCACCGGGCTCTTTCTCGGCTTTATTTTTTTCGTCCTGACTTTCAGGCCTTCATTAGTGCCGCAACCTCCGATTTTTCGGAGAAACTGGATGGTGACGCAAGATGACCAGACATGAAAGCTGGCGACTAATTCTAAGATGGTCTCTCATCGTCGTTGGGGGAATGCTCGCCCTCGGTGCTTTCGTGGCGGTGCTTAGCTACACTTACTACCATGTGAGTTCGCCGTGACTACTGCGAAGAAAGGCACCACGCGGATCATTCATTGCCCGTTTCTCAAGCTTTCGCAGCTTGGACTACAGTGAGCTTTGCCCGCGCGGCAGCCGTTCCGATTTTCCTGAGATGACGTGTCATGCAGCGGAATCCCATTTTATGCTCCTAAGCCGAGACCCCGAGCTTCGCGATTGAGGTCAGTTGCCAGCGCGAGTAGACCCATTTGGAGGCCGATTGCGTCAAAGCGACCGCGCTGGTATCGTCCGCACGGCTCTTGGAGGGAGCTCTCATCCGGTCTCGCGCAAGAGACCCAAGTCGAATCCCTGCATCGCTGCATTGCTGACGGGCGCCGCAAATGACGGCAGCGCCTTATAGTGCAGCTGTGCGAGATCACGAGCCACTAATCAACCAAATTGCTCAGGGAGAAGTCATGAGTCACTATCGTGCGACGCTCATAATCGCGTTCTCGATCCTTGCCGTGTCGGTCGGGGTTGCCGAAGCGACGGGCAAGCGGAAATGCGCCGAGGACTACCGCCGCTTCTGCAGCCAATGGGGCCTTGAAACCCGAGGACTGGAGAACTGCATGCGCCGTCATGGCGATTATCTCACCAAACGCTGCATCAAAGGTTTGATTCAAGCCGGTGCGGTCTCACAAGCCGAAGTCAACCGCCGCCGCGCGCAGATCGGACGCTAGGTGGCAGGACGGTCCAGGGCGGCATGCTTTGCAGCTCTGGACCGGGCTTTCGCCCTGGTCTCAGTGGGAGAGGCGGTTATGAACAAAGCACAATTGGCGCTTATCGCTATCGTTTGTGCAATTGCCGGATCATTAGCTCCAACCGTGGTCCAGTGCCGAATATGAAAATGAAGAAGGGGTCGTTTTCTTAGATCAAGGTTGGCCCGTGGAAGCAGGCCAGAGGCTTCAAAAGTGAGTGGGTTGCGACGAGGATATCAAGCGAATAGATGGTAACCGCACCTCGACTCTGGTAAATGCGCCGCATGCTGGATTCGCCCGCAGGCGCGCCACCTTTTAAGCCCCACCAGGAGGCTTACCGTGAACTGATGGAATCCCTTTGGTATGCCTCCGATACATTCGAAAACGAAGGTGATGGAGGACAGGAGGGAGCAAAACTCGCATGCCGAGCTGTAGCTCGATTCATAGGGGTTCGCCACGAGAACCCCATTCTGGCAGCGCCCTTTTTGACGGGCGGGTTCAAAGGGTGGCCGCAACACTTCAATCTTTGAGGAAAGATGGAGTGTTCAGGATGGGCTATCGCGGACGGATCTATTTCACGGAGAAGCAGAAGGCGGAGATTTGGGATCGCTGGCAGCGCGGTGAGTCGATGAGTTCGATCGGGCGGCTGTTCGATCGCAACTCCTCGTCGATTTATCCTTTGTTGGCCAGGACCGGCGGGATCCGACCGCCGGAGCGGCGAAGATCTCGTTTGGCGCTGACGCTTAGTGAACGCGAGGAGATCTCCCGAGGGCTGAGGGCACAGCTGTCTCTTCGAACGATTGCCCGTCAGTTGCGACGCGTGCCATCGACGATCAGCCGCGAGGTGCAGCGCAATGGAGGCCGTGCAGGCTACCGGGCTGCGCGATCGGATCAGGCGGCTTGGGATCGCACACGTCGCCCCAAGCCCTGCAAGCTCGCTTGTCGCCCGGCGCTCTGCCGGACAGTATCGGGCAGGCTTGAGCACAAGTGGTCGCCGCAGCAGATCGCAGGCTGGCTGAAGCGCGAACATCCTGACGACGAGCACGCCCGCGTGTCCCATGAGACGATCTATCGAAGCCTGTTCGTCCAGACGCGCGGCGTGCTGAAGAAGGAGCTGCTGGCCCATCTGCGAGCGACCCGCGCGATCCGCCGCTCCCGGAACGCCAGCTTGAAGTGCGACGGGCTCGGCCAGATCAAGGACGCGATCTCAATCCGGGAACGGCCCGCTGCTGTGGAGGACCGCGCCATCCCCGGCCACTGGGAAGGCGACCTGATCGCAGGCTCCCGGAACAGCTATGTCGCCACGCTGGTCGAGCGCCGGTCCCGCTACGTGCTCCTCGCCAAGGTTGCGAACAAGGACACCGCCAGCGTCGTGGCCGCGCTCGTGAGACAGGTGCAGCACCTGCCGCGGGAACTGCGCAGGTCACTAACTTGGGACCGGGGCAAGGAGCTCGCCGACCACAAGCGCCTGACGCTAGCCACCGACCTTGAGGTGTACTTCTGCGACCCCCACAGTCCCTGGCAGCGCGGCACCAACGAGAACACCAACCGTCTTCTGCGCCAGTACTTCCCGAAGGGCACCGACCTGTCCGTGCACAGCCAAACCAAGCTAAACGCCGTGGCGCGCGAACTCAACGAGCGACCAAGAAAGACGTTGCAGTATCACTCACCAGCGGAGAAGTTCGCCGAGTGTGTTGCGGCCATCGGTTGAATCGGCAGTCAGGAGCGGACATTAGGTCGATGATCGGCGATGTCCCCTCTATCGCTGAAAGCAGAAGTTCTCGGCGTCAGTATCAACGCCAGATAAGCGCCAATCGGATGGCGCCTATAAGACCGGGGGCAGTCACGCGGTTTCTACTCGTAATGGGTCAGCCCCGAATCGAGTAGGATCACGTGCCCCACTCTCTCGCGCGGGACCCATGCCACGCTTCAACCTTCGTCAGAACGACGAGACTTTTAAACTCCTGGCTCCATTCCAGGTGTTGGCCGTGATGTGCCATCCTGCCAACCACCTCAGTCGGGAGCAGATGTTGGCCCACGTTCACAGAGGAACTGGGCAGGGACAGCCTCGACGGCGGCCGTTCTCCTCGGAGGAGTTTATGGCCGAGGTCCGGCGCATCAGCCCGAGAGCATCTGTTGCGGGTGGTCTTCTACTGACGATGATTCAGCGCGACGCCAATGGCTACCGCGGGAGCCTAAATCAGGCCCTGCCTCTGGTCGCTGCTCTCTTGCCCGAGTGGCAACAGCCCGAGGGTCATTGCTGGTCGAAAGACTGCCACGTTGGGCACCATCCTCACGACAGGGCAAACATGCTCTCAGTGTATAGGGCGTATGCGAGTGTGGCCCATCTCTGGGCGGCAGCCCTTCACGGCCAGCAGCATGATCGTGAGGACATTTGGCCAGGGTCCACTTCTACCCTGCCGACCTTTCTTGCCTATGCCGAAGCCATTTTGGGTTTGGCTTGCCGCCTGCGCGCCTTCGTTCCCGGGCGCCGATTCACAATGAGCCGGTCGACCTCTTGGCGCTTCACAGTTCCTGAACTCCAGCCGGTTGCGCTGACGGTATTGCCCTTTAGCTCCGAACAGCTGGCGATTTTCAACGAGCACCTAGGTCGTAAGTCTTTGAGCTAAAGAGTTTCTTCTGCCCCCTGGTAGGGGCATGGCTAATACGCTCCAGGCATCGCATCTCTGGAGCATGACGCGCACAGGCTCACAACGCGAGTGCCCCGAGAGCAGGTCATCGACGCCAAGTCGAGACGAGGCACCTGCACTTCTCGGACTCGCTCGCCTTATCGCCCGTCAAGCCGCGCGCGAGGCCATCGCTTCTCGCGTTGAACCTTCATCGAAGAACACCGGATGCGCTGGCGTCACGCAGAAGCCTAACCGCCCGAACGAGTTCGACGGGTGAGCCAATGAGGAAGAACACCAACTCATCTGGCCAGGAGAAGGCCGCGGACTCCGTCTTCCACACCGTCAAGGAGACCGCTGCGTACCTGCGCCTCTGCGAGAAGCAGGTCCGCCGGCTGATTTCGCGTGGAGAACTGCCCACCTACCGATTTGGAACCGCACTCAGAGTCAAGAAGGACGACATCGACGCTTACGTGTCAGCGCATCAGGTGCGACCAACTTATCGGACAGCTTAGAGGGAAAAAATCATGACATCCTGCAATAAATTCTTCAGAATTAGGAATATTCATATGTATACATGTAGCCTGTATAAGTATTGAGGTTTCCTAAATTTGACTAATATTCCGCTCTAGTCCATCCTAGTCCACAGAGGACCACCAGACGAGGCTCCCAATGCTGAAAAATAGCCATTCTCAAGGCGCTGGCGTCCCAATCAAACCCTTTGAGCCCACCCTCGCAGATGTTCTTATCGCGATAGAGCAAGACGAATCGCTGCCCAGCTCCAAACAGGATGGCCTGTGCTGCAGCATCCGGAGGATCGCGAAACTCCTCGAGCGAGACCCGGGCCAACTGCCAGCCCGGCTCAGCGCTTTGCGCTACGGCATAAATAGGCTTCACCATGCTGAGCTAGGTATTAGCCGCAAGACCCTCCAGAACCATGTCGCCAACCTCAAGGCTGCGGTTCGGTGCTTTGCGGGGCTCAAGCGACTGAGTGGCCGTGGCATCTCCTTTACGCCGGCCTGGGAGGCCCTCTATGACAAGATGAGGGAGCCGCGCCTCCGCCTCGGCCTTTCGGGCTTTCTCAGATACTGCTCGGCCTGCGGCATTGATCCTGCCTCGGTCTCCGACGCAACCGTCGAAGCCTTCATCCACTACGCCAGCGAGGTGCAGTTCACAGTTAAGCCCCGTGACCTCCACAAGCAGGTCGCGCGCTCCTGGAACCGAGCCAAGGACCTCGTTCCTGGCTGGCCCGGAACTGTGCTGACAGTTCCCGACTTCCGCCCGAGAGCGGCGTCCCTCCCCTGGGACGCCTTTCCCGCCAGCTTGGTCGAGGACATCGAGCGCCACCTTGCCCTGTTAGGGGGCACGAGCCTCCTGGATGAGGATGCTCCTGACCAGCCCTGCAAGCCAAGCACCATTGAGAACCGGAGGGCCTGCTTGAGGCTCGCCGCCTCGGCCGCAGTGAGGCAGGGTGCGGCGCCAGGAGAACTGCGGTCTCTGGCCGACCTAGTGTCACCCAATATCGTGCGGCTGATTCTCGATGACTATCTGGCGAAGAAGGACGGTGCGGTCGTCAACTTCACGATCGACCTGGCGGAGCGGCTTTATGCGATCGCCCGCCACTACGTGAAGGCGCCAGAGGCGGAGATCCAGCCACTGGAAAAATACTGCGTCAGGCTGCGGAAGCAGCGCCGTAAGGGCCTGACACCGAAGAATATGGACGTGGTTCGATATTTCAAGGATGCCAGGAACCGGGCGCGGCTCAAGGCGCTGCCAGGCCAGCTCTTCGACGAGGCCTCGGCCGAACGGGACGCGCCGATCCAGGCCGCGGTGAAGGCCGAGGTCGCTTTGGCCATTCAGATCCTGTTGGTCGCACCGATGCGGCTCGCAAATTTGGCGGCGCTGAACCTCGAGGAGAACGTGGTTAGGGTCGGTGGACTTGAGCCGACCTACCACCTCGTGATCCCGCCTGAGGAGGTCAAGAACGAAGAGCCACTAGAATATCCCTTGCCCAAGCCGGTGAATGAGATGCTGGGACGCTATCTCACGGTGTTCCGGCCTCGTCTGTGTCGCCAGGAAAACACCTGGCTCTTCCCCGGCGAGCTCGACAGCTACAAAACCAAGGGGACGCTGAGCGGCCAGATCATCGAGCGTATCATCAAGGCCCTTGGCATTAGAGTGACACCCCATCAATTCCGCCACCTCGCCGCGGCGTTCATCTTGGAGAAAGATCCAGCCAACTACGAGTTCGTCCGACGCGTTCTTGGCCACAAGAACCTGCAGACCACGATCAATTTTTATGTTGGTTTGGAGACGGCGGATGCCGTGCGTAAGTTCTCGGCCATGGCGTTGGAGGACGTCACCTGGAAGCTAGCATCATGATTGGGAGGCTCAGGAACCCGCCGAGCCAGAAGGCGCTCCCCCTCCCCGACTGGCCGAGGGCGGACCGCGAAGCCTGGGACGCCGCTCAGGTGACCGGGAACATCTTGGACGACCATGACGGCATCATAAGCCACCTGAATGCCCAGACCCGAGACGACCTGACGAGACGCTACGCCTATTTTCTTTTCTTCCTCGCTCGTCAAGGTCGACTTGAGCGTGATGGCGCCGTAGCCGCCTCGGTGACCGCGGAGAACATCCTGGATTACGTCCGCTCCCTTGGACCGCGCGTCAGTTCGGTGACTCTCGCCCAAAGCCTCTACAAGATCAGTCGAGTCGCAGGTTGCCTCGACCCTGGACAGGACTGGGGCTGGCTGCGTCGCCTTTGCAAACGCATAGACCTACGGGCCAAGCCGCGAGATCGACGCAGCGACGTTGTCGAGATCAAGGACCTATTCCGACTCGGACGAAGGTTGATGTACCAGGCAGATAAAGCCGACTTGTCGACCGCTCTTTCAAGAGCCCTGCTCTATCGCGATGGCCTCATCATCGCCCTGCTCTCCACCGACCCGCTCCGCAGCGCCAACATTACAGCTTTGGAGATAGGGAGAACTTTGATCAAGGACGGCACGACCTGGAGCCTGAGTATTCCGGCGGAGGAGACCAAGGCCGGGCGCCCACACTTCGCCGTCCTGCCGGACTGGAGCACGCCTTGCATCGATCGCTATGTTGACCACTACCGTCCTTTGTTCCGCAATGCCGAGGCGATCACCCGGCTCTGGCTCAGCCGAATTGGCCGGCCGCTAGACGACAGCTCGCTGTACCGCGCGGTCTGCAAACGGACCCGCGAGGCCTTTGGCAAACCAATAAATCCGCATCTGTTCAGGTCTTGTTTCGCAACCAGCACTGCCGTCCACCACGGCGCTAACTTGGGGCTGGCCATGACCGTACTTGGGCATCAGGACTCAAAGGTCACGACACGACACTACAATCAAGCCAAGATGATCGACGCCGTGAGGGCTTACCAAGAAGTCCTACTCGCCGAGCCTGAGGATCAAGAACAATGAGCGTGGCCCGCGCCGCCATCTACGCGCGCTATTCGTCAGATAACCAGAGAGACGCCTCGATCGAGGATCAAGTCCGCCAGTGCCGGGCCCGTATCGAACAGGAGCAATGGCAACTTAGCGAGGTCTATTCCGACCATGCCATCAGCGGCGCCACCACCTTGCGACCTGGATACCAGAAGATGCTCGAGGATGCTCGGGCAGGCCGCTTTGATGTCCTAGTGGCCGAGGCCCTTGATCGCCTCTCGCGTGACCAGGAGAATATCGCGGGTCTGTTCAAGCAGCTTTGCTTCGCCGAAGTGAAATTTGTCACCCTGTCGGAGGGCGAGATCGGTGAGCTGCATGTCGGCCTCAAAGGGACAATGAACGCCCTATTCCTGAAGGACCTCGCTCACAAGACGCGACGCGGTCTTGAAGGCCGGATTCGTCAGGGTAAGTCAGGCGGCGGCCTGAGCTTCGGCTATGAGGTGGTGCACAAGATCGACGCTTCTGGCGAAGCCGAACGCGGCAAACGCCGCATCAACGAGGCCGAAGCCGCAATCGTCTGCCGCATCTTCCAAGAATTCGCACAGGGCCGCTCACCAAGAGCGATCGCCCAATCCCTGAACAAAGAGGGCATGCCTGGTCCCGCCGGTAGGAGTTGGGGACCTTCGACGATCTATGGCAATTGGCAGCGCGGCACGGGAATCCTCAACAACGAACTTTATATCGGCCGACTGGTGTGGAACCGGCAGCAATTTATCAAGGATCCAAATACCGGACGACGTCAGGCACGACCCAACCCCGAAAACAAATGGATCGTTGAGGAGGTGCCACACTTACGGATCATTGACGACGCGCTATGGACATTAGTCAAAGATCGGCAGCGGGACTCCCGGTCCCGGGTCATGACCAAAGACAAGGGCATCCGCTCCGAACGTGCCCGCCGACCGAGTTACCTCCTCTCAGGTCTTCTCAAGTGTGGCGCCTGCGGTGGCGGGTTCTCGAAGATCAGTCAATCCCATTACGGCTGCTCCACCGCCCGCAACAAAGGAACCTGTGACAACCTGCTGACCATGCGACGGGACGAGCTGGAAGCCACAGTACTGCATGGGCTCAAGGACCAACTGATGCACCCGGAGCTCGTCACGGCATTCATCGACGAATTCCACAGAGAGGTGAATCGGCAGAGGGCCGAACAAGATGGGGACCACGATCGCACCAAGCGTGATCTCGAGAAGACCCAGCGCGAGCTCCGAAGGCTAATTGATGCCATCAAAGCAGGCGTCCCTGGCGCCGCCGTAAAGGACGAAATGGCGGTCCTGGAGGCCAGGCGCATCGAACTCCTTGCTCAGAAGCAAGCAGCGCCCCCTCCCATGCCGCGGCTCCACCCGAACCTTGCCGAACTCTACCGCCAGAAGGTCATCAACCTCGCCGAAGCCCTCAATGACGAGGACAGCCGCCTTGAGGCCGCTGAATGCATCCGTGAGCTCATCGAAGAGATCCGTCTCGTGCCGGAGAATGGCAAGCTCAAAGTAGAGCTCTACGGCGAGCTAGCAGCCCTCATCAACCTCGCAAACGAACACCCCCGCTCCAAGGGAACGGGGGTGCAAGTAACGCTGGTTGCGGGGGCAGGATTTGAACCTGCGACCTTCAGGTTATGAGCCTGACGAGCTACCGGGCTGCTCCACCCCGCGTCAATTTTTTGGCCTTCGAGCGACGGCCTTGCCTTCCGCAGTGGATTTGGGCTCGAAAGCGCCCGGCCGCGAAAGGGAGGAACCTATAGCAGGTTCGAAGAAGATGTGAAGCGCGACCTCGGGGCCCTCTCCAGACTGGGAAGCCCGCCGCGCGTCAGCCTCTTATATGGGGATTCTCCTTAGCTTTGTAAAGCTTAAGCCTTCTCAGGACCCGCCGGAGCGCCAGCCCAAGGACGACGGGCCGCAGACTGGGTTTTGGGCCCTTGCCGCACCGCCGACCCTTGCCGCGCCGCTAAGTCCTGCGATCTCCGCACCGGCCCGGGCCAGCCGAGCCAGGCTTGCGTCCGCGGCCCGCGAAGGCGGTAACCGCCTTCCGCGCCATAGTCGAACAGCCAGCGTCGCGCTGCGAAACGATCGCGCACCAGATACGGAAACACGATGCCCAGGATCGCGCCGAGCACCGCGTCGGTGAAATAGTGGACGCCGATAAACACGCGGCTCAGCGCGACCCAGGCCGCGAGCGTATAGAGCAACAGTCGTCCCCGCGGCCAGAAGATGGCGACCACCGTGGCGAACGCGAAGATGGCGGTCGCGTGACCCGACGGAATGGACACGTGGTCCGATTGAAAAGCGAAGAACTGAAAGTCGAAATGGCCCACCGTGTCGAACAGCTTCGGCCGCGCGCGGCCCAAGATATTCTTGAGCAGGCTGGCCACCAGTCCCGCGCCGGCGACGCTGACGAACACGAAGCCGGCCGTGCTGATGATGAGTCCGTATCCTGCCGCGTTCCGCACCCCAACATGTCGGCGCCGCAAAACGATGGCCCAGGCGATGATGGCGGCAGGCGGGATCAGCATCCAATGCGATCGCCCGATATCCGTGATGCAGCGGAAGAAGGCGCGGGCCGCGGGCGACAGCGCTTGGGCCCGCTCCAGCATGAACGGGTCGATAAGCAGGAACCCAATAGCGAGCAATGACAGCGCGAGCGCCGCCTGTTCGCACAGGCTAAAATATCGCGACTGCAAGACCGAGCCCCCCTCGATCTATAGATCCCGTTGGAGCCTGGCGGCGCCTAGGCCACCTCAGGCGGGCTCATCACCCGCTTGCCCAACCAGATAAAGTAGATATTGCGCGAATAGATGACGAGCCCGGTCGCCTGGCCGAGAATAAACACCGGGTCCATCCGGTAGATGGCATAGCTGAGCAGAAGCAGGCCGCCGGCAAAGCTGAAATACCAGAACGTCTCCGGCACGATGCTGGCGCGGGCGCGCTCCGTGGCGATCCATTGAATGAGGAACCGCATGGAGAACATGAGCTGCGCGAACAGCCCCAGCCCGATCCACACCAGCTCGGCAGTCGGCGTCGACTGCCACCATTGAACGAGACCCCCCATCATTTCCTCATCCCCTCTGGCTTACAGCCTCGACATGATCATCGCCGGCAACCGTGGCGCCCCCCATGACCTGCTCGGCCAAGGGCGTAATCGCCGTGCGCTTGCGCAACCAGCTGACGCCGATGAGATCGTACATCCCGATCAGCGCCCGGCCGAGATTGGTATATTTGGACGTGCCGGCGAGCCGCGGGCGGTCGTTCACCGGCGCATAGGCAACCTGATGCCCGTAGGTCAGGAAGAACGCCGGCAGGTAACGGTGCATGCTGGTGAAGTAGGGCAGCGCGAGATAGGCCTCGCGGTGATAGACCTTGAGCCCGCAACCCGTGTCGGGGCAGCCGTCATCCAGCACCTTGTCGCGCAACCAATTGGCGAAGCGCGATGCAAGCCTTTTCGATCCCGTGTCTTTCCGGGAGGCGCGCAGGCCCCCGACCAGCGCCGGCTCCTCACCGGCCGCGCCGAGGCGCTCCAACAGCTTGGCGATGTCGTTCGGATCGTTCTGACCGTCCCCGTCCATGGCGGCGACCACCGGGAAACGGGCGGCCAAGACCCCCGTCCGCAAGGCGGCGCTTTGGCCCGCGCGCCGGCCATGCCTGACATAGCGCAGAGCGTCGTACCGGGGGATCAGCGCCTTGATCTCCGCCCCCGTCCCGTCATCGCTGGCGTCGTCGACCACGATCACTTCGCCCAGCGCCGTTTCGGGCACCACGGCGAAGGTTTCCTCGACCAGACGGCCAATATTGCCTTCCTCGTTGAAGGCCGGAATGACGACAGAAAGGCGCATGGAATCGCCCGACATGATGCCACCTAGGGGATACGATCCTCACCTCAGCGCCCACACTGAGGCCCAAATTTGACGCACCCATGAACAATAGAACACCGGTGACACGCCTGTGACAAACCCCCATGCCAATGGGGCACCAGGTAAGGCGCAAGAGTCGTTTTAGGGGGAAGATCAGCGTTGTCCAGGGGCCCGTTTTCTCAGGACGTCCAGCCGGCCGGCTTAGGCCAGCGGCACGCCCTATCCGATCGGAGCTATCTGATCCTGACGGCCGTTTGCCTCGCAGCGCTTCTCGCGTTCAGGCTCGCCGCCCTTCAGGCCTCGCAGATCGACCTCGTCATGGACGAGACCCAATATTGGACGTGGTCGCGGGACCTCGACTTTGGCTATTTCTCCAAGCCACCGCTGATCGCCTGGATCATCCGCGCCGCAGGCGAACTCTGCGGACAATCGGAGGCCTGCGTCCGCGCCACCTCTCCTATTCTCTACACGCTCGCCTCGGGCATGCTCTTCGCCACGGGCCGCGTCTTGTTCGACGCGCGCATCGGCTTCTGGACGGCGATCGTCTTCGCCACCCTGCCTGGCGTCTCCTACGCCTCGCTCCTCATCACCACCGACGCACCGCTGATCTTGCTGTGGACCGTCATGCTCTTCCTCTGGGTGATGCTGGTGAAGCGGCGGAGCATGGGGTTTGCCATCATGCTCGGCGTGGCCATCGGCATCGGCCTTCTCGCCAAGCAGGCGATGATCTACGCGATTCTGTGCATCGCCTGCCATGCCGTTGTGTCTCGCGAGGCGCGCGAGGCTCTGGAAGGCGGTCGCGGTATCGTGGCGGGAATCATCGCGCTTGCGCTGTTCTCGCCGAACATCGTGTGGAATGCGCAGCACGACTTTCCCACGGCGAGGCACACCGGCGCCAATATCGGCTGGCAGTATCCCTATGTTCACCCGATCGCGCTCCTTGAGTTCGTCGGCGCTCAATTCGGGCTATTCGGGCCCATCCTGCTGGTCGCGTTGGGGCGCGCCGCTTTTCGCGATATCCGCGCGCCAAGCGATCCCAACAAGACGCTTCTTCTATGCTTCTCACTGCCGGTGCTCGCGCTCCTGGTCATCCAAGCGCTGATGTCGCGCGCGCATGGCAACTGGGCGGCGACCGCCTATCCGGCGGCCACGCTACTCGTCACTGCGTCACTGCTCCAGCTCGACCGGCGCGTTCTGTTTCGGGTTTCGCTTGGCCTGCATCTCATCGTGGCCGTGATAATCGCCGCGGCGCCCGCCTTCGCGCGCGATTGGTCGGTCTTCGAGCAACTCAAATTCTTGCGGTCGTCGCTGGGCTGGCAGGACACGGTTCGCGTGGTTCGCGCGAAGCTTGCGGAGGAGCGCTATGGCGCGCTTCTCGTCAACACGCGGGAGATGGCGGGGGAGCTGCTCTATTATCTGCGCGGAACAGACACGCCGCTCTATGTGTGGACGCGGGGCGAAACCCCTCACAATCACTTCGAGATGACCAGGCCCTTCGTCGCGGACGCGCCCGAGCCCATCCTCTTCGTCTCGCGGAGGCCATGCCCGGGCGCGATCACCGACGCCTTCGGGGCGGTTACTGAATTTCCAGCCGAGCGGGTGCCGCTCGTGCGCGACCAGACGAGGCTCATCTATATGTGTCGGCTGATGGGCTTCAAAGGCGTGGAAGACAGCACGCCGAGATAAGGGTCAGTGGCCGGCGTGGCCGGCGCCGCTACCCTTGCCGCCGCCCTTGCGCACCGGAACGGTGATCTCGACGGACCCCGCGCTGCTGAAATCCAGCGTGAGCGGAAGCGCGCCGCCGTCGGCAAGCGCGTCGTCAAGACCCATGATCATCAAGTGATTGCCACCTGGCGAAAGCTCAAGCGTCGCCCCGGCCGGAATCGACAGCCCGCCCTCGACCGGACGCATCCGCATGACGCCCTCGTCGGTCATTGTGGTTTGGTGCAACTCGACCATCTTGGCCTTAGGCGACCGCGCGCTCCGGAGCACATCGTCCCCATCGCCCTTGTTGGTGATGGTCATGTAGGCCGCAGTGGTCTTGCCCTCGCCGATGGTCGGCCTGACCCAGGCATCGCTCACGCTGATGCCGCCGGGCTGCGCCGCCCAGGCGGTCCAAGCAACGAACATCAGCGCGGCCATGGTCAGCGCCACCGCCACGCCGATTTCGACCTTGCGCAGCCTGCACATCCGAACCATGGCCTCCTCCGGATAGATTGCTTTGAGCGTGTGGATCCCTTGCCGCAGGTACTCCTGGCATCTGTTTATTGCGCTCAGCCTTCCGCGTCTTGCGCCCTGGTGTCGCGTGCGGCGGTCCGTCGCCCGCCCGCGAAGGCCCGCTGGGAAATCACGATAATTGTTGGAAACGCGGCCGATTACGCCCCGGGGTTACGGGGTCACGGCGCGGCTCTCGGAGACGACCAGCGCGTCCTGCTGGCCGTCCAGCCCGTCATCGGCGGCATCCTGCCCATAGATGTCGGGCCGGAACTGGGCGAGCCCGTAACTATTGGCGAAGGCCGTCAGATAGACAAAATGCACGGGCACCGACTGGCGGAGCTTCACGTTCTTCTTCTGGCCGCTTGCCACTTGGGCCTCCACCTTGCCCAGGCTCCAGCCCTGAGGACCGAGCAACCACGCGACCAGCTCCCACACGCTCTCGACCCGCACGCAACCCGAACTGAACGCGCGCTGGCTCTGATTGAACAGGCGCTTCAGCGGCGTGTCATGCATATAGACGGCGTGCTTGTTGGGCATATTGATGCGCACCAAGCCGAGCGCGTTCTGCGGACCCGGATCCTGGCTGAACTTGTAGCTCGCCGCTTGCGGCGACGACCAATCCACTTGCGTCGGATCGAGCGGCTGCGAGCCCCAGAACCGTCTCACGTTGAACTTGTTCTCGTAGAAGTAAGACATGTCCTTGCGGATGGCGGGAACGAGGTCCTTGCGGGCAATGCTGGCCGGCACGGTCCAAACCGGAAAGAAATTCACCTCGACGATCTTGGCCGAGACTTGCGGCGTGGCCCGCGAAGGCTTGCCGACAACGACGGCACTATCGAGCGCGAGCTGACCTTTTTGCACCGCCTGCGCCGTATAGGCCGGCACGTTGACCAGCACATAGCGCGATGCCCGGTTGATCTTCATCAGCGACTTGATGCGCGGCAGGTTGGCCTCGAGCTGACGCAAGCGCTCCCGCGCCGGCACATTGAGCGCCTTCAAGGTGCGCTGGTCCACGAACCCCGAGACGCGTAAGCCGTTGCGGATTTGGAAGCCCACGATGCCGTCACGAAACGCATCGTCGAAACGCGGGCTCGTACCTGAGCCCGGCGGCAAGTCTCCTTCGATGATGAGATGCTCGCGGATCGTGGCGATCTCGGAGCCGGTATCGCCGGGCCGCAGGGTCGTATTTCCTCGCACTTGCGGCCAGCCGCCGGCGGCGACGATGCGCCGATAGCGGTCGATAGCGAGTTCGAGCCCCTGGATCGAGGCCTCGCTCACGAACGGCACGTCCATGCGGAATTGCGGACTTAAGCGATCGCGCAGCGCGTCGCGCTCGGCCTGGCGGCGGTCCTTGTCTTCCTGGGTGACGGGCCCGCTATCGGTGAAGACGCGATAGGGATTGAACTGGGCCTGCGCGGCGTTCGACGAGAGCAGTAGGAGAACGGCGGCCGCGGCGGCGCGGATGAGCGCGGGGCGGCGGCGATAGAAGATGTCAAAGTCCATGCGTCAGCAAATTTCCGGTTTTCTGTCCTGCCCTAGCGAACGACCGGACAAGAAAGCGCACGATTCCGTGGCATAAAATGGACAACCCGTCGGGCATCGTATCGCGGCCTCGGAGTTGAGAAAAGGCTCTCGCCACGCAACCTCTGCGCGATGATGCCTTACGAGGCCAGTTCCGCGGCTTGGGACGGGTGCGATAGCCACCTTCACCCCGCCCTCAATCTGGCCGTAACTTCTTCGCATCAATACTATCGCGCACTTTGCCGACCCGGGGGGGGGACATGAAGGGGGCCGTTTTCCTAGCTTTGCTCTGCGTGCTGGCCATGGCCGGCTGCAGCGGGCGCGGGTCGCGTGGCGGCGCAGCCATCGACACCTCGAGCCTGACCGAGCGGGATTGCCTCGTCCGCTCCATGTATTTCGAGTCCAACCGCTCGAGCCATGACGGGCTCATGGCCGTGGGCACAGTGGTCATGAACCGGGTCGACTCGCAGCTTTTTCCGAACACGATTTGCGGTGTCGTGAGCCAGCACCGCCAATTCGCGCCGGGCGTGGTCAGCCAACGCCTCGACCCAAGGCAGGCCGGTCCGGCCGAGCGCGCCGCGGACGCCGTCCTGAAAGGCGAGCGTTACGCGCCGATCGGCAAGGCCATGCATTTCCACATGGCGAACTACAAGAACCCCTACCCGGCCCGATACGTGGCGGTCGCCGGCGGCAACGCCTTCTACCTCAAGCCGGGGCGCCGCTGGCAGGGCGAATATACGGGGACCGTCACGCAGGCATCCGCCTCCGCCGCCAACGATGGCCCCGTGCTGAGTCTCTATCAGCGCGCCAAGGCCGTGGCCGCGAGCGGACACCCGGCGCGGCCTTGCGACAGCGGAACCAGCCTCGCGGCAATATCGCTGGCCTGCGAGAGCGAGACGGAAGGCCGCTAGCCGCGACGCTCAAATAGCGCGAAGCGCGGTAGCGCATACTGAGACCTAGCCTTCGCCGCTAGCCGCGCTCAGCTAGCCTTCGCCCTTGAGGCCCTTCTCGAAATATTTGTGCACGATCTTGTCCTGGTTCTCGAGCAGCCAGTCGATCGAAGGCTCGAAATTCATCGCCTTGTGGATGGCCTGCGTGGTGGCCTTGCGGTGGATGTCGAACAGCACCTGGTGATCGAGATCCTTGACCTCGACGATGCCGGGGTTGAGCCACACCGAGACGATGATACCGAGCTCGTCCGCTCTGTCCTTGGGAATGTCGCCCGCGCGCACGGCATCGAGCACGCCCATGGCCGTGGCGTACTGCACCGTGCCCATGAGGATGTTGGTATAGCGGCTGTCGTTGACGGTGACCTTGCTGACGCAAAGCGTGGGCGGGCGCACCATGACGTCAGTGTTGAGCAGCGCCAAGACGCGGCTGTGCCCCTTCACCTGATCGCCGAGCAGATTGGCGAAAGCGGTCCCGAACGGTCCGTCCATCTCGCCGATGGCCACTTCCGGCTCCGCGGCCGTGCCCGGCGGTCCGCCGGCGACGAGGCCTTCGCCCACTCTCAAGACAATGCGGTCAGCCATGTTCGTCTCTGTCCCTCATGCTGTTGGATGGATTCGGGCGGACTATGGCCGCGCGCTTCCCGGCCCGCAATGCCTAGAGACGAAAAGCCGCCCTCAAGTAGCGCGAAACGCGGTAGGGCCATAAAACGCAAAAAACCGCCGCAGGATTTCTCCGGCGGCGGTTTTTGTTTGGTGGCTGCCATTGCTGGCGAAGCCAACTCGTGAAAGAGGGGAACGCGCTTTATCAGCGCGCAATCTCGATGAGGGCTCTGGGAGCCCGTCTGTTGCGACACGCAAACGACAAATCGCTCGCGGCGCAACGAAGAAGTTTTGAAACCGCCCTTAGCAAGCCTGGCGACGACCTACTCTCCCAAGCCTTAAGACTTAGTACCATCGGCGCTGGAGTGTTTCACGGTCGAGTTCGGGATGGGATCGAGTGGG
>Ga0307379_10005626_pt1 | contig 17430 bp, 13 predicted proteins | sample UN2MG_FD_202237 | JGI IMG/M metagenome (GOLD analysis project Ga0307379, IMG submission 202237) | Soil microbial communities from Risofladan, Vaasa, Finland - UN-2 | ecosystem: Environmental > Terrestrial > Soil > Coastal area > Acid sulfate soil | place: Finland: Risofladan, Vaasa | collected... | reverse complement strand
CGAGAGGACTGATGCGATCTATGATGGTATCGGGGGTGATATGCTCTCATCCGATGGTATGCTGACACGGGAGAACTACAATCTCTCCCGAGCGGGTCGATTCATCGAAATGGCGGACTATACACTGGATAGAATAGGGCTGGACAAGCTCGTCGTACCCAATGTGGCTTCTCGAATGAGGCGCGAGGAGGCTATTCACTACCTGGCGCAAGAGATCGAAGAACATGCGGATGCGCCTGACCCTGTGAATTCGTTTTTTTTCTGGAACAGGACACGCCGCATGATCGCACTGGCCCCCTATTCGGTGCTTGGTCATATACCGTATGTATTCAGCCCGTTCCTCGACCACCGGCTGTTCGATTTTCTCAACTCGCTCTCGTCCACCTTCAAGATCGAGAATGACTTTCACGGTGAAGCGATCAAGCGGTCCTATCCGGCGTATGCTGATTTCCCTGTTATGCAACGGGATTACTACCTCGGACATGTATCGCCGGTGACGAACCGTCGGTTTATAAAGGATTGTGCCGCGTTCGTCGCCGGGAACAGACCGTGTGGGTACCTGCGGTACCGGTACGTGATTCCCCGCCTGCTGGCGGGCCTGCTTACTAAGAAATACGCGGCGGGTAGCGGCTGGTTCGTGCGTCTCGTCACGTACCTGTACTGTCTCGAAAAACTCGCGACAAGGAGGCACTAGTGAGGTTGTTGTTCTCCGGGTGGCTCAAGAAGTTTCAACTGTTTAGGATTATTTCCTGGATCAGGGAGGGATACGCTCGGGAACATATCGAGTACAACGGTCTGTTCAGGCGGTGTGGTGAGAACGTGCATATATCCGGGAAGGCGTGGATCACAAACTGCGACAAGATATCGGTGGGCGACAACGTCAGGATCCAGGAAGGTGTTTGGATAAACGGAGCGGGTGGGTTGTATATCGGCAGCAATGTCGGGATTTCGTACCGGACAACGATCTGGACGGTGGAGCATAACTATCTAAATGCGAATGCCGTTCCATTCGATGAACGGATTCTTCTAAGGCCGATCAGGATCAACGACAATGTCTGGGTGGGCGCCGGTGTCAGCATTACATCCGGAGTCGAGATCGGCGAGGGCGCCGTCATCGGCATCGCCTCGGTGGTGACGAAGGACGTGCCGCCGATGGCGATTGTCTTAGGGAATCCGGCCCGTGTTCTGGGGTCCCGGGACAAGGAGCACTACGAGCGATTGAAGGCGGAGGGAAAGTTCGTCGAATTCACGCGCCAGGGTGAAGAAATCGTTCCCCTCTATATTCAGAAACGGCCGCGGCTGTACGAGATCATCGCAGATTATGCGAAGGAAACGCGTGCCGTCCTCGAACGCGGCGGAGAAGACAAGGAGCCCTCGTAATAGGATTCCACGATACCTTTCGGTGTCACGACTATTCGCCTACACGTGAATACCGAAGTATCGCCTCTCTTCCTTGGTGAGCACGACGAAGACGCTCACGAGCGCGTACACGGCGAATGTTATGGATCCCAGGATGAATAATCGCGAGTAGCTGGCCAGGATGTAATTTCTCAGGAACAGCCAGCATGCGAGATGCGTCGCCCCGCCGATCAGCAGGGGAGGTACGATGTAGGCAGCGTACCGGGTGAACGGGAGGTCGATCACCCTGGTCGCATAGACCGGTACGACAAATATGTAGAATACGATCACCGGGATCGTCGTGCCGAGGGCGACGCCGTATATACCGTACCGCTTTACCAGTATCAAGCTGAGGGTCAGGTTCGCAAGCCCTTCACAGAGGTGCATGATCGAGTACGGTTTGTGCTTGGATAGACTGAAGATTAGACTGGCCGAGGTCGTTTGCGTTGTGCCGAAGATGAGCCCCGCCATGAGGATGACAAGCACGTAATACGAATCGGTGTAATCCGATCCCATCCAGCGGGTGATGAACGCCTTCCCGTAGACGAGCAGTGCACCGCCGAGAAAGATTGAAAGGATCACATTCAGTTTGGATACGAAGAGAAATTTTTCCCTCAGCTTGTCGAAATCGCGTTCCCCCTCGAATTTGCTGAAGACGGGCATGATCAGCGCCACGGCGCTTATGATGGCCATGATGTAGTAGCGTGCGATTCGCCCTCCCACATTGTAGTGCGTCACCATGCTTAGCCCGAGGTAGGCGGTTATAACGAAAGCATCTATATGGAAGCGGAGCTGGTTGGCGATATTCGAGATGAAACTGAAGACGCTGTAGTTGATGAGCCCCTTGAACGTATTCCGCGAGAAGAGCCGCAGGTCGAAGGTGAGGTATGCGTACCGCTTTCGGGTGAAGGTGAGTATCGCGAGGTACGATATCGAGTCCGCGAAGAGGGTAATCGCGGCGAGGGCGATGATGCCGTGTCCCCGCAGCAGAAAATAGATGATGAGGGCCGTTCGCAGGATGATCTTGCCGATCTCAATGATCATGGTGACGTCGTGCCGCACATTGGCGTAGAGGAATCCTATAAGAGCCCTGATCGGAAAGGAGATCGATATGCTCAGTCCGACGAGCAGGATAACGATTCTGAACGCGTGTATGTCGGCGGGGTTCTCTATGAAACGGGAACCCCAGATCGCGACGGAGACCGACGCGAGAATCGAAAGGACTGCGCCTCCGGCAAAGAAGGAGAAGCAGGTGTTGAATATTGTGTTGATCTCCTGGCGATCCTCATCCGCGAGAGCGCGCGAGATGAACCGCTGAAGCGCGGTGGACAGCCCGAAATCGAAGAAGCCGTAGTATCCGACGAGGGTTCCGACGAGAATCCATAGCCCGTACCAACGGTCGCCGATCGACCGGATAACGAAGGGCATCATGAAAAAGCTTACGGTGATCGTGACGAGAAGGTTGAGAACCCTGAGGAAGGAGCCCTTTATCAGTTTGCCGGCAAGTGTCGCCATAGTGCTCGCAAATTCGGTACGTCGGGCGCTCGCGCAGTTGCTCCGGCTATTCGAGTTCCAGCCTGGCGCGAACGCGCCGCACGACCTTTTCGTCCTCCACTGTTTCCAGCCTCGCTATCGCCTCAGCACGCTCCATGTGCCCCTCCCTGACGAGATTTGCGAGCTCGAAAGCGTACGGGTGGAATTGGAACCGCGCCCGGTGCACCTGGATTCCGAAGGCGTTCAGCAGGCAGTTGGTTGAGTTCGGATCGGTGTCGTCGGGTTTCACCCATCCAAGCGTGGCAATCGATTTGATGATCTTCGCTTCGTCGTAATCGTGGAACGCCAGGGGGCTGATATTGTGGGGAAAGCGATCCTCCCGCGCAAGGTGCTCATCGGTCAGGAAGTACCGCTCCACTTCCGGGCCGGCGGCCTCGCGTATCGGTTCGAGGAGAGCCGCCTGCATGCTCCTTATCATTGGGGGATTGTTCTTGAAGATCGACGCTTCGGTCGGTGCCTGGCCCGGCGACCACCCGTAGGTTATGAACGGGATGCCGCTTTCGATGGCCATGCGGAGCGTAACGAATTTGATGATCCCCATGCAGCTCGTACAGATCGTACTCGCGCGTTCCAGCGTTTTTCTCGAGTACATGTCGGAGTCGACCGCCCTGCGGAAGATTTTCTTCAGAAGGTCGAAGCTCGGCTTGAAAACCATAAGATCGACATTCAAGACCTCCGCGACACTTCGTATGTTGTCCATTGCGGCGGGGGATACGAACCCGTTGTCAAAGGTAAGTGCAAGGATGGACAGGCCGTATTGCTCCTTGAGGAGAAGCATCGTGTACGTCGAATCCTTGCCGCCGCTGTACGCCATGAGGCAGTCGTACACCCCACCGCCCCTTCGCTCCATAAGAAGTTTCTCGAACCGCTTGCGATACTTCTTCTTGGTCGCGTCGAGCCGCTCCCGGCTCCTGGCGTTTCTGCATACCGTGCACACGCCGTCATCGTCGAATTCGATCCCGGGAAAGGTCTCGGGCAGTACGCATCGCGAGCATCTTTTCATGCCATGTTATCCTTTTGCATACGCGCCGTACCGTCGCGTGGGGCACGTATGTGGTGGCACACAACAGTCCCGGTCACCACGTTATCTCCGGAGATGGTGGAATCCGGCGCAGATGCTCCGTCATCTCACGCCGGTGCGACAGGTCCTTCCACGCCCGTTCAACCTGTTCCGGCTCGAGGCTGAGCACTTCCGCGGCTCGCTCCCGTGGCACGTCGTTTTCGAGGGCGTAGATGAGGTGATCGACGAGATCATACGGCATGCAGAAGTAGAAATCCTGGTCGCTCACCTCGAAGCTGTACGTATCGGGACTGGGTGTACGTTTGATAATCTCTTCGGGAACGCCGAGGTATCGAGCGAGCTGGTATACCTGGTTCTTGTAAAGCATGGCGATCGGTTCGATGTCGACGCCGCCGTCCCCGTATTTCACGAAGAATCCCTGCGCCATTTCGGAATAGTTGGTCGTTCCGCACACGATGTAGTTGCGCTTCTCGGCCTCATAATGGAGCTGGGTCATCCTCGCCCGCTGCTTGATGTCGTTCGCGGCCATCACTTCCAAATAGTCGGTGTAGGGGAGTCTCTTTTTTAACACCGAGCCGTCCTCGCGAAGCACCTCGATGTGATAAACGTTCAGGCGATCCCGTTCCAGGAGATTCTGCGGCAGCACGAGCCGGAACTTGTATGGTTCGTCGATTTCGGGAAAAATGTGTTTGACGATCCGGTCGCGTTTTTTGTACACGCCGAACCGTTCGAGAACAGGAGTCAATTCCACCTCGTCGCATTGGACGCCGATCACATCCGCCATCATGCGTCCGTATTCCCGGCTCACCGGATTGGAATCCCGCTCCGGCAGCAGCACGGTGTATACCCGGTCCGCGCCGACCGCTCTGACCGACAGGGCGGCGGCAACCGCCGAATCCACGCCGCCGCTTAAGCCCACCACGATCCCCTTGCCATGGTAGACGTGTTTCACCGTGTCTCTAATGAACCTTTCGATGTGAAGGCATACCGTTTCCGGATCGATCCTTAGAACGTCCCTGCTGAAATCCATTCGTATCACTCCGTATTCGCGCCGCCGTGGTTGTGGGCCGCGCTTGTGCGCCCCGCGCCTCGATTCCTCGACGAATAGACGCCACCTTCCAGGTGTGCACGGCGTCTCATAGACCCAGTTTCGATATCTTCCCTGACGAAGTTTTACGCAACGAGGCTCTGAATTCAATGATTTTCGGAACCATAAAGTCCTCAAGCCTGCTCTTGCAGTGGGCGATGATGTCATCGTCGGTGAGTGTTACTCCCTGCTGTAATACGACATACGCCTTTATCGCTTCCCCGAGTAAGGAATCGGGAATTCCGACAACCGCCGCCTCGGCGATACCCGGCAGCTCGTACAGGGCGTTTTCCACCTCGCGGGGGCTGACCTTCTCGCCCCGGCTTTTGATGATATCATCCTTACGCGACACGAAGTAGAGAAATCCCTCCGCGTCCATCGTGAAGAGATCCCCGGTGTGGAGCACCTTCTCCCAGGGAAAGGGGCCGGGCCGAAGCATGCGATCCGTTTCGTCCGGCAGCTCCCAGTACCCCTTCATGACGTTCGCGCCCCTGACTACGAGTTCCCCGACCACTCCCGGTTCCGTGATCGTTCGCCCCTGCTCGTCTACGAGGTAAACCTGCTCGTTCGGCATCCCTTTCCCGATCGATTTAGGGCGCCGCTCGAGCTCTTCAGGCGGTAGGTACGAGACCCGTTTGCATTCTGTCAGACCGTACATCGAATAGAACTTCGCCTTGGGGAACGTTTCCTGGAGACCTCTGATATGGTTCACCGGAAGGGCGGCGGCGGTATTTGTAATGTAGCGCAGGTGTTCGAACCGATCATTCTTCAGATCGGTCATCTGAAGTAGAATCGCCGCAATCGTCGGGACGATGGGCAATCCGGTGACGCACTCGCGCTTCAGGAGCTGGATGACAGTGTAGGGGTACAGGAAGCTTTTCTCGAGAACGACCGTCCCGCCGAATTGCGCGGACATGATGACCTGGTAAAGTCCGTAGTCGAACGAGAGCGGCAGCACGTCGAGAATGATGTCGCTCTCGACGTTTTCGAGGTAGGTCGTGATCGAAGTCGACGCCGATACCATGTTACGGTGCGTCAGCATGACTCCTTTCGGATTGCCCGTCGTGCCGGACGTGTATATCAGGGCGGCGAGGTCGATGTCTATTGCCGTTCTCGGGGGAGGGGATGCGGGGCACTCGTCGAGGCTGTCGTTCCACCCGACCGTTCGCACGGGTCTCGACGTTCTGGTGTCGTCTTCCTTTTTCTCACCGGGGAGTATTACGGACGCGAGCGATTGAACGCTGGACACTGTTTCCTGCACGATGTTCCATTTGTTGCGGTGCGTGATGAGTGCGCATGCGTGGCAGTTGTCGACGATGTAAGCGAGCTTTTCCGCCTTCGTTGTCGGGTTGACGACGATGAAAACGGCGTCAGCCTTGAGAATGCCGAATATCGATACGACTGCCTCTGGTGAGTTGTCGAGGAAAACTATGACGCGATCGCCCTTCCGAACGCCTGTGCGCGCCAGCGCATGCGCGAGACGGTTCGCGTCGCCGTCGATCTCCCGGTACGTCAATCGGCGGGCGCCCGCGACGATGGCGATTTTGTCCGGGTGCTTTCCGGTGGTTGTCTCGAGGAATTCATGAACCAACATACGTTCTGCCGGGAAGGGGTGGATCAATCGGACGTTCCGCGGCCTACCGGCTGCTGCCGGCGCCGATCTTTCTCGTGATGTATTCGGTCAGTTTGTTCACGGAATCGAGATTGTCGGGAATCAACTCGTCGTCCTGGACCTCGACGCCGAAACGCTCCTCCACGAAGGAAACCAGCTCGAGGACGCCCGTCGAGTCGATGATCCCGTTTTCCATGAACGAATCGTCGTCGTCGAATTCCTGCTCGCAGGTCCCGAAAAGGAAGTTGTTTTGAATGAATTTCCTTATTTTCTGTTTAATGTCCACGTACGGTCTCCAAAGATGCGCTATGAACCCATTCGGATATTCATCGAAGTGCAAGAATAAGACCAGATGAGCCCAGGCAGCCAATGAAATTACCGGGGTTCACCTGCATGTGCCGACTGATCTGGTAGGTTGTGGAGAAGTGATTGGGTCTGAGCCTCTTTCTTCGGTACGCCGAAGAAAATCGATATATGATGGAAATCGCCCAGATCGCCGTGCGGCGTCCAGGCGTAATCTATAGTAACCGTTTCTCTTACCGTGAAACCGCCCCCCAGGGTGAATCCGCTCCCCGGCCTCGATTCCTGTCCGCAGTATCCGACCCGGACCGCCAGGACATCGCACATTTCGAGTTCGACGCCGGCCCCCACGTATAGATCTTCAAAGCGCGGCTTGACCAGATCGAATGCGGCCGATACGGCGACGATGCCCTCTTTCGGGATGACGGTTTGCGAGGCCCCACCCCGAAATGTCAGCGGCAGGGGCTCGTCGAGACCGTTGAAGCTGATGTCCTGGCCGAGGTTCTGAACGGCGATTCCGAACGTCGTCCCGGTCCTGTCGACTTGGTAGAGGCAGCCGAGATCGACACCCACTCCGCCGGCGGTTGACTCGTCCAGCTTTTCCTTGAAATATTTTACGTTGACGCCGGTCATGAGGTTATCGATCGGAGCGAATCCGATCCCGAGCACGACCTGGTAGTTGTTGCTCTTGAGTTCCATCGTCTCAATGCCCGCTTCGTCGTATCCCTGGATGTCCGGGCGGTACGTGAAGAGGAAACCCCCGCCGAATATGACCTTGTCGTTGAGCCGGTACGTGTACGATACGTTGTCGTACCTGGTGTCGATGATCCATTCGGCGTGAAAGAGGCCGAGTCCGTGGCCGGTCATGTCATTCAGAGTGGCCGGGTTCGAGAGCCAGCTGAACGGGTCTCCCAGAAGGGCCGATTTAACCTCACCCATGGCGATCGATTTCGATCCCACCGGATGCAGGAGATAGCTCGCGCCAGTGCTCCCGGCACCCTCGGCCGCCCCTGCTACCGCCGGCAGTATCGCCAGCGCTCCCGCGAGGATCATTCCAATAAGATGTATGAATCGCGCTCGCTTCATATTAATCATCACCGGTTAATGTACGATCATTACGGGGCGTCTATCGACGACACTGCTTGCGGAGTCCCTGACGAGGACGTAATACACGCCGCTCATGACGGGGTTCCCTTGCGTGTTGGTGCCGTCCCACGTGATCGAGGTCTCCGTTCCGACGTCATGCCGCCAGACCTCCTGGCCGCTTTCGCTATAGACCGTCACTGAGCCGCCCTCCGGGAGGTTGTTCAGGAACATCCTGCCCATACCCGGATTGTACGGAACGGGGTAGATGCTCAGTTGCGGGGCGGCCGGTGGATTCGGTTCTTCATTCGTCACCGAGAAGGTATCCAGTGCCGAGACGATCATGTTGTTGTCGCCATCGTAGGAGATGGCCCGGACGTAATAGGTGCTCGGCATCAACAGATCGTCGATCGTCGATGAGTGGGCCATCGCGTAGTTTTCGTCCCAACTCGATATCGAGTCCAAGGCCTCGTTCGATAGACCGTACTGTATGAACCCAATAGTGCTGCCCACGGTGCTCCAGTCGATCTCGTACGCGCCGCTGCCGATAGTGATTATATCTTCTATACGGCAGAGGTTGTGCGTTTGCGGATCGGCGTCCTGGGCGATCGTTATGCCCGACACCGGATTTGAATACCCGCTGCGCTCACCGGCATCGTTCTTGGCGATCACTCGGTAGTAGTATTTAACACTCTTGGCGATGTCGGTATCGAGGTAGCTTGTTACCGATACTGCGACGCTGTCGATCGCCTCGCCGGGCGAAAGGTCGAGAGAGCGATAGATTATGTACTCGACAACGTCCGGCTCCGGGCTGGGTGCCCAGCGTATGAGGTAGTCCGTCGTCTCTTGCGCGAGGAGCTGCCCGGAACAGATGACGATGATGAGGAAGATCAACGATGCTGCTTTAGTTGTTTTAGACATGATCCATCTCCCCACTGGTTGATGCATTAAAACTGTGCAATGGACTCTGGCTTCCGGTTGTCTCTATTTTCAGATTTGCACGAATCGAATTGCAAATTCGATAAAGTTTATTATGCCCTTTTCCCATTACGGTTCGATGATCCATTTCGATGAGCTTCCTCATAGTGACCTTTTGTTGCCGGTCGAATCGTGTCATGCTGCATACCTCCGTCGGGGGTAAGCAACGAATTCTGGGAATCGAACATCCTGTACCAGCTGCTGGATTGTATCGCAAGTAACTTGCCAGCGAGGGCTGGAGAGGCAGTTCGTTCGTGGTGGGGTCCGTGTGAACGGAATGGTCTCGTGGTTGTAGTGCTCACTTTGGCCATATCATTACGGATGTTGGTGCCGCGGGAGCAGAACTATTTACATATAACTCGAGAGCGCCGATTGTCGGAGGAACGTTGTAATCCCGGTCGAAGTAATCCTTCGATATCTCTTCGAGGATCAAACCCATCCACATGGCGGGTGTTCCTTCGGAAAGCTCGAAATCGGTGTTCCAGGCAGGATTGGCGTTGATGAAGTACGGATCACCGACGATGTTGCCGGAGTGGACCGGTGCACCCCACTGGTTGTTTTCCATGAAATCCCAGTCGGGCAATGATTCCGATACATTGTCGTGGCAGTACCAGAGATTGTTCGACATGACGATCGTTTCGGGCTCGTCGGTCCACGCCGGGCTGGCGGTGGCGAACGTTACCGGTCTGTTTCCGTACGGAGTGCCGAAGTAGAATATATTGTTCTTGACGTCGGCGCTGCGGACGTGCGTGACGGGCACCGTCCCGATCATGTCGGGCCATGGGTCATGACGGAAGAAGACAACGAAGGCCGTCCCGCCCACGCCGCGCGCTCTGTCGGCGTTGCTGATCGGAATGTATATCGTGTTCTGGTACGCCTTGCAGTTCCGCGATCGCGAGAAGACGACGGGATAGCCGACATTTATGAATATGTTTCTGTATGCGTTGCAGTTTTTCGCCTCGTAATCGATGATCTGACCGTCGCCGTCCAGCTCCCCCGGCGGAGGCCTGAAAAAAGCGAGGCCGGAGGCCTGTCCGAGCGAGACGCCGTACATGTAAAGATCCTTGAAGATATTCCTTTCGATGACAACGTTCCGGGAGCCCCCCTTGCACTGCACGCCGAGACCGTCATCGCCGTCGACGGCCAGATTGTCCATGAATACGCATTGCGTGACCAGCCCCTCGTGGCATCCGACCATATCGATGCCGTTGTGCCCGCATCGCTTGAAGGTGCAATTTCTCACGACGAAGGTATCGACGCCGGCGAGCTTCAATCCCGATCCCTGCGTGTGCGTCGGGTCGCAGTCGTAGAATTCGCAGCCCTCTATTGTAATATGGTGAGCCGGATTCTCTCTCGACCACGTGCCGCCGTCGTCGATATTCAAACCCATCGTGTGGCCGTTCCTGAATACGAGATTGAGGAGCTTGATGTAAGCCAAGTCGTAATCTGCACGAGACGGACTCGAGTAGCATGCTGTCATGCTGACGGCGGAGGCATGATGGCCGTCACCCACGTCGGCGTCGAAGATCGCCTTGTTGCCGGCGGCAATGTCGTCCGGGTCTCCCATGACGACGAGATAGCTCCCCGGAGCGCCCCTGAAAACATAGCTATAGCCGATGTATTGTTGCTCCTGGGGATATACGCCACCCCGCGCTACGATCGTGTCCCCGGGACCAGCGTGCTTGCCTGTCTCGGAAAGCGTCATGTACGGATACTGATATGTCCCGTCACCCGTGGCGTTGTTGCCCCATGGGGCAAGGTAGATTTTTCCCGCCTGCAAATTATAACTAGTTGCTACTATTAACAATATAAAAAAGCAGACAGCCGTCCGCATCACGTTCCGTAATGAAATCGTCATCATTGGACCTCCAGGTTCTATGTGGAAGTCCAGAAGTGCATTTTTTGTACCAGGGTTTCCGACAGCGGTAGGGGGAACAGAATCGCCGTGAATGATTCTGGACGTTTTTACTTCAGTCCTTCTTCCCGCCCCTGCCTCTAACATTGTAGACAAAATAGTAGCATTTGAGGCGGTGGTCAAGCTATTTATCTCAGAAATTTAACTTGTTTTCCTGCAATGAGTTGTGCTGCTTAACGATCCATCGATTCGTATGCGGTGAAAATCCCCCGCTTTTTCCAATTGTTTGTATCAGGGGGAGTGCCGATACCGATTACAGATGTGTTCCCGATGTCTTGATCTCCCTCCGGCGACAGGGGCTAGTCGTAACCTCACGCAGGTTTTCCACTCGGGAATCAAGTTTTTTATAAACTCAACAACCGGGCCTTTCGAGAACCCTATTTACCCTATAGAGACACGTCCTACCGCAGCAGGAGCATCTTTCTCGACTCCGTGAACCGCGGCGTCTCCAGGCGATAGAAGTAGACGCCGGATGCCGCCTTTCTGCCCTCCGTATCCATCCCGTTCCACACGACCGAGGCGGCGCCACGATCCATCTCTTTATCCAACAGTACGGCCACCAGCCGTCCCTCGACGTCGTATACCGCGACCCTAACCGCCGTTCTCTCCGGTATCACGAATCGTATCGTCGTCGTCGGATTGAACGGATTGGGATAGTTCTGCTCCAACGCGTACGCCCGGGGCGTCTCCGGATCGTTCCCCGTCGGCAGCCATGCAATCTCGCTCGCCGCGCTCTCGTTCCCGTTGTAATCGCACGATGTGACGCCCCAATGGTGATACCCCTCGGCGATCGAAGCGGCCACATCGAACTCGGACAGCAAGGTAATGTCGGCCAGGTAGTACGAGGTGGTGTCCAGATGCTCCTTGGCGTAGACCCGGTAATGTGCGAAATCCGGCTCCTCGTTGTCGTTCCATTGCAGCAGCGTCCCGTCGGTCATCATGAGCCCCGCCGGAGAGGCCGGGGAGAGATTGTCCACCGAGTACCCGCTGTCGACGCCCGAGTCGAAATAGGTCGTCGGCACGGCAGTCGAGGCCCTTATGAAGAAGGTCGAGTAATAGAGCGGCTCGCCCGTCACCGTCGAATCGTTGTACACGCACGAATCCTCCAGCGTCGGCGCCACGACATGGTAGACGTCTTCCCCGTGCGCGGGGACGTCGAAGAGGTAGTGCCAGTCGCCGGGCGGGTATGCGAGCGCCGCGTCGGCGCCTCGCCCGGTCGCAGGCGTCGGCTCGCTCACGCCAGCGACAACAGGCAGATCGTCGATCCGCCGATAGACCTCGTAGCTCAGAACGGGCTGCGCGCTCCCCATGCTGTCGCAGGAGCTCCGATACCAGCTGATGCTCACCTGACGTCCCTGATCATTGAGGACGTCTCCTAGGCTCGAGATGTATGGCGCCCCATCGGGGCAGCCGAGCCCTTCCGCACCGATCAATCCGCAGTCACAGCCGTTCGGATGGTTCCCCGGCAGACAGGGAGAAGCTGAATGAAGGGTGAAGATCCCGGCGCCGGCGTCGCAGAACAACGGATCGGCCGAGAAGTTATGCGGCAGGGAATCCTGCCCGGCTATGCCATTGACCCAATCACCTCCCTCGTTGCCGTAAACGTCGCAGCAGGATAATTCGGCCGAACCAGTGGCGATGTATATCCAGGTGCCCATTTCGCCGATTGGAGTGCCGTGGAATACGCTCTTCGTAGCTGAAACCGAGGATTCGGATAACCATAAGTAGCGGTTTCCGGTATGCGTTACCGATTCAAGATTTAAAGTGGCATTGTACAGTTCGATGGCAGGACCGTAACCGAGCATCCTTCCGCCATTGGCGCGCAGGAGCGAATTATATATGAAAACTTCGCTTTCGCCTATTAAAATCCCCTTGTTCTCGTATATCGTTGTGTTTGATATGTATGTATACGGACTCGACTGGATTCGTATCGCTTCGTAGTATGAATCATTGTTCTGAATGTGCGAATCGGTTATCACACAGGTATCTCCTGCGACGCGAATGGCTGAACCCGAATCGCCGCTGTTGCCGCTGATCAGGCAATTTCTCAATTCGAGGTACGCAGAAGAGTATATCCCTGGTCCCGATGTATCGCTGCATCCATTCTCGTTGCCCGTTATCGAGGAGTTTTCCATTATCACCCGTGAGGTCCCCTCGATGCAAACACAGAAGTGGCCCCAAAGCGAGTTGCCGGTGTAACTGCAGTTGTCGATATTCAGACGTGCATTGCTGCAATACGTTCCCGGTCCGGGATACACGCCGGTTATGATGAAACCGCTGAGAAGATTGAAGCCGTCTCCCGTATTGTAGTAATTTATTGCACTGTGATTTTCGTTCTCCCACCCCTCGCAATCGATGTTGACCGAGCCACCCGTCGCGATGATGATCACGTGTTTTCCGCTTACGCTGATATCGCGGAACCCATCCCCCGTGTATGAGCCCGCCGCCACGAGTATCGAGTCACCGCTCGCTGCTGAATCCACGGCGGCCTGGATGGTCGGTACCGGCGTCGGCACATTCCACGTGTCCCCCGAGCACGGGATTGCCAAGCTGACTATTGCGAAGAGCGCGCTCGCGCAGAACAACCATAGTCTATCCCTTTTTTTCATGATTGCCCCCATCTGTTTTTGGTTTGGTTAGCCGATTAACGCTGTATTATACGTGAGCAATTCAAACAATGTCAACTCGTATATGGAAAAAATGAAAGTCCGGAACACCAAAGAACCGCTTCGCCACCTGTGCCACCCGAGTAGACAACACCTTCAGCTTCAGTGATTCACCAAGCCACACATTAGAGAAGTACGCAGCGGCCAAAACTAACGTGACCAGGTTCTTTAACCGCTCGTAGTCCAACACCCGACTGCTTTTTTCTACCGGGAAGTTTCACGCGCCGAAATCCATATTCGATGCGATGGATCTTCCGCGTCTTATTCGCTTATTCTCCGGTCATTAGGAGAATCAGACGCAGAAAACTGCAGGATGCTACGATAATTCTCCAGGACATATGTTCTTGATATATATAATGTCTTGTATTAGCCTTTCATCTCTGGAAGATGTAGGCTCAGGGATAACGGTTTCCGCGGATGGTATATATGGCGCATCGTTTCCAATCCACGCCCTTCTGGGGAACAGTGGTCCAGCCGGCGATCAACCTCTTCAAGAAGGACGATACGCTACGGTACCTCGACGAGATCGCGGATCTTCCGTATCTGTCGAGAACCGAGGTAGAGCGGTATCAATTCGAGAGGCTGCATGAGCTGCTTCAGCACTCTTTCCGGCATGTTCCGTACTACCGGGAGCTGTTCAGGGAACTGTCGCTCACCCCTTCAGATTTCACCTCCCTCGAGGATCTGAAGAAGCTGCCCGTTCTCAGGAGAGGGACGGTCGTGAAGAACCGGGAGAAATTCATCGCGCGCGATATCCCGCGCGGCGACTTGTTCCCGAAATCCACCGGGGGATCGACCGGCGCTCCGCTCAATATATTCTATGACAGGAGGTACTGGTACAGGAGCGAGGCCGGTCTGCTGCGGTGCTTCATGATGGCGGGATACCGCATCGGGGAACCTATCGTGAATCTCTGGGCATACCCCGAGAACCTTCTCGCGGCACCGGGATGGCAGCAGATGATACGCCAACGTCTCCGCCGGCGCTATTACTTCGATACCAGCCGATACGGGGTGGAAGACATGGATGAGTGGCGCCGCCGGAGCATTGAGATTAAGCCAGCCGTTATCTACGGCTATGCGAGTGCCATATATCATTTCGCCCGATTCCTCAAGATGCGTGGTAGCGGTTGTCCGTCGATAAAGGGGGTCTTCACGACTACCGAGAAGCTGTACCCCTTTCAGCGGGAGTTGATTTCAGAAGTCTTCGATTGCAAGGTATACGATATGTACGGCTGCGTGGAGGCCCTTCATCTGGCATTCGAGTGCCCGCATGGACGGATGCACAGGACGGGCGACTTCTCGTATATCGAAACAAAAAAAAACGGTACGGACAACGGCTATTTCATAGTGACGTCCCTGTGGAATTACGGCTTTCCCCTCATCCGGTACATGAATAACGACACCGGCAGGCTCGAGGAGGGAGCGTGTCCGTGCGGCCGGGGGTTCCCCCTGCTCGGCCTCGATATCTCACGGATTGTAGATAACTTCCCCTTGCCGAACGGGGATATCATGCACGGAACGACCCTGATGCACTTTCTTTACGGATGCGAGGGGATAGACCGGTATCAGTACCATCAGCCGGTCGTCGACGAAGTCATTCTGTACATCGTCAAGGCGGATGATTTTTCCCCCGCCACGGCCGAATGGCTGGACGGTGTGAGGAAACGTATAGACGAAATGACCGGCGGGGCTCTGCGGTGCGAGATACGGTATGTCGACGATATCCCCCTGACGAAGCGTGGGAAGTATCTCTACATACGTTCGGACATCCGCCGCGATGCATTGCACGGGAGTGACCCATGAACACGAACACGTCGCGTCTGATAAAGGGGATCAGGGATCCGCGGGCGGGCGTCTACTATATCAAGTCGAGAATCAAGGGGGAATGGTACAAATATATCTATTCACGGCGCGCGTCACGGTTCTCCTGCGGGCGCAATTTTCGGGTGAGGGACAGGTTCCTCGTGTGGGGACCGGGGCGGTGCGAGTTGGGCGATGACGTGATCGTGGAGGGAGGTCCCTTCAAGATCAATACGCTCTACACCTACACGGAACAGGCGGTGATTCGCGTCGGGTCACACACCTTTCTCAACGGTGTCAGGATCGGCTGCCGAAGGAGTGTTGAAATCGGCAAATGGTGCATCTTCGCGGATGCCAGGATCACCGACAATGACGCCCACAGCGTTTATCCGGACCGGTGGGATCCGGACACGCCCGTCGATACGCGCCCCGTGGTGATAGAGGACAACGTGTGGGTGTGTCTTGCGGCGATCATACTCAAGGGAGTGAAGATCGGGTTCAACTCGGTCGTTGCGGCGGGAGCGGTGGTGACGAACGATGTGCCGCCGAACTGCGTGGTCGCTGGCAATCCTGCCCGGATCGTGAAGCGGTTTACGCCGGATGAGATCAAGCGGGGGGAGTTGCTGTTCGAGCGGTACGGTTCGAGGTATTCCTATTAGGCGGGCGCTCTCCGGGTGTCCCGACGCCGCGGGGGATGAGCTCGCCCGTCGGCCGGAAGGATCGTCGCCGTCCCTCCGCTTCTGTGAAATGCGATCCAACGATAAACCTATGAAAAGAGCTCTACGCATCGTACATCTCATAAGTCCCTTGAAGCTCTATGGCAAGGAACAGTGGCTTCTCGCGCTCCTGAAGCACATCGAGCGCGAAGAGTTCCACTGCAGCGTCGTCATGATCGCAGGAGAAGCACGCCCCCCGCTGTCCGAGCGTCTCGAGCGGGAGGGCGTGGACTATGCCATCGTACCGTTCGATCTCCCGGCCGCGCACCGCAGCATCCGGGATATTTCCGCGATCGTCGCTGAGCGCGGCGCCGGTGTCATACACTCGCACGACTACCGCGCCGATATCGTTGGGTACTTTGCTGCGCGGCGAGCGCGGGCGCGCATCGTCAGCACGCCCCATGGATGGAGCAATGCTCCGGATATCAAGCTTCAGGCGTATCAAGCGTTCAACAGGCTGCTGCTGCCCTTCTTTGATCGCGTTGTTCCGCTCTCGCCACGGCTGTATCAAGAGATGAAATGGTACTGCAGGGGCAATTTGAGAATGATACACAATTTCGTCGATCTTTCGTCGCTGCCCGAGCCCCGTGTGAGCGAGGCTCCCCTCGTCTCATTCGTCGGTAGACTGATCCGGCTCAAGCGGGTTCAGGACGCCGTCACGGCTTTGCGGTTTACGGCCGATCCGTCCATTCGGCTTCAGATCATCGGCGATGGACCGTGCAGAGGGAGGTTGGAAGAACTCGCCGGACGTCTCGGTCTCGGTGAGCGGATCGATTTCACCGGCTTTCGAGAGGACGCGGCGGAGCTGCTCAACAGATCCGCCGCGCTCGTTCTGCCATCGCTGACGGAGGGGATATCCCGCGTGGCGATGGAGGCGATGGCCCTCGGCAAGCCCGTCATCGGGACGGATATTCCCGGCGTCAGGATTCTCGTCGAGGACGGAAGAACGGGGATGCTGGTGCCGAAAAAGGATCCACGCGCCATCGCCCGCGCACTTGACCGTCTCTTCTCCGACAGGGATCTCTACAGGGCCATGAGCGACGCTGCGCGGGAGCACATTATCCGTAAGCATGCGGCCGACGTCATGGTTCGGGAGTACGAGGCGCTCTACCGTGATATGGTCGGTGATTGACGGTGGGAAGGGGCGGTGCCACCCGTGAGCCGGCACGTCCCGCAGTGATGCCGTTTCAACGGGGTAAGCGGTGCCGGTGTGAAACTATGGTGAAGAGAATTTTGCATGTCGTCTATTCTCTTGAGATCGGCGGTCTCGAGCGGGTGGTCGTTCACCTGGCGAACAACA
>Ga0307379_10005625_pt1 | contig 17434 bp, 20 predicted proteins | sample UN2MG_FD_202237 | JGI IMG/M metagenome (GOLD analysis project Ga0307379, IMG submission 202237) | Soil microbial communities from Risofladan, Vaasa, Finland - UN-2 | ecosystem: Environmental > Terrestrial > Soil > Coastal area > Acid sulfate soil | place: Finland: Risofladan, Vaasa | collected... | reverse complement strand
AGATTACTGTACCATCAGTATCTAAGTCGGTCATATCGCCCCAGTCGATACTATCATTGTCTATAGTATCATTGCCTATCTGCTCTCCATCAATCAAGTCTGCACCATTGTCGATTCTATTCGCACCTAAAGTAAATGGGTCTCCTGTTGTTATGGTCAAGCCTAAATCGAATGTACCAAGAGCGTCCCAAGTTGCTGCATCTTCCTCGTTTACGAGAGTCTTGTCTGCTACCATAGTATTGAGTTCGACAAAAGTATTAAGGTCGGCACTTTGCAGGAAATCGGTCACATCGGCAAGGACGGCATATAGTCCGGCCTCGTTGGTAAGTTGAACCTCGTAAGTGGCAGATATATCGGGTATGTCCGCCGCCTCTAAAGCCCTGAAAGCCGGATTAGCGGCGGCACCATTGGATTCAAGGAATGTACCATTAATTCCAAGTGTTATTTCAGTAACGTCACCGGCTGCGTCGCTGTGCCACATCCGCCAAGCGGTTTCAAAGTCGAAATCTGCAAAAGTTACGTCCGAAAAGTCAATCGAATCATCGTCAATCGTATCGTCTTGTATATTCTCTCCGTTCAAAGCTGTTAATGCCGTTCCCACACCAGAAGCGATTACGCCGAGAATAGGCGTAACCAAGGTAGGTGATGTCGCAAAACATAAAAAACCTGTACCCGTCTCATCCGTCAGGATTGCAAGTAATTCAGCAGATGTATCTATCAGATCGAAAAGACTCAATGCTGGAATCTTACGCGATAAAGGTACTCCAGCAGGATCGTCCACTACATAAAGAATATCAGTACCCGTAATAGCCGCTAACTCTGCCAAGTCCTGCAATTCGGTATCTACGGCCTGAACGGTTGCAGATAAGAACAATAAAAGTATAAGTAATAGCTTTTTCATGGTCGTATCAGTAAGAAACTGGCTCCATCATCTAATAAAAGTTTACTGGCTCCGTCATCCAACAAAAGTACATCGGTAATCGCCCACGCACTTAATGCGGCTCGTTTCCAAGAATTATTAGCTATGCAAACATAAAGATAATCACTATCCCAGGTTATCGTTCCAAGAGTTCCCGTAGCACCTATGTGAGCTGGCGTATAAGAACCGACACCTATTAACAGACCGTCCTTTGCGTCAAGACCGGCATAAACCACCGTTATTAAAATAGTTGCTATTACAAGTAATATTAAAACTAATCTTTTCACTCTGTCGCTGCCCCCTTTGCTACGTATGCACCTGCTTCCCTTCTTTCCATATTCCAGTTATTTCCTGAGCGGCCGATTCTCCACGAGCCATCTGTATCCTTGCCACCGAAGTAAATCCAGCCATCCTCGGCAACTTGTATCATCGCCGTATCCTGCCATAACAACCTGTATGCCCTGTCAAGCTCCTCGGTCATTAGACGGAAATGCTCTTTTATATCTTCCAGCTTATTCGACTTAAGCGCTTCGGGCATCGGTAACGACAATGACTTTTTAGAAATCATCTATATCCGTCCATTTCAAACTCCCGGAAGAACATTCCAAGAAACTCCATAGGGCCTTCGCTCTCTATCTTAAAATAAAATATTCTTGCTCTTATATCGAAGGGAACGTGGATTATTTTTATCTCCGGCAAGTCTGCATCCCAAAGAGTTAAATCAAAACCTAATACTTGCCAGCTTCTTTCGGTATCTCTTTTGACATAAAGCGAGGCATAGCCGGAGGATTTTCTATTAAACATCAGGTCAACACCATTGTTTACTCTTTTGAAAATGTGAGGCGATTTCTGAAGCGTTAGAGTTGTTGAAAAAATCAAATTGCACGTAAAATCGCTGGTATTGTCTTTATCGGAACGGTGTAAATCAAACGTATTCCCATAATGGTCAGAACATATATCTAACGGAAAACCTAAAATGTTCCTTGGGGTATCGTATATTAACCAATCCGCACCCCAATCATCGTAAGTAGCATAAGGCAGGGTATCGTAAGTAAAGACTTCCTGCTGTGTGAAATCGCCGAAGGCCCTTATTGCAAAATTGTAAATATAACTTTTCCCGCTATTGGGATGGAAAGCTACTACAATCTCATTATCGTTGCTGTCAGCGGTCGGTATCGCCCACCATATCTCCTCGTATTCATCAATGTAAGTTGCCTGGATAAATTCAGCCACCGCAGCATTTATACCTCTTATGGTTATGTCAACCGCCGTACTGATAGGTTGTGGTGTCTGTATCTCACGAATAGTAAAGTCGGAAGCTATCCAGTACAATCTTCCCGCCTTATCGTTCACAAGTGAATCAGCCGAAAAGTTCCCTACCTTGAGCGCATATTCGTCCCACTCAAATACGGTATCCGCCGTTACTACCCAACTCCTATACATACTATCCTGTTTTGCTATAACAAGATCGTATCCATGCCTTGCAAAACCCATCAATGTCCCGGGTGAGTTAGTGAAATCCTTGGCACCGGCATCGCCAGCGCCGTTCTGGTCAAAATCTATAGAAGCACCCTCGGTAGCAAGTGAAGCCCATCTCTCTCGTTGTGGGTAAACTGTTCCCGCCTCAGTGGTATATCCTAAAATCAGGTATCTCTCGTAAGAAGTGATGTGCTTTGCCTTGGTCAGCCTGTTGGCCGTACCCTCGTAGTCTATACCGTCGGCATTATCAAGGGCCGCAAAAGCATTCGCTGCACTATCGTCAATGTTCCACCACAACACAAAATCAGAGTTGTTCGTAGCCACTACGTTTCTTAGATGGTCTTTAATCTCCCATCTTTTGACATTGGCCGGGTTAAGATTAGTCCATTTGACTGCCAAAGACCTGTCCGCTTGAAGCCATAGTAAAATATGGTATTTAGTACCCAAGAGTAAATGTTCCACTCCTGTATTTTGTTTTACGTGCCGATGATATTTTATGACAGGGGTGGCGCCGACGTGGACATATCCTTTCGTGACTCCTGTGGCTAATAAGACTTCGGTAGTTACTATCGTAGCAACAGTCGGTAAGTTGGCCACTGTGAATGTTATATTGTTACCCGCCGTTGTCCCACCGTTTATTCTTATGGTAGCGCCGACCGTTAAGGCCGTTGCACCCGCCGAATGGTCTCCGATAATCGTAATAGTCCTCGTCCCGGTAACTATGCCGGATATTTCGTAAACATCGGTTGGGGCTTTTATCATTACCTGCTCACTATCGTACAATTCAGGGAGCCTGCCCCTTAATCTTTCGTAACGGCCATAGCGCTCATGTACGTTCTCCGAACCCTTTGCCATAAAAGCCTCGGATAGAAGAACGCTGGGTGTATTCTCAGCTATTCCTAACTTCGGTGATATAATGGCGTAATCAGGCATTTAGTGTCTTATCCTATCAATAACGCTACGACCTTTGCATAACCGGTGAGAGAATAAACTCTTGTTTGGCTACTATTTACATATTCTCGAACCGATGTATTGCCGCTGGTCATCTTAATATTTGTTGCATCAACATCTACCACTCTTATATTGCGTTGTACCCCATCACTATCCCCGCCACACTGAACAACGTCACCGCTACCATCCGCAGTATTAGATACCCATAACTGAATGATGGAAGGTATTGCACCCAATCCATGTGCTTTTGTGTATGTAGTGTTTCTTGTAACAGCAAACCATCCGCTATCGTATTTGGTAATAGTGGCCTGCTTTGTAGCATCTTTGTCATCCACATATTTCTTATTGGCAATCTGTGCATCGGCAGCAGGAGCGGCACTTGTCGCCATTTTTGAACCATTGCCCAAAGTAGCTATTCCCGAAACACCAAGAGTTCCCGCAACGCCAAGAGTACCTGCTACAACAATATTCCCCGTAGCCGCATCTACGGTAAACTTATTAGTATTTAGAATAAGGTCTCCGGTAATGGCGACATTCCCTACAAGTGTCGAAGCTCCTGCGTTTGTGATATTGGTACAGGTAATGTCCTTATGCTTGCCGACATCAGCACCGGATACCTCTGTCCCAGTAAGGCCAAAGTTATGCTCTACTTCTAATCTTTCCTGAAGTCCTCCCTTGATTTCCCGCATCCTGTCGTCTGCTTCTGCGGGGTTGTCAATAGAGCCGTCCGGCGTAGTAATGTCGTAAGTATATGACCAAGCCATTTTTATCCCCTTACTATATGAGGTTGAAATACTGTTGAATCAATTCGCTTCTGTTTGGCGTCCTGATAGACCGTCCCCCATAGCTGTATCATTCTGTCCCTGCCTTTTTCCAATGCCACCTTAAAAGTAGCACCTGCATAAATGGTGTTCCTGAAAATGTCGCCAAACTCGATATTATCTACGTCCTGCGGATGGTTTTTGTAATACTCTACAAGTGCAGTAAAATCCTGACCAGGCGGACGCCAGAAATAAAACTTGCCGTTAAAATGACTGAAATATCTTGGTATGCCGGTCGCATCGTCATTATGCCGCAACTCCTGGTATTGCCTGTGTCCCTGCGGCAGTTTTATCAGTGGCTCCTGCTTTGAATTGCTTGCGTTAATATTTAAGGAAATCGCAATCATAGACCTAAAGCCGACAGGTTCGTCAAGTGTAAGGTCTCCGTTTGAAATAATCGGGCCTATATGCAAAGTGCCATCGGTCGCTATTGTCAATGGGAGTGTCGTGGTTATGGTAGTTGTCGGCGCCACGTATGTTATATTTGATATTACCCACGTTGTATTATTGGCGGCAACGGAGCAGCCGCTTATTCTTATCGTATCGCCAACAGCGGCTATCGGAGTGACATCACCGGTTGCAAGAATATCGGTTGCCGTAATTGAAGATATGGTGTAATCGCCGCCGTTAGCCCTGACAAGCAAATCCTCTTCGGATAAATCGTCCAGAATCTCCTGAATCTGGGTGTCAATATCCGTCTCTGCCGTTTGAAGCCTCAAGTTTACCCTGGTTAAGATGTTTGCTTTCAGTATGCTCATAATGACTCTCAAATAATAGGCGCCCGGGGGCGGTAAAGCCCCCAAGCACCGAGTTTTCTCCTTAGAAAAACGTCAATACTGCAATCCACATTCCCAGCTTTGAAGGTAAGTCAGTTCAGCCGCGTTCGTATGGTGCAGGAAAAAGATAAACGGAACAACCACATCGCCGGTATCAAAAGTAAATGCCTGCGTTGCGGTCGGGGCGACACCGTCTATTGTGTACGTTACGGCACCAGTGACATCTACAAAAATACCAAGTTCAACTGCCGTAGTGTCCGCCCAGTCATCGGTCGTATCATCTGTGGCATCACCGGCATCGTTAAGTGCAGTCTCGATATAAATATCACCGGCTTGGTTTTTCAATACCGCATAATCCGTATAATCGTTTATGGCACCCTGGAAAGCCTCTACCTGCCGGAAACCGACACATAAATCATCAGTGCCGTCCGTGTCGGTAATGTAAATCTTGACCTTCAGATAGAAAGCATCCGTGTCGATTATAAATGCCTGCCTTGACCCACCCGTTGCTGCTCTACCTAAGATATTAGGCGTAATCTCTATGCCTTCATCAGCAACGTCATCCATTGATATATCGAAACCGCCCGCTCTTAGCACCGGACCTAACTCAGTCTGACCAGCACCTAAGATGTGGTAGAAAAACGATGCTGTCGGAAACATCATCACATTCTCTTCGCCGGTTTCGCCTACGGGGACGCCACCATAAGTAAGAACAGTGTCCTCGCCATAGCTGGCCAATATCGGCTCGTCCTCAAACAGGCAGTAAGTAACGTTCATATTAACCGCACCTTGAACATCAATAATGCCCCGGTTGGAAGCGGTTAAAGTTATAGCATCCGCCACGTCAGCTTCGGTCGTGGTAAAAATCATCGACCCGCCGGTATTCGTGACCATAAAGTCCTGACCTGCGGCACCCGCTATGTCAATTGTCATATCGTCACCGGTATCGATGTCAATTCCGCCAGTTGCGTTAATGTCTATACCATCTACGGTAGTATCCGTAGAGGTAATAACGATTTGACCGGCAGCATTGGTAGTGGCGATAACGATAGCCGCGTTCGCGGCTTCTGTAGAGGTTAGGTTGATGGCCGTATTGGATAATAGGTCTATATCCTCACCAGCAGCAGCTCCAGCAACGGTAATGTCGATACCACCGGCAGAGGTAATCAGACTGATAGCATCGGCTCCCGTACCAGCCGAGAGTAAGTGAATACTTGCATCATGAGCACCGGCTTGGGTGATTGCAAAATCATCGTCATCAGCAGCGGCAGTCAAGACCATATCAATATTGTCAACAGCGGTCAGGTCTAAACCACCGCCGACTGATTGAATCGTGATACCATCTGCAGCGGCCTCGTTAGCAGAAATAATTATACTACCTGCCGTAGATTCTAAGGTAAGGTCGTCATCAACGCTGAAATTGCCCGCAGCCGTGCCGTCAATAGTAACTATCCCAGACGTTCCACTTCCGATGTTGATAGCCCCGGTTGTCGTGCCTGTGCCAATATTGGTTATATTAGCAGCAGAATTATTATTGATGCTGACAGGAGCGCCGTCTATTGTTGCAGTACCCCCAGTCCAGGCAAACGACGGAACACCTTCGTCAATCGTTAGACCCCCACCACCAATACCACCGACGTAAACGTGAAAATCCCACTGCGTAGCTGCGAGAGTGGAGCCTATGTTAAATATGTTACCATCAGCAGCAGGTATCCATTGCAATATATCAGTGGCATTTACCCACGACAATACACCATCATTTCCTGTGCCCACCGAAATCGACTGGTTATCAAGGACACTAAGGCTCGCAGCAGTGCCAATATAATTCTCGAACCAGGGAAACTGGGTATCAAGCTCGTTTAGACTATCAAGCGTCAAATACTTGGTGCCATCGGTTACTGTGACTTTATAATCCGGGGCACGTTGAAACCATCGAACAGTTCCAGCCGCCTGGTCAAACGTAGAGTTGGTTGAAACGGTCGTAATCGGGTTGACCATAGTCACTTTACCTGCCCTGTCTGCATAAATCGTCGGAGATGTACCCGCCCCGGAATCATATACCGTAATAGACGTAATACTCGTTACGGCTCGTCCGAACTCATCTACAAAAGCTATCTGATGCTGACGATAGGGCTGTGCCATAGCAGGACAGGTAAAGAGCGCTATAATCATTAAAGTAAATAATATTTTTCTCATAATGTTTCACCTTTCTTAATTAAAGGGTTAATGTTTATGCTTCCTCGACAGCAGTATCTATCGCCCATACACCCAAAGCAGGCTGTACGTTATTCGCGGCCTGGGCTACGCCCGGGTCACGGAAATGGGTTTTCGAGACGCCATAGATAGCATCGGTAGCAGTACCAGGCTTTCTATTGTAGTCGAAGTTTTTCTCAAGACGTTTCCAGGGCTGTCCCCAACCGATTACACCGGCCTGGGCGCCTAAGAGTAAACCCCTCGCTATCCGGTAAGTTCCAGCCACTATGTTAGCGTGCATCGCATCGCCGTTCTCGAATACCTCACCGGCAACGCGGGTCTCAATACGTTCGGATTCCAACAGGATAACATCGTCATAGACACCAACGATACCGTTGAACATCCTTTCCTGACCCGTCCCGTCTCTTGTAAAGAGAGGATTGGCAAGGCCGCGAATATTGGCGTTTGTCTGAATCAGTGTCCAGCCCGCATTACCAGTCTCTTCCCGCAGAGCCTTAATCTGAAGTGGATGCGCCAGAATAACGTAGTAATGCTTACCGCCGATAGGAATGGGTTTGAACTTCGGGAAAGCTAACTGCGCCCTGGTTTTGAGGATGCTGATGACCTTCGTGCCGAACAAATAATTGATTGGGTCTGCAGCACCAACGTCACCAATCGCCAAATCGGTCACTTCCTCAATGACCGTACCTGCGGCATTCTGACCGCCACACCACCGGCGACTGGCGGTTATGGCCTTTTCGTTCACGGTCAGGATCGCCGAAGTGCCTTCGCCTACGTAGGTATTCTGATTGCCGAGTCCCGATAGTCCCCATATTAAGTCATTTTCTACCTGCTCGGCACTCCAGCGGCCAATAGCATAAGCCGCCTTTGTACGAATCTTGATGGCGGAACGTTTATCCGTCATCTTACCGGCACTTCTTACGCCGTGGTTCCGCTCGTGGATAGTAACAGGGAAGTTAAAGAAGGTCATAGCTTCTTCGTTGCCTTCAATGTCGCTATCGTCAGTACCACCGGCGTTGGATAACGGTATATCAAGCTCGAGGATAACCTGGTCGCCCGGGCGCCCCTGTAACGTCCGGTCGATAACGATAGGCATTGAATTGTCATCGCTCATCAATGCTGACAACTGCATATTCTCAAGCATTATGCTGAATACTGTTTGAGGCCATGCCTTTTGTGTCAGCTGATTGGCATTAAGAATGCTTGTTCTTGGCATAATGTTTCACCTTTCTGGCGAAACCAAGAACCATACACTCATCATCCAAAAATAAAATTAGTTAATCTCTGGTTGTGTGTATCTGTCTCAGCTTCACCCGTAATTTCATCTTCGCCCTCTAAAATTAGGGCGTCGATGTCTGTTGGTTTCTTTGGTTCTTTGGGTTTTGGTTCTTTGGGTTTTGGCTGAGGTTTACTTCTCATAGCGTTTTGAAGGAGTTTAGTGTCCTCGTTGTTAGCTTCAAGAATGGCTTGTTTGCAGAGTTCATAGGTCTTCCGTACTCCGGCAGGAATGCCGTCCCTATGACTGATGAGCTCGATTTTATACAGGTCTGCTTTGTCGAGGTAATTTTTACCCAACTCAACTATAGACCTGAAATCAAGACCACTGCCCACTTTTTCAGGCGATAAATCGCCCGACTGCAAGTCTTTGATAGACTTGTTCATAGCGGTTATGGCCCGCTCTTCCTCTGTTTTGGCCGTATTATCAGCTACTTGCTTGTCATCAAACGCTTTCTGCTGACGATAGAGTTGACCGTCCATAGCGAATCCTACAAGGTTGCCGTATTGCTCAATATAGGCAGCCTCAGCGATTTCGAGTGGTGATTTCGGCTCTCCCGGGGCCTGAATAGACTTCCGGGCGACTAATTCGCCTTCTAACCTTGCTTTTTCAAGCTCAAGGTCCCGGTTCTTACGCCTAAAGTCACCAATCACGCTGTCCTTCGCCACTAACTGCTGTTCTGTTTCAGACAGTTCGGGTTCAGGCTCAGGGGTCTCTTCGGGCTTTGTTTCGTCCTTTACGGACTCCTCAGCCGGTAGAGACTCTTCCTCTGTAGCATCCAAAGCCTCTTGAGCAATAACTTCAGGCGTCTCTTGCTCTTCACCTGTCGTTAATGCGTCAAGCTCTTCGCTACTCATACCGTCAGGCATTGAAGTAATCTCAGTTTTATCCATAACAATCTCCTTTTTTCCGGCTGAGAGGCCGTATCCCGTTTCATTCAAACGGTCAGAAAACGGTTTTATACCCAGTTCCGCTAACTGGTAACTGCCTGTTTCGCAGGCATTACGAAGCTCATTTCGCCCATCAGAGCTATTAGGTATCCCACTTTGCCGCTGTGTGGTGCAGTTCAATTATATATAAAAAACCCTCGCAAACGGGTTCTGTCCCATCTGTGAGGGTCGCCTTGTCTGGTCTGATACCTCGATTTACTTAGTTTTTATCAGGACGCCACTTATCGTCCGCTCTCACGCCTTTCAACTCTCCTTGAACAAAATCAAATATAACCGAACCTTTAGACTTCGGGAACAAAGAAGCTACTTCCTTACCAATTTCGTTTAACCGTAATCTGCGTTTTTGTTCTTCCATCGACTATTCGTCTAAGTCCATCCCATCGAGGATTTCGAGGGGGGTCTTTTTCTTCTTATTGCCGGGTACGAATGGCAACGTCCCGTTCATAGTGAGCTTGTTCCACGACTTCGGGTTATTGACAATCATATTATACTCTTCCGTCCAGGCCGCGATATTAGCCTGGGTGTAAGTATTGGCCCGAGTACGTGACTTTACCGCCTTGAATCTGCCAACGAGCAATTCTCTTCGCTTATCAATAGGTTTCTTCTTGGCGTCCAGATTTGCCTGGTCCACTCTGACCTTTAATCTTTTGTCAGCCAGTTTATCTTGCCTGGTCCTCTCTTTTTCTGCAATATCCGGGTCAGGTGTTTTGCCTCTGACAGTAAAACCGGACATTGATACTTTCGACCTGGTGATACCAAGGGCTTTGGCCTCGGCCAATAGCTTTTCGTCCACTGTCTCAGCTTTGTCCTCTACCACCTTTGGGTCAACATCTTTTTCTTTAGCCATTTTCAGTCCTCGTTAATTTAGGGTTATGATGTTATGTTCGGGCAAAATCAACTTGCTCTTCTTTTTATGGTCGCTCGGCTTGCCAGGTATCCAGACGAATAACTTGTCTCCCTCTCTTAGAAAGCTTACCAACGCCTTCTTGGGTAAATTCTTGAAAGCGTTAAGGTCAAAGCACATTCTGCTGCCCGGGTATAGCTTCTGGTTCTGCTTGACCAAAAGGTAGAACATTGCATAAACGTCTTTTAATGTTACTTCCGCGCCTTCGATATTTAGCTCTGGTTCACTCATCAAAGTTTTAGTCATCCTTAAAATAGATTAGGGTCAAGTGGTTCGTGCATCTTCTCAAGTCGCTCTGTTCTTTCCATATAAATACGAATTATGTTAATAAGACGGCCTTCTTGGTCTAATACCTGTTCAAATAACTTCGCAAGCTCGCATAATGGCTCGTTGGGCTCGTTGGGTGTCGTCAGAGTTAAATCACCGCCAGTAATATCAAAAGTTAAATCTGGTTCGTTTGGTTTGGCTATAACACCATCTTTTAACAAAGCTTCTTTTATTTCGGAATCAGTGCCTATATAAATTTTATTAAACTCTTCAAAATCATCACTTATCATTGAAATATGTATAGAAGTAATTGGTTCGGGCGGCTCGTTAGGTTCGGGCGGCTTTTTCTTTTCAATTACAATGTCGAAATCATCGCCCTCATAGAGATATATCCTGTCGCTATCTGCAAAATTTGGCTCCTCTAATAAGGCAATCTCTAAGAACACGATATTGCCCCAATCAATATTTTCATTCGGGCCAAAGGCTTCTATGGTTATATCTGTAATCATGTCATTTGCCTCGACCTCATCTTTGCACCCACATACAGCGTAAGACAGCAATACTAATACTACGCAGGTTATAAGTCGCTCAATCGTTTTATTTTTCATCGTGCTGCTCCCAGTGCCGGTACTTCCTCGGCGATTATTTCTTCCTTGTCCGTAATGTCTGAAATCTCAATCAGCTTCTTGCGCGATATTCCCGGCCTGCCGCCCTCGATTAACTGCTTATCGAGCTCCAATGCCTCATAACGCCTCATCATTCTTACAGTCGGCGCCATTGGTGAGGTATCGACCTTAATACCGTAGCGACCCTGCTGTACCTTTCTAAGCAGTTTCAGGATGATTTCCTTGGCTAACGGTACGGCCGCCTGTTCCACCTGCTCTACGAACTGCTGGAATAACATCATTTCATCCCGGAATGAATCTAACATCTGGGCCTGCATTTCAACGGATGCGTTACGCACCCTTATCGGGTTCGGGGCCTGAGGCTGCTGGGGTATTTGTCCGCCCTGCTGACGTATCTGATTTATAATAATTCCTTTGGCCTGGTCTAAAATCTTGTCATCCAGCAAATCCTCTTCGTCTATGATCGCCATTATCTCGTCATTTGAGAATATGTCGTTATTGCGTATCATCTCTACTATTACCCTGGCGGCTAAAATGTTGGTCTGGTTCCAGTTCCTAAAGATAATGCCCTTGGTCCTCGCCCCTCGCATTTCGTCAACCTGCTTGGCTATTCCTGATTCCGGCCTTTGAGTTTTCGGGACCTGTAATTGTACCTGCGAAATATCTCGCATATTCTGCTTACTGATTTCCACTATTCTCTCATGCCCTACCGGATATTTGGTTTCCTCAATCTTTTCGACCTTATCACCGTATTTGCTCATGTCAATTACAAGGCCATCTTCGCCGCCGTGGTCTTCAAGCCATTCTTGGGTCCTTTGGGTTGCCTTGGCTACCTTCCAGCCTGAATTTGCCAGTTTCTTGAGAAGGTTCGTCAAAGATGAAAAGAAGTAATTGATGAGCTTCTGCGGACCTATTAGGTTCTCGACCGGTGGGTACTCGTATCCGTGGTCGAAATACGGGGCAAATCTTACTATCGTGTATAGATTCATACCGTCATAAATGTCCTCGATATGCTCTAACAAAATATCACCTAACATTGTGGTCTTGTTAAGTATGGGAACCGTCAGCGGCTTATCGTAATGGTCTTTTTCAATTACCCTTATATTCTCGTTCTCCTCGGCCAAGCGATTCGCTTCCTTAATATCCTTAGGGTCGGTCAAGGCAAGATAATTCAGCGGGTCGTCAAGCCTCTGGACATATACCCCTTTCTTCCATTCCTTCCACCAGCATATTGATAAGCGATAGTTGTTTGTCTGCTTTGTAACATTGCCCATCAACTCCTCTTCTGAGACATTGTGCTCGTCGTGCTGGCGATAGTCGTCTTCCAAATGCAGGTTAGGCCCGCCCCCGAACATCCTGCCCATTATCCCTGAAAAACGGCCCCAAAGACCCCGTGATATTGGGTCGTAATTTGCGCTTTTAAGCTCCTTGCCGGGATATTGCGCCTCCATCTTGCCCTTGTCTTCCCATTCGTCCACCCAGATATATTTTGCGCCACCCTGCTCGGCATTGTAATCGTAGGTCTTGCACGTGGGGTCAGGCAAGACCATGAAGGGGTCGAGCTCCTTTATAACTAAATCTCCGTTCAAAGGGTCGTTATTGTAAACTTTGTCGATATAAAGAAAACCCCTGGCAATCGAAACGCCCGACTCAAAACTCCTCGAAGCCTCCTCTCGCCCCATAGACTTGTCCATTACATTCTTAGCGAGTGCGGTTAATATCTCAGCAATGACCTGAGTGCCGCCCTTGACGTTGCGTACTTTGTAATCCAACGGGTTCTCCTCTTGGGTTCCGGCAATGTCGAGGATAATCGGTAAAATTTCGTTGACCGTCAAAGAGAACTTCCCGTGGGCCTCATTGAAACTTATATCGTCCTCATCCCATTGCTTTCCTATCTTGTACCGTTCGTTTTCGGTCATGCGGGTAAATGCTGCCTTGTTCCCATCCTCTGCCTCGGAACGGAATTTGAGCATCAAAACCTTGAGCTCCTCTTTCTTCTCGTGTGTTAGTTTAACTTGCTTTGCCATTTGCTCTATTTAACCCGTGGTCTGGAGGTCTTTTATGCTCACCATTATCCAATGCCTTTTGAGACAAAATTGACATTATCGAATTTAACCTTACTATAAGAGAATAAAGGATTTTGTTTGATTCTGGGTACTATCTTCATCGTAGACTGAACAACAGGAAAGCTCGGTACTGTACTAATAGATATCACAGATTTCAAGAATGTCCTGCGCTTCATTTCTATCCTTTAATCCAGCTAAACATCCTGGCTGATTACCAAGTATTTTAGTTAAAGCCACATTCTCAAGCATATAATCAAATATTGTTTTAGCCCATAAATTAGTAATAGGATTTTTGGCTGAAAATAGCAATTCGGGCATTGATTTAACTGCTGGTAATCCCGGCATTGCTATTACGGCTATACAAGATTTCAAGAATGTTCTACGCTTCATTTCACTACCGCCAGTATATCCTCATCATCGACAATGACTATTTTGCTTTCGGTTTGGGTAACGTGGTAATCTGTGAAGAATACTATATCGCCTTTCTTCACCGACATTTCACGCCGCGAACCGTCCATATTGAAAGCGCCCGGACCAACAGCGGTAACAGTACCAAAATTCGATTCTTCCTTTGCTTTGTCAGGTAGAATAATCCCGCCCTTGCTTGTTTTCTTTTTCTCCTCGCGGATTATCGCTACCCGGTCAAGTGTTGGTGTTAGTTTCAACTTGTCATCCTTTCTGCCCTATCTAAGCCATCCTCATCGGGCTCTTAGGCCTGCGTGCCTCGCGCTTTCTTTCCCTGTAATCAATCATCGCTTCATCGTAACGGTCCAAAGCGTCATTTCTTACGGGGTCAACATATTGTAAACCCCACTGGCCATAAATCCAGCACAATCCCTTATCCGGTGAGCAGCCGATGGCCTTTTTTACATCATCATTGGAAATCATAATCATCTTGCCGTTGCGGGCCACCTTGTACCTCGATAATGCCACTAACTGCCGCTTGGTCTCGGTATCAACAACAGATTCGACTCTACATCTCCGCACCAGAGTAGCAGCATAAGCCACAGCCTCGGCCTTCTTGTTGTAATACAATTCTCCAACAATTTTCCTGTCCGACAAAGCTGAATTGAAGTATTGAACATCATAATTCGCAACATCAACAGCTAAACCGTCTGCAACGCCTTTCCCGTTACCGATACAGTCAACAATGAAGTTCTTGGTATCTATCTGCTCGGCCATTAGCTTGGCCTCAAAGACAACCTCGCTTGTTAATGTCCAATGAATGTCCTTATGGTCAAGCTCCCGGCCATTCTCGAAAGCCTTAATCGAGCATAAATCGCCACCGAAGGCCGGGTCTATGGCTACGATCCTGCGTATTTCCCTTATCGTGTCCCTGTATATCCCCCATTCAATCGTGTCCAATCGCGCCAACATCGCCGAGGTAATTAAAGTCCTCTCCTCGTCTGTTACCCGGCGGCATAACATCTCCTGGTCGTACTCTTCCTGGGTGATTAAGCCTTGCTTTACTTCGTCGAGCATCTTGTCGAGCTCGTCCCTGCTAATGATATTGGATTCGTCGGCAGTCAAGCGGCTCGCAAACCAGCCTTCTTTGCACTTATCAGCCTTGCCTCTTGTCGGTAGTTTGGCCTCGTCTGCAACGCAGGCCGCGTTATTGAACATCATTGTCGCATGATTACAACCTTTCGGCGTGTAGAGGAACATCGCCCACCTGTCCCTTGATTCAGGGGTTTTCTTGGGACCGGCAATAATAGGCCGGAAAATCTGAGTCCACGTCTCCGGCTTGTGCAACGCCCATTCGTCCAGCCCTACACCATCGGCATCAATGCCTCGCAGAGCATCAGGATTATCGCTACCCCCGATTTTTAACATTGAACCATTCGCAAACTTTATGAGCATTTTCTGCTCGTTCGGCTTCCAATCCATCTCCGCTTTGTCCGGCAACGCATCCCAGAGCATTGTGGGGTCGTCCCATACTACCTCTCGCGCCCATACCTGGGTGGGTGCAATATAAACATACTTTGACTTTGCATACTGGCAACATTCCCGAATCATTAAGTTTATTAGCAGAGTGGTCTTATGTGCCCGCCTGTGCCATTCAAGAATAAAAAAACGTACCACCTGTACCACAGTGTCAAACACCTTGAGAAATTGCCTCTCGTGCAGTCCTAACCTACTCAGGAATAATCTATTTGGTATCATCAGTGATATTCTTGAAGTCCACTATGGTCATAGGAATTGGTCCGCCATCAATCCCACTTATCTCCGTTTTGTTCGGGAAATCCATCTCACTCTTTCCTAATAGCTCGGACGCTCGCAACCTATCTCTCATAGATTGGTTTTTATCTTTCATTATTTCAGACCAGAATTTCTGCCTCTCCTGCCTGGAAGCTATCATCGTAGGTCTGATTTCATTGTCTATGCGATTGTGAATGGCTGTTAAAATGTTAGATTTTGTTAGCAACTGGCGAGCGTAACCATAGGAGATTTTTGCTTTCTTGGCAGCCTTCTTAGCATCGCCATCATAGCAATCTACAAATCTTTGTTGTTTGGCTGTTATTGGTCTTTTATTCATTCACAAGCCTTCCTAAGCCATTTTAAGTTGTGTTTGTGCCATCCTTCCAGCGTCCAGATACAGCCTTGTTTGTCGCCTCTTAGGTCTGTAGTATAAACCTCAATTTTATTCAAGAGAGTCAAGACTACTTTAATAGCACCATCTACTTGCTCGAAGATTATCTGGTTTGAGCTTTTAACTGCACATCCTGTATTTATTGGCTCTGGGCCTGCTGTTGGCTCATATTCCAGTGTTTCAAGCTCTTTTGTGTTCATTTTATGTTCCGTCTATTTCAGGCGAGATTATTGTTTTACAATACGCACAACATGGACATTTCCAGTATTCTTCATATTCTATCTGGCTGCTAAATACCAGTTCCTCATTACAAAACGGGCATTTCTTTTTTTTGCTCATTTCTTTCTTTTTCCCGCTTAATCAAGGCCTTCATTCTGTCCTCGTGACCATCTATGTTATGGCTCATCGGTAATATAGGCTTGTAAATGTCTATTCGCTCTGTTTTGAGCCGTTTTATATTATCCATTTATTTCCTGTCTTATGCTGTCCATAGGCTCAGGCCATCCATTAGGTAAACAATCAGGACAAGGCTCCCAATCTACACCTGGACAATCTTTGCGTGGCTCAAGAACATTTCCTGTATCTCCGCAAGTTTCACATTCTTTGTGCATTTGGTCTTCAGAGAATAATTGTGGCTCAGGCTCGTTAAGCCAAGGATTCTGTTTATGTATTTTTTTGAGCCATTCCTGTCTATTTGAATCGTCTATTCTTGGCTCAAGCTCGCCTAAATGCTTATTTTTCAATGCCAAAAATTCTTCAATATCCTTTTTAGGCACGTTTGTACCTATAATTCGCCACTTCCAGCCTTTTTTGAAACTCTTAGCTCCAAGTAGCTTTATTTGCCTTAAACTCCAACCTTGGTTTATACTTGCGCCAGCTTTAATTATATCATTAGTTAATATCATAATGTCTTGCAGGTAATACCTCTTGATTTTATAAGTAAGCGCAGCGCGACTTATATCCCCAAAGGGAAGTTTTCCACAAAATATACGTCAAGTAAATAATTAACGAAAACTGCTTCGATAATAAAACAGGGCGGGAGAGCGTATTCCCCTATTTAGCTGTGAATCCGAGTCTCTCCGGTCGAAGGTTGCAGGCTAAAACTATTAGCCAGGCCGCTTCCAGAGCCTTCACTTGTAGTAAATCAAGTTGTAAATCACTTCCTTTGTTTCTGTGTCTTGCAGTATAAAACCTCAGGCTTTACGATAGCCTAAAACGATAATTTTCACAGCCATATTTTATTATCAAAGAGCAGCTTTATATCTTGGCCTACTTTCTACCGGAATCCCCTCGATTTCAGCCAATAAAAAAAAGCGGCAGGGATAAACTCTGGAAGTGAATTTATCCCAAACCGCCTTCAAATCTGATTTATCTTTTATCATAATCAGCGTCCTTGCCGTTAATTACAAATATAACCGCTGTTTGTGTTATTCCAGGCACAGCGGCACGCCCTGCTTTTTTCTTTTTCTTGGTATATTGTATATCATTAGCATCCCTGCTGTAATATTCTTGGTGCTGCCAGCAATAACTGCATAGCCAAGACCCGCGTAGTCTCAACCTTAATCTGTTACTGGTCACGACTCTAACAGCACCGG
>Ga0307379_10005624_pt1 | contig 17435 bp, 11 predicted proteins | sample UN2MG_FD_202237 | JGI IMG/M metagenome (GOLD analysis project Ga0307379, IMG submission 202237) | Soil microbial communities from Risofladan, Vaasa, Finland - UN-2 | ecosystem: Environmental > Terrestrial > Soil > Coastal area > Acid sulfate soil | place: Finland: Risofladan, Vaasa | collected... | reverse complement strand
GAGAGAACCTAAAACAATCGCCAAAGTTTGACTTAGCCGCTTCTATAGGATAAACTTGCCCCGTTCTCTGAAAGGATTGTGCAGGCAAACTGTTTTATTAACCGAAGATCAAAATGGTCTGACCCAAAATGAAAACGAAGACTGTTCCCGTCGCAATTCTTCTGGCATTTCTTTTGATGGGAACTTTAACTATAACATTCAAACCGACGAGAGCCAGTTCAGAACCCGATACCATTACGGTTCCAGATGATTACCAGAAAATCCAAGAAGCCGTCAACGCTGCAAATCAGGGCGGCACAATTTTTGTTAAGGCAGGAACATATAATGAAGACTGGATTTCAGTAAACAAGTCTGTTTCTCTGGTTGGAGACAACCAAAAAAGCGTGATTATTTACCACAGCTCTTTAGGCTTCGTAGTAACGGCAAACGAGGTTCACTTAAAAGGATTCACGATAATGAACAGTGAAACCGGACAGGGGCATGCCGTCGACATAGCAAACTCAAGTGATTGCATTATCGAAGATAACTTGATAGAAAACAATCTTGTGGGAATCTCCGTCTATGGGTCTTCTTCAGGCAACACGATTTCTGGAAACGTTTTAGACCGCAATGAGCGCTCCATTGAGCTTATTGATTCTTCAGGTAACACAATCTCACGGAATAACATAATTGGTGCCCTAGTCTCCGGCATTTCTCTTGATGTTTCTTCAGGCAACATCGTCTCAGGCAACAGAATATCGGATCTTGAGGATGGAATGGGCGCGCTTATGCTTTGGAAGTCCTCAAACAACGTAATCTACAGAAATCTCCTCTTCGGCGGGAATCTGATGCTTATGATTGATTGTTCAAGCAATACTGTTTATGAAAACTTTGTAATGGACAGCGAATACGGCATAGTTGTGGGCGCTTCTTCAGGTAACAAAATTTACAGCAATTACTTCATCAACGTCACGCAGCCAGTAATGGATACTGAGGTAGAGGCTGGTCAGCCTTCAGAGAACAGTTGGGATAACGGTGTTGAAGGAAACTACTGGAGCGATTATGATGGAACGGATGCTGATGGTGACGGCATAGGCGATTCCGCTCATGTTCTGTATGGAAACAACCAAGATAACTACCCGCTATTGGATTACCCGCCAATCTCAACAACCCCTACAACAGAATCTCCAGAGCATTCATCTGCAAACTTCAGTTTACCTGCAGAAGCCATATACGGAATTTTTGCAGCAATAATAGTCATCGTGGCTGCTGTGGCGGTAATGAAACTGAGGAAACGATAAAACCCTAACAGACTTAATGGTTGGAAAAGCCGAAAAAGTTCGTTATCTGTTTTTGCAGTTCCTCTTTTTTGTTGAGGCTTGAAACTTTGACGCCTACTCTTCTCGCCTCAACAATGGATTCGGCTAGGAACTTCTCGAAAAGCTCTTTCACAGTCTTTTTGAATGTTTCTAAGCTGCTTGTTGGATTCTCGAAGGTTTTGGATTTGCTGTGAACGCTAAGGTCCCCCGCAACAATGTGTATGCTCACTGACCTGTAGAGTAGACCCCGCCTCAGCAGCCTAGCGTGAACGTCATCGCATAGCCCGTAAGCTTCGTCGAGGATAACCGCCAAGTCTCTCGTGTCCTCTTTGAGAGTGGAGATTCGGCTCACAGATTCTGGTTCGCTTCTTTCCTGAACGGGTTCATTGTCTATTCCCACAGACGCGTTATGAAAGTAAGTTCCCAATTTTCTTCCAAAAACTTCAATCAGCCTCTGCACATCAAACCTCGCCAACTGACCGACTGTTCTGACGCCTAAGGTCTCCAGCCTCTTTTCAGTCTTTTTTCCAACGCCTACTAGACTGCGGACAGGCAACGGTGATAAGAATCTTTGGACTTCCTCGGGTTTAACAGGTGTTAAGCCGTCAGGTTTTTGGATGTCTGCCGCTATCTTGGCGACAAGCTTGTTTGGTCCAACGCCGATGGAGCAGGTGAGTTTCTGTTGGGTTAAAACGTCGTTTTTTATTGTTGCTGCTAGGTTCTTTGCTTCTTGGTAGTTTCCTTTTGTTTTCTGCGTCACATCCATGTAGGCTTCATCTACCCCCACCTGCTCGAAGCTGTCAGCGTGGCTTCTCAGAATCTCCATTATCTTGTCTGAAATTTCTCGATAGAATGGATGATCCACTGGCAGAAAGACTGCGTCTACGCCTTTGAGCTTCTGTTTGGCGAGTACTATAGAAATTCCAGATTTCACACCATACTTTCGGGCTACGTAATTTGCTGTGCTTACGGCTCCGCTGTCTTCAGTACGCCCAGAATAAACGCAAACAACCACTGGCTTGCCCTTGATGGATGGGTTTCTCCTCTCCTCGCATTGAGCATAGAAGTAGTCTAAGTCAACTAGCATTACTATTCTGGCTTGCAAGATGGGAGCAGCCTCACATACCAAAGTGACGACGCTTACGTCTCTAGTTAATTATTGTCGCACAAAAATAAGGTTTAGCTCAATTTGTTGGGTATTTTTGTTAGCAGATTCTTGGCACGGGATCACCTATTGGAGGCGCCATAATTCTTTTTCCGCCCACCACAGTTTCTAGAACGACCTCGCTGAAGTTGCTGGTTGCTTCGCCTATTATCTGGGCGTCTTTGCCTTCCTTGGTCTCTCTTAAGGCAGACAAGATTTCTTCAGCCTTCTGCGGCACAACTCCTATGAGCACTTTGCCTTCGTTTCCGATCTCCAGCGGGTCTAAGCCAAGCATTTCGCAGGCAGCCTTCACGTCCCCCCGTAAGGGCACCTTCGACTCCTGCACCATTATTCCAACCTTGGATTTCATGCTCCACTCATTCAGCGAATTGGATAAGCCTCCCCGAGTCGGATCCTTCATGGCGACGATCCCGCCAACATTCAACAGCTTCATGACCACATTGTTTAATGGAGTCACATCAGACTTGATTTGGCTTCCAAAATTGTAGCCTTCCTGAGCCGACAGGATAGTTATCCCATGGTCTCCCATTGTGCCGGAAACTATGAGCTTATCGCCCTTCCGCAGATTAGAGTCTAGGACCCAACGCGAATCGAAGGTGCGGTGCTTCTTAACCTCAAGGATGTTTTTTTCCAGCGCCTCGTTCCGTTTTCCTATCCCAGAAGTGTTGATTATGCAGCCTCCAAAGCCGCTCTTCTCAACAACCTTCGTGTCCCCGGTAACAACATACACGCCGGCTTCTTTGCAGGTTTTTTCCATGCTCTCTAAGATTCGGTCCAAATCTGCTATTGGAAGCCCTTCCTCCAAAATCATACCGCAGGTAAGAGCCACAGGTTCAGCGCCAACCATCGCTATGTCGTTGACTGTGCCCGCGACAGCCAATCGTCCTATGTCCCCGCCTGGAAAGAAGAGGGGCTTCACCGCATGCGAGTCCGACTTCAAAACTATGTTGTCTATTACCGCAGAATCGTCTAGGGCTTCCAGCGGAACCTCGGCGCTGCTTCCGCCAAGATGCTTTAAAACATGATTTTTTATGAGATCGCTCATAACGGTTCCGCCGGCTCCATGAGCCATAGTTATTCGCTCCATTGAGAACTCCTCAGGAAAGAGTTGAGAACCGACGTTTTTAAACACTACCAAAAAATGCATAGAATACGATTTTCCCGTATGTCTAACTTTTTCCTGTTTGTTTTTGGAGTCCAATGAGCAGCAATCAATAAGGTTTATAACAGTTTATGATGCCTAATTCACAACCAAAAGGATGCAATTCCCTTCTAAAGCTTGGATAGAAAACATGGGGTGGGGGTAGAAAGACGCCCATAAAACTGCTCAAAAACGAAGACGAAAACGAACTTGTCATAGAGATGGTTTTGCACGCCAAACACTATTCACTCACATTAGACAAGAACAAGTGCGTGGGCTGCGGTGTCTGCATGGAAATCTGCCCCCGAGAAGCCATACAGGTTACAAGGACTCCGAAAGCAGAGGGAGAAAAAGCGAAGCCTCCCACAGTAACCGTCAGCGAAGAAAAATGTCACTACTGTGGAATGTGCGAAGCAATTTGCCCTTTCGGAGCCTTGAACATAAAAGTTAACGGAGAACATGCAATTTCAGTAATCGACACTGAAAGTTTTCCCCAGCTCATACGAGAGATTAAGGTTGACGAAACCAGATGCGGTTTGGAATGTCTAGAAATTGAGGAAGCTTGCCCCCTCGACCACATTAAGGTAAGCGTTCACACCTCGGACGGAAAAGAAGTTACAGACGTAATCTCCAAGTCAAAGAAAAAAAATCTCAAAGTCAAAGTTGAGATAGACAGGGAATCGTGTCCTTGCTGTCGCATATGCGAAACAAAGTTTCCAGACGGCGCAATCAGTGTAGAAAAAATATTCTATGGAAGCCTCAGAGTTAATAGCGAAAAGTGCCCTGAAGGCTGTCAAGACTGCCTTGATGTCTGTCCGATTCCCGGTGTCCTGTATCTCTCTGAGGACGGAAAGGTGCATGTTAACGATTCCCATTGCGTCTACTGTGGCGCCTGCAAGATTGCTTGCCCAGAGGAAGAAGCCCTAGAGATTAACAGGACGCGCATACGTCACACTGAGGTTCGTTCTGGGGCATGGAACAAAGCCCTCGAAAAACTTGCTTCAACCAATGCTGTGACAAAGGAGATGCATAACAAGAACGCCAAGAAGCTCAAGAAAGTCATAATGCAGAGATTGCCCCCAGAGGAGCTGGACTACAATGTCTGAGATACCACGAGTAGGAGTATTCGTTTGCCACTGTGGACTTAACATCGCAGGCGTAGTTGACGTAAAAGAGCTAACAGAGTACGCACGGACGCTACCTAACGTGGTTGTAGCCATGGACAACCGCTACACCTGTGCTGATCCGGGACAAGAGGAGATCAGGAAAGCCATCAAAGAACACAACCTCAACAGGGTTGTTGTTGCTGCGTGTTCGCCCCGAATGCATGAGCCGACGTTCCGAAGAACCGTATCCGACGCCGGCTTGAATCCCTATCTTTTCGAGATGGCGAACATCCGAGAGTTTGCTTCATGGTGCCATCCCAGCACACCCAAAGAGGCAACGGATAAGGCTAAAGAGATCGTGAAGATGGCTGTTGCGAAGGCGAGGCTTCTTCAAAGTCTTGAGACGACGGAGGTTCCTGTCACAAACAAGGCGCTTGTAATCGGCGGGGGAATCGCTGGAATAAGCTCTGCCCTAGACTTGGCTGGAATGGGCTTCAAAGTTTACCTGCTAGAGAAGGGCGAGAGCATAGGCGGTCACATGGCTGCGCTGGACAAGACATTTCCAACATTGGATTGCTCCATATGTATCGAAGGACCAAAAATGGTGGACGTTTCCCGTCACCCTAATATCGAAATATTATCGTATGCCGACCTCGTCAGCGTCGAGGGCTTCGTGGGAAACTTCAAGGTGAAGATCCGAAAGAACCCCAGATACGTTAACGCCGAGGACTGCACGGGCTGTGGCGAATGCAGGGACGCCTGTCCCATAGAGTTTCCTAACGAGTGGGACGAGAACATGGGCGTCAGGAAGGCAATTTCGGTTCCTTTCGATCAGGCTGTTCCCCTTGTTTACACAATCAACAGGGACTACTGCATCGAATGCTTCAAGTGTTTGGATGCTTGTGGTGCACGTCAAGCCATCAATTTTGATCAACAGCCAGAAGAGATCGAGCTTGAGGTGGGAACAATAATTGTTTCAACAGGTTTTGACGTTTACAAGCCCCTCGAGGAAAGTCAATACGGTTACAGCAGATTTGACAACGTTATCACAGCCATGGAGTTTGAGAGGCTTATTTTGGCTACGGGACCAACTGGAGGCAAGGTTGTGCGTGCCTCTGATGGAAAGAAGCCGCACTCCGTTTCTTTCATTCAGTGCGTTGGTTCAAGGGACGTTAACAAGAACGTGTACTGTTCAGGTTTCTGCTGTATGTATGCGCTGAAGGACGCTATTTTGCTTAAAGAGAAATACCATGATGACGTTGAGGTTTACATTTTCTATATTGATATGCGCACCAACTTCAAGGGCTACGAGGAATTCTACAGAAGAGCCCGCCAGTTGGGAGTAAACTTCATCAGGGGAAGGGTCTCCCAAATCAACGAAGACTCAAAAACGAAGAATCTGCTCATCCGCGCAGAGGATATGATGCTTGGAGAGCCCATAGAATTGGAGTCAGAGCTTGTGGTTCTTAGCACAGCAGCGATTCCAAGCAAGGGAACAGACGAGGTTTCCAGAATTCTGAGCATAACACGGGGGGCAGACGGCTTCTTTATGGAGAGCCACCCCAAACTGAAACCGTTAGACACTTCTGTTGATGGAATCTTTTTGGCTGGGGCATGTCAAGGACCAAAAGACATTCCCTATAGCGTGTCACAGGGAAGCGGAGCCGCTGCACGAGCTGCCACAGTATTATCTCAGCCCACATGGAAGATAGAACCCATCATAGCAGATATAGACCCAAGCAAATGCAAAAACGTGACAGCAAAATGTGGCATCTGCGTCACAAAGTGCCCATACGACGCCATAAAGGCGGATGAAAACCAAGCTGCGACGGTTACCGCTGCTATGTGTCACGGGTGTGGAACCTGTGTTGCCGAGTGCCCGTCTGATGCTATAACCCAGATGCACTTCACTGACGATCAGATCCAAGCACAGATACACGCTGCATTGGAGGACAATCCTGAGGGCAAGATTCTGGGTTTCCTCTGTAACTGGTGCAGTTACGCGGGCGCTGATCTTGCTGGAACAAGCCGCTTCGAGTATCCGCCTACCATGAGGGCTATACGCGTCATGTGCTCGGGCAGGGTGGACAAGGATTTCGTGTTGGAGGCGTTCAGGCAAGGCGCAGGAATGGTTCTGATTGGCGCATGTCACCTGCCGTATGACTGTCACTATATTTCAGGCAACTACAAGATGAAGGATAGAATGGACGCCCTAGCAAAAATTTTCGAGAAGCTGGGGCTCAGCAAGGAACGTTTCAGTGTAGAATATGTGTCAGCGGCGGAAGGAGTCAAGTTTGCGGCTATAATGAAGGAAATGACCGAGCAGCTGGAGGCTCTGGGACCAGAGAAGATCAAAGCAGAAAACGAGAAACTACGACCCACACTAGACAAGATGCTATCAAGAAAAAAGAAATAAGCTGTGCTGCTGGTTACAGGAGAAAGTACTGTTTTCAACAATACGCTGTTATTAGGCTCCTAATAGAGACTGCTTAGTCTTTGCCAGCATCAAATAACGAGAACCAGCACTACCTGTAAGTTTTTTTAGCTTACAAAAATTTGCTATGTTATGCTGACGTTCTGTATCTGGAAGTACCGTTTTGCAAGAAAACGGATTCTTTCAGCGTTTCTGCCGTTTTTGCCGATGGCGACGCCCTTGTCTTTGGGATTAACAGAGATAACTGCGATTGTTTTTCCGTCCATGCGCTCGGTTATGCGGACTTCGTCGACTTTGGCGGGTTTCAGTGCGTTCTTGATGAATTGGGCGGGGTTGTCTGAGTGCTCAATAACCTCATGCTTTTTGCCGGTCATATTCTCCAATGTATGAATGTTTTTTCCTCTCTTGCCTATAGCCATCCCGATGGAGCCTTCCTTCACAACAAAGATTATTCTGTTGAGGTCATCGTCAACAATACAGTCTTTCACTGTCGCACCGGTTACGCTCTGAAACAGGGCAATGTAACGCATCTCGTGACTCGTGAACTTTATTCCAGTAGCCATGCTATTCCTCCGTGATCTTAAGAATGTTTGAATCTCCAGGTTCCTTTATTGTCAGAGCCGAAACCTCGAACGGTTTTCCGCACAATGCTCCTAAATCTGAACTATTGCCCTTATAAACGCTCACCGGAATCTCGGAAAGCTTACAGTAATACTCAATATCTTCACGGATACTCTGAGGACAGTTTGAAGCAAGTAGTATGAGCTTTGCTTTCTTGGTTTTAGCGCTTTTTAGTGCGCTGCTTGCTCCAAGCTGGATTTTTCCGGTTTTCGCGGTTGTAGTTATTGCTTTGTTGACGTCTATCATTCTTTCTTCTCTCTATGGTTTGTTGTCATGTAAAGGTCTACTAGTCCTGTGCCGATGGGTATTGATTGCCCAACTATAACGTTTTCGGTTACTCCCTTCAGCGGATCGCTTTCTCCTCTGATGGCTGCCTCAACAAGGTTCGGAACAGTAATCTCGAAGGCTGCCCTAGCAAGAACACTGGACTTCTTCCCGCTGATTCCATGCCGTCCGATCTGCCTCACATCACCCGTCGCAGTCATGATGTCCGCCATCAACATAACATGCCGTATGTCAACATCAAGACCCTGCTCCTCAAGAACACCCATGGCTTCCTTCATCAGCGAGTTTCTAGCCGCCTCGATTCCGAGGGTTTCGGCGATTTCATGAACATTGTTGGTGGTTGTCCGCGTTGGGTCTAACCCGTCAACGTCAAGAACAGCAGATAGGTTAGAGCCGTCTGTTCGTATAACCCACTCTCCAGTCTCTTCGGTGACAAGAACCCTGCGGATGTCAGGTATGCCTTTAACATGCTCAGATGGAAGTCCAATCAAGAGTTTCTTCATGTCCACCTGCTTTTTAGGTTTAAGTATCAGCTGGTTTTCTTCAACACTCAGGTCATAATTCGTCATTTTTATAAGGTTAGGGAGTTCCTCAGCATTGACGTCACGCTCTTTCATCATGTCGGAATCAAGCTTAACAACGACTACTTCAAGTTCGGGGTCTATGTAAGGTTCGGTCTCTGATATGTCCCCTAACGTTGTGGTGATGATGTCGCGGGCGATCTCTGTTGCCTTCTCCTTGCTCTTCCGATGCTCCTTATCAAGGTAGATGGTCATGATAGGCGTTGACGGGCTTCGTCTAGCATCAACTATCTCTATGAGCCGAGGCAATCCAAGAGTTACGTTCTGTTCTCTGACACCAGCATAGTGGAAAGTTCGAAGAGTCATCTGGGTTCCCGGCTCACCAATAGACTGGGCAGCTACGATTCCCACAGCTTCTCCAGGCTCAACAAGAGCCCTCTTATAGTTCTCTAAGGTTAAATGGATTGCTTGATCTACGCCTTCACGACTAAATTTAGCCTTCGCCAACTCAGACTTCAACTCTTTCACAAGAATCGGAGTCAACTGAGCTTCAACTTCGCTAAGGCGCTCCATAGCATATACCTTAGTGGCAAGTTTATCCGGCTCCACCATAATTTTTACCTGATCAATCAAACGGCTGACGTTAACTGCTTTCCCATGATCACTCTTAGCCGGGTCGACGCCGTCCTCCCCATACTGAAGTTGGATGATGTCGCCAATAGAATTCCGCACAGTTCCGTCGTACTCAACTCGAAGCTGCTCAAGGGCATTGATGAGGCGCCTCTGCATGTAACCGCTCTGCTGAGTCCTAACAGCCGTGTCAACCAGACCCTCTCTTCCACCCATAGCATGGAAGAAATACTCGATAGGATCTAATCCAGTTTGATACGACGCATACACGAAGCCTCTAGCCTTAGGGGTGGGGTCTCCCTCTTTGAAGTGAGACAAGGCTCGGTTGACGTAACCACGCATTATCCGTTTTCCTCGTACAGCCTGCTGACCCACAGAAGCTGCCATCTGACCTATGTTGAGGTTGGATCCACGCGCTCCGGTTCTCGTCATAATTATTCCGGCATTCTCAAGCTCAAAGTCCTCATCTGCAACTTTTCCAGCCTTGTCTCGAGCTTCAGCAAGTTCGTTCATTACATAGAGCTCGAAGGACTCGTTAATAGTCTGTCCAGGAAGACGTGGCAGTGTACCATCGCGATAGTCCGTGATCAGTTTTTCTATGCGTTTCTCGATTATGCCCATGTTTCGTTTAATCTTCTTTCGGGCAGCATCAGACAGTTCAAGTTCGTCGTATGAGAAGGTGAAACCTCGCAGACTAATGAAGACTTTGAGAAGTTGACAGATGTCGTTAAGAAACTTCCGTGCAGTCTGTGACCCATAATCCTTGATTATCCGATGAAATAGGCTCTCCGATTGCTCAGCGCCGATGGAACGTCTGTCAATGATGCCACATTTTAGAACTCCGTCCTTAACAACCACGTAAGCGTCGTGAGGACAGTTTTCGCCTAGACAGGTTGTGCAATTACGGCAGATAGTTGACTTCAATACGTAGTTCAGGTCTTTTGGAAGGAAGAGGCTGAATATCTGTTTTCCATTCCAAAGAGGCTTGGGTTCTTTGATGAAGGGTTCAGGCAAAGGTCCCTCAAAACCCGATGCTACAAGTAATCTACAAACTTCTTCTTTGGTTAGAACATTGTCTTTTTTGGTTAAAAGATAAGCTGATGTTATGTAGTCTCGAATAGCGCCGATGATAGGTCCACCAAATCTCGGTGAGAGAATCTGGTCTTGAACTTGCATCAGAAGCCGTGCCTCGGTCTGAGCCTCTTCGCCTTGGGGCACGTGAAGGTTCATTTCGTCCCCGTCGAAGTCGGCGTTATATGGAGGGCAAACACACAGGTGCAATCGGAACGTCTTATGCGGCAGAACTCGAACGTAATGAGCCATAATGGACATACGGTGAAGTGAGGGCTGCCTGTTGAAGATGGCGATGTCGCCGTCCATGAGGTGACGCTCTACAATAAAACCAGTTTCCAGAGATTCGGCAACTTTTTCTTTTTCAACAACAAACTCTAGTCTGACCCTTTTTCCGTCAGGTCTAACGACGTAGAGTGCGCCGGGGAATTTTTCAGGACCATTGATGATCAGTTTCCGCATCTCTTCGATGTTCCACACCGTAACCTTCTCGGGCATCGAAAGCCTCATGGCTATGGCTAGAGGAACACCGACCTCGTTGATGTCGAGGTTGGGGTCTGGCGAAATCACGGTGCGCGCCGAAAAGTCTACGCGCTTTCCGGAGAGGTTGCTTCGGAATCGTCCTTCTTTTCCCTTGAGACGCTGTGATATTGTTTTGAGGGCTCTTCCCGAACGGTGTCGGGCAGGGGGGATTCCTGAAGCCTCATTGTTGAAATAGGTTGTAACGTGATACTGCAGAAGTTCAGACAGGTCTTGGATGATGAGTGTCGGGGCGCCTGCCTCCATGTTTTCGTGTAGACGTTGATTGATTCTGATGATGTCTACGAGTTTGTGGGTTAAGTCGTCCTCGGATCGGATGCCTGACTCTAATGTTATTGAGGGGCGCACGTAAACTGGAGGAACAGGGAGAACCTGCAGAACCATCCATTCTGGTCGAGCAGTTACTGGGTTAAAGCCGAACAATTCAAGGTCGTCGTCAGGTACCCTTTCAAGTCTTTCTCGGATCATGCTCTGTGTTAATCTCTGCGCTCCTTCCTCCAGAATCTCGTAAAAAGTTGTGGGTTTCGCAAATTCTATTTTTGATTGCTGAGCCCCACAGTAAGGACAATCCTTTTTCTTTGCTTCCTTCAATATCTTTTTGTAAAGATCATTTGGAACTTCACCCAAAAGATTTAGAGTCTGCTTAATCAGAGCCTTAATCTTTGCAACACGATTTTCAGGAAGCAATATGCGCCCGCAGTTTCTGCATGTAGCCTGTAGAAGGTTGTGGATTATCTTCGTGAACTCAATATGAATGATTGGAACAGCTAGTTCTATGTGACCAAAGTGTCCTGGGCATCTTATGGCAGTGTTTCCGCACGTTTTGCATCTTTGTCTGGGCTCAAGAGTTCCTAACCGGCCATCCATGAGTCCAGAGGTTATCGGAGCCCCATCCTCGTCGTATGTGTCGGCGGTCTGTATCTCAGCAACGGATTGCCTGCGTATGTCTTGGGGGGAGAATATTCCGAAGTAAAGTTCGTCTATAATTTTGTGAATGCTATCTTCCATTGACATTTTATGCTCTCTCCTTCAGTTTTAGGCGAGGAGTTATACACAAACTCATCATTTCTTGGAGAAGAAGCTTGAACGCGTAAGATACGACCACAGGGGATACCTGGGCTTTCTCTTCACAGATTCTGCAAGTGTACTTGCGCTGCTTAATGTCATAGTAGGAGATGAAACCACAATTTTCACATACATATAGGAGATACTTGTCAGACTCTTCCAGCAAACGGTCTCTCAGCAACATGGCGGCGCCGTGACCAATCAAGCAGTCTCGTTCCATCTCACCAAACCGCAATCCACCGCCCCTTGCACGACCCTCAGTCGGCTGTCGGGTCAACATCTGAACCTGTCCTCGGGCTCTTGCATGTATCTTGTCTGCAACCATGTGGTGAAGCTTCTGGTAGTATACGACTCCCACGAAAATGTCGACAACAAATTTTTCTCCAGAAACGCCGCTGTAGAGAATCTCTCTACCTGTGTGACTGAAGCCCAGCTTGACTAGTTCTTCTTTCAGTTGCTCCGGACCCTCATTGTTGAAGGGGGTTCCGTCAACAGGTTTGCCTCTTGCCGCGGCAACCTTTCCAGCAATAGATTCAAGGAACTGGCCAATGGTCATTCGTGACGGCATGGCGTGGGGGTTAATTATGAGGTCTGGAACGATTCCTTTTGTAGAGAAAGGCATGTCCTCTTGTGGAACAATCATGCCTATGACTCCTTTTTGTCCGTGGCGAGAAGCAAATTTGTCTCCCAGTTCAGGTATACGTTGGTCGCGGACTCTGACCTTCACAATCTTGCTTCCTTCTCCGGTTTCTGTGATGAAAATATCGTCCACAACACCTGTCTCGGATGGTCGCACGTCAACGGATGTGTCCCGCATGGTTGGACCTTTGACTTCAAACTCTTTATATTCTTCAAGGAATCTTGGCGGACTCGTTCTTCCGATTAGCACGTCGCCTCCAGCTACCTCAGATTCTAGGCTAACTATGCCGTCAGGTTCGAGAAGGCGGTAGTATTGTTCGCCTCTGTATCCTCTGATTCCCGGTTCGGGCACCAGAAATCTGTCTCTGAGTCCTCCCAGATATTGGCGGCACTCTGCCTCGTAGATTCGGTGGAATGTGGAGCGCATCAAACCACGCTCGATGGAGGCTTTGTTGAATATGATTGCGTCTTCCATGTTGTAGCCTTCAAAGGATAGAATGGCGACAACACAGTTTTGTCCTGAAGGCCTGCGGTCGTATCCTATGACTTCCATGGGTTTTGTTCTCACTAGTGGTGTTTGGGGGTAGTGGAGAATGTGGGAGCGGGAGTCAACTCGGTTGGGGAAGTTAGTCAGGTTGATTCCTAAGGCTTGTTTGGACATGGCTGCCTCGTAGGAGTTTCGGGGTGACTGGTTATGTTCAGGGTAGGGTATGATTGAGGCGCAGATTCCGAGAATTGTGTAAGTGGCAATCTCCACGTGGGTGTGTTCGGGAGTAATTTTGGCAAAATCTAGGGCAACGTAGATGTTTTCTTCTTCTTCAGCGTCAAGGTATTCGATTATTCCCTTTTTGATGAGGTCGTCCCAGCTCCACTCTTCGGAGCTAATCTTTTCAATGTGCTCGGGCTTTAATTTGGGAAGTCCGTTTTCAACTATGATAAGTGGACGACGTACACGTCCCTGATCGCAGCTGATGTAGACCTCTTCGCTTTCTCCGTGATGCTTCGAGAAGTAGGCAACGTTAACTTCGGTGGAGACCTCTCCATTCCTACGTTTTCTTCTTATTTCGTCAACTAGCTTCTGCGGTGATGCACAGTAACCTAGAATGGAACCGTTAACGAAGACCTTGGCGCTTGAAGCTCGGATGTCTACGTCCGTTTCTTCAACTGGAACAACATCCATCTGATAGAGAATCTGTTTAATTCCAGTGGGGTCCACGTAGATAGAAGTAGAAGCGGCTAAGGAAAGATTCTTTACCAGACCACAGTTCGAGCCTTCAGGCGTTTCGTTTGGACATAGTCTTCCCCAGTGAGTTGGGTGCAAGTCTCGCGCCTCGAAGTTGGGTTGGCTACGGCTGAGAGGAGACTGCAATCTTCTAAGGTGACTTAAAGTAGAAACTGTGTTTGTTCGGTCAAGAAGTTGGGTGATTCCGACGCGTCCTCTGCCCCAGTTGCCTGTTGCGAGGGCGTGCCTATGTCTATCAGTTACTATTCCGGGACGGACTGCGGCTGAGATTGTGATAATCTGCCTTTTTATGCCCATCCGTTCAAGCTGATACTTTATGTCGCGGCACAGGTTCCTGAAGGCTATCCTGAAAAGGTCAGCCAGCAGGGGACCCGCAAGTTTCAGACGTTTGTTTTTGAAGTGGTCTTTGTCGTCTGTTGTTCTGACTCCAAGCTTCAGTTCGATGACTCGGCTAGCCATCTCGCCGAGGAAGAGCGCTTTTTCCAAACGGTTTTCTTCAGTTCGACCGATATGGGGCAGAAAGTTGCGGTCAATAATGCTTCTGGCTTTCTGGTTACGGTACTCTTCTACCTGACCGTGGGCGACACGGTTTCCGATATACATTAAGGCGTCTTGAACAGTGTCGAATCCCGCGGCTTTTTCGAAGGATGCTTCAAGTTCATTCTGAACTATTGGATTGGGAGAAACGCTTTCGGCGATTTCCTTGTCCGATTCTACTCCGAGAGCCCGCATCAAAATCACAAACGGAGCTTCTGTGGGTACTCCGGGTATGGAAACGGAGATTCCGCCGTCAGATTTCATTCGCAGCTGAATTCTTGCTCTGAAGCCCACGGTTGTTGAGAAGATTTTAGCTTGATAGACCGGTTTTGTTCCTCGGGTGTCGATGTCCACGAGAACGCGGTTTGGGGCTAGGTCTTCCATGGCGATTACGACTCGTTCGGAGCCGTTGATTAGGAAGTAGCCTCCGGTGTCATGGGGGTCTTCTCCATATTCAATTAGTTCTTCGTCTGTTAGTTGGGAAAGAATGCAGAGTTTAGATTTCATCATAACTGGAAGGTCGCCTATGAGAACGAGTTCGGGTTCCTGTTCTCTACCATCTATGACTGGCGTCATCTCCAGTGCTAGGGGCGCCGCATAGGTTAGGTTTCGGAAGCGGGCTTCCATTGGGAAAATTTCGTGTTTTGTTCCATCGACTTCGGTTTTGTATGGTCTGCTGATTTTTGATTGTGGGTCTATTACCCAGAGTTGACCAAGTTTTATTTTGTAGGGCATCTCCGGTATTTCGATGCTGATTTCGCCTATTTCATCGATGACTTCCTGTAGTCCGCTGTCGATGAATTTGTTGTATGAGTCTAGGTGCTGTCTAACTAGACCTTTCTCTTTGAAGAAAGATTTTTGTAGAGTGAAAAGATCGTCTTGTGATATTTCCAAATTTTTCTAAGTCCTCCCTAATTGGCTATAGGAATAGGGCAAGTTTGATCGTTTTGTCTCTATTTTTTTCAAATTGGGAGTTTCCTCCGCTGGGTCGGATTCGTCCAACCCTAAAAGCCGGGTCTCCTTAATAAGCCTCATTTTTTCTTTCTGAAGCTAACAACGTAAACCAACGCACCCATTAATAAATTTTGCCGTTACACACTCCAATTATATTAAGTTTTTTGTAGATTGTGTTTTCTTTTTCTGCAATCTATGCGGAAGGTTCAACATACGCAAACCTGCACGTAAACATAGAAGCTTAACGGTTCCCGTAGCCCCTCTACTTTTTTGGCGCAACCACAGAATTAGCGGGTCGCGTTTTTTTTGCTTATTCTTCGAGTTTCTGTTTCTCCAGAGCGCCAGAATAGATTCTAGAAGAGACGCCGGCGATCAGCCCACCGATTGCGTCGTTTGCTATTGGACCCAGCTTCCTCAAAATTCCAGGCTTAGATTGGTCATATCTTATGAACTCGAAGATTCCTCTGGCTCCCGCGATGTAATTGGCTATGGTCATGCCCAGCAGTTCGTCGACGATTAGTCCGGGGCGCCCCTTAAACTGCTCTACTGGAAGAAGCGGAATTCGACCAGCTTTGGCGTCCTCTTCTGCGCGGAAGCATGCTACCTCGAGGACTGAAACGTTCACGTCTGTTAGTGCCTCGTAGAATCCAGCCTTGAACAGCTCAACAGCCTTTTCCCTTGTTTCTATACCCGGATGGGGAATGTATAGTTCGAGTGCTGTGTCTAGTAGGTCCTTTAAGGTTACTCCGTGGTCTTCGAGGTACTTGAGTAGGGGCAGGTTGTCGAACTTTGTTTCCAAATGTGTCACCAAACCTGATTTGTTGGTTATGGATGTATTTTCAGTAAGAGATTTAAATGATTGGTTGGATAGTCCATCCGTATCCCAGAAACGACCAATAAATGCGAGCAAAAGTTGGTGGAATAAAGAAAATGCATGACATAATTTTGGCAAACAACAAAACAAGAGGCACAGCAATGCTAGAGCAGCTAGCGGGAAAGAAGCCTCTATTCACGTGTGTTATCGGCGTCACCGAAACAGCGAAGATTCCGGGCATATCAGCAGCAGGAGAGAACCCGGAGATAACCGATTACACGCCACCCGCCGACGTGGAACTTCTTCAGCTCGGAAAATGCAAATGCATACCAGGCGTGCCCGTGACGCCGGATGGAATACCCACCCCCGCGCTCATTACAATGTCTGCCCTGAAGCTTGCGGACATACCAACCCTTGTGGTGAGTGCAGGCTTGAAAGTTAAACCGTATGTTCCTTTTGTGGAGTTGGGCGGCTGCCCCGGAAGAGACATAAGAACTGGCAGAGCCCTCGACAACGCAGAAGAGGTGATGGGCAGAGCAAGGATTGTTGGAGAAAACCTGTCAAAAACCGTTGACTATCTGGTTGTCGGCGAGAGTATTCCCGGAGGCACCACCACAGCTCTAAGCGTCCTCTTGGCGATGGGTGTGGATGCGAAGGGAAAGGTCAGCAGCAGCATGCCACTCAACCCTCATGAACTAAAAATAAAAACAGCAGAAGCGGCGCTCAAAGCCGCAGGAGTCAAGTTTGGCGACTTTGCGCATGACCCAATAAAGGCGGTTTCGGCTGTGGGTGATCCTATGCAGCCTGCCCTAGCAGGATTGGTCATCGGAGCAGCAGAAAGAGTCCCCGTTATTATGGCTGGGGGAACCCAGATGGCTGCGGTGTTAGCTGTTGTGAACGCGTTAAACCCAGACATTCTAGCTAACGTGGCAATCGGAACTACACGGTGGATAATAGAGGACAAAACCGCTGACCTGAAGGGGCTAGTCTCCAAGATTGCTGATGTTCCAGTAATCGCTGCCGACTTGGACTTTGGCGGCTCAAGGTTTGACGGCTTGAAAGCGTACGAAGCGGGAGTAGTGAAGGAGGGTGTCGGATGCGGAGGAGCATCAATAGCAGCCATGCTAAAAACAAACGGAAAAATAACCAAAAACGTTCTGCTAAAAGAAATCGAGAAAAACTACAAGCAGTTAGTAGATTCATAACAAAATTTAAATTCTACTATAATCAGATAGCTGCTCTATTTCGGTGAAATATTATGAGCCTTGGATGGAAACAATGGAACCGAAGCGACATAATCTACGGCATCGTCGCTCCAGTTATTGTGGTCTTGTTGATAGTGGCAATTTCTAAGTTAGACAGTCTTTTTGG
>Ga0307379_10005621_pt1 | contig 17439 bp, 13 predicted proteins | sample UN2MG_FD_202237 | JGI IMG/M metagenome (GOLD analysis project Ga0307379, IMG submission 202237) | Soil microbial communities from Risofladan, Vaasa, Finland - UN-2 | ecosystem: Environmental > Terrestrial > Soil > Coastal area > Acid sulfate soil | place: Finland: Risofladan, Vaasa | collected... | reverse complement strand
ATAGTTTATCCTATCTTTTAGATCTCATTAATGAAATAGATAAAGTTTCTGATAAAATGTATTCAAGGGCAGAAATATTAGAAAGTTACGCAGTGGAAATGCGCTATCCTGATGATTGGTATGAACCGACCGAAAAGGAAGCAAGGGAAGCTTATTCTATAGCTATGAAAATAAGAGAATATATTTTAAAAAGAATAGGCTGCAGAGATTAATCCTTTTTTAGGATTTAATAATTATTTTAAGTAAATTAAAAGGTAATGGTTTAAGAAAAGATAAGCCATTATCTTTTTTGTTTTTAAAAAATAAGAAATATTTTATAGAGTTTGCAGAAATTTGAGCTCGAATTGGAGAATATAAATATATTAATTGTTTTTATAGGATAGTGTAAAATTTTAGTGGGGGGTTTTGGAGATGACCCGCAGATAGAACATTAATCCGTTAGTCCAGGTCTTCTCTACAAACTCTCTCTTTTCGGACTTTTTGCGGCCTTTAAAAGAATAGGTAAGCCGAGATTTATTTCTACTAATTCTAATACTTTTTTGATATACTGATAATATCCATAATTTAAAAATTGTATAGTATGTCCTGGACAACGCACATTATTATTTGCGGAATTAATAAAATAAATTTATGATAAGCATAAGAATCTATAAAGATATACTACACTCACGTTAGCCAGCGGGATATCAGACGGATTAAAAGTTCCTTTGAATTTTGGAAGAAAATGACAACAACAAAAAAAGTTACAATTTAAGGCTTTACCTAAAGTCGTACATAAACGAAGTACTTAACAAAATATGTCGATTTAGGAGCGTAAATGAAGTGGTTCGGTTATTTTAAGTTTATACGCAATTTCCCTCGCATACCTTTTATTTCTCTTCAATAAATAAGATGGGTGTCAAAAATGGGTGAAGAAAGGTTAGTTATTGAAAACTTTACTATAAACATCTTGCTTACCATTGATATTGGAGAAAATATTAACTTAGAGGTTCTAAAAGAAAAATTGAAGGAATCTGATAATTTTTCAGAAGTTATTCGAGATACAGTAGAAGGTAGGCTGTATGATCCTCTTTATTATGAAGAATTAGAATATCCCTTAAAAATCGTGCATAAAGAGATGAGTATAAATGTAAATGACTTGTTCTGGAAATCAAAGGTCTTACTAATAGATGATAAAATACCTGGTCCTCCTCTTTACACTAGAATATACGAGAAAGGTATTTTAAACGCACTTAATGGACTAAAGATTACACCATTAATTAAAATATATCCAAATGGTATTGCTGTACTGATTATTCCATTAAAAATCAGTAGATGCTTTGAAGCTGATGATATAATTGGACTTATAAATCCTCTAATTTATCAAGATGTTCCTTTGATCATTAGCGAAAATAAAAAAATTAGCTTGAGAAATTTTGCTTTAAGTGTCAGAAACATAATTTTAGACAAATATCCTGAGATTCAACAAAGGATAAAAGAACCGACAAATGAGAAATTGGATGAGTACACAATCATCCAAGTCCATAAATTCAAAAATGCAGACACTGGTTATGAGCTTTTTGAAAAATTTTATACCGACTTTAAGGGGCTGCTAATAAGAGCAATAAAACATTATAGAGATATCCATTCAGAAGAGGGACTAAAAAATCAAGCATTAGAGGAATCAAGCATTTTCAATGTAAGTTACAAAAGCACCTTTTTATATTTACCTCTTTTCAAACAAGAGTTAATCAATGAACTTTATTATCGCCCAATAGAACTCTTGAGAGCCCAACATTATCTTCTTCAGATTTATGATGTGTTATTAGCTGAAGCTATAGGTAAAGTATCAACTCTGCATAGAGAAAAGTATGAAAAAATTAGAAAAGAGATATTGGAACTAGAAGAGTTGAAAAAAGAAATCCTAGATGGTTTGGAGGGTTTTAGAACCTTTACTCCTTCTTCATACAGGGCACGTTATGTATTTGACACTGCAGAGGATATGTTTAAAACAACTGAGCTGTATAACAAAGTAAAAGCAAAAAAGGAAGATCTCGACACAATCTTATCTAAGGCTTATAATATACTTGAAAGAGAGAAATCCGAGCGAATGAATACTGCTATGAATATTTTGAGTATAATATTTGCTGGAGCTCTCTCTTTTAGTTTAGCACCTTCGTTAATTAGACTTTTAAATCATTATCAAATAGATACCCTAGGATATTTAGAGTTCCCCTTAAGTATAGCTTCCTGGATAGTAATATCTATTATTGCATTGGTATATATCAGACTAACAGTGAAATAACTTAAAGTTAAAAATGATAAATATTATAGATATGCTCGGGAACTATGGTCGCTCCTACCGTTGCTCCCTGCGTATAACGAGACTGTCGGAAAAGTCTCCTATTTTCAAAAATATAGCAAAGATTGATTTTTGATAAAAAAAACAGTAATGATGAGGAGGTAGTTTTATGGCTTGATTTAAGCCAGTATCCTATGCTCAAACATTAATGGTCCCCATTGTATTAGAAAAGCAGTTAGTTCCAGGGACTTTAGAATTTGCCATTCCTCATTTAATAGAGACAAGAATTGATATGTCCCTTTATAGCCATTACCGGGTGGAGCACCCCTGATCATTCCACTATTGCCGAATTTATCTCCTCAAGGCAAGAAGAGATAATCTTTCTTTTTAGGAAATATGCTTCCAGACAGAGAGATGGTAAGGATTGTAAGTTAAGAGAGAACTGCCTTAGGAAGAAGGAGACTAAGAGAAGGTATTTATTGATACCATTAGAGAAACATGGACGGGACTTTTCAAAAGAGATGATTAAGAAGATTGATACAGAGGAAGGGCGAGAGATTTACAGTGAAAGGATGAAAATAATAGAACCTGTTTTTGCAAACCTACGGATACAAAAAGGCTGAATTACCTTACCTGGCGAGGGAAAGTAAAGGTGAATATTCAGTGGTTGCTATACTGTATAGTACACAATATTGGGAAAATTGGATGTTATGGGATGGGATATGGGTAAGAGAGCAGGAAGTATATGTGGATATGAACTTTATGTGAGTACAACAACATAGAAATTTAGGATTAGATGTTAAAAAATGACTATTTAGAGAGAATGAGACCTTATCAAAATGACTTTTCCGACAGTCTCAACAGAGCATTTACGGCTTCGTTATACTTCGCCTAACTTGCTTCGCAAGCTCCTAAATGCACAACCGTTGTACGAAATACAGGCTAAAAAAATGAAGCATAAAGTTAAAGTAATAAAAGCAATAGAAGTAAATGATGATAATAATGTTCATAATGTCTGTAATGCTTCTTATCGCTTTATTTGATAAGAAGTTATCGCTGTTTACATCCTAAGCCAATTAAACTGCATTATTGAAATTAATATTTTTTTCAAATTAAGCACCGATAGGTGCGGATTGGTATAGCCCAGAGTGTAACTCTGGGTAGAAAGTGAAAAATAGATTTAAGCTCTGAAGGAGCGGATTGCAATCAATAGCATTCTAACAGGCCCTGCAGCTGCCGGACTTCCAGCAGAACACTACAAAATGAACTTAAAATGAAATTTTGCATAATTCATTCCAGTGTAAAGAATTATATTTAATTTATCAAAAAACAAATCGTGGTTTTATCAATGTCTAAAGAACTGCGAAACTTGAGAAAATTAAAATAATACGCCTGTACTTAGTACAACACGGCGTATGTGTTCGCTCCTTAAATCGGTCGCTCCGGTTTGTGATTTTGGATTGCTTTTTTATTTTGAAGAGGAAGCAATCAAAAACCTTGACCCAATTGACCTCAGATTTTGGAAATTATTATTGATTTTTTGTTCAACAATGATGTATTATGTAATTAAGTGGTCAACTGCACATACGTCGGGAATGATATACACCATTGCCAGATTTTGATTCTATCTAAAAGCGAATGTATCGACACGCCTATTTAATAATACTGCCGCCACAAGTTTTATGTTTAATGGCGTTACTGTAAAAACTGCTTAATTTTAATAATTGTTATGATATAATTAATATAACATTTATATATAAATAATGGACCTTATACGTAATTACAAAATTTTTATCAAGTTCATTAAAAGATAAAAAGTTTTAAAATAAAAAATCTAACTAACAAATCGTTGCAGCGGATGGCGTAAACGCTGACACTGAATTTAGTCGTTAGACTATCTGAGGAGATAAAAAGGAATAAATCAAGAGCTATGCATGATTGAAAATTTCTCAGGAGAGATTACTTATCTGCTAAGAGCAAGTGAATGGTACAAAGATTGCTTATCGAAATGAGATAGTTTAACAGAACAAAGGAGGAGAAAAAAGACAGCAAAATGAGGAACCTAGTAAGGACATTTTACGAAATACTTTGTTAATTAAAGAGTTAGAAAAAATATACAGAGCAGTATTTAATTTTTAACTTTCAGGAGAGCAATAAATTATGTAAACATTCTTATTCCTCTTTGTTAAGCTTTATTTTGCAAATTTTTCACTTATGGAGAGTATGATGGATGAATCCCTAAAGCATTTTCTATTAATGAAATTAACGCCTAAGGAATTTTCTTCCTTAATTTATCGAATTTTGTTGCAAAATGGTTATTTCGAGATGAATCCTGTTGATGGCACTAACGATCATGGAGTAGATATTGAGTTATACACATTCTCTTTTACGGGTAATGTTTGGGTTGTTCAAATTAGCGTACAGGAAGATTATAAATCAAAAATACAACATACAATTGCGAAATTTAAAAAATTTAACATTAATCCATTTGGAATAGTTTATATTACCAATCAATCTATTCCAAATGCAAAACGGAATAAACTGGAAATAGACACTTTTTCTCAAGGATATTTACTTCATATTTTTGATGAGAGATGGGTCTTGCCACGTGTAGAATTACACAATACAAGGGATACTCTTATCGCTACCAATAGTTTTATAAATGACCTATTTTTGCCCACCATTGAGGCAGTACAGCCATTACCATATTTTCTAAAGGATGTATTAAATCATATCCATTCGTCGATTGATGTGAATTCACCGATGTTGCCGTTAATTTCTCAGGTTCTCTCTTCATGTATGTTATCATATCACCTTAGGCAACATGGTTATTTAAACAAAGCGTTATTCCATTCTCAAAAAGCATATTCTCTATCAACGAAATGTAATAATTCCCTTCTATTCTTTCTTTGTTCACATTTACACGGCGAGATATTAAAAAATATTGGTCGTTATGATGAGGCAAAACCTCTCTTTAATTATTGCCTGGAATATAGTCGAAATTTAAAGGAGAAGTATTGGGAATCTATTATACTTACAAATCTTGCTGAGATTAAAAAAAAACCTCTTAAGGCAATTCTTCTCTGCACTGAAGCAATTGCAATTAAAAATAAATACTCCGATATAAGAGAGATTGGCATTTCTTTTGGACAACACTCAAAACTTTCATTAAGACTTGGGGACGTAGAAACTGCACTATATTTTGCAAACCAAAGCCTCAATTATATGGAAGCAATTTCTCCTTCCTTGATTAAATTGAGAGGAATTGCTACTGCTCGTCTACACCTTGCAAATATCTATTTGTTCAAGAAAGATTATGATTTTTCGAATAGCTTAAGTTGTGAAGCTGAACAATTATTTAACGAGATCAATGATTCAAAGCACTTGGTGTTAGCAAGATTAGCAAAGGTTGAAAATATCATGTATTCTCATGCCAATAAAGATGAACTAATTCCTTTATTATGTAAGATATTTGGTAATTGCATAGAAATGGCCGATAGTACGGGATTAAAAAGGCTGATGCGTATTATTTCTATTTGTGGATACAGTTAATCGTATTTTAACTCTAATTTTATTTGGATATTATTAAATCTATGAAGAAGAGAATTATAATTGTAGGTATTGAGGCATATGGAAACTCTGATAGGTCTTTAGCTCTTGATAATTTATCAGGAGCATTAAGAATGCATTCACCACATATCGTTAAAACTATTAATAGCGCTAGACATTCTCTTAAACAAGTAGCTAAGACCATACAATCTTTTAATCCAAGCATAATTTGTATATCAGTAAGGCCAGGTGGGATCTCATATCTGGAAAATATAGATAAAATAATCTCACTGTCTACTCATAAGGCTACTGTTGTATTCGGTGGATTAACTGCCTCTGCTTCACCTGATATATTACTTTCAAAGTACCCAAATTCAATTATTGTTATAGGTGAAGGAGAAGAAGCTATTGTGGATATTAGTCTTAAATATAACGGTATGATAGACAACCTGAGAGAAATTCCAAATTTAGTTTATCTAAGTAATGGAAAGTTAATTAGCACTGAGAAAAGAGTCGTTACGGACAAATACATAACTATATCCTACGACGATGCAATAGAAGCTATAAACAGTGGTGGAGTATGTTGGATAGAATCAAGTCGTAGTTGCTCTTTTAAATGTTCGTTTTGTTCTTGTCGCCTAAGTCATTTCAACTCAGGTTGGAGGCCTTTACCGCTGAAGCATGTTGTAGAGCAACTCAAGTTTTTTACTACAAAAAATGTAAGAATTGTTAGCTTCGCAGATCTAAACACTTTTGAAAATATTGAAAGATTAATTGAAATTGCTGATGCTATTGAAGAAAAGCCGAAATCTCTTTACATTAGGTTTGATATAAGAGCAGATTCTATATACAATCCAAGAGATAGCAAATATGAAAGAAAGGTTAGATACGAGTTACTCCAACGCTTAAAATCTAATGGTTTAGTCCAAGTGTTTATTGGATATGAATCCTGTGAGAAATCTAAATTACACCGTTTCCATAAAGATACCAATCCAACCATTCAAAATAAGGCATTGAAGGTTCTAAATGAAATAGGTATAGATTATGTATTGGGGTATATACTCTTTGATCCAGAAATGAGTTTTGAAGAACTTATACCCAACCTCAATTATGTTATTGATAACAATTTGTTAAGGCATATATCTACGCCTCTTAAGCAACTTCGCGTACAGCGTGGAACGCCTCTAGAAACGAAAATGAAGCAAAAAGGTCTTCTACGAGATCTTCAAGATAATTTAATTTATTATAATTATAATTATCAGGATTCAAGATTAACATTGATATCAAACATTGCTAGCTATTTCTATTTCACGACAGCAAAAGTTTATAGGCATTCTTATATAACAAATATGTTACAATCTATGAATGCTGCACCAAATTTACAAGGCAAATTTGAATCATTTAGTTATGGATATAAAATTTTGGAAACAAATCTTATTTATGATATGGTAGATTGTTATCAACGAAATAATCCTGAGAAATATTTAATTGATATTGTAAATAAATATATCAAATTAAGAATTAATATGTTTTTTAAGCTTTCATCATTTTATCAAACCTTAATTGAAGATGGATTTCAATACTTTCAATCAGATATGAAAACCTTCTGTAATTATTTATCTCGCCCATCAGAATATGATTTAATCGGCGTTGATCCAGCTGATATTATAGCTCGTAATATAAATTTTTCATTCTGAAGGTTATAATTTGAGAATATATTAAGTTAACAATTGAACTATAAAATTCAGAGATAAGATAACTGTGGGCAACTACTTATATTGTCCCACAAGCCTTACTTGATGGTTTCAATTTAAAATAGAATATTGTGGCGGCGATAATTTGATAATAATTGGTAACGGCGCATATCAGTGCATACCCGCTGCGCTCCGTCCTCGCAAGCTGCGGGCGGTGCTCGAGCTAACGTCACATTTGCCTTTGTCCCGATTTTTGCTAGTTTTTATGGAGAGTGGTATTATGTTTAAAGATATTTTTATTAATTTAAGAGATGCTAATAAGATAAAAAGCAAAAATCGCGCAAACCGCTGATGCAGACGGCAAATGTCAGGTATGCACATACGTTAGGGGACATTTTGCTTGATGGTCAGGAGAATTAAAATGTATACTCCCGATACTAAAATTATGAAACTTGCAATAGAAGCAGCAAAAAAGTCGAGACCAGAATCGGATAATCGGATTCATCCAAAGGTTGGTGTAGTTATCGTTAAAAATGGCAATATCTTAGAGACAGGTTGTAGGGGAGAATTATGCGCAGGAGAACATGCAGAATACACTGTTCTTGAGAGAAAATTGAAGGATAGAGATTTAACAGGTTCTATACTATATACTACACTGGAGCCTTGCACCACTCGAAAGCATCCAAAGATACCATGTGCTAAATGGATAGTTAAAAGAAGAATACACACTGTGGTAATAGGGATTTTAGATCCAAATCCAGAAATCCGAGGGAAGGGAATATTGTTCCTGAGGGATAATGATGTGTTAGTAGAACATTTCCCTGCTAAATTACAACTAAAAGTTGAAGAAACAAATAAAGACTTCATAGAACAGTTTAGAAAAAAACCATCTATGGATGATGAATCTTTAATGGAATCTTCCTCTAATTATGAAAAGAAACCGATATATGCTGCAAGTATAGATGACTTATCGTTAGAATCCATTAAATTCTATCTCGATTGCATTGACTTAAAGATTGAGGTTCCTTCTGAGGAACTATGGCAATTTTTTGTGAAAAAGAGTTTTTTAATTATTTACGGAGAGAAAAGAATGCTCATCCCAACATCAGCAGGGCTTCTCCTTTTTGGGAAAGATCCAGAAACTTTCTTGGTCCAGACCAAAATAAAGGCAGATTACTTTCGTGGAGTTGAATCAGTGGAGACAATTGATCACTTAGACATCAAAGGTACACTTCCTAAAGTAATAGACGAGACTACGAAATTTTTTTTCAGAAATATGAAGAGTGCTATGAGAATTGAAGGATTTTCAAGGGTTGAGATTGACGAATACCCCACAGAAGCTTTGAGAGAGGCTATACGGAATGCTATGATTCACAGAGATTATGTGATAGAGGGTGCTACGGTTATGATTAAGATGTTTAGAGACAGAGTCATAGTAGAAAGTCCAGGGCTTCTTCCTCGCCCTTTAACGTTAGAGAGAATTCGTTCACTGAATTATAAGCCGATATCCCGTAATCCTATTATAGCCAGAGCTATGTTTGATATGGGGTTTATAGAAGAAAGAGGTGGAGGCATCAAAAGAATGCACGACTTGATGTTGAACCACGGTCTTAAAAAGCCGGACTTTAATTATGATTCTGGCTATTTTACTGTAACTTTCTATGGTCCCGGTGAAAAGATACTAGATATTCATCCAAAAGAAGCAAATGTAGTTTATGCAATTGAACCGGCAAAACTCACCTTACTCAATGATAGGCAAAAAGGTATTCTAAGATATCTTCTTGAACACGGAAGAATAGCAAGCGAGGAATGTACAAAATATTTTAACATTACCAGGGATACAGCAAATAGGGATTTCAAGAAGCTAATTAAAGAAGGATTGATAGAAAAAAAAGGCAGTGGACGGGCAACCTATTATGTGCTTAAAGAAAGATAAAGCTTTCGTCAGATTTTCGTCAGAAGTTTTAGGTTTTTCGTCAGATACTGTTTCTATAGAAACCAATAGCGTTTCGTCAGATTTTCGTCAGGTTTTCAAAATCTTGCGTCAGAAAATGAATTTTGTCAAGCAAAACGGTCACTTAACACAGAATAAAAGGTTCGTGCCTTACGGCACTCACCCAAGTCCTTCGCTAACGCTCAGGACTTCTTTTATGCTGGGAACGTAATCTACCATTTTACTCAGCCGAGGTTTGAGGGATATGAATTATGAAATTAAAAAATTTTAAGTTGGCGTCCTTAGAAGAAATTACTAAGGCAAAAGAATTTCCAAAAGGCGTTAGAGGTGGTAGTGTTGGAGGGGGAATTTTGATTGGATCCCCAGGAGGGATAAACTCAACAATAATTTATAAAGTTATGTGGGATACATTCGGTCCTTTTAATACAGATTATGTTGGTGAAAAATCTACTTGGGAGTGGGTTCTTAAAGCAGATAAGGGCTTGTTGTCTGTATATGACTACAAAGGTGGCTGGTCAATTGGTTATGTGGGAAGCGAGCCGGGACTGAAGGAAGAGTTAAGAGAATATGCTGATATTTTGAAAGATGCCATCTTAGAAGAAGCGAATAAAGTTAAAATATCAAAAAAACAGATTAAGGAAAGTAAGATAGGTGGAATAATTACGAATCCATATGCATTGTTTAGTAGTACTTCTGATCAATTACTTGAAGAAGCTAGAAAAGTTATCTCTGAAATCAAGGGATATAAGATAAATAAAGATAATTTATTAGATACAAAAGGATTAAATAGAAGCTTTGCTGTCGCAGCCTTATTTAGGGCGGCTTTTATAATAAGTTATCTTGGATTAGAGGGGTTCATTAATATTATTTATACAATTTTTTTGAATAGAAGATATAAGAATGAAGTTTTTAAAAGAAAACTACAAAACGAAATGATTATCACTAAGTTGCTAGAAATTGACATATATTGTGATGAGTTTAATGGTCCAGTGATTTCTATTGATGAAGAATTGTTTAAAGCATTCCAACACCTGACAAATATCAGGAATGACTTTGTACATGCGAATATTATTAAGGATATGGAAGCTCATCTTGTCCAAGTTGGGACCTATCAGTTATTAGCAGAAGAGAAATCAGAAAGAAAATATGGGATAAGCGTTCATCCTGGGAGAATTACAAATGTGGATGTTATCAGAACACAAAGACTTATTCAAAAAATTGTTATTAAAATTATAAATTCTTTAAAAGAGAGAATTAGATGGAAGTTTGCGATTGTTCATTCTTATTGGCATCTTCCTTATTGGTATAATGACAAGGGATTAGCGGACTTTGCTCTGACAGAAGATGATTATGTTTCTGATGAAGAAATTGAGGAAATTCTAAGCTTAACTCTGGATTTGGATGATGAATACTACGATGTGGGGGAAGAAGAATATATTCCGCCATCAAGTAGAATTTATTAGTTTATTCAGCATCGTAAAGCACATTTGCTCCGCTCACTGGCAGATAACGCAGTATATACGCTACGGGCTTCGCTTTTGCCCTTCGGGACATTGCCTTCGGTAATGTCGTATATGCTGGTGGGAGCGATAGCTGTAATAAGGCAGAAATGAGGTGAAGTATGAAAAATATGAAACCCAAGTTACCTAAAAAACCTAATTCGATAACATTAAATTTACTTTGTAGAGCAAAATTGTTCTTAGCACATGCGTTGTCTCATTCTAACAGTTTTTCAAGTTTAGACAGGATGATCGCAATTCATGGATTAGATAATAGCATAGAATACTTGTTACGAATTATAATAAAACATTTGGATATTGAGTCTATCACTGGTAAAAATTTAGAAACACCTGAATTATCAGCTTTGGCTGGTGAAGTAAATCAATTTCTACATTCAAATTATAATTCATATTTACCATATTTTAGTGAAATAAAACTAATACGTCAAGTTAGGAATTTAGTTCAACATGGTATGGTTGATCCAAAACCTGATTTGAAAAGATGCTCTACAGTAACTGAAAGATTCTTTAATAAAATGCTCGAAACTATTTTTGGCATTAATAGAGAAGGTTTAAGAATTTCAACTCTTATTGAAAATGAGGTTGTTAGGAAACATCTTTATTTAGCTGAGAAATATCTTGATAATAAAAAATATTTAAAATCAGTTGTAGCCTCTAGAGATGCTTTTGAAAACGCTTTGTTTTTTCAGGCAAAAAGCTCGAATATTAAATTTTCAGCTGCGCCAGCATTAATAGAGACAATGAAAACAAGGCAACATGCATATTGGTTCCTTTCGATAATTACAGATGAATTCGAGTTATCAAGATTAGGGGTTGATTCAAAGAGGCATAATAGATTTTCTGAGTATCTTCGTCATATTCCAGGTGAATATAGAGCTGATAAAAGTGGCGGCTGGAGTGTTATGCAACGTCCATGGAATAAGGAAGATGCATTATTTTGCTACAGTTTTGTAACAGATATAATTATGAAATGGCAAAGTGAAGAAATGCAACCTATATATATTCCAAAAATTGATATCAATTATAATTGGAAAATGAAATTAGGGAAAATTGATATAAGCAATCAATTAGAAGGCGGTTGTATATATGATTTTGGATTTGATGAGGAAATGCAATTGATATATGTTGATTACAAATTAAAAAAGAAATTAGATAATCTAGTTCCTGAAAATGAATATTTATATAATTCTGAATGCTATAAAGAAGGAAAACTAGTCAATAGAGTTGAATATAAGGTTAAGCTATTATCTATAAATAAAAAACTAGTTATTAATAATCCAGAGACATGGGAAATAATGTTTTGGTTTAAATATATCCCATTTACTTGGCATAAAGAACAATATAAGGATGGGGTATTAATAGAAGAATCTCCTGGTATTAATACCGCTACAATTGAGGAACTTGTAAAAATAAATGACACATTAATAAAAAAGAGTTTAGCCCGTAAAATAGTTTCATTGAGAAAAGCAATTGGAGAAATTAGTTCTAAAAATGATCTTAAAAGGGTAGATAATATCACGGATGAGCAAATTAGTTGGTTAGTCAGATTTACTAAAATTTAGAATTAATATGCCTTATTACTGCTAATAAAGCATTTATGGCTTCAATACGTTTTGCCTAACTAGTAAAGTAAGTTTGTAAATACTCAAACGTAAGCTGAAATCGCTAAATCGGTATGAAGGTGATAAGATGATGAAAAAAGATGAAATAATATATGTCGCTGAAGAACTATTTAGTTTAGGAAGATCCAATTACGAAATAAGTACGGGACTGCTTGTAAGATATAATGGTAACTGTATCTTTGCAATCCAAAATCCAAATAGATGGAAAGTGATTGAAAACAAAAGAGAAGCTGGATTGGTAGGGATTGGTGGTAAATTAGAAAAAGGCGAAACAGTCATAGAGTGTGTAAAAAGAGAAAGTCTTGAAGAACTTGGTAGCGATGTAGAAATAGAAGATTCAAGGACAATTTATCTAATTACTGACAAATCTATAAATAAGATCACCATAGGCAACATAAAAAGTGAGCCTCATCCCTATTTTATTATATTGTTGAAGAGAACAGAATCTGATAGAAAGCCTTTTACTGTAGTTTTTAGTTACAAAGGCATCATACTTAATATACCTAAACCACTTGATGTGAGTGCTTTACTTTTGGCTAAGGATTCCACCCTTATTCATCTAGTTTCTGGAGCCAAAACAGTTAAATTTCTAAGAGATAAATCTGCTAAGATCATTGAGAGAATAAAAATTCCTAACAATCTACATCTAAGGCCATACGGTACGCTATCAGCATACTTAAGATTGTTAGAATTTCAACAAGAGATAGGTGGAAGTGAATGACCAAGAAGAAGTATATTGCTCGGAAAGAGCATTATGGATGGCTATTATTCAATCCTGTTACTCAAATTATACAAAGAGTTAATTATGATTATATTGGAAGATTAAAGAAACAAGGTGTGTTAATTAGGGAGGTTATCAATCCAATTGTCGAAGGAGCTTTAACTGCTCCTATTAAGGTTTTCATAGATGTTACAAACTATTGTAATCTACAATGCCTTCATTGTTTATCAGCTTCTGGACCGCAAAATAAAATATTTTTGCCTTATGAACATATTCATGCAATCATTGAGGAATGCCATGATTTCGGCGTTTTCATAATAAAAATAGGGGGTGGTGAGCCGATTCTACGAGATGACTTATGGAAAATTGTGGATTTAATATGGAACAAAGGAATGGCAATTTCTATGTCCACTAATGGAACAATGTTGAATGATGATATAACTCAAAATCTTAAGAAATATAACATTAATATATCAGTAAGTATAGATGGTGATGAAAATACAAATGATTATATCAGAGGGAAAGGTGTTTACAAGAAGGCGATAAACACTCTTAGAAGATTAAAAAGGGCTGGAATTAATCCGTCCATTCGTTTTACTCTAATGACTGTAAATTTGACAATTATGAAGCATGTAGTTAAATTATCAAGAGACTTAGGTATAAAATTAAAAGTTCGTAGAGCAAAACCTCAAAAAAGAACAATTGAGAACAATTTAATAATACGGGATGCAAACAGGGAATACTTTGAGGCTCTAAAGATACTAAATACATATAAAAACTGTGAAATCGAGGATATTATGAATTTCTCTAATAGTATCAGAGCCCATCTTCTGATAGGCCTTACGGATTGTGGCGCTGGGACAAGATCAATACATGTTAATTATAACGGTGACGTATTACCTTGCATTTTCTTGGGAAATTCTTTTGTGGATGGAAATATTTACCATACAAGTTTGATGGATATATGGAAAAATGGAGAGAAAACCAAGATAATGAGAAATATAGCACTAAACAATGAATGCAAAACTTGTGAAAGAAAAATGATATGTCATGGTGAATGTCCCGCAATTAGATTGTATGCAACAGGTACACTCAATGGGCTTGATCCAAGTTGTCTAAAAGTTATGGGGGTGATCAAGTGACCTGGCTTTCAAAGGAAGGGAGAGAGCTTGATAATGAGACAGTACTTCATCTACATAATGAAATTAGAAACGAGCGAAGATTCTGGTTTGATAAAAGTGTTTCATATGTAAATTTTTATTCTACAGTAGTATCTGCTCTCTTGTCCGCATTTATTTTAGGATTAACCCAATCAAGCAATTTAGGGCAGTTTAAATATGTTTTGTTGTTTATCCTGATAATATCTATAATCCTATGTACCTATGCGAAGAAAGCTATTCGAATTTGTTACAGACAATTTCTTGAGAATACAGCAATAATGGCTAAATTGGAGTTTATTATAGGTATGTATAGCCCAATAAAACTTGATATTACGGACAAAATTCTATTTCCCGACGATAAGTGTATTAATCCTATTAGGCACTATAAAAACCTTATACGGTTCAAGGAATCAGAAAAATTCGTAGAAGATGATATTAGCCAACCTGACAGGACATTTAAAATAAAGACGAGAGTATTTTCGATGTTAGAAACATTATCCATTATTATGCTGATAGGAGCTTTAATTTTAATGATATTGGGGAAATTATAAATGGTGACTTCGGCTAACGAGACTGTCGGAAAAGTCTCCTATTTTCAAAAATATAGCAAAGATTGATTTTTGATAAAAAAAACAGTAATGATGAGGAGGTAGTTTTATGGCTTGATTTAAGCCAGTATCCTATGCTCAAACATTAATGGTCCCCATTGTATTAGAAAAGCAGTTAGTTCCAGGGACTTTAGAATTTGCCATTCCTCATTTAATAGAGACAAGAATTGATATGTCCCTTTATAGCCATTACCGGGTGGAGCACCCCTGATCATTCCACTATTGCCGAATTTATCTCCTCAAGGCAAGAAGAGATAATCTTTCTTTTTAGGAAATATGCTTCCAGACAGAGAGATGGTAAGGATTGTAAGTTAAGAGAGAACTGCCTTAGGAAGAAGGAGACTAAGAGAAGGTATTTATTGATACCATTAGAGAAACATGGACGGGACTTTTCAAAAGAGATGATTAAGAAGATTGATACAGAGGAAGGGCGAGAGATTTACAGTGAAAGGATGAAAATAATAGAACCTGTTTTTGCAAACCTACGGATACAAAAAGGCTGAATTACCTTACCTGGCGAGGGAAAGTAAAGGTGAATATTCAGTGGTTGCTATACTGTATAGTACACAATATTGGGAAAATTGGATGTTATGGGATGGGATATGGGTAAGAGAGCAGGAAGTATATGTGGATATGAACTTTATGTGAGTACAACAACATAGAAATTTAGGATTAGATGTTAAAAAATGACTATTTAGAGAGAATGAGACCTTATCAAAATGACTTTTCCGACAGTCTCAACAGAGTGCTTGAGGTTAACACCCAAAGGCTTCGCCCTTCTCAAGCACTCAAACCGTTATCTGCCATATACAAGAGGTTTTAAAATAAAATTCCTGATCCTATGGCTTTAGTCGAATGCTACTGTTACCAAAGTGATTTTTATGCTAAATATGACCTTCTGAAAAATAAAAAAGTTGAGGACATGAATAGAATAGGTCTATGTATTAAGAAAGAGCTACTTTGAGGCTTCAGAAGAAATAGGGTAAGCTAAAGAGGATGCCTCCTCTATAGCTTATCCTATTTTTATTGCATTTTTATCTCTATTCAATTTTCTCCAATTCTACTTTCATTCCAATTAATTCCTTCTGTACTTCCGAAAAGCGTAGGGAATAATATTCCCGATTCTGCTGGTTTAAGGTAGTGATAGCATTATGTATCTCTTTGGTATTCTCTAAGACCTGCCGATAACCCTCTTTCTGGGCAATTACTATCTCCTGCATAAATCTATCAATCCGAAAGATTAAGAGTATCGATAAGGCGATAGGAAAGCCTTGATTAGCAATAATGTCAGTTAAATTGTGTATATCCATATTTCCTCCTTTCTCAAAAAGTTTCCCAAAGGTGCCAGGCACTTTTTGGCAACTTTTCTTATTCCCTCCACCTGGTTCTTTTGGTAGGCGGACGTCCAGATGTAAAAAATTCTTCTTCTCGTAGAATCCGATGCCATTAAAATCTATTTCTTCAGCATAACCTAAAAGTTCGATCAGATGGATATCTTTTACCTTGATATCTGCTGCCAGTCCGATACAGTGATAACTGTTGGCTACGCCTCCTACTTTCTGGTTATATTCAAAGCAACGGTATCCGGAGGTGATGTGGATCGGCTTTTCAATTATCTTTCTTAGTTTTTCTAATTTTTCTAAGAGAAGGGGATGAAGCATTATTCGCCTGCAGCAGGGACAGGCAAATTCGGATAGCCTGAAGTGTGGGGCTATGCCTATATCATTTATTTCATTTAACATCTCCATTTGTTTACCTCACTATTTAACCAACAATGACTGTTGGATAGCTACCTTATCCTTTAGTAATTTTTTCTTTAACCATAGATCATAGGTCTGCTGATTAATCTTGCCCACATTAGCCTTCATCATGGTCTTTACTGCCTTCTCCTCACTCTTTCTCAATTGGATCTGCTTATCGGCCAGTATTTCGATCAGTTTCTTCCAGGCCTCTTCCCATTTTTGATTGCCATTTCCTATTCCTAATTCCTCTTCCGCCCAGAGCATAGCGGTAAGGATGGCCTCTTTAATGGTGCTGGCTCGCTCTTCTCCTAATTTGTTCTTTAAGAAGCCATAACCGAGAGAGACCATAGCCAGAAGTAGAGCATTAAATAGATATTTACTTAAGATAGCTTGTAACATAGAACAAACTCCTTTCACTCATTTGTTAATTTACCAATTCTCCAATTCACCAATTAAAATTGTAAGATAAAATATTCGTTGGTCTTTAGTATTTGGTAGGGGGCGGATTTATCCGCCCCGCATCGTTCTAACGACTATTCACCATCGACTGATTTATACATCCATAACATCAGTAGACTTATAATCAAG
>Ga0307379_10005620_pt1 | contig 17442 bp, 19 predicted proteins | sample UN2MG_FD_202237 | JGI IMG/M metagenome (GOLD analysis project Ga0307379, IMG submission 202237) | Soil microbial communities from Risofladan, Vaasa, Finland - UN-2 | ecosystem: Environmental > Terrestrial > Soil > Coastal area > Acid sulfate soil | place: Finland: Risofladan, Vaasa | collected... | reverse complement strand
GTCCGGCTACTGCGGCGTGACCTCCAGCGCCCGGCGACACTCCGACAGCAGTTGCTCGGCCCGGAACGGCTTCATCAGCACCGCCGACAGCCCCTCTTTCCTGGCCCGAAGGATCGTGTGGCCGGGGTCGTACCCGAATGCGGTGATCAGAATCACCGGCGTCTGGCCCCGCCGGGCCTTGACGGCCGCGAACACGTCGTAGCCACTGGCCTTCGGCATCTTGATGTCGGAGATGACCAGGTCGTACGGCTCGGCCGCAATGCGCTCGATCGCCTCGGCGCCGTCGGCGGCCGTGTCCACCTCGCACCCGCACGCGCTCAGCACGTCGTGAATGGTCTGCCGCATGGGGGGCTCGTCCTCGGCGACAAGGACCTTCCGGCCGGCCAGGACGGGATCGGGTCCGGCCACCGGACCGGAAGCGGCCAGAACGGCGGTTGCGGGGGACTCGGGCAGCCTCTGAATGGCCTGGCGGACCCTGGCGACCTGGTCCACAACGGCGCTGATCCGCCGCCTCAGGTCGTCGTGGCCGATGTAGTCCTCCATCAGGCCGGACAGGTCGGTGATGATGTCGTTGACGGGCCCGGCCAGGCCGGCGGAAATCGACCCGCTGACCTGGGCGTGCGCCGTGTGGCGCTCGGTAACGAGCAGGTTGAGGACATTCAGCGCCAGGGCAAGGTAATGCGCGAAGATCTCGGCAAACTGGCGGTCTTCCTCGTTGAACGCCGCGGCCACTCGCGACTCGACGTTCAGCACGCCGATGACCTTGTCGTGCAGCCGCAGGGGCACCGTCAGGCTGCTTCGGGCACCGGCAAGGCCGGGCAGGTACCGCCGGTCCTGGGCGACCTCCGGGCAGACGTAGCTTCGCGCGGTGGCGGCGACATAGCCGCAGATGCCGTTGTCGCTTGTGCTGGCCAGCAACTGCTGGTCGTTCGTCGAGCGGTCCAGGCCGTGACACATGGTCATCGTCAGGACATTGCTCTGCTCGTCCAGCAGGAACAGCTCGAAGTGCTCGTACTTCAGCACGTTGCGGCTGCATCGGACGATCAGCTCCTCCAGCATCTGAAGGCGTTCGGACGCGTCGCGCCGGGCGATGTCCTCCCGCTGAAGGCTGACCAGTTCCCGCCCGGCGCGGTCGATGGCGTTGAACTTCTGCTGCTGGGCCCGCCGGGCCGTCGCGTTCACCGTCACGGCGGCCACCTGACGCACGTGGCCCTGGCGGTCGAGCACGGGCGAGCAGATGATCTCGTAGTAGGCCCCGTCCTCGGGCATGAGGCTGAACCGCCGCCCACGCGAGAGGATCGAGTCCCCGGCGGCCTGGAACTCGGCGTACGCCCGGAGACACATGGCCCGGACCTGGTCCAGCACCGACGCGGGGTACTCCCGCATTCGCCGGTTCGCCCAGACCATCGCCCCCTCGGGCCCGACGATGCACACGCCGTCGCCGATCGTGTCGAGCACCGCCGACGCCTGCTGCATCGCCACCCCCCGCTCGATGGGCAGGAAGTCGGCCGTCTCAGCCAGCACCGCGTCGAAGTGGGCCTCCCGCATGGCGTCGAGCGCCTCGTCCAGATCCGCCACCTGCCGGACCTCGAAGTGCTCCTGGAGAAACCCCACGACCCCCTCTGACTCCATCGCGGGCCCACGAAGGACCAGCAGTTTGCGAACACCTGTCTGCACGGCACCATTCCTGTCAGGTTACCTGCAATCCGAGCAACATCCGCCTTTGTATGATAGCAGCATTCCCCGATCAGAAACGGGAAAACTCTGATATTCTATCAGCGCCGCGTCTCGGCAACCCAGCCGGGCAGCGGACCTATGCCTCCGTTGGCCCCCCCTCCGCCAGCAGTTGCCGCGCACCTCGGGCCGTCAGATCGTGCAATAACGCCGCCACCGCGTCCCGGGCGGTTGCGGCAACGCAGACATGCCGCAGCCTATCCGAGCCGTTCGGGCGCGCCACCATGGCCCGGCCCAGCCACCGGCCGTCGGGTCCCGGCGCGACGTGCACAGCCACACAACTGTGGCAATCGGCCTCCAGCTCTCGAAGAAACACGCGCTCGGACTCCAACGCCTGGCGCGAGGGCAGGTCGTCCACCCTCCCGGCCAGCTCGACGGCCCGAGCGTTCCCGGCCAGGGCCTGGATGGCCAGGATGCCCTGCCCCCCGGCCGGAACAACGTCCTCGGCCGAGAACGGGTGGATGTGGCCGCCGACCGCCTCCGCCTGGCCGCTTCGCTCCAGGCCTGCCATCGCCAGCACGACCGCATGGAGAGAGGCATCCGGCCCGATGGCCTTGTTGACTCGCGTTTCGACGTTCCCCCGCACGGGCACGATGCGCAGGTCCGGCCGCAAGGACAGCAGTTGCGCCCCTCGGCGAGGGCTTCCGGTGCCGATCACCGCGGCGCCCGGCAGCTCGCGCAGGTCGCCGCAGCGCGAGACCAGGGCGTCTCGCGGGTCGCCGCGGGGCGGGACGGCGGCGATGCGGAACTCCTCGGCCATCGCGGCCGGCATGTCCTTGGCCGAGTGCACCGCCAGGTCCACGCGCCCGTCGCGCAGCGCGTCTTCCAGCTCGCGGGTGAACACGCCCTTGCCCCCCACCTCGGTCAGCGGGCCGCGATGCGTGTCGCCCCGCGTGGTCATCGCCACCAGCTCGACGGCCACGCCGGGGCAGCGACGGCGGATCATCTCCGCGACCAGGCCGCTCTGCCTCATGGCCAGGTTGCTGCGTCGGGTTGCGATGCGGAGGAGGTCCATGTCCTGCCGAAGGCTGCGGGGCGCCCGGCCGAATGCCGGCAACGCCTCAGGCCCCTTCGGTCTCCTTGCGGTGCTTCTGGGCGAGGTTGAACTTGTTCCGGGCCGCCAGGAGGGCCTGCCCCCGGCGCTCGATCTGCTCGGAGGTCTCCTCCGGCATCTGCTGGGCCTGCTCGATCTCCTGCCAGGCCGCCTCCGGGTCGATCTGCTCGATCGGCATGCATTGGTCGGTCATCAACGTCAGCAGGTCGTCCTTGAACCGGGCGAACCCCCCGGCCACGAAGTACCGCGCCCGGCGCCCGTTCATCTCCCGGGTGACGAACGGCCCGCTGCCGAGGAGCATGACCAGGGGCCCTCGGCCGGCCAGCACGCCCACCAGGCCGTCGGGAGCGGGGAACTTGGCGCTGGCCAGTTCCCCGGCGAACACCTTGCCGGTCGGCGTGAAGACTTCGCAACGGAATGGGTGTCGGTACTCAACCATGGGTCGGGGGCATCAGCGGAAGGCCTCGGGGCAGACGATCTCCTCGATCGGCTTGCGGGGCCTGGCGGGGGGCTGCTCCGCGGGGTATCCCATCGGCAGCAGCTCGATGATCTTCGCGCCGTCCGGCACGCCCAGGGCGCGGCGGCAGGCGTCCTGGTCGAAGTGGCCGATCCAGCACGTGCCGAGCCCCTCGGCCACCGCCGCCAAGGTCATGTGGTCCATGGCGATCGCGCAGTCCACCGGGTCGGTCGGCACGCCGCAATGCATGACCGCCTCGGGTGTCGTGCCCACCACGGCGAGGATCACCGGCGCCTGGGCCAGCCACGGCTGGCCGGCCGCCTCGGCCACCGCCGCCCGGCGCCGGGCGTCCCGCACCACCACGAACTTGCGCTCCTGGCGGTTGCGGGCCGAGGGCGACAGCCGACCGGCCTCCAGGACGCGCCGGAGCTTCTCGTCCTCGACCGGCCGCTCCTGGTAGGCCCGAACGCTGCGGCGTTCTCGGATCGCTTCGTAGAGGTCCATGGTGCTCTCCTCGCCCGCTACGGGCCGCCCGGTGCGGGCTTGGCGTCCTGTTGCGGCCGGCGGGTGCCCATCGCGATCGTCATGAACGGGAAGCCGTAGATCGTGAACTGGAGGTCGCTCGCCTGCCAGTGCCCGAACTGCCCGAACCGCCACGTCCGGGAGCGGTCGGTGGAGATCGACTGCTCCATGATGTCGCAGAGCTGCTGGCACTCCTCGATCATCTCGCGGACCTCTTCGGCCGGCAGCAGCGACGACTTGACGATCAGCCGCAGCCAGTAGCCCGTCTTGCGGAGCTCCTTGAGGGTGTCGCTCAACTGCCCTGTGAACTCGACGCGGCGCCGGGTGGAGGTGGCCTCCTCGTAGTTGAGCCCCGCCGCCGTGCCCGATTCGACCACGCCCCGGGCGATCCGCTCGCTCAGCGGCGTGGTCGGCAGGACGTCCACCACCCGCCCGATCCGGGCGGCGAAGTCCAGCAGTCGGTCTGACAGTTCCGATGGCAGCATGCCTTCGCCTGGTTGGTCCGTTGCATCGCGGATCCGGTCGCGGCGGCAAGCCGCCCGACCGTCCGCCTATCGCGCGGCGGCTTCCCTCGCGCCGGCCTTGGCCTCGGCCTCCTCGGTCGTGCCGACGTACATGAACGCGTGCTCGGGCAGGTGGTCCCACTTGCCGTCGCAGATCTCGCGGAAGCAGCGGATCGTCTCGCCCAGCGGCAGGTAGTCGCCGCGCTTGCCGGTGAAGACCTCCGCCACGATGAACGCCTGGGAGAAGAACCGCTCGATCCGCCGCGCCCGGGCGACCGTCTGGCGGTCTGTCTCGCCCAGTTCGTCGATGCCCAGGATCGCGATGATGTCCTGGAGGTCGCGATATCGCTGGAGGACCTCCTGCACCCGCCGGGCCGTCTCGTAGTGCTCCTGCCCGACGACCTGCGGGTCGAGGATCCGCGAGCTGCTCGCCAGCGGGTCGATCGCCGGGTAGATGCCCTTCTCCACGATCGACCGCTCCAGCACGATGAAGGCGTCCAGGTGCGCCACGGCCGTCGCGGGGGCGGGGTCGGTCATGTCGTCGGCGGGGACGTACACCGCCTGGACCGACGTGATCGCGCCCTGGCGCGTCGAGGTGATCCGCTCCTGGAGCTCGCCCATCTCCGTCGCCAGCGTCGGCTGGTACCCCACGGCCGAGGGCATCCGCCCCAGCAGCGCGGAGACCTCGCTGCCGGCCTGGGAGAACCGGAAGATGTTGTCGATGAACAGCAGCGTCTCGGCGCCCTCGTCGCGGAAGTACTCCGCGATGGCCAGGGCGCTGAGCGCCACGCGGAGCCGCGCTCCGGGCGGCTCGTTCATCTGCCCGAAGACCAGGGCCGTCCGATCCAGCAGGAGCTGGCCCGTGTCGCCGATGGTCAGCTCCTGCATCTCCAGCCACATGTCGTTGCCCTCGCGGGTCCGCTCGCCGACGCCCGCGAAGACGCTGTACCCGCCGTGCCGCGTGGCGATCCGGGCGATCAGCTCCTGGATGATCAGCGTCTTGCCCAGCCCCGCCCCGCCGAACAGCCCCGTCTTGCCCCCCCGGACGAACGGGGCCAGCAGGTCGATGACCTTGATGCCCGTCTCGAAGATCTCGCTCTTGGGCACCAAGTCGTCGAACTTGGGCGGCTCGGCGTGGATGGAGCGGTACTCCTCGGCCTCGACGGGGCCTCGGCCGTCGATCGCCTCGCCGAGGACGTTGAAGACCCGCCCGAGCACCGAGGGCCCCACGGGCATCTGGACGGGCTTGCCGGTGTCCAGCACGGTCATGCCCCGCTTCAGCCCGTCGGTGCTGCCGAGGGCGACGCACCGCACCCGCCCCCCGCCGAGGTGCTGCTGGACCTCTCCGGTGACGAGCACGTCGGCCGGCTCGGCGGACGCTTCGCCGAGGGCACGCAGGGCGTTGTGGATCGCCGGGAGCTGCTCCTCGGGGAACTCCACGTCAAACGTCGAACCGATCACCTGAACGATCTTGCCTTTTGCGGGCATGGCTTCCCTTCACTGCGCCTTCGGAACGTTCTCAGGCCTTCTGCTCCAGGCCGGCCCCGCCGCCCATGATCTCCGACAGCTCCGTCGTGATCTGCATCTGGCGCTGACGGTTGATCAGTTGCCGCAACTCGTGAATCATGTCGTCGGCGTTGTCCGTGGCCGCCCGCATGGCGGCCCGCCGCATGAGCTGCTCGGCCGCCCCGGCGTCCAGGAAGCACTGGTACAGCTTCAGCCGGACCGTTTCCGGCAGCAGCTTTCGGAGGATCTCGTCGGCCCGGGGGTAGAAGTCGTACGGCACCGACAGCGCCAGCTCCTCCTCAGACACCGCCGCGGAGGGCAGGTCCGCCAGGGGCAGGAGCTGCGCCACGGCCGGTCGCTGCTGACCGGCCGAGACGAACTGCATGTAGGCCACCTCCATCCCGCTGATCCGCCGGGCGAGGAAGTCGCTCGTCATCGAGTCCGCCAGGGCGGAGACCTGCTCGTAGGTCGGCAGGTCGCCGAACCGGTCGTACGTCTTGTCGATCTTCAGCCCGCGGAACTCCAGGTAGCGGATGCCCCGGTACCCGACGACGTGCAGCTCGACCTCGTACTCCGCCTGGCGGAGCTGCAGCAGGCGGTCGATCGTCAGCTTGAGCACGGCCGAGTTGTACGACCCGCACAGTCCGCGGCTGCTGGTGAGCACGAGCAGGACGTCGTGCCGGAAGCCCTCCGGCTCGCGGAGCAGGGGGTGGTGGAGCTTCTCGGACTCCGAGCGGGCGATGAGATCGCCGACCATGGCCACCAGCTCGTTGCCGTAGGGGCTGAACGAGCCGATCCGGTCGTTGGCCAGCTTGAAGCGGGCCGCGGCGACCGTCTGCATCGCCTTGCTGACCGTGCGGATGTTCCGCACGGCACGCATGCGTTTGACCATTGTGCGAGTCTTGGCCATGATCCTCGCCCCGCCGCTACTTGATGGCGCTCGGCACCGGCTCGGCGGCGCGCAGCAGGAAACGGTCCTTGTACCGGGCCAACAGGTGCTGGAGTTCCCGCTCCAGCTCGTCGGTCAGCGCCAGCGACGAGATCAGCGCGTCGCGGAAGTCGCCCTTCTCCCGGCGGATCCAGTCCAGCAGGCCGACCTCGAAGTCCCGGACCCTCTCGACCGGCACGTCGTCCAGGTAGCCGCGCGTCCCGGCGTAGATCGCGATCACCTGGTCGGCCACGTGCATCGGCTGGTACTGCGGCTGGGTCAGCAGCCGAACCAGGCGCTGGCCCCGGTCGAGCTGCTTCTGCGTGGCGGCGTCCACGGTCATGCTCACCTGCGTGTAGGCCGCCAGCTCGCGATAGGCCGCCAGGTCCAGCCTCAGGCTCGCGGCGACCTGCTTCATGGCCTTGACGGCGGCCTTGTAGCCCACCCGGCTGACCGAGATGCCCGCGTTGATCGCCGGGCGGACGCCGGCGTAGAACAGCCCCGGCTCCAGATAGATCTGCCCGTCGGTGATGGAGATCAGGTTCGTCGGGATGTACCCCGAGACCTCCCCTTCCTGCGTCTCGCAGATCGGCAGGGCCGTCATCGACCCGCCGCTGTGGGGCAGGCGGTGGACCTTGTGGGCCTCGGCGTCGGGCATCTCGGCCAGGTCGTGCCCGGCCCGGCGGAGGCCCAGCGGCCCGACGTACACCTTCCGGTGCTCTCCGACGTCGGTGAAGTTCTCCGGCGTGTCGGCGGGCATGAGGACGTAGCGATCGGCCAGCTTGCACGCCCGCTCCAGCAGGCGGCTGTGCAGGTAGAACACGTCGCCGGGGTATGCCTCGCGCCCCGGCGGGCGGCGGAGCAGCAGGGAGATCTCGCGATAGGCCGTCGCCTGCTTGGTCAGGTCGTCGTAGATCACCAGCGTGTCGCGGCCGAACTCCTCCATGAAAAACTCGGCGATCGCGCAGCCGGCGTAGGGCGCGATGTACTGGAGCGGGGCCGGGTCGCTGCTGGAGGCCGACACCACGATGCAGTTGCCCATCGCCCCGTGCCGCCGGAGGGTCTCGACGACGCCGGCGACGGTCGATTCCTTCTGCCCGATGGCCACGTACACGCAGATCACGTCGCCGCCGGCCTGGTGGATGATCGCGTCGACGGCGATGGCCGTCTTGCCCGTCTTGCGGTCGCCGATGATCAGTTCGCGCTGGCCCCGGCCGATCGGCACCATCGCGTCGATGGCCTTGAGGCCGGTCTGGAGGGGCTGGTTGACCGGCTGACGGTCGGCGATGCCCGGCGCGGGGCGCTCCAGGGGGCGCCGCTGGGTCGTGGCGACCTCCCCCCCGCCGTCGAGGGGTCGGCCGAGCGGGTCGATCACCCGCCCCAGCATCGCCTGGCCGACGGGCACGCTGAGGAGCTGCCCGGTGCCGCGTACGGCCTCCCCGGCCTTGATCTGCTCGCACGAGCCGTAGATGACCGCGCCGACGGAGCTGTCTTCGAGGTTGAAGACCTGCCCCATCTCTCCGTTGGCGAATTCGAGCATCTCGCCGGCCATCGCGTCCGACAGGCCGTAGATCTGCGCAATCCCGTCTCCGACCTCCAGCACGCGCCCGACGTGGGCGACCGCCAGCTCGCCGCGGTAGCGCGCGACCTCGCGTTGGATCGCGTCGGCGATCTCGCCGGACTTCAGCCGCACCGCGCCCCGCATCGACAACTGGTCGCGGTACCGCGAGATCTCCTCGCGAATGACGCTCGCTATCTCGTCGCTCTTGAACTTCACTTCAGCCTCTCGCACTGCCGGAGTCGCGCGCCGCCGGCCTCTCCCACGCCGCCGGCGCCTCCAGACGGATCTCCGTCCTCAGCCGGGCCTGGAGGTTGCCCAGCTCGGCCCGGACGGACGCGTCGTACACGCTGTCCCCCACTTGCACGATCAAGCCGCCGATGACCTTCCCGTCCACCCGTTCGGTCAGCACCGGCTCGGTCCGCAGGGCCTTGGCGAGGGTGGAGACGATCCTCTCGCACTGCTCGGCGGTGAGCGGCACGGCCGTGGTGACGATCACCTCCCGCTTGCCCTGCCGGTGGTAGAGGGCCGAGCGGTACACGCGTCGGAGCGTGCGGAGCAGCCCCAGCCGCCCGGTGTGGGCCATGACGTTCAGCAGGGCCTCGACCGGCTCGCCGACGCGCCCGTGGAAGACGCGGTTGACCACGGCGACGCGCTCGGTGTGGCTCAGGAGGGCGGCGGTCAGCAGTTCCTCGAAGCCTTCGATCCGGCCGAGCAGCTCGACGATGCCGTCGAGCTCGCCGGCGACTTCCTCGGCCTCGATGTCGCTGGGCACCTGCCCCAGCAGCGCCTCGGCATAGGCCCGCGCCAGCGACTCGCTGGCCGGGTGCATGACCGTGCCGGGCATGTCCGGCGCGGCGGTCATGCGCGCCCCTTCGCGGCCCGCTCGCGGATTCGCTCCAGCGACCGTTCGATGAGCTGCTGCTGCTTGTCGGGGTCCAGCTTCTCCCGGATGATCTCCGAGGCGATGTCGACGGCCAGGCCCGCCATCGCCTGCTGGAGGTCCTCCAGGGCCGCCTGCTTGAAGCGATCGATCTCGTTCTTGGCGGTCTCGATGGACCGGTTGGCCTCGTCGCGCGCGGCGGCCAGCATCTCCTCGCGGGCCTTGGCGGCCTCGTCGACGCTTCGGGCCAGGAGCTGCTTGGCCTCGGCCTCGGCGCGGTCGAGCTGGCGGCGGTGCTCGGCCTCGAGCTCCTGGGCCTCGCGCTGGCGGCGTTCGCTGTCGCGGATGCGGGCGCCGATCTCGTCCTCGCGCCGCTTGAGCTGGGCCAGGACCGGCTTCCAGGCGTACTTGCCCAGGATGAACAGCAGCCCGCCGAAGATGACCAGCAGCGTGAACGCCTGCCCGAGGTCGCCGTACCGCCCGACGTTGTCTTCCTTCGCCCAGGCCCCCTCGGCGGCGCACAGCACGCCCGCGGCGGCGACCGGCCACCAACGTGCGGCAACGACAGAGCGAATCCCGGTCATCCCGAAGGCTCCTGACGCCGAACGGCTGAGCCCGTCGGCTACATGAACAGGCTCAGTAGACACACCACGATGGCGAAGAGCATGCCGACCTCGACCATGCCCGCGGCGACGACCATCGGCGCGAACATGTCCCTGGCGGCCTCCGGCTGGCGGGCGATGGATTCGATGCACGCCCCGCCGATCCGGCTGACGCCATAGCCGCCGGCCATCGCGGCCAGGGCCGCGCCGAAGCACGCCCCGAGGGTCGCGACCGCCTTCGACCACGAGGGGCCCTCCACCGGTTCCGTCGCGGCGGCGGCCGTGTCCTTCTTCGCCGGCGAATTGGCGTCCGGCGCCGCCAGCGCCAGATCGCCCAGCACCCCGAGGGCCGCCAGCAGCAGCAATGCCTTACCTGTTGTCCTCATCAACACTCTCCTGGTACAGAAGACCGTATCGTCCCGCACGCCCGTTCAGTGGGCCGCCTCGGCGTACATGCCCAGAAACAACGCCGTCATGATCGTGAAGATGAACGCCTGGATCCCGGCCACCAACAGCTCCATCAGCGTCAGGGCGATGCTCCCGGCCGCGCAGAGCACCACCACGTAGATGCCGTGGAAGCTCGCCTCCGGCGCCGGCAGGAACATCGGCTTGATCGTCAGGATCGCCAGGTACATCAGGACCGCCAGCAGCATGTGCCCGGCGATCATGTTCGCGCAGAGTCGCACCATCAGGGCGACGCACTTGGCCACCGCGCTGACCAGCTCCAGCAGGGCCATGGGGACCAGGATCACCTTCCCGATCATTCCCGGCACCGGCGGGGAGAGGCTCAGGAACCACAGCACCGGCGACACCAGCCAGCAGGTGCCCATCGGCCAGCCGTGGCGCTCGCGGCAGCGCTGGGCCGCCCTTCGCAGGCCGTTGCCGAGGATCGCGAGCATCGCGAGGCTGGCCAGGGCCGCGCCGACGGTCGGGATGGCCGTGGGCGCCCCGCCGATCTTGTAGGTCTGGTTGACCCCGAGGATCAGCGAGATGCTCTCCAGCGGCACCAGCCCGATGAGGTTCAGCGCGAAGACGAACACGAAGATCGTCGTCAGGAACGGCAGGTACTCGTCGGTCTTCTCGTGCAGCGCCGGGCGGGCGACGGTCTCCCGGACGAACACGAGGATCGACTCCAGGAAGTTCTGCCCGCCCCGGGGCACGTACTCGACCCGCCGGGCCATCCACGGCACCAGCACCGCCAGGGCCACTCCCGTCAGGATCAGCGAGATCATCGCGCCGGACATCAGCGTCACCGGAAGGCCGAACACCTCGACCCGCCAGCCCGGCCAGGGCTGGTCCAGCACGTGATGCAGCAGATTGGATGCCGCGATCATCCGCCTCGCCTCTGTGACTTACTCGATGTCCATCCGCGTCATCGCCCTCGGGCGCATCAACTCGTCCAGCGACGGATGGGCGGTGTGCTCCCGCAGGGCACGGGCCACCCAGGCGCCCTCGGCCACGAACAGGGCCAAGTAGAACACCGCCAACCACACCAGCAGCGGCGTGGGCGGCAGCAGGTCCTTCCAGAGCAGCACCGCGCCCGGCCCGACGCACATCGCCACGCGGAGCAGCCCCGAGGCTATGAACGTCGTGGTGACCTGCGACGGACCCGCCCAGGCCGAGAAGGCCACCAGCAGCGAGCTGACCATCACTGCCGCCAGGACGATCGCGCCCGCGCACGCCTGGGCGCAGAGGGCCGGGCCTCCGCCCAGCAGCCAGGTCGGATACGCCCCGGCCAGGCCGACGGCGAGGGCCGTCGGGGCGACCCATTTGAGCAGGTCGCTGAGGCGGATCCGCATCGGCTGGGCCCGTGGGGGCATCCGTCGCTCCTATCCGAGGCCGTCTTTGCCCTGGTCGTCCTGCTCGTCGGGGTTGGCGTCCTTCAGGATGCCCCAGCCCTGGCGAGTGATCCGATAGAACGCCGCGCCGAAGCCGACGATCCCACCCAGCACGGTGAAGCCCGGGCTGGTGCCGAACAGCTTGTCCAGCAGCCAGCCCCCCGCGAAGAAGGCCAGAAAGACCACCAGGAACTCGATGCCTACGGTGGCATATCGCAGGAGGTTCGGCTGGGGCCTCTCGTCGTCCATCTTTCACCGACAGGAGGAAACAGGGCCTTGGGGCCGTCCGCGCCGGCGCGCACACCGCTGCGCATAAACAAGGAATGCTACGGAATGCCCCCCGCCGTGTCAAGGACGCCGCGGGCAGGATTCCTCGACCTCCCCCCCCCCTGCCGCCGGGATGCGTTGCGGCCAGCGCGGCCTGGTGGTATCCTCCGCACGGTCCTCGCAGACCCAATCCAGGAGCGGAGACCCATGCGAGAAACGGGCGGGCAAGAACTCGCACAGCTTGTGCGGGGAATCGATGGCCGAAACCACCCACAGCATGTGGGAGGTATCCCCTGGGGCCAGCCGGATCGAGGGTGCCGCCCGTGACGAAGAGCACGTCGATCACACCCCCGGAACGAATCGAACGCTTCATTCTGCTCCTGCGTGGCCAGAAGGTCATTCTCGACGCGGACCTGGCGGAGCTTTACGACGTGGAGACCCGCGTGCTCGTCCAAGCCGTCAAACGGAACGCCGAGCGATTCCCGGACGACTTCATGTTCCGCCTCACCAAGGAGGAGTTCGCCTTCTTGAGATCACAATCTGTGACCTCAAGCCAGTGGGGTGGGCGCCGCTACCCGCCATACGCCTTCACGGAGCAAGGCGTCGCGATGCTGTCCAGCGTCCTTCGCAGCAAGCGGGCGGTACAGGTCAACATCGAGATCATGCGGGCGTTCGTCCGGCTCCGGGAGATACTGGCCACGCACAAGGACCTGGCCCGGACGCTGGACGCCCTGGAGCGGAAGTACGACGCCCAGTTCAGGGTCGTTTTCGACGCGATCCGCAAGCTCATGGCCCCGCCACCGGCCCGGACGCGACCGCCTGTCGGCTTTGCCACGGAGATGGCAGCCTCGGAGAGAGGAAAGAAGCGTAAAGGACCGCGAGATGGCGGCTGACGCTGTGTCACGGCAGCGCCGCCCGTCGCCACGGCGCTTGACGGGGGGGGGTCGCGGGGAGTATTGGGGACGGTGATATGTTGCCCCCGCTGGCCAAGAAACACCGGCTGTTCCGGGCCTGGACGAGTCGCCACGCCCTGTGGTGCGCGTGGCAGGTGACCTACCGCTGCAACTTCCGCTGCCGGTTCTGCCATTACTGGCACGACCCGCTGGGCTTGGCCCCGGAACCCTCCGTGGCCGACTACTCCCGCGGGGCCCGCCGCCTGGCGAGCTACGGCACGATGCTGGTCTCCCTGGCCGGGGGAGAGCCCCTGCTGCGGACCGACCTGCCGGAGATCGTCTCGGCCATCGGCGAGTACCACTTCCCCTTCGTGACGACCAACGGCTGGTTCGTCACCCCGCAGGTCGCCCGCGACCTGATGCAGGCGGGGGCATGGGGGGTGTCGGTCAGCATCGACTTCGCCTCGCCGCGGCGCCACGACGCCGCGCGCGGCATGGACGGCGCCTGGCGGCACGCCTGGCGGGCCGTCGAGCTGCTCGGCGCCGCCCGCGTCCACAAGTGGCAGCGCGTCAACGTCCTGGCCGTCCTGATGGAGGACAACCTCGACGACATGGAGCCGCTGCTGCACATGGCCGCCGAGCGGAACGCCTACTTCATGGTCCAGCCCTACGGGCACCTGAAGACGGGCTCGGCCTCTCACGCCCACAACAACGGGCCCGTCGGGCCCCGGCTGCTGGCGCTGCGGCGGAAATGGCACAATTTCCTGTCCAACCCGAACTACCTGTCGCGGTTTGACGACTTCCTTGCCGGCGGGGTCGGCGGGTGCATGGCCGGGCGGGCGTTCTTCAACATCGACTCCACGGGCGACGTGGCGATTTGCGTGGAGAAGCGCCGTCGGCCCGTGGCGAACCTCTTCCGCGACGGGGCCGCCCTGATCCACCGGCGCCTTCGCGAGGCCTCGCGGAGCAACACCTGCGCCGACTGCTGGTACAACTGCCGCGGGGAGGTCGAGAGCCTCTACAGCCCGTGGGGGCTGTGGAAGTCCCTGCCCACCTATCTCTTCGACCGCGGCCGGGCGCCAGGATAGCCGGGGGGGCCGCCAGGAGGGACAGGTCGTGCTGAGCAACCCCAGCCGCCGTGAGCTGCCCCCATTCTCCCATCGTACTCGTTCTCGTACTCGCAATCGGCAAGACCCGGGAGACGAAGGAGTACGATCACGATGGGACGGGGCCCTGACGCTGCCATGCGGACCCCCGTCACGGCTGCGAGTTCCACACGCGGAGGTTTCCCCACGACCGCAGCCAGGGCTGGGCGGGCAGGCCCCAGGCGTCGACGGAGACATAGGTCTCGCTGGACAGGCCGCGCCAGTTGTCGTCGATGCGGACGGCCTCGGTGTGGTAGTGCACCGTGTCGGGCCGGTCCCATGCCTTGCCCACGTAGACATCCCGGCAGTCGGTGGTGAACGCCCACTGCGTCCACTGGCCCGGCTGCTCGGCGCGGGCGAGGTCGGAGCGGGCGATGCGCTGGTCCGGGCGCCCGTCGCCGGTGGTGTCGGCGTAGGCGACGTAGTAGAACGCCCCGGCAGCCCCCGCCTCGGGGTGGCCCGCGGAAACATGGTACGTTCGCCGGCCCGGCCCGGCCGGCAGCTTCCACACCTGCACGCGGTGGGGCAGGCACGCGACCTGGTCGATGGGCTTGACGATCCCGGCCGCCTGCTTCGGCGCCTCGCCGGTCTGCGGCTCGACCCGCCCGGTGGGCTCGCCGGGCTGCCCCCCGGCCGCGTCGGGGCCGCTGAGCTTGCGGGCCTCGGCCAGGACCTGCATCGCGCAGCCGCGGACCTCCTGACGGGCCTTGGCGACCGCGTCGGCCTGGGGGCCGTCCAGGCCCTTCTCGGCGGCGGCGAGCTTCTCGTGCGACTCCAGCAGCCGGGCCGCAAGCTCCAGCAGCGACGCCTTGACGCGCAGGACCTCCGCCCGGGCCGGTGCGGCGTCCGGGCCCGACGGCGTGGAGATGGTCACGGCCGGGGCGGCGTCCTCTGGGGCCACCCACGCCCGGCCGTCCCAGGCGAGGTCGGTGCGGTAGGTCTGCCCCCGGCTGACGAGGGTGAGCGTCTGGGGGCCCGTGGAGAGGATCTCGTAGCCGCGGACGCCCTGTTCGATCCGGACGATCCGCAGGACGCGGGTGATGCCCTTGTGGGTCTCGGGCACGGTGGACACGTCGCGGCCGCTGCCGTCGGAGAAGGTGACCTGGTAGTAGACGGTTCGCCCGGGCTGTCCGGCGGCCCCGGCGGCCAGGGCCAGAAGGATCGCCCCTCCGATCGCGACGTCGCGCCAGAAATGCCACGCCGTGGTGTAGTCCGCATGCATCGGCTTGCCCTTTCCGTCAGGCCCCGGCCCGCAAGGGCGGACGGCGCCCACTTCTATTATCGGCCGCCGGCGGGCGATGGTGAGCGTCCATCTGTCGGCGGCGGGCGGCGAAAACGCCGGCCGGGGCGTTGCAACCGGCCGGGGCCGCCGATAGGATTCTTCCTGGTGCCGGTGGGGTGATCGACACGGCATCCGCCGGCGCCGGACGGACCCATCGACCTCGAACGTCAAGACACGGCGACCATGAACCGGATCCTCACCGCACAGCAGGTCCAGCAGGCCCTCGACAAGCTCTACCAGCAGGTCGTCGAGGCCCTCCCGGCCGATCGGCCGATCGCCATCATCGGCATCCGCACGCGCGGGGAGACGCTGGCGACCCGCATCTGCCAGCGCCTCGGGACCGAGCAGGAGCTCGAAGTGGCCCACGGCGTGCTGGACATCACCTTCTACCGCGACGACCTCTCCCGCCGGCGCGGCGCCCCGCTCGTGCGGGCCACCGAGATCGACTTCGACATCGACGACACCTTCGTCGTGCTCGTCGACGACGTCCTGCACACCGGCCGGAGCGTCCGGGCGGCGCTGGACGCCCTGCACGACTTCGGGCGGCCGAAGGTCGTCCGCCTGGCCGTCCTGATCGACCGCGGCGGGCACGAGCTGCCCATCGCCGCCGACGTCGTCGGCCAGAACGTCTCCGCACCCGACACCAAACGCGTCCAGGTGAGGCTGAAGGAAAACGATGGCGAAGAAGGCGTCTTCATCATCAACTCTCTCTGAGCTCCGCCCGGGCGAGCAGGACCAGCCTTTCGTCTGGACCCGCAAAGACCTGCTCGGGCTCGATGAGCTGTCGCCCCGGGAGATCGTCCACCTGCTGGACACGGCCGAGAGCTTCCGCGAGGTCTCCACGCGGTCCATCAAGAAGGTGCCCGCCCTCCGGGGGAAGGTGGTGGCCCTGCTGTTCTTCGAGGACTCCACGCGGACGCGGATGAGCTTCGAGCTGGCGGCCAGCCGGCTGAGCGCCGACACGCTGCTGTTCACCTCCAAGGGCTCGTCGGTGGCCAAGGGCGAGACGACGCTCGACACGGTGCGGAACATCGAGGCGATGGGGGTGGACGTGTTCGTGATCCGCCACGGCCAGCCGGGCGCGCCCCACATGCTGGCGCGGAAGGTGGCCGCGTCGATCGTCAACGCCGGGGACGGCCCCCACGAGCACCCCACGCAGGGGCTGCTGGACATCTTCACGATCCGCCAGCGGCTGGGGCGGATCGAGGGGGTGAAGGTCGCCATCGTGGGCGACATCGCCCACTCGCGCGTCGCCCGCAGCAACATCCTGGGGCTGACGAAGCTCGGGGCGGAGGTGGTGGTGGTCGGCCCGCCGACGCTGGTGCCGTCGGCCATCCGCCCGATGGGCTGCGAGGTCTCCCACAGCCTCGACGAGGTCCTCGGCGAGGTGGACGTGATCAACATGCTGCGGATCCAGTTCGAGCGGTTCGGCGGCAACCTGTTCCCGTCGCTGCGGGAGTACAGCAAGCTGTACGGCCTGAACGCCGGGCGGCTGAAGCGCTGCAAGAGGGACGTGCTGGTCATGCACCCCGGGCCGATCAACCGCGGCGTGGAGCTGACCAGCGACGTCGCCGACGGCCCCCATAGCTGCATCCTCCAGCAGGTCACCAACGGCCTGGCCATCCGCATGGCCGTGCTGTACCTCGTCAGCCAGGCGGGGAATCCCTGATCGCCGCCGACGGGAGCCGGTGTCGCGTGAAGCAGCCCCGAAATCGGTGCCGCGTGAGCCAGCCCCGAAGGGGCGAAAGGACATAGCCGGCGGCGTAAGCCGCCGGTAGGCGGCCCCTCTGGAAACGAGCCCCGAAGGGGCGAAAGGACATAGCCGGGGGCGCGAGCCCCCGGTAGGCGGACCCCTCTGGAAACGAGCCCCGGAGGGGCGAAAGGACATAGCCGGGGGCGCGAGCCCCCGGTAGGCGGACCCCTCTGGAAACGAGCCCCGAAGGGGCGAAAGGACATAGCCGGGGGCGCGAGCCCCCGGTAGGCGGGTCCCTCTGGAAACGAGCCCCGGAGGGGCGAAAGGACATAGCCGGGGGCGCGAGCCCCCGGTAGGCGGACCCCTCTGGAAACGAGCCCCGGAGGGGCGAAAGGAATGCGGGATGTCGTACATCAACATCCAATGCCACGTCGTCTTTTCGACGAAAGGGCGCCGCGCATTCCTCAACGACCCCGATACGCTTCACCGCACCTGCGAGTACTTCGGGGGGGGTCATCCGCGAGATGGGCGGGACGATGTTCGCCGCGGGCGGCACGGGCAATCACGTCCACGTCGC
>Ga0307379_10005617_pt1 | contig 17444 bp, 11 predicted proteins | sample UN2MG_FD_202237 | JGI IMG/M metagenome (GOLD analysis project Ga0307379, IMG submission 202237) | Soil microbial communities from Risofladan, Vaasa, Finland - UN-2 | ecosystem: Environmental > Terrestrial > Soil > Coastal area > Acid sulfate soil | place: Finland: Risofladan, Vaasa | collected... | reverse complement strand
GTCGGCGAGTCACGTCGGCACGCAACGGTCGCTGGGACACCCACACCGCGATCAGAAGCACCGCACCGACAGCGAACGCGGCGACCACGATCTCCTCGTAGTTCCACCACCAGCCGACGATCGCCAGCACCAAGGCGGTGAGGACTGCGCCGAGGCCTGACCGGGTGAGCACGCTCAGCCTTCTCGCGTACGCGGCACCGGGATGTCGTCGATGATGTCGGCCAGTACGGACTCGAGCCGCGCCCCTCGCAATTCGGCCTCCGCAGTGAGTGCCATGCGATGGGTGAACACCGGTGCAGCAACCGACTTGACGTCGTCGGGCGTCACGTAGTCCCGACCGTCGGTCGCAGCGAACGCGCGGGCGACCCGCAGCATCGTCAGCGTCCCTCGCGTGGACACGCCCAGGCGCAGGTCGGGATGAATCCGGGTCGCATTCGCGATCTTGACGATGTATTCATGGATCGATGTGACGACGCTCAAGGCATCGATTTCCGAGATCGCCCGGTCGAGTTCGGCCGGGTCGGTGACCGGTTCGAGGTCGTCTCCGGAGCGGTGACGATGGAACCCCTCGAGAATCGACACCTCGGTGTCGGGGTCCGCGTAACCGAGCGTCAGCCGCATCGCGAACCGGTCGAGTTGCACGTCGGGCAATGGGAACGTGCCCTGGAAGTCGCGGGGGTTCTGCGTGGCGATGACGAAGAACGGACGGGGGACCAGTCGGCTCACACCGTCGGTGGTGACCTGGCGTTCCTCCATCACCTCGAGCAGGGCCGACTGGGTCTTGGGGCTGCCCCGGTTGATCTCGTCACCGATCAGCACATTGGTGAACACCGGACCATCGCGGAACGTGAAGGTGCTGGTTCGCTGGTCGAAGACCATCACGCCCGTGATGTCGGTCGGGAGGAGGTCCGGGGTGAACTGGACACGGGTCCACGAGCCGGCGATCGAGTTGGCGATTGCCTTCGCAAGGCTGGTCTTGCCGGTTCCGGGTACGTCGTCGAGCAGCAGGTGTCCTTCGGTCAGCAGACAGCACAACGCCAGGCGGATCTCGTCGCGCTTGCCGCGCACGACTCGGTCGACGTTGTTCAGCAGCGCATCGGCAACCTGGGCGGCGGTGGTGGCCATGCGCCGAGTGTAGGGGTGCGCCCACGCTGAGTGGAGGGCATCTCGCCGTGTCTCTCGGAGATCAGTCCCACTCGATGCGCAGATGACCCAGCGCGTCGCGCAGCACGCCGGCCAACTCACGCGAGCGCGGCAGTTGCGGCTCGACCCGTTCGATCGTGTCGATCGCGGGCAGGTGGGTACCTGCAGGGATGCCCAACAGGTCGGCGAGGGGGTCCCCTCGTGGCGGCGAGGGCTCCGGCGGCGGCGCCGCACCCTCGCCCGGCCGCACCAAGCGCAGGTGCCGCCCCACCCGTTCGGACCCGACCGCGACGGGCTCGCTGTCGTCGTCGCTGTCGTCGTCGCTGTCGGTCGCCCGATTGCGCCAGACGTCGAGCAGTTCGGGCTCGAGGAGGAACTCGTCGCTGAGCGCGAACATCGTGGCGACGACGTGTTTGCACGCGTAGCCGTCCCAGTTGTCGTCGTCGGGGCACGTACAGGTGTACGTGACGTCGCGGCGCAGCGGCATGCCGTCGCCCGGGGAGACAGTGACGACGGCGATGTACGGCGTGGAGCGCGATCCTTGGATCTCGCACGTGGCGGTGCCCGGATCGATCACGATGTCGAGCACAGAGCCGTCTTTCGCGTACTGCTTGCCACGACGAAGGCGCGACGGATCGCTCATCTCGGCGGCGAGCACCTTCATCATCGTGGCCGGGAGCCGCCCGGGATGATTGGCGCCGAACGGCTTGCGTGGGCGACTCATGAGTCCATCTCCAGCACGACCAGGTCGCGGAGGTCGTCGGTCGACAGCTCCGACAGCCAGGCCTCGCCGGTGCCGATGACCGACTCGGCGAGTGTGCGCTTGTCGTCGATGATCACGCCGATGCGCTCTTCGACGGTGCCCTCGCACACCAGCTTGTGGACGTTCACCGTCCGGTTCTGGCCGATCCGCCATGCTCGGTCGGTCGCCTGGTCTTCAACGGCGGGGTTCCACCAACGGTCGTAGTGGATGACCTGGCTGGCCGCCGTGAGGTTCAAGCCGGTGCCCCCGGCCTTGAGCGACACGAGCAGCAGCGGGGGACCGGTGCCGTCCTGGAATGCATCGACCATCCGGTCGCGCCCGGTCCTCGACACGCCGCCGTGCAGGAACGGGGCCTCGAAGTGGAACTGCTCGCTGACGTGACTGCGCAGCAGTTCGCCCATCTCACGGAACTGCGTGAAGACGAGGGCGCGCTCGTCGGCGTCGAGGAGTTCGGTGACCAGTTCGTCGAAGCGCGTGAGCTTGCCTGATCGGCCTGCAAGACGCGAGCCGTCGCCGAGTGCATGTGCCGGGTGGTTGCAGATCTGTTTGAGGCGCATCAGCGCTGCCAGTACGAGTCCTCGGCGGCGCATGCCCTTGGCCTGCTCGGCGTCGGCCAGGAGTTGGTCGACGACCTGCTGGTAGAGCGTCGCTTGTTCGCGTGTGAGTTTGGCGTAGGCGATCTGTTCGATCTTGTCGGGCAGGTCGGGAAGCAGACGCTTGTCGGCCTTGGTGCGTCGCAGGATGAACGGTTGCGTGATGTGGCGCAGTCGCGCTGCGGCGTCGGCGTCGCCGTGCCGTTCGATGGGCGTGCCGAAGCGCTCGCGGAACTTCTGCAGGCTGCCGAGCAGGCCGGGATTGACGGCGTCGAGGATCGACCACAGCTCGCTCAACCGGTTCTCGACCGGTGTGCCGGTGAGGGCCAGCTTCTGCCGGGCGCGCAGCTGGCGCACTGCCCGGGCTGCCTTGGTGTTCGGGTTCTTGACCATCTGTGCTTCGTCGAGCACCACGGTCGACCACTCGACGTCGCCGAGGTGTTCGAGGTCTCGGGGGAGCAAGCCGTAGGTGGTGATGACGAGCTGGCGATCCGGATCGGTCTCGAACAGCGAATCATCGCCGAGACCCTGAGTGCGATTCGCGCCGTGGTGGATCGTGACGTCGAGCTTCGGGGTGAAGCGTGCCGCCTCCTGGCTCCAGTTGCGCACCACGCTCAGCGGACACACCACCAGGTGCGGGCCAGGGCGTTCGAGGAGGTGGGCAAGCGTGGTGGCTGTCTTGCCGAGTCCCATGTCGTCGGCGAGGCAGCCGCCCAGCCCGAGCTTGGCCAGGAACTGCAGCCACGACAATGCTCGGCGTTGGTAGTGACGCAGCTCGCCGACGAATTCGGCCGACTCGTGCGTCTCGTCGAGGCGCTCGTCGGGCAGCCCGGCGAGCAGGTTGCGGACCCAGTCGGTGCCGGCATCCGTCGACTCGTCGAAGCCACCACCCATCGTGATCGACGGCGCCGGCTGGTCGACGCTCGCGCCATCGGTGCCGCCGCCGAGGCTCTCGTCGTTTGCCAGGCGCAGCAACTCGATGGGAGTGACGACAGCGCTGGTGGTCTGGAGATCGTTCAGCTTGGCGCGCTTCCGGCGGAGCTCGTCGGCATCGATGCGCACCCAACGGTGGCCGGTGTGCAGCAACGTGGCGCCCGCCTCCGCGGCGCGGGCGATCTCGGCCTCGGAGATCTCCTCGTCGCCGATCACCATCTTCCATTCGACGAGCGCCTCGGCGCCGAACTGCTTCTTTCGGTCGTCGGCCGGCGACGGGGTGGCCTCGCCGTTGATGCTCACGCGGGTGCGAATCAGCCGTTCTGGGCCGATCAGTTCGATCCCCATCCGTTGCAGCTCGATGGGAGCGATGTCGAGGAAGTCCTCGGCGACGTCGAGGTCGAGTTCGACCTGCGTCGGTTCGTGTTCGAGCGTGAGGTCGGCCAGGCCAGGGATCGTCTTGACCTGATCGGCGGTGGCGCCGATCAGCTCGCGAAGGCGATCGAGGTGCTGGGGGCCCTTCGCGACCTCGATCGCCGTGTCGGTGGAGTCCCACACGTCGTTGGCGCTGCACCAGCGGGCGCTGTCGCGGTCGTCGACGAGCTCGAGTCGGACGATCCAGGGATCGCCGGGGTCATCGGAGATCACGAGGCGGAGGCGCGGAATCACGACCGGTTCGCCTGCGAGGCGACGCTGATGACGGTCGAGTTCGTCACGTAGCTGTTGCACCGCGTCGTCGAACTCGTCAGTGCCGCCGCGCACGACGTGGTCGGGCTTGGCCAGAGCTGCGAACGCGGCACGCAGCGCCTGCGCCTGGGGCTTGCGTTGTCGTCCGAGGTCGGCCTTCCAGCCGTATTGAAACAGGAACGATCGGGCGATGCCGTCGACGAGTTGGGCGTAGATCGTCGATGTTGCGACGCCGGATCCGGCGGTGCAGATCGCTGGCATCGATGTGGCGAGCGCGGCGACGGTGGTCTCGATCTTCTCGGTGGTGACCGGCTTCCAGCGGGCGACGGTGAACGGGCCCTCGTTCACGATCACCGGCGTGATGCGCCCGGCCGACACGGTACGGCGAGCGAGTTCGGCGACCCGGGCGAACCACGCGAGCGAGTCGGACAGGAACTCGGAACCGGGCAGTTCCGACAACCAGACGGCGGTGCCCATGGCATCGAGCTGGACCGACGATGCGTGCAACGACGGTCGGCCGTCGATGTCGAGGCTGATGCGCCCGATCGCGCCGTACGAGACCGGCGTGTCGTGCCAGCCGGTGCGGAATCCGTCGGCGTCGAGATGGCGGAACCCGCCGTACAGCCATGCCATCGGCGCGGTGTCGATGCCGTTCCAGCCCCACACGTGCAACGCGCCGCTGCGCCACGTGCCCTGCGCCACATGCGCAGGCCGATGACGCGTCAGCGAGGCCATCCCCCCGACGCTACCGACGGGCTGTCACCGAGTTGCCTGGTCGAGGCGATCGGCGGCGTCACCCGCCCCTGTTTGTGTGAGCGAGAACATCGACGTCACCGATGTGCGCTCACACAATCCGCCGAACCGACCGCGTGCTGGAGTTTGTGTGAGCGTGCAGGACCAACGTGTGCGTTGTCGCTCACACAAACACGGAAGCAGCGTTGTGGCACGAGGTGCTTCGCACGTGGCGGGATGCCGGTCAGGCGTTGGCCGCGGTCCTCAGATATGACCGCAGCGCGTCGGCCATCGCGGCACGGGCGTACTCGGACGTGATCATCGCACCCACGGCGGGCACGGCGGTGTGGGTCTGGCCGGGGCACTGCAGGTGCTGCACCGACACGCCGGCATCGGCCAGCGCTGCGGCGTAGGCGTCGCCCTCGTCACGCAGCGGGTCGAACTGGCAGGTGATGACCAGCGCCGGCGGGAGACCCGTCAGGTCGCCGAGGAGGGGTGACGCCTTGGGGTCGGCGCGGTCGTCGCGGTCGCAGTAGTGGTCCCAGAACCAGTTCATGACCGCCATCGTCAGCCCATAGCCGTCCGCGTTCTCGGTGTGTGATGGGCGCTCGGTGGTGCCGTCGGTCACCGGGCACAGCAACACCTGACCCGAGATCGCCGGCCCGCCCGCGAGCTTCGCCTGCTGTGCAGTCACCGCCGCGACGTTGGCGCCGGCACTCCATCCTGCGACGGCGACCTGGCCCGGGATCCCACCCAATTCCTCGCCGTGGTCGGCGATCCACGTCGCTGCTGCCAGGCCGTCGTCGGCAGCTGCGGGGAAGCGTGCCTCGGGAGCGTGGCGGTAGTTGACCGACACGATGATCGAATTCGAGTGGACGCACAGGTAACGGCACAGCGGATCGTCGGACGTGGCGCTGCCGAGCACCCAGCCGCCGCCGTGGAAGTACACGGCGATCGGATGCGGGCCGTCGGTCGGCGGCCGGAACAGCCGATACTCCAGCGGCGTGCCGTCGGCACCGGGGAGGGTGCCGTCGACGATCTCGCCGACGTCGGGCCCCGGCGGCATCATCGCCCCGGACGCTGTCATGAACTCGCGGGCACCGTCGACGCCCATCGTCTCGATCGGCGGCAGCCCCATCTCCGCCATCGTCTCGAGCATCACCTGCACGTCCGGAGCGAGCTCGCGGATGATCCCGTCGTTGACGATCCGTCCCGAAGGCCCGTCGAGTGCGAAACCCAGGTAGTCGCGCTCGACGACTTCGTCGCACGTCACCCGATACCGGCCGACGCCGCCCGGGTAGGGCAAGAACACCTGCGGCTTGCCCGGCACGTTGACGCCCATGTACCACGAGTTCGCCGTGGGCATCAGGGTGAGGTCGGCGAACTCGTTGCTGTGCTGCACCCACCGGGTCTCGGCGAGCTCGGTCGGCTCGATCGTGTCGAGGTCGTTCTCGCGAAGGTGGACGAGTGCGTCGGCGATCCAGTCGACGTGCTGCTCGATCGACACCATCATGTTCGACAGCACCGACGGGCTGCCGGGGCCCGTGATCATGAACAGGTTGGGGAAACCGGCCGTCATCAGGCCGAGGTAGGTGACTGGTCCTTCGGCCCACTTCTCCTTCAATGTGAGTCCGTCGCGTCCGGTGATGTCGACGCCGACGATCGCGCCGGTCATCGCGTCGAAGCCGGTGGCGAACACGATCGCGTCGAACTCGAAGGACTCGCTCTCCGTGTCGACGCCCGTCTCGGTGATGGTGGAGATCGGGTCCTTGCGCAGGTCGACGAGGCGCACGTGCGGGAGGTTGTAGGTCTCGTAGTAGTTGGTGTCGAGACAGGCCCGCTTGGTGCCGACGTAGTGGTTCGTCGGGCACAGCGCTTCGGCCACCTCTGGGTCCTTCACGATCGACCGGATCTTGCCGTGGATGAAGTCGCGCAACGTGTCGTTCGACTCGGCGTTCGCGAGCGTGTCGTTGAACGTCCCAGTGATGCCCAGCAGTTCGCCGGCCTCCCACATCGCCTCGTAGCGGGCGGTGCGTTCCTCGTCGGAGACCATCAGCGCGCCCTCCAACGGTGTCTCACGGGGAACGCCGGCGGCGGAGCGGCGCGCCTCGTCGCGGTAGGCGTCCGGGTCGGCGAGGAACGGCGCCAACCGCTCGTCGGAGATGGGGCCGTTGCGCGCCGGGATCGAGAAGTTGGGGGTGCGCTGGAACACGGTGAGCTGGTCCGCCTCGGCGGCGATCAGCGGGATCGACTGCACCGCCGACGATCCGGTGCCGATCACCGCGACGCGCTTGCCGGTGAAGTCGACGCCGTCGTGCGGCCACGTGCTGGTGAAGTACACCTCGCCTCCGAAGCGGTCGGTGCCCTCGATGTCGGGCACCTTCGGCATCGAGAGGCAGCCGGTCGCCATGATGTAGTGCCGGCACGTGAGGTCGTCGCCGGTGTCGGTGTGGATCACCCAGCGGTGGGTGTCGTCGTTCCACTCGGCGGACGTCACTCGGGTGTTGAATCGCACGTCGCGTCGCAGGTCGTGCTTGTCGGCGACGAATTGGGCGTAGCGCAGGATCTCGGGCTGGGCCGCGTAGCGCTCGGACCAGGTCCACTCCTGCTGGAGGTCGGGGTCCCAGCTGTAGGAGTAGTCGACCGAGAGGATGTCGCAGCGGGCGCCGGGGTAGCGGTTCCAGTACCACGTGCCACCGACGTCGTCGGCGGTCTCGAGCACGATCGCACTGAACCCGGCGCGCCGCATCCGCACCAGTTCGTACATCCCTGCGAATCCCGCTCCCACGATCACCACGTCGACCTCGCTGCTGCTCTCGGTCATCTCGTCCCCTTCGATCGATACCCGGTCGACAGTGTCGCGCCCGCACGTCGTCCGTTTCGACCTGGACCGACCCCGTCCACGCCGTTCCCCACCACGTTTGCGTCGGGGTTCGGGTGACCCGCCCCGCCGGAACCTCGCCGCAAACGTGCGCTGTTGGCGTGCTCAGACGGTGACGGGGTCCATGACGTCGGCGACCAGGTCGACCGATCGGAGCCGCTGGTCGATCGTGGGCGACGAGTGCGCGGTGATCAGCTCGTCGACGCCCGCGCGTTCGGCGAACTCGTCGAGGTACCGCTTGACGTGGTCGGGCGTGCCGACGGCGGAGTAATGCATCATCTGGGCGATCTGCTGACCCTGCGGGGAGGCGAGGATCGCATCGGCCTCGTCGTCCGACACGTCGCGGCCCGGCGCGACGAACCGTGCGATGCGGTAGCGCCGAACGGTCGTCCACTGCTGTTGCGCCTCGTCGTCGGTGTCGGCGGCGATCACGTTCACCCCGGCGATCGCGTACGGCTCGGCGAGCTGCTCCGAGGGTCGGAACTCGCGTTGGTAGATCTCGATCGCGTCGAGGAGCGCGGCGGGCGCGAAGTGTGATGCGAACGCGTACGGCAGCCCGAGCATCGCTGCGAGGCGTGCACCGAACAGCGACGAGCCGAGGATGTACAGCGGCACGTTGGTGCCGGCGCCAGGGACGGCGACCACGCCGGGAATCGTCGATTCGCCTCGCAGATAGCCCTGCAGCTCGAGCACGTCGTCGGGGAACCGGTCCGACGAGTGCGCGTCGCGCCGCATTGCCCGCATCGTGTTCTGGTCGCTCCCCGGCGCCCGCCCCAGCCCGAGGTCGATGCGACCTGGATGCAACGTCGTGAGCGTGCCGAACTGCTCGGCAATCGTGAGCGGCGAGTGGTTCGGCAACATCACCCCGCCGGCTCCGAGACGAATCGTGGAGGTGTTCGCGGCGATGTGGGCGATCAGCACGCTGGTCGCCGACGACGCGATCGACGCCATGTTGTGGTGCTCTGCGTACCAGACCCGTTCGTAGCCGCGAGCCTCGGCGCGTTGGGCGAGGGCAACGCTGTTGGCGAACGCATCGGCGGCCGTCTGTCCCTTGCCGATGATCGCCAGGTCGAGGATCGACAAAGGAATCGAGTGGTTCACGACTCCCAGCATGCCCCGCCGAGGCGTCGCTGCGCACCCCCAGCGATGAGCGAAGCGACCGGATACGGCGGTTTGGCTCATCGGAGCGGCGTGCGCCCCCGTTGCGATGAGCGAAGCGACCGTATGCGGCGGTTTGGCTCATCGCTGGCGGGGGACGGCGTGGGGTTAGCGTTCGGAGGATGGAACCCGTGGGGACGACGGTGAACCCGATTCCGTACCTGCCGTTCATGGACGGCCCCGCGCCGACCGATGGCGGCACGTTCCGCTGGCGCCTCGGGGTGCGCCCGCTCGACCTGCGTGAGTGGATCGAGCTCGGGTCCGACGCCGACGACGTAATCGCTGCCAAGGCGGCGCTGAACGCCGACCATCCCGACACCGTGTTCGCCGTTCTCGACGACGTCGAGCCGGAGTCGACCGAGGTCGCCACGGCGCTCGTGGAGCACCTCCGCCACCGCTGGCCCGAGCGTTACGGCGACGCCGTGCTCGATCCGTCGCTGCACCCGCTCGACGCTGCCGCGCGTCTCGTGCCCGAGGATCTGGTGCTGCTGGTCGAGCGCGATGGCCGGTTGGTGTTCGGCGGTGGCTCGGTCTGTTTCCCGAACCGGTGGGACCTGCGATCCAAGCTCGGGCTGTCGATGGCCGGCGTGCACGCTCCGGTCGCGCAGCTCAACGAGCAGCTCGAGGCCCCGATCGACAGCTTCTTCGATCGACTGACCCCGGAGCGGAGTTTCTGGCGCCTCGGGTGGGGGATCCTCGACACGCCCGAGTGGTACACGCCCCTCGATGGCACTGCTGCGCCTCGACCCGCTGATCCTGCGCCCGACCAGTTCTTCCTGCGCGTCGAGCGCGAGACCCTGCGGCGGTTCCCGGTGACGAACTGCGTGTTGTTCACGATCCGGACCTACGTCGCTCCGATCCTCGCAGCGGCTGACGACCGCGACGTCGCACGCCGTCTGGCTGACTCCCTGGCGGCGTTGCCGGCCGACGTTCGCGGCTACAAGGACCTCCGTACGACCGCAGATGCGTTGATCGCGACGCTTCGAGGAACCCCGCCACAGACTTGATATACTTACACTCAACATTATTGAGTGAGGACGACGCCCGGGAGACCGGAGGAGCACGACATGGCCATCGACCCGAAGAAGTGGACGCTCAAGACCCAGGAAGCGTTCTCGGCCGCCATCGATCAGGCCAAAGAGCTGTCCAACCCGGAGCTGACGCCGGACCACGTGCTCGGTGCGATGATGCGCCAGGAGGGCACGATCGTGCCGGCGGTGCTCGCCAAGCTCGGCCAAGCGCCGCTGATGGTGCGCAACCGCGCCGACGAAGCCGTGCAAAAGCTGCCGAAGGCCTACGGGGGCGCCGAGCCTCGCATGAGCAAGGAGCTCAACAACGTCGTCGAGAACGCCGAGACGTATCGCAAGGATCTGCGCGACGACTTCCTCTCCGTCGAGCACCTGCTGCTGGCGATGAACGCCCGCCTCGACGTCGGCTCCGAGGAACTGCTCGGAGCGCTCAAGGACGTTCGCGGCTCGCACCGCGTCACCGATCAGAATCCCGAGGAGAAGTTCGCCGCGCTCGAGAAGTACGGCCAGGACCTCACGGCGCTCGCCGAGAGCGGCAAGATCGACCCGGTCATCGGGCGCGACGAGGAGATCCGCCGATGCATCCAGGTGCTCTCGCGGCGCAGCAAGAACAACCCGGTTCTCATCGGTGAACCCGGCGTCGGCAAGACCGCCATCGTCGAGGGGCTCGCGTCGCGGATCGCCGACGGTGACGTCCCCGAAGGCCTGAAGAACAAGCGGCTGATCGCACTCGACATCGGCTCGATGCTCGCCGGCGCCAAGTATCGCGGCGAGTTTGAGGAGCGGCTCAAGGCCGTGCTCAAGGAGATCACCGACGCCGAGGGTGAGATCATCACGTTCGTCGACGAACTCCACACGATCGTGGGTGCCGGCGGCGCCGAGGGCGCGATGGACGCCGGCAACATGATCAAGCCGATGCTGGCCCGCGGCGAGCTGCGCATGATCGGCGCCACCACGCTTGACGAGTACCGCAAGCACGTCGAGAAGGACCCCGCCCTCGAACGGCGTTTCCAGCAGGTGTACGTCGGCGAGCCATCGGTCGAGGACACGATCGGCATCCTGCGCGGGCTCAAGGAGCGCTACGAGGTGCACCACGGCGTGCGCATCCAGGACTCGGCGCTCGTCAGCGCGGCCGTCCTGTCCGACCGCTACATCACGAGCCGCTTCCTGCCCGACAAGGCGATCGACCTGATGGACGAGGCAGCGTCGAAGTTGCGCATCGAGATCGACTCGCTGCCGACCGAGATCGACGTGGTGCAGCGCCGCATTCTGCAGCTCGAGATCGAGCAGGTCGCGCTCGAGAAGGAGACCGATGCCGCGTCGAAGGAGCGGCTCGACTCGTTGCACGAGGAACTGGCGGAGCTGAACGTCCAGGTCGCCGAGATGAAGCGGGTCTGGGAGCAGGAGAAGCAGGCGATCGATGCGATCCGCTCGCTCAAGGAGGAGCTCGAGGAGCTGCGCACCCGCGTGGAACGCGAGACCGATCTCGCCGCGGCCGCCGAGATCCGATACGGCCGCATCCCCGAACTCGAGCGACGCATCGAGGAGGCGACGTCGCACCTCGCCTCGATCCAGGAAGGCGGCGCGATGCTCAAGGAGGAGGTCGACGCCGAGGACATCGCCGAGGTCGTCGCGCGCTCCACCGGCATCCCGCTCAACCGGCTGATGGAGTCCGAGACATCCAAGCTCGTCCACCTCGAAGAGCTGCTGCACGAGCGGGTGATCGGCCAGGACCAGGCGGTCACCTCGGTCGCGAACGCCATCCGTCGCAGCCGGGCTGGCTTGTCCGATCCCAACCGCCCGATCGGGTCGTTCATGTTCCTCGGCCCGACCGGAGTGGGCAAGACCGAACTCGCACGGGCGCTCGCCGAGTTCCTGTTCGACGACGAGAAGTCGATGGTGCGCATCGACATGGGCGAGTACATGGAGAAGTTCTCCGTGTCGCGTCTCATCGGTGCGCCCCCCGGCTATGTCGGCTACGACGAGGGTGGCCAGTTGACCGAGGCCGTGCGGCGTCGCCCGTACTCGGTGGTGCTGCTCGACGAGATCGAGAAGGCGCACCCGGACGTGTTCAACACGCTGCTGCAACTGCTTGATGACGGTCGCCTCACCGACGGCCAGGGCCGGACGGTCGACTTCACCAACGTGGTGTTGATCATGACGTCGAATCTCCCTGGCGACCCATCCGCGTTCTTCAAGCCGGAGTTCATCAACCGCGTCGACGACATCATCCGGTTCCGAGCACTGACCGAGGCCGACCTCGAACACATCGTGAAGATCCAGCTCGAAAGCGTCCGCAAGCGTCTCGCCGATCGTCGCATCACGCTCGACGTCGACGAGGGTGCGATGGCGCAGTTGGCTCGCGAGGGCTTCGATCCGGCGTTCGGTGCTCGTCCGCTCAAGCGCGTGATCCAGCGCGAGATCGGCGACAAGGCGTCGATGCTGATCCTCGGCGGCGACGTCGTCGAAGGTGGCACCATCGCCGTCCGAGCCGCCGGCCCCGACGACGGACTGTCCGTCTCCGCTGCCTGATTCCATCAGGGGTCAGACCCGCGATGTAGTCGGCGGATGATTACATCGCGGGTCTGACCCCTGTAGTAATCGCAGCGGGCACCAGGGTGAGGCGGAACGCAGGCGGATGGCGATGAGCGAGCTCGAGGCGGCCGCCGTCGGACTCTGCGAGTCGCCGGGCGAGCGGGAGGCCGCGGCCGTGCGCAGCGCGATGGTCGCTCGGGCGGTCGAAGAGCGTGGCGGCACGATCGTCGGCGATGCCCGGACCCTCGTCTTCGATGGTCACGCTCGTGTCCTGCACGAGGATGGCCACGGTTCCGCGTCCGTGGCGGAGCGAGTTCTCGAGCAGCACGTTCAGTACCTGCCCGATCAGTCCGGGTGTGGCCATCACGTGCTGGGTGATGCCGGTGGTCACCACGACTTGCCGACGCTTCTCGGCGAAGCGTTGCTGCCAGTCGGCGACCTGATGGTCGACCAGCGTGGTCAGATCGAGGTCGGTCCGTTCCTTCGTGCTGCCGGTGCGGGCGACGCTGAGGAGTTCGTCGAGCGTTGTGTTCAGTTCGTGTGTCTGCGCCAACGCGGCGCCCGCTTCTGTCGACACGTCGGTGTCGCTCGATCGCTCGAGGAGTTCGAGACGCATTGCGATGCCGGTCAGGCCGGTGCGGAGCTGATGCGTTGCGTCGGCGGTGAAGCCGCGCTCGGATTCGAGCATCCGGTCGACCCGGTTTGCGCTCAGTCGAAGTGAACGGGCGATCGCGTCGATCTCCTCGATCCCCGACGGTGGCGGAGCCGCCGCGCTGAAGTCGCCGTCGCCGACCCGCGAGGCGCTCCGGGCGAGCCGCTCCAGTGGTCGCGCCAACTGGCGCGCCTGTACGCCGGCCATCAGTGCGGCTGCGGCGATGGCGGCCAGCGCGATCACGGCCAGTCGGGACAACACCGCGCCCGGCAACTCGCCGCCTTCGGCGTCGCGCACGATCAGCAGCACTGGGATCGTCAGGACGATGATCACGACCACGACCACAGCGATCGTCGACAGGACGAGTCGGCGGCGCACGCCGTTCAGCTCCTCGGCGACGGCGAGTTGTTCGATTCGGCTCCGGGGTCGAAGCGGAAACCGACGCCTCGAACGGTCACGATCTTGGATGGCGGATCGGTGTCGTCGAGGATCTTGCGACGCAACGTCGAGGTGTGGGTGTCGAGTGTGCGGGTCGAGCCCCACCAATTCTCGTCCCACACCTCGCTCATGATCTGTTCGCGCTTCAACGTCACGCCTGGCTGGCCCATCAGGAGTTCGAGGAGATCGAACTCCTTCGTCGTCAACTCGACCTCCTCGCGGCTGCCGTCGTCGGCAGCGACGAAGCAGCGCCTGGCGTCGGTGTGCAGCTCGATCCCTGCCCCGGACAGTGGCCCGGTCGCCCGGGCGGTTGCCGAGTGGTCGACCACGCGCAGGCGCGCGCGGATCCGGGCGACGAGCTCGGCGAGTCGGAACGGCTTGGCGACGTAGTCGTCGGCGCCGGCATTGAGCCCGACGATGACATCCATCTCCTCGGCCCGGGCCGTCAGCATGATGATCGGCAGTTCGGGGTGGACCGCCCGAATCTTGCGACACACGTCGAGCCCGTCGATGTCTGGCAGCGTCAGGTCGAGCAGCACGAGGTCGGGGCGTGACGCGATGACGGAGTCGATCGCGGGAATGCCGGCATCGACATGTTCGACGTCGAAGCCTTCGGAGCGGAGCACGCGAATCAACGGTTCGCTGATGCGTTCGTCGTCTTCCACCAGGAGCACGGCAGTGCTCGTCGCGAGCACTGCCGTGTCGCCGGGTGCGCGAAGCGTCGGTTCCATCGATTCCTCATCGGCACCTGCCGCTGCTGACTTGACGCTGTTCTCGCCATCCGGGCGTCGAGCGGGCACCGATTCGGTGGACGCGGCCTCCTAGGGTGCCGGGATGGACAGCGACTCCCGGACCCCGATCGGCCGTCTTGGCGTGATGGCACTCGATTGTCCCGATGCACTGGCGCTTGCGGAGTTCTACAACTCGATCCTCGCCGGCGACCTCGTGCCGGGCGACGACGACGACTGGGTCGAGGTCCATACGCCGCACGGTCGCCTCGCGTTTCAGCAGATCGTCGACCATCGGCGGCCGACTTGGCCGGATGGCGCGGTGCCGCAGCAGGCCCACGTCGACATCGACGTGGTCGACCTCGACGGCGCCGAGGAGGCGGTGCTGCGACTCGGCGCGCAGCCGGCCGCCACACAGCCGCGTCCCGATCGGTTCCGGGTGATGATCGACCCCGCCGGCCACCCGTTCTGCCTCGTTCTCGTCACCATCTGAGAATCCCCGACACACTCACTGCAACATCTTCGAAGAAGGAACCCGCCCGTGGAATTCGCTCGCATCAGGACCCGCCTGTCCCCTCGTCGCACTGTCGTGACCTCCGGACGAGTCGATCCGAAGGACAGCAGTGACGTGCCCGCCGTCATCGACACGGTCGGCCGCACCCAGCAGGTACCCGTCATGGGTGCGAGCCCGGAGGCGGCGCCTGACGTGCCGGCGGATGGACCGCCGGACGATTCGGTCGCTCCGGCGACGATCGACGAACCCGCCCCGCATGCCGACATCGGTCACAGTGCAGATCTCGAGAACGTCGCCGAGGTGGCGTCGCCGGACCATGACGACCCACGTCCCAGTGGATCGGTGGCGGCGACCACCACGCTGGTCGGCGCCGAGCTGATCAGCGGGTTGCGCGGTGCAGGGCGTCACCTGGTTCGCCCGTCTGCCTCCGAGGGTCATCTCCGGACCGAGTTGACGATCGCTGCTCGACGGATCGATTCCGTGGTTCGCGATCACGGCGCGTTCGAACAGGGTTGGGCGATCGCCGCGATGGGACTGATCCACGATGCAGGCTTTGCGCTCGAGCAACGCCGGATCTCCGACGGCTGGCAGCTCCTTCGTGCAGCGCAGACCGAGCTGCTCGAGGGCCTCGACCGGCGAAGCCTGCTGGTCGAACGGGCGAACATCAGCGGCCGCGAGCTCACCGACGACCAGTCGACCGATATCGAGGAACTGCGCAGTGAGGTCTGGGCGATGCGCCAGACCAAGAATCGATATCTCGCCGAGCTCGACCGGCGCTTGGTCGAGGGCGGCCGTGGGCTGCTCTATCGGGGCTTCACGCTGTTCGGCGCCCTGGTTCTCGGTGCGATCGGTGTGTTGGTGACGACGCCCTCGTCGAATCCCGACGACGCGCTCGGCGGGATCGGCAACTACCTGACCATCGTGGGACTGGCCATGACCGGTGCTGCGGTGTCGTACGTGCTGTTCACACGCAACTCCTCGCGGGCGGCGTCGATCTCCGAAGTGGTGAACCCGCTGCAACTCGTCCTGCTCCGACTCGCGTTCGGCGGTGTCGTCGGGTTGCTGCTGGTGGTGCTGCTGCAGGCCGGGGTGCAGGACCTCGTCAGTGTGAGCGCTCAATCGGCCTACTTCTGGGCCGTACTCGGTGGGTTCTCCGAGCGTTGGGTCGATCGACTGATCGACCAGGTGGAGCGTTCGTCCGAGGAGGCAGCCGAGGCCGCATGCCTGGAAGGTGACTGACCGGCCGCCGCCACCCGCCGGGCAGCGTCAGCGTTGACGGAGCCGCAGGGCGTCGCCGTGGGCGGGGAAGCCTTCGTGGTCGGCGAGCGCCAACACCGACGGGGTCATCCGAGTCAGTGCAGCGGCGTCGGCGCGGGCGATCGCAGTGCGCTTGAGGAACGTGTCGGCGGTGATGCCGGACGACACGTGGGCGAACCCTGACGTCGGCAGCGATGCAGGGCAGCCGATCACGAAGTTCGCTGCGCTGAACGGCGTGTGCTGGCCGACGAGGATCTCGCCGGCGTTGACCAACCCGTCGACGATCTCGTCGATCACCGCGTCGGCGACGACGACCTGCAGGTGCTCGGGCGCGAACTCGTTGGCGATCCTGACCGCGACGTCGAGCGAATCGACCAGCACGCAGCCGCCGTTCGGGCCGAGCGAGGCACTCGCAGCCGTGGCGCGCACGTTGGCGAGCCCGGCGAGTTGCCGTTCGAGTTCGGCGTCGACCGCGTCCGCAAGCACCACGGAGTCGGTGAGCAGCACGACGGTGCTGTCGGTGCCGTGTTCGGCTTCGATCAACAGATCGGCGGCCAGCAGCACGGGGTCGGCGGTGTCGTCGGCGATCACGAGGCTCTCGGTCGGGCCGAGCAGCATCATGGTCGCCACCCCGTGGCGTTGCATCTCGACCTGGGTGATCGTGACGGCCGGCGACCCCGGCCCGACGATCTTGCGGACCTTCGGAATCGTGTCCGTCCCGAACCCGAGCGCGGCGATGCCGGCCGGGCCGTTCACTCGGAACACGTCGGCGATGCCGAGCTTGCGGCACACCACCAGCACGGCCGGATCGACCTCGCCGGATCCACCGGGGACAGGCGGCACGACCAGTGACACCGACGGCACGCCGGCGACCACGGCAGGCACGGCGAGCTGGTAGGCGACGCTCGGATAGCTGGCCTTGCCGGACGGAGTGAACAGCCCAGCGGAGGTGATCGGCGTGATCTTCTCGCCGACGGTCAGGCCCGGCTCGCTCTCGAACGACCAGTCGCGGGCCTGGTCCATCTGTGCCTCGTTGAAGGCCCGCAGGTGGGCGATCGCGTCGTCGAGCGCCGCGTCGACTTCGGCCGACACCGACGCCCGCTCGAATTCGTCCGCGCTCACGCGCAGTCCCTGGGGCGACACGTCGATCCCGTCGAACCGGCCGAGCGCGTCGCACACCGCGGCGTCGCCACGGTGGCGCACGTCGTCGATCAGCTCACCGATCGAACGTCGTAGATCGGCGTCGAAGATGTCGTCGATCCCTCGGCGCATCAGGGCGTCGCGGCCGTCGACGTCCATGTCGTTCCAGACCTGTCTGCGCATCACCGTCACCACGCCGACGCTACCGGCGCTCGGCACCCCGCCGCCCGGCTCACCGATGAGCCAAACCGCCGTATACGGT
>Ga0307379_10005616_pt1 | contig 17448 bp, 16 predicted proteins | sample UN2MG_FD_202237 | JGI IMG/M metagenome (GOLD analysis project Ga0307379, IMG submission 202237) | Soil microbial communities from Risofladan, Vaasa, Finland - UN-2 | ecosystem: Environmental > Terrestrial > Soil > Coastal area > Acid sulfate soil | place: Finland: Risofladan, Vaasa | collected... | reverse complement strand
GACGTAGGCGGGCTTCCTCCTCAGGACGCTCCTGAGGGCTGCGAGCTCGTGGTCGGTCTCCCCGTGGACAATGGCGACATAGTCCGAAGGCCTGACCTTGACCTTCTCAATCTCCTCCTCGAAGGGCCCGGGGTGCAGCTCCATCCCGGGGAACCTCTCTGGGGTCGTGGTCTTTGCGTCGTCCACCACCGCCACGTCGAAGCCTGTCCCAGCGGCGAACTCCGCAAGGGGTCTGGCAATGTGCCCAGAGCCGACGACTATCAGCCTGGGGTCCGGTTTGATTGGGTCCAAGAATATTCTCACCTCTCCACCGCATTTCGAGTCGATCGCGATCGCGTCATCTTTGGGCTCGACGCCCAGTGTGAAGTCGAGCGTCCTGGGCCTGCCCTCCTTCAGGGCGGCGAGGGCCTCGGAGACGAGCGCCCTCTCCATGCCGCCTCCGCCTATGGTCCCTGTCACCCCTCCGTCCGGGTCGACGAGCATCTTCGCCCCCTCTTCCCGGGGGCCTGAGCCCTCCTTTTGGATGAGGGTGCAGAGGACGGCGCCCCGCCCCTCTTCTAGGAGCCTGGTCAACTTGGCGAAGAGCTCGGGGTCACTCAGCCGCTATCCTCTCCGCGGCGTCTAGGATAGCCTCGATGATCTTGACGTAGCCCGTGCAGCGACAGAGGTTGCCCTCGATGGCGGTCTTCACCTCGTCCTCGGTGGGCGTCGGGTTGTCCCTGAGCAGGGCGTAGGATGAGATGAGCATCCCTGGGGTGCAGAAGCCGCACTGGACGGCCCCGTCCTCGATGTAGGCCGCCTGCAGCTTCTCCATGAGGGGGTCTCCCTTGAAGCCGTCGATGGTCTTCACCTTCCTGCCTTCCACCTGGGGGGCCAGGACCATGCAGGAGGTCACAGACATCCCGTCCAGCAGGACGGTGCAGGCGCCGCACTCCCCCTCCTCGCACCCCTTCTTGACGCTCTTGACGCCCAGGTCTTCCCTCAGCATGTTCAGCAGAGTCTGGTTTGGTCGGGTCTCGCAGCTCACGCCGCGGCCGTTCAGATTGAATGACACGTTCATCGTCCTCATCCCCTCGCCCTCCTGTACGCCTCCGTCAGCGCCCTCTTCGCCAGCACGCAGGACATCTCCCTCCTGTAGACCTCCGAGGCCCGGGCGTGCTCCCGAGTAGACGGCCTCACGATGTCATAGCAGACCGACGTGGCGTCCCTGATAACGCCATCGTCGATCCTCTTACCCCGGAGGATCTCCTCGAGGTCGGCTATCCTGATGGGGGTAGGCGCGCAGGCACCTATCGCCACCCTTGCCTCCCTGCACTCTTCACCCTCCAGCTCCAAGTAGGCAGCGGCGTTGATGAGGGATAGGGTGAGCCCCTTCCTCCGCCCCAGCTTCTTGAACGAGCCCCCGGCGCCGTCGGGCGGGACGGGGAAGCTGACCTCCGTGAGAAGCTCAGCAGGATCCATGCACGTCTTCTTGGGACCAGTGAAGAACTCCGTCAGGGGTACATCCCTAGAGCCGCTCCGCGAGGCGATATAGACCTCGGCCCCCAGTACAAGGAGGGGGGTAGCGGCGTCGGCACCCGTTGAAGCGTTGCAGAGGTTGCCCCCGAGGGTCCCGATGTTCCGCACCTGCACGCTACCAAGCTCTAAAACCGCATCTAGCAGTACCTGGGCTTTCTCCGCCAGCGACTCCGACTGCAGCATATCAGTGAACGTGGTGGCGGCCCCGATCCTGATCCGGTCACTGTCCTCCTTGATGTACCTGAGCTCCTTCACTAGGCCCAGGTCGACGAGGTTGCTTGCCCTGATCGCCCCTCCCCGGAGGGCTATGAGCAGGTCGGTCCCACCGGCGACGGGCCTGGCAGACTCGAGCTCCGCCATAAGCCTCAGCGCATCATCGAGGGACTCGGGCCTGTGGAGCTCGAAGGGGGGTAGCGGGTTCATTGATCGCCACCTCCCAGGGCCAGGTAGACCCGTTCCGCCGTGATGGGCAGGGAGAGGAATCGTATGCCGGTGGCGTCCTTGATGGCGTTGACGACGGCGGGGACGATGGAGATGATGGCGGGCTCTCCGACACCCTTGGCGCCAAAGGCCCCGTGCCTGTAGGGCTCCTCGACGAGGATTGTCTTGGCGACTTTAGGCGTGTCTAGGGCGGACGGGATGATATAGTCGGTGAAGTTGGGGTTGAGCACCAGGCCCTGGTCCATCTCAAGGTTCTCCGTGAGGGCGAAGCCGAGTCCCTGGGAGATCGCGCCGTGGATCTGCCCGTCGATCATCATGGGGTCGATCGCCCGACCCACGTCCATCGCGGGCCAGATCTTCACCACCTCGGCGATCCCGGTCTCAGGGTCCACCTCAACCTCCGCGACGGAGGCCGCGAAGGTGTAGACAGAGTAGTTCACCCCGAGGCCCGTCTCAGGGTCGTAGAACCGCTTCGGGGCCGCGAAGTAGCCGTACTGCGCCGGGGAGACGCCCCTGATGTAGAGCTCCTCGGCGAGTTCGTTGAAGGGGATCGCCCTCGACGGGTCTCCGCGCACTGAGGCCTTGCCGTCGCTGAGGTAGACCTCTTTCGCGTCGCACTCGAGTATGTCGGCGGCCACGGCCACCATCCTCTCCCTGAGCTTCAGGGCAGCGTCTGCGGCGGCGGTGCCCCCGAGCATCAGCCCCCTGCTTCCGTGGGTGGGCTTTGCGTTGAGGGTGGAGTCAGTATCGGGCCTCTCGATCCTTATCGACTCGATCTTGGCGCCCAGTATCTCGGCGACGATCTTGGCGTGGCCGAAGGGAGCCCCCTGGCCCAGCTCGCAGATGCCAGTGCGGTAGGTTAAGCTGCCGTCCTGGTTCAGTATGATCGTGGCCGCAGACCAGTCGGGAGTGCTCCTGCTGGTGCTGATGCCGTGGTAGGCGCACCCGACGCCGAAGCCCCTCAGCTTCTCCCCTTCTCTAATTGGCCTCCTCTTGGACCAGCCTGAGGCCTCTGCCACGCCCCTGAGGCACTCCTCGATCCCGACGGAGTGGTCCAGGAGCTGGTCGCAGACGGTCTTTGAGCCGACCTTTAGGAGATTCCTCAGCCTGAACTCAACGGGGTCCATCCCCAAGGCCGTCGCGAGTTCGTCTACCTGGGACTCGGCGGCGAAGTGGAGGGCGAGGTCCCCGAAGCCCCTGAAGCTGCCGCCGAACACCTTGTTGGTGTAGACGGCCCGCCCGTCGATGTGGGCGTTCTCGATCTCGTAGGGGCCTCCGGCGTGGGCGGTCTGCCGCCAGAGCCAGAAGGGGGCGCGGTTCGCATAGGCGCCGCACTCAAGGATGATGTCCACTTTGATGGCGGTTATCTTCCCGTCGCTACTCGCCCCAGACCTGTAGCTGATACGGGAGGGGAAACGCTTCGGCGTGTAGGCGGTCACCTCCTCCCTGTCGAAGACGAGGGCCGCGGGGCTCCCCGTCTTGACGGCTGCGAGGGCAGCCTTGGCGCAGACGAGGGGACCGGTGTCATCCTTGCCCCCGAAGGCGCCCCCTGTGAGGGCCTGGATGATCCTCACCTGGTTCAATTTCCAGCCCAGTACGTGGGCGACCTTCTCCCTGACCAGGAAGGGGCTCTGCATCGTCCCCATGACGGTGACCTTCCCGGCACCATCTGGAACAGCGTAGGCGACGTCGGGCTCCAGGTACATGTGGTCCTGGAACGGGGTCTCGTAGGTGTTCTCCACCTCCACGTCGGCCGCAGCGAAGCCCTTCTCGGCGTCCCCCTTACGGATCTTCGTGGTGACGGCAATGTTTCCATCATCGTGGATAGCCATAGCGCCCTCCTCTAGGGCGTCCAGGGTGCTGAAGACGCCTGGCAGGGGCTTGTAATCGACGTTGAACGCCGCCATCCCCTCCGCTGCCGACTGCTCGTCCTTGGCCACGACGAGGGCGATGGGGTCCCCTATGAAGTGGACCTTCCTGTCGTTGAGGAAGGGCTGGTCGGGGAGGGCGTATCCGATCTGGTTGTCACCGGGGACGTCGGCAGCGGTGAGGACGGCGATGACGCCGTCGACCCTGCGGGCTGCGGAGGTGTCCATACGCCGGATGAGGGCGTGGGGCTCCGTGCTGCGGACCACCTTGACGACCGCTGTGCCCTTGGGGACGTAGTCAGCCGTAAACATGGCGGTCCCCAGGACCTTGTCGAGGGCGTCTGTTCTCACTACCTTCCGGCCCACGACCAGAAATTCGTCCCTATCGAGAATGTCCTCGAGTATCCTGTCATACTTCATTCTTGGAACATCCAATATACAATATGAAAGTGGATTCAACTATTTCAAATCTTCAGCTAGGGCGGACCAGATGAGCTCCCACATATTCTCGAGGTTCCCAGGCTCGACCTTAATCACATTGACGCTGCCCCTGATCATCTCCTCGGCTGCTTCGATCAGGTCTCCTCGGCAGGTGATGACGACGACGCCCCCGTTCGGTAGGGCATCGCAGATCTGTTTGACGCCCTCGTATAGCCCTCTTCCTGCTCTCTCTATTCTCCCGAACTCGTCCACGAAAGCCAGGGTTGACCTCTCCATTTTGCCTGCCGAGTCGAGGAGTATCTCATTGGCGTGTTTGAAGCCGGGAACTGAGAACGAGAACATGAGCCCAGCATGCTGGAACCAGCCGGGTCCCTCGACGTTCACAGAGAGCCTGACCAGAGGGAACCTCTCGCTCGTCGCCGCGTTCAAGCAGTCGTACCCCTGGAGTTTACCCTCCGAGAACACACGGGGGCTCAGCACGCCAGATGCTTCTACGCCCGCCTCCCTGGCTCTCTCAAGGAGGTATAGGCAGGTCCGGGTCTTCCCGGTTTCGATGGGCCCGTACAGGATGAAGGCGTGGGGCATCTTGCTCACCTTTCAGTCATTGCTCCGCGTGCCCGAGGATGCCCCCGAGCTCGCTGACGTTGCACCAGGTGAACGGGACATAGACGTCCTCATCGGCGAGGGTACCGTGAGTCCCGACCTTGCTCCCGTTCTCCCTCACCACCGTGTGCTGCCCGTGGTCCGCCAGGACGATAAGCCCGTAACCCTCCTGGTAGGCCGACCTTGTGATGTACTTCAGGTGAGTGTCAGCCCCGTGGCAGGCGGCGATACTCTCAAGGCTGAACGGCCCATGGCTGTGCCCCACCTCGTCGACGTCCAGGAGCTGGACCCAGACGAGGTTTGCGCCCTCCTCTATGGCCCCCACGGCGAGGCCGCAGACATCCTCATCCAGGTTCGTCTCGGCGATGCCCGGGAGGTCGGCGAAGGGGGAGATGAGAATGCCGAGGCTGCTCAGCGCCCGGGCGGCGGTCGCCGAGGTCCTTCCCTCCCTCCTCAGAACGTCGAAGATCGTCTCGTGGGTGAGTTCCTCCTCCCTCGCCCTGATGAGGTGGACGTCCGGGGAGGCTCCCGTCAGCATCGTGGCGAAGTTAACGGGGGTGATGGTGGGCATGACCGACCTGAGGTGGAGGAGGTGCCTGTTCGCGATGGCGTTGAAGGTCGGCGTCTCCGTCTTGGCGGCGTCCCACGTGGAGGAGCCGAAGGCATCAATGACCACGACCGCCAGCCTCCTCTGGGGGCCCAGGGACTCGACCACCTCAGGCAACGGCTCCCTCTCCGCCTTCCTAGGGGAGCGGATCCCCAGCACGCTGCAGACCGTCGGAGCGACGGAGCGCATGTCGTACGCCTCAGTCATGTTCTCATTGGGGATCAGTACCCATCGGGATAAGAAACCTGCTATCTGATGCATAGGAACCTAGAGGAGGGCGTACCTGAGGGCCTTTCCGCAGCCGCAGGTCCTCTCCTCGGGTATCTCAGGGATCGACTCCATCACGAGCCTCTTGAAGTTTGCCGAGTTCTTCTCCAAGGTCTCCAGTATCTCGTGGGTCGTGACGGGCTTGTCGGCCCAGACGTCGTAGTCGGTGACCATGGCGACGGAAACGTAGCAGATCTCGGCCTCCCGGGCGAGGACGCACTCAGGGTAGAGGGTCATCCCGATGATGTCAGCGCCCCACTGCCTGAAGAGCCGGGACTCCGCCCTCGTGGAGAACCGGGGCCCCTCGATGCAGACGTAGGTTCCCGAGGGGTGGACCTTGAGCCCCAAGCCCCGTGCGTGCTCGACGAAAAAGTCGTGGAGCTGGGGGCAGATGGGGTCCGCCGAGGAGATGTGGCAGAGCTTGCCGCCCTCGTAGAAGGTATCCGCCCGACTCTTCGTCCGGTCGATGAACTGGTCCGTGACGACGAAGTCACCGGGGGCGTAGTCCTCACGTAGGCTGCCCACCGCCGAGGAGGCGATGATGCTCCTGACGCCGAGCTGCTTGAGGGCCCAGATGTTGGCGCGGTTGTTGATCCTGTGGGGGGGGATCCGGTGGTTCCTCCCGTGGCGCGGGATGAATGCGACCCTCCTGCCCCCGTAGGTGTTCAGAGAGACGAGGTCGGACGTCTCGCCGTAGGGTGTGTAGATCTTCACCTCGCTCCTGTCCTCGATGTTCTCCGGGTCGTAGACACCGGTGCCTCCGATGATGGCGATCTCGGCTGAGTGCTCCTCGGTCATCTAGGGTTCACGGTCTTACTCTTCCGTAACTGGTTTAACTTTTTTCGGGTCGTGTGAAAATCCTTAAGAAGGTTCGAGCCATCCTAAAACGAACTTATGTCCGATGACATGAAGGGCGGGCGGTACGCGCTGCTGATACTGGCGGCCGTCTGCCTCACCTACTTCACGGAGAACTTCCTGAGGTCGGCCCCCTCGGCATTGACGCCGCTCCTCATCGAGGAGCTGGACATATCCTACGGGGTCGCCGGGATCCTCATCTCCTCCTACTTCTTCCTCTACGCCCTCATGCAGGTGCCGAGCGGCATCCTCTCCGAGGCCCTCGGCCCCAGGCGCACCATCATCTACTTCACGGCGTTCACGGTCGCCGGCACGGCCCTCTTCTACCTCGCTAGGAGGCTCGAGGTCCTCGTGGCGGCCTTGCTCCTTATCGGCCTAGGATCAAGCGTCTTCTACATCAACGCCGTGAAAATCGTGTCCAACTGGTTCCCCGCCGACAAGAGGGCGAGCGCCATCGGCGTCCTCAGCGCATCGAGCGGGCTGGGCAACTTCGCGTCATATATGGGATTCCCCCTCGCTGCGGCGTACCTCGGAGGCTGGAGACCCCTCTTTCTCTACTGCTGCTTCATAATGGTGGTGAACTTGGCGGCCAATTTCTTCATCTTGAGGAACAGCCCGGACGGGGACGGGATAGTGAAGGCGTCGGAGAGGAAACCAATCTGGGCCTCTGTGAAGGGAGCGCTCAAGGACAGGAGGATCTACCCCTTTCTAGTCGGATACGTGTTCATGTCCTTCAACTGGGTGTTCTTCTCATGGCTCCCCAAGCTCCTCATGGACACCAGGGGTCTCTCCTACATCGAGGTTGGAATTGTCTCCAGCGCCGGTACCATCATGGGGATCCCGGGCTGCATCATCATCGGCATTATCTCAGACAGGCTTAGAAGGAGGAAGCTGCCCCTCGTTGCGTTCTCCACTGCGTCGACGATCCTCCTCGGCGTGTTTTTGCTCCTACCGGCAGGATCGACAGCAATCACGTACGCCGTCCTCTTCGGGGGCCTCGGCTTCACCCTCTCCCTCTGGATTCTCTTCTTCTCAATGATCCCTGAGTCGCTTCCCCCGGAGACGGCAAGTATCGGCCTTGGCATCGTCAACGGAATGGGCACCCTAGGGTTCTCTTTGATGTCTCCCATCTACGGCGCCCTGATCGACGCCACAGGCTCCTACACGGCCTCCAACTTGGTGATAATGGCGTGCGGCATAATGATGACGGTGACCTTCGCCCTCTTCACCAGGGAGACCTACGGTCAGAGCGGGTAGGCCGGGGCCTCGAAGGTCTCGGGCTTCTTGGAGCCCCTGCCCCTGAACATCCTGACGAGGAGAAGCACGAGCAGGAGCGCCAGCCCGGCGACGCCTCCCAGGTAGAGCAGGTTGTTATACTTGACCGTGGCGAGCTCCTCGTTGAGTAGCGCCATCTCCGACTCGTACGTCTCCGTCGAGTTCTCGTGATCCGTCTCCAGCTGCTGGTAGTCCTCCTGGAGCTCGGAGAGCTGCCCCTCATAATCGGCCGACACGGCGGCCAGCTCCGCCTCGTAATCCACCCTCTGCTTCTCGAGCTCCTCGAGGACATCGAGCTGCTGCTCCTCGTAGGGCTTCAGCTCCACGATCCTCTCCTTGAGGGCCTGGTTGAGCGCCTCCCTCCAGGTGGAGGAGTAGACCTCCCGCTGGGCAAGAGCTGAGACGTAGTCTCCCCCGTCGAAGAGGGCCTTCATGGAGTCGTAATGCGCCTCGAGGTCGCTGAAATCGACATCGAGCGTCTCGTCGAACGCCGACTCCAGCGTCGAGACGGTCTCCTTCATAGCAGCTACGTCCAGCTCGACCTGGGCGATCTCAGCCTCGATGTAGTCGACCTTCCCCCCATCGACGACGTAGAAAACGTCGTTGGCCTCCGCGACAAGGTCGCCGATGTAGTACTTCCTCTGTCCAGAGACGATCCTGTACTGCTCCAAGAAAACCTGGACGTATATGTTGAAGGTCACCCACTCGTCGACGTCGGCGCTCACCCCGTCGTAGCCGTACTCGGCGTCCTGGGAGAACCATCTCGTTCCCGTGCCACCGATGGAGGGGAGGTCAACTTCGTAGCTCTCGTCCCAGGAGGTGAGGGTCTGATTGTAGCTCACCTTCTCATCGCCCTGCTCGTAAGCTCCCTCCCTGAAGAAGGAGTAGGAAACATCAAGGATAAGGTCGCCCGAGAACATGTAGCTGGTCGGTTCCAAGAGGTCCCCCTCCTTCAGGGTCATGTCCATGTTCTTGACGTTGACAGAGAAGACGTACGTCTCGCCCAGTTGCATCTGATTAAACGTTATCGTGGGTGAGAATACGTACCCGATCTCAACTCCAGACCCCTCTGCACCGACGGGCACGGCGAAGGAAAAAACACAGAGGCAGATAATCATGACGGGTAGAAGTCTAGTTCTCATGGGTTCTCAATTGCACGGCTGGATGAATATATCTTTTGATTGAACCACCGATGGGTGAATAGCTGAACCCGTCCCCGGAAGGGGGGGAAAGGGAAATTACTTATCGATAGACGCCCCATTCCCTTAAAATGGACACCCTGGAGCTTATTAGGGCGCTCCCGAAGGCCGAGCAGCACATCCACATCGTTGGCTCAACGCGGCCCGAGACACTCATGTGGCTGGCGGAGGAGAGCGGCCAGAGCGCGGACTTCGAGACACTGGAGGACGTCGAGAGGTTCTACCAGTACACGGACTTTGACCACTTCATCTCCGTCTACAGCACCGTGAACAAGTACATCAACGACGAGGGGCAATTCGAGCGTATCACCTACGAGATGCTGGAGGACGAGGCGAGATGCAACATCCGCCACGTCGAGGCGAGCTTCTCGGCACCCGACCACGTCAGGAGGGGACTCGACTACGCCCTCATGCTCGACGCCATCAACAGGGCCATCAGGAGGGGAAGGCGTGAACTGGGCGTCAGCTGCCAGATCCGGGTCGACCTCGTCCGCAACTACGGCCCCGACGCCGGCATGGAGGTCCTCAACTGGATAGAAGAGAAGGGGGACAACGTCGTCGCCGTCGACATCGGGGGCACCGAGCGCGGCTTCCCGCCCGAGCCATATGCCTCGGTCTACAGGAGGGCGTCGGAGATGGGGCTCCACCTAGTCGCCCACGCGGGGGAGGCCGCCGGCGTCGATAGCGTCTGGGGGGCAGTTAAGGCCCTCGATGTGGAGAGGATCGGGCACGGCGTAGCGGCGAGGGGGAACCCCGAGCTCATGGATTATCTTGCCGAGAGGGGGGTGACCATCGAGACGTGCCCAGTGAGCAACGTGAGGACCGGCGCAATAAGCGCGGTGAGTGAGCACCCGATACGTGAGTTCATGGCGAGGGGGATCAACGTCACCGTTAACAGCGACGACCCGTCAATGTTCGGCACAGACATGAACAACGAGTACATCCAGCTCCACAGGCAGCTGGGCTTCACGGTAGACGAGATATTCCAGCTCAGCCTCAACGCGGTGGACTCATCCTTCCTCCGCGAACACGAGAAGCAAGCGATGAGAGGGAGCTTCATCAAGGAGTACGAACGGCGCCTCACCTAAATGGAACGGCCAAAACAGCATAGAACTCCCTCGCAACCTCATACATTGTATTGGCATACGACTCACGGCTGTGATGGCAGACGCACGCGCAGCCAGGGAGGTCTGGTATCCGTCGTCTCATCCCTGAAACCCTAATCTCACGTCAATCGGTCCGTGGGGGAACCTTCATCAACAAGTAGTTGGCAGTAGTTGTGTAAACCTGAATCTTTAAGTAGAATCGGAGGGACCAAAGTTAACACAGAGGTGTTCTAAACTCAAGGAGAATGAAGGGGAACACAAGTTCCCCAAGGACAGGCCCGTCCTCGTGACGTGTGGCCTTCCCTACGTGAACGGCCCCTGCCACATCGCGCACCTGAGGACTTATGTACCGGCGGACATCTTCGTCCGGTTCCTCCGGAAGATGGGGCAGGAGGTCGTCTTCATATGTGGCTCAGACACCCACGGCACGCCAATAACCGTGAAGGCCGAGGAGGAGGGTGTCACCCCCCAGGAGGTGATGGAGAAGTACCACGCGCACTTCGTCCAGTTATTCCCGAAGATGAACATAGATTTCAGCAACTACGGAAGCACCGACCACCCCCTAAACCACGCTCGCACCATCCAGATCATCCAGGCCCTCCACGAGAACGGCTACGTCTACGCCAAGAACCTGAAGCTGCCCTACTGCCCGTCGTGCGACCGCTTCCTGCCGGACCGCTACCAGAGGGGTATCTGCCCCTATTGCGGTGCATCGGCGAGGGGGGATGAGTGCGACCAGGGCTGCGGGCGCTACCTGGAGCCAGGGGAGCTCATGGACCCCAGGTGCAGCATCTGCGGGTCGAAGCCCGAGATGAAGGAAACCCGCCACTACTTCCTCAAGCTCACCGCCTTTGAGGGATTCCTGAGGGAGTTCCTCTCGAAAGTGGAGGGAACCGACATCGCCCGCAACTACGCTCTGCAGTGGGTGGAGAAGGGGCTTAAGGACTGGAACATCACCAGGAACCTGGACTGGGGTGTCAAAGTGCCCGGGGAGGAGGGGCTCGTCTACTACGTCTGGGTGGACGCGCCCATAGGCTACATGAGCTCAACCGAGGAGTGGGCTGAGCGCACGGGCGGCGACTGGGAGTACTACTGGAAGGGCCCGGGCCACCTAATCCACTTCATCGGCGGCGACATCGTCTACCACCACTGCCTCTTCTGGCCCAGCATGCTCAAGGGGGCAGGCTACGACGTTCCCTACGCCGTCGCCGCCTCAGGTATGGTGAAGGTGGAGGGAAAGATCTTTAGCAAGAGCAGGGGCTACGTCATCTGGGTGGAGGAGGACTACCTCGAAAGGGGCTTCGACCCCGACGCCCTCCGCTACTACGTCGCATCCTACACGGGCTTCACCAGGGACCTGGACTTCGCATGGCACAGCTTCGGGGACAAGGTGAACAAGGAACTCGTCGCCACCCTCGGAAACTTCCTGTACAGGGCCCTCCTGTTCGCCCAGCGCAACTACAAGGAAATACCTGAGGGCGAAGTGGACCCCGAGGTCAGGGCAGAGGTGGAGAAGACCATCGAGACGATCCGCGACGGCCTTGACGAGTTCGAGTTCAAGAAGGTCGTGGACGCCGTCCTTGCCCTAGCATCCTTTGGGAACAGGTACCTCCAGTCGAAGGAGCCCTGGAATCTGCGGAAGACCGACCCGGAGGCAGCGCAGAACGCGATTCACAACTGCCTGTGGTTAACAAAAGCTCTGGCCGTCCTGATGGAGCCCGTGATGCCAGGTAAGGCGAAGGTCATCTGGGTGCAGCTGGGAGAGCCAAGAGAGAACACGCCGATCGAAGAGGCCCTCGCTCCCCTGAAGGAAGGAACGCCACTCTCGAAGCCCGTGACGCTGTTCGAGCAGATGCCGGAGGAGACCATAGAAGAGCTCAGCGAGATGGTAGCGGACCGCATCGCGAAGGCGAGGGGCTGACAGGCTGGCGGGCGTCTGCTGTGCAGCTCCGCGTCGACCTCCACCTCCACACGGTGAACAGCTCGGACAGCTACGTTACTCTAGAGGACGCTGTCAGGCGCTGCAGGGAGGAGGGGCTCGATGGCTTCGCGGTCACGGACCACGATCAATTATCTACAATTTCAGAAGGCGCTGGGGGAGATATCATCATCCTCCCCGGCATGGAGATATCAGCTATGGGGGCTCACATCCTCGCCTTCGACATAGCGGAGCCAGTGCCCATGGGGCTGTCGATGGCGGAGACCGTTGACCGCATCCACGGCCAGGGGGGGATGGCGATCATCGCTCACCCCTACTCGGTCCTCAGGACCTGGGTAAACGGTGATGAGGTGGAGGACTCGGGGTTCGACTGTGTCGAGGTGGCGAACGCCTACCAGTTCCCCTACCGACTCATGCTGGAGCGGAACACTGCGCTGGCCGATAAGCTCGGGCTCCCGAAGACGGGGGGCAGCGACGCTCACATCCCAAAGGTCGTGGGGAGAGCCTACACCCTCCTGGAGTCGGAGACAAGGGACAGGGAAGGGGTCTTGGAGGCGCTGAGGAAAGGTGAAACGAGCGCTGAGGGTCGTAGCATCTCCATCCTTGAGCGCCTCAAGCTGGGCAGGTGACCTTCACAAGATTAATACACCCCCCCACAAAAGATTCACAGGATTGTAATGGTTACACTGGCTGAAATCAGCTGGACCGAGGCGCGCCAGGGCGTTGCTATATTCCTAGAATTGACATTTTCTTGCATTCACACGCGAATTTGACAGGTCAAATCACATCTTATCCTCTGATGGTCTTAGGATGTACCTGTGACATGTGGTTCACCATATTCCCGGCTTTAGTTCTGACCCCACACAAGGTACACGTCGACCAGACCCCCCCCTCGAGGTTGGCTTTATGAGTTCATCCACTGTCAGGTTTTTGTTCTTAGCAATTTCTCTTTCCTTCAACGCGGTCTCTTTCCTGATTGTGAGGGAGTACCGGCCCTTTTTGGGCATAGATCTTCTTCTGTTGTTTGTCCATTATAGTTTGACCGGTCAATAAGAGGTTTTGGCTTGATTTATGATGTACAAAGGTGCAATATAGCAACGCGCTGGCGCACGCATGCATAAAAAATGAGTTAAAAATTTGACCAGTCATACTATTTGATTACTACTGTTCCTTGAGTTCTTCTATGAACTTGGCTATCTCATCGATGCCTGCTTCCATGATCTTCTTTCCCTTTTCCACAGAGGCATAAGTTGGGTCTCCAAGGGAGCCTGAGACAGTCATATCATTAAAATCATAAGCTGTCGATGACCTTGCTCGATATTTCTGGATGAACTCACTTGTGGTTTCAGGAAGGATACCCTTTTCACCTTTTTCAAAGAGCACTCTCTGCCCAAGATATAGTGCAACAGAGGTCTCCATCTCATCGGCGTGTCCACCCCGCGTCTCTATCGTTTCCTTCACAACCTCCGGCGCCCACCGTCCTGGGAAGACCATTAGGCTGTAGACCGTTACACCTGTATCCTCCTTCAGCTCTCTCAAAGCTAGGGCTATCGCGTTGTTGTTCCCTCCATGTCCGTTCATTATGACGATCTTCTTAAAGCCGTGCTTCATAAGGCTCTTGCATACCTCTTTGTATACATTTACCAAGGTCGCAAAGGGGAGGGTTATCGTACCCGGGAAGGCCATGTGGTGCGGTGAGTAGCCGAAGGGCATGACCGGGGCGACGAGGACTCCCGTCTTCTTGGCCACCCTCTTAGCGACCTCTAGGGCTGTGAAGGCGTCATTGTCCTCGGCGATATGTTTACCATGCTGCTCAGTTGAGCCCGTTGGGAAGAGGACAATATCGTTCTCCTTTAAGTAATCCTTAACCTCAGGCCAGGTCAATTTATGTAGAAATACTTCGTTCATAATTCTACCATTCATTGGTATATCTTTTTCTACTTAATATGTTATCGCAAGAGAGTGATCAGGTATCACATCATTTTTATGATTCAAGATAGAAAAAAGAGGGGTTAGATATTCGTCTGCTTTATGCGGATAATTTCGCACCCCATCCAGTTCTTTCGAGAGCCAGCATTACGACGAAGACTAGGAGGAGTATGCCAATAGTATATGGTTGTTTCCATACGGGAAACATGTAGGACTGCATATGCCCAACGAAGAGGCCAAGCCTCCCCATGAAGGTTCCGGCGAAGACGGCGCCGAAGGCTAGGTACATAAAGTATTCTCCGAAGGTGGCGGACCAAAGGTGAGGACCCTTGATCTCCATCGTGTATAGGAAGAACGACATCATCGTAATTACGCCGACCGCTATCACGGTTCGCTCGAATAGCCACATTGGCCCTTGGTCAAAGATTGGTACTATTGTAGCACTGATCTGCGAAATGAATTGTGTGAAGATGCTAGTCCTAATGGTCCATGCCATTCCGATTCCTATTGTGAAGGCTATCGGTATCCTAGAGATGTAGGAGTACTTTGGGTATATCCTGAACCACATCATTAAGCCGAGTATGATGGCTGGGATCCAGATCAACTCTCCAGCTTGGAGACCGATAACCGCGTGGTTCCTGATGTAAGTCCATGCCCACATCACGCTCATCGCTGTACCAGCGGCTAGATAGGAGTATTCAGCCCAAGATCTGAGGGGATTTCCCTTACCGTATAGTGTCGTAAAGAGACAGAAGGCTATGAATATCTGGAAGATTTGCGATATAAACGTCCATTGTTCCATCTTTTCATCACCTTATAGTAGTACTTTCCATCTTCTCTGAGACCTTCTTGGTCCATCCGAAGAAGCCGATGTTACCGATTACTATTAAGATTATCAGCAGGTAGTGGCCAAGTGTAAATGCATCCATCGCGATAAGGCCAGGTCCAGGTTCTTTAATCAGGAGCTCTAGCTCGGATCCACCCCTAGTGCTTGCCAATAAGCCTGTTATGAGACCGGCATCTAGGTTCATGAAGGATCCGGGCAGCGAAACTCCTATCTGGTTCTGGATCATGGGTGTTCCAAAAGTCAATACGATGTGGTTTATCAGACCAGGATTGCCAGCCCCCGTTGTAAAGTCGGCTATCATGTCGATGTCTGCGCCGGTTTCTATCCTATCTAGGAATGTGCCTTTTATGGAATCGCCCTTCCAGTCGACCTTAACGGAACCCTGGAAGTCGGTTGCCATAGCAAGGGTCGCCGCCTGGTTTGGGAGAGCAAAGCCAAGGATGATGTAGTCCTCTCCATACGTGTAGTCGTACTTCTCCATGTAACCTTTAATCTCTTCATTGAGAAGGGCATCAACGAGAGCGAGGCCCTCTGGATGACCTAGACAGATGAATAGTTTAATGCCGTTCTTTATGAAGTATTTGTGTGTTGCAATCATGCCGGGTTTCAGCTCCATGTAGCCGCTATACTCAGTGGACCAGCTGTCGAGTACGATGTCTCCCTCCTCTAGAGTTTCAAGCTGTTTGAGGTAGTCCTTAGTTAGTTCGCTCACGGATATTGGCATGCCAATTGGTTGTAACATGGGCAGTAGAACCAGTATGAATAGTAATAGGTAGCCCCATCTTTTATCATATGTGGCCATCAACTTTAGTAGATTAACGCCTTCCTTTCCCATTTAGGACTCCTCCTCCCTTGCGAAGCCTAGGAACGCTAACTCTCTTCCCGTCAACATTCTTACGTTCAGCATAATGGCGCCAGTGATGATGGCTATTGCGAACATCCTGCTGAGGGACATACCTACGGTCCCAGTTAGAAACACTGCGTACGGCTCAATTCCTGGTATGACGGATCCTGTCAGTGGGGCTTGGTAAAGAAGAACTATAACGCCAGCTACAATAAGAAGGGAGGCTTTGAGACTTCTAGCTCTGAATGCTCTTGCGCCAGCTGAAAACATGTAGAACGCCAATATGCCGTAGACAACCGAGCTACAGGGTGCCACTATTGAGTTGACGAGCCACATGTAAGTTGCGTTGTGTTCTCCCCATGTAAAGCCAATTAAGATCATCAAGGACATAAATGTTAGTAGATAGATGTTGTACACCCAGCCTTTCCTCCTCTCTCTTATGAACCTGAGGCTTCTCCTGTACTGGGAGTAAATGGCTATCACTATGGTAAACTGTCCTACGACGGATGAGATGTTTGTTAGTGTATTGGCAAACTCGTTAACCTGAGGTACCTTGATGAAGTAGGGTACAAAGCCAATCATGAAGGATGCTACCAGAATTGCGAGGTTGACTTGTTTACTTTTAAAAAACCAAGACAATCATCATCACCTCAACTGGCGAGTAACCTTCTGATGAAATCGTTGCCAGTAGTATTTAGAACGAGAAGGCCTACGACTATCAGTAATAACGAAAGGACCTTGTAGATGTCTACTACTCGTATAGTAGCTAACTGCTCTGGATCCTTTGATAAGTATGCTCCAGCTGCAGGTTGCTCGTCCACGAGCATGATATAGTCCGACGCACATGCCAAAGCAGCCATGTTAGATACGTAAGTACCTGAGGTTATAGTGAGGGCTCCAACTAAGTTAGACATCTCAGCGATGTTCATCGCCTCAGAGGAGTGTCCCCCAGTCATGATCACAGCCCCAGGTCTATCTCTCACGAGCATGCCGATGTATCCTGCCGTGAAAGAGTATTGTTCACCGCTGAGGAAGGGCATGTCATCTTCGTTGTACATCTCAGGCTTCCCAGCCGCTGTGTACTGTCCCTTAACTATATCGATGGCGAGTTCCCGAGTCAAATAACTAGTATGGCTCCCACCCGTAGGAACCAATAACCTAGTATCCGTCTCAGCACAAGTCCTAGCTACATGCCCGAGAATACTCATGGCAGCGATCACTGCATAACCGAAGCCACCTGTTCCATAGGAACATAAGACAGGTTTTCCCATCTCAGTGGAACGACCAACAGCCTCGGATATCGCATCTATCGCAGCAACTCTCCTTATGTAGGGCAGTTTTCCGCGACGCATGTAATAGATTCCTAGTATGAAGATACCTAAGATTAGAATCAGACCAAACGCTCTACCAGATTCAACTCCCGGTATTTCGAATAAAAGTTCTGCCATTGTATTTGCCTAAAAAACCAACCTTCTTTTTACTATAAATGATTTACCCAAACTGGTGGCGTAGAACGCTCTGTATCACCTATTCTAATGATAAGCAATTTAAAGAAGAACAAGATTTTCTACCACATAACTACACTGAGAAGTGGTAATCCATAAATAATCAAGACCAAATGTCGAAAAGAGGTGGTACTATCTTTGGTTATCGAGAAGCGTTGGGATTATTGGGATGACCTTCCTTCGGAGATGGAGGAGGAGCTCATC
>Ga0307379_10005613_pt1 | contig 17449 bp, 12 predicted proteins | sample UN2MG_FD_202237 | JGI IMG/M metagenome (GOLD analysis project Ga0307379, IMG submission 202237) | Soil microbial communities from Risofladan, Vaasa, Finland - UN-2 | ecosystem: Environmental > Terrestrial > Soil > Coastal area > Acid sulfate soil | place: Finland: Risofladan, Vaasa | collected... | reverse complement strand
ACGACAGAGAATTCATCAATCATCTCTCTTTTTCTCTTGAAGAGGGAGAGTTTATTGGGCTCTTAGGTGCCAATGGTTCCGGAAAATCGACGATTCTGAAACTTGCAAGCGGGATATTAACACCTTCTGCTGGTCTCATAACCCTCTGGAATAAACCCTTACAATCCTTCAAGAACAAGGACAGGGCAAAACTCCTGTGCTATCTTCCCCAGCTTCTCGACATACAGGTACCGTTCAGAGTCAGGGATCTGGCAGGCATGGGGTTTTATCCCTATGACATCCTTCCGGAAGCAACAATCGGGGAAGCTTTGGAGACGGTTGGTCTGCGCGACAAATCAGATTGTTTGATAACAAATTTAAGTGGCGGTGAAAAGCGAAGAACATTCATCGCTATGACTTTACTGCAAGGAGCGGGAATCCTCCTCCTTGATGAGCCCCTCGCCAACCTTGACATAAAATATCAGATAGAGATTCTCAGGTTGCTTAATCACTTAAGAGAAGAAAAAGGCATTTCTATCATCATGGCCCTTCACGATATCAATATAGCGCTCCAATTCGAAAAAGTGATAGTGCTGAAAGAAGGCAGGATTCTTGGTTTGGGAAGCCCCGAGAATGTCCTGACAGAGGCGATGTTCAAAGAGGCCTTTGATCTGGAAATGGCAGTGCAACGGGACATTTCCGGAAAAACATACGTAAGTTACGAAAATAATTTTTTTAAGGAGAACCACAGATGATTATTGTATTGACCTTGATATGCTTATTTCTCATCACTCCGTCAGCATCTGCAGAGGAAGAGATCAAGCTTGACGAAATCGTTGTCACGGCAACCAGGATGGAAGAACCGGTCGGAGAGACAACCAGTGGCGTAACCCTGATAACACGGGAGGATATTCAAAAAATGAACGTTGAGTTTGTACCTGATGTATTTCGGAAACTACCTGAGTTGCATGTCATTCAGAACGGTGGTACCGGAAAAGTTGCCTCCGTGCTCCTTCGGGGTGGCAGTTCTTCTCACACCCTGGTGATGATTGACGGGATAAGGGTGAACAGCACCACAACAGGTTCCTTCGATTTTTCAGGGATTACTGTAGCGGATATAGAGCGGATAGAGATAGTCAAAGGTCCGCAGAGTACCATCTACGGTTCGGAGGCAATGGCAGGCGTTATCAATATCATCACCAAAAAAGGAGAAGACACGCCAAAGGCAGATCTTTCTTTTGAGGCAGGCTCAAACGGCACCTTGGAACCTACTGTTGCGATTGCAGGAGGCTATAAAACAGCAGACTACAGGCTAACCGGCACGTATTTTCAGACCGACGGTATTTCCGCAGCAAAAGCAGGAACTGAACGGGACGGATACAGGAACGCATCTCTTTCCGGGAAACTGGGATTCAGAGCGACGGAAAGATTCAGGATGGAATTCACCGGCAGATATTCTTATGAAAGATCCGAACTTGACGGGTTTGATTTCTTCGAGAGAAAAGCTGTTGATGACCTGAACTTTATGCAGCGCGGACACCATGCGCTTCTTTCGGGCAAGGGGATGCTTCGTCTCTCCGATATGTGGGATCAGACAGTAAGCGTATCACTTGTAAGAGATTCCCTCACGTTCAGAGATCCAGACACTGCGTTTAATAATACAGAGATTGTGACAGCTATCAGGACAGTTGATTGGCAGCATGATTTTTCCCCCGCAGAATACTATTCAGTGGTGGCTGGTCTTGAATACAGATTGGAGAAGGGAGAAAACCCCGGATTTGATGAGTCCCTTGACAATTATGCGCTGTATCTCAACAATAAGCTCAAACTTTTGGGGAAAGCACTCGTGGTGACCGCCGGTGCACGGTACGACGACCGCGACATTTCCGGCACCAAAGCTACCTATAGGTTCGGAGCCCTCTATACTGTACCGCATGCTGAAGCGAGCATCAGGGCCAGTTATGGCACAGGATTCAGGGCACCGTCACTGAATGAACTCAGCTTCCCGTTCTACGGGAACCGGAAGCTGAAACCTGAAGAGACCACTTCATGGGAAGTAGGTATTTCAAAGAACCTTTTCGAAGATAGCGTGCACCTTTCCGTGACCTATTTTGACCAGGAGTATGAGAATTTGATTACGACAAACCCCCTGACGTTTACCGCCGCAAACATTGCAGAGGCAAAGGTGAAAGGTCTGGAAGCGAGTCTTTTGATAGAAGTGAATGACCATGTGGATATAAAAACAGGGTATACATACCTTGATACAGAAGACAGGCAGACCGGGAAACAACTGCCTCTCAGGCCGCAGGATAAACTGAATCTTGCTGTTGACTTATCAATCAAAGATTTCACGGTCCTCGCCGATTACACTTTTGTCGGAGAGAGGTTCGATTCTTCAGTTAAGAGGACTCTTTCATCGTATTCAATCGTCAATATGAGCAGTAGTTTCAGAGTGTCAAAGGGGATCACCCTTTTTGCCAGAGGAGAGAACCTCTTTGACGAAAATTATGAAGAGATTGGAAGTTTTGGGACTTTAGGTTTTTCTTTGTATGGTGGGATGAGAGTGTCTTTTTGATCGGTATGGACATCAGTTGCATCGCCGTTCAGGGGAACATCAGCTCAACTGCATGAATGAAGGTCTCCCGCACTCCTTCATCAAACAATATCTCTGCATGATTGCAATCGAAATAATAATGTTCACCAGACCAGGGTATTTTTGAACTTTCGGCAGATACGAGCCCATCACCTTTCCCCTTTTTCATCTCATCCGGATAAAGATTATCAGGAATAACCTTTTCAAAGATCACGGGAAATGAAAAAGTAGAGAAATTGAAGAGTACAGGATTAATGCCACCGGCAGAGATATAGAAAACACCTGCACGAGGATCATCATTCAATGATTCAAAGAAATGTGATTCCGGGAGTAGTTCTTGCAATGCCCGGCTTTTGAGAAATTCTCCGATTCTTTTTATTGAGCGAGCTACGTTACTTTTGTCACTGTTTGGTACAAGCGGACTGATCAGAGAAGCAAGGGGTGAGAAATACCGGGCTACTTTTGCAATAGCACTTCCCTTATGGGGAGTAGCAATAGTTATCAGGCCTTTGATCGGGCTGTCTGTTTTCGAGAGATATTGCCGTCCGATAAGTCCTCCCCTGCTATGCCCAACCAGGATAATTCCTTCTGCTGTCATTCCACGAGCAATCCTAATTATTGCAGTTAATTCCGGGATAACAGAAAGTATCGGCCCTGCTGTTCTCTTCTGACTCCAGGTGATCACAGGATAGTGTCTGTTCTTCAGGTCATGGAACAGAGTATGAAGGACGCGGGGCTTGCCTGAAACATATCTGCCAACCAGGACCTTCAGCGGAAATATGCCGCCGAGGATACGGGATTTGGAAGGCGCTACCCATATATTTTTGTCCATACCGAGTCCATGAATAAATACGATTGCAGGCTTTTCAGGACTTCCTGGATAGGAGACGATGTCTAAGTCCATCTCATGATAATCTGACCGGCAGTCTTCCCTCAAGCCCTCCTGATCCCTTTAGCCATTTCACGACCGTTTCCTGGGCCTGATCGGTAACCTCATATGCAGCTACAAGCACATCAGATTCCGGGAAATGCCGCAACACATAGGGATTGCCAAAGGAAATGATAATGGATTTTCTGGAGCCTCTGATCAGATCACGAATCCGATTTTTTTCATTCTCACTGATTCCTGCGCTTCCTTTCCATGCAGCAACATTCGTAAATATAGCGACGATGGCTATCGTGTTGTGGAGGTCCAGATTGACGCCGATTTCATGGAGCATCCAAATGTTGGCTGAGAGGTCTTTGAGAGGGGACCGCAGGCAAGGTTCTTCATCCCCGGCCATGAAAATATGAATATTCTCCCTATTGATAACCGGCACAATTCCCGGCACACCTTTAATGAGACTTACAGACTTATCGGTAATCTGTGATGAAAGCCTGGCGTGCGCCTGATAATCAACCTCTTGCATCCTGGTATTCCGCAGTTTTTCTTTTCTGTTTATGATTCGGGTCAGGGCACTGTCTATCCGATCCTCGGGAAGCTGTCCCGACAGAACGGCAGATAAGAGTGTCTTCACCGCCTCATCAGGTTCAGCAGGATGCAATAAAATATCAGCCCCGGCATTGAGGCACCGGACTGCAACATCGGGGATATCATTGAGCGCATGCATTGTCAGTGCATCTGTCAGGATAAGGCCTTTAAATCCAAGAGCGCTCCTCAGCATTGAATGTATTTCCCTTGACAGGCTTGCGGGGATGGTGTCGATTGCCGGAATACTCAGGTGGCCGACCATAATACTGCTGACACCCTGATTGATAGCGGATCTGAACGGGACAATATCTGTGCTGATCAATTCTTCAGAGGACTTATTGATGACAGGGAGTGAGACATGCGAGTCAATAGAGGTATCACCGTGACCCGGAAAATGTTTGGCGCAACTCACAAGACCAGCCTCTTCCAGGATCTTTATATACTTTAGTCCGAACCAGGTAACGACCTCCGGGTCATCGGAAAATGCTCTTGTGCAGATAATGGGGTTATCAGGATCCTGATTCACGTCAAGGACGGGAATTAAAGGCATATTGATACCGACATGCTCGGCTTCATCGGCAACTGATTGTATGGCTTCTTCAAGGATACCGACATCGTAAGGATTGCTCCTGTCTATGGCCGCAGCCATAGACATCTGGCATGGGAAGAGCGTGCTGCCCTGAATCTGTTGCCCTACCCCCCGTTCGATATCTGAGGCGATAAATAAGGGTAATTCTGAGATCGTCTGTAATGTCTTGACAAAGTGCTTCACCTCCTCTTTCTTGCCGCCAAAAATAATAAATCCACCTATGCCGTTCCGAACGAGCTGAAAAATCCTATCCTGATATTCCGGGATCGGGATATTTTCTCCGTCAAGCCTGCTGATAATCAGATGATATAGTCTTTTTTCTAATGCAGCGTTAAGAATTCTCTTGTCTGTTAGCATAGAGAAGTCTATCAAATTGCTTTTTTGATGGCAACAGTGGCTAAAATTCTTTCCTCATATCATGGTAAAGTGTTACATATCATTTTTTATAAATTTTATTTACAAATATCTGAATTTATGGTATTTTGTAACATGTTCACTTACATCAATGAAAATCCTACAAGAGAAAAAATCATTTTCCTCCTGAAAAAGAACGGGTCGCTGTCAATTGAAGTCCTCAGCAGGGAATTGCATATAACCTCCATGGGAATTAGACAGCATCTGTTGTCCTTGGAAAGAAAAGGCTACATAACTTATGTTACGAAAAGGCAGGGTATTGGAAGACCTGCTTTTCTGTACCGGCTCACGGAAAAGGCACAAAACCTCTTCCCTACTGTTTATGACGAGTTTATTATAGACACATTCAGAGACATTGAGAACAATGAAGGAAAACAGAAGATAGATGAACTGTTCAAATGGCGCAAGAACAGATTATTAAAGGATTTAAAAGAATCTTTACCAGAGAAGAAAACACTTCGCGACAAACTATCCACCATTACGAACCTCCTCGATACGAAAGGCTATCTGGCAGAACTCCAGGACACCAATAACCATTATAGTTTAAAAATATTTCATTGTCCGATTTTCCGATTATCCTCCGAATACAAGGAAGCCTGCCGGCACGATCTGCAGATGTTCAAAGAACTGCTGGGAAAAGAAGTCAGCCGGCAAGAATGCATCATTGACGGTGATACTTCTTGCACGTATACAATACCCAAAAACATTCCTCTTTAAAATTTTTCTGTTCTTATTAAAAACCCTCTGAAAATTCCCCTTGCTATGAAGCATGGTTTTATTTTATCTTAATCATAAGAATTCAGTACGATAACTCTTAAGGAGGTATTTTTATATAATTGCCTACCCTGTTTGTGATAAGGGGAACATGTTGATCCGGCAAGTTAGATCTTTTGGGAGTCTGCGTAAAGAGTCGGTGTGCATGCCCTGTCCGATAGGTTCAGGGAAGCCTAATGTCTCTTTCAGGGCACCCACCTATACTATAGGCGGATCTAATTTCTTCTTACACGGCAGGGTGGGTTTGTTTTTATAGGCAGGTTTATGATGTATATTCCTTTTTGGAGGATTTTACATAAATGGTGTTTCATACAGAGTAAATGGAAACTAATTTTCAGAACAAAACCTTTATTACCTCCAAAGACGCTTTTGTAAACTCATAATCCAGCCTCCGTAACAATTCGGAAAACAACAAACGAAGCCTTGTGCTTCAATTATCGATCCCTCAACTTTCAGGGAAGATTGAGGAAGGGGGTTTACTATACATGAATCAGATTGTTTATGTGCTCATCGCTGTACTCACAGGTCTTTTCGTAGGATTCATCGTTACTCTCGTCTCGAAGGCAAAACTGAAAAACCAGAAAATCGTTTTTGAAAGCGAAAGAGTAAAGATTCTTGAAGATGTACAGAATAAAGCAGAAAGCATCAGGAAAGAGGCAGTTGTCGAGGCAAAAGATGTTGTCTATCAGGCCAAAGCAGAAGCTGAAAAGGAATTGCGGGAGAGACGTTCAGAACTGAACCATCTGGACAAAAGGCTGAGACAGAAAGAGGAAACTCACGAGAGAAAACTCGAGCAAATCGATAAAAAGGAGCAGGAACTGAGCAAGCGGGAGAGAGACTATACGGCGAAAGAGCGTGCTTTGCAGGATAAGGATAATGCATTCAACAAATTGCTGAAAGATCAGAAAGATACGCTCGAGAGAATATCAGGATTGAGTTCAGAAGAAGCACGGCAGGAACTGTTACAGCAGGTAGAAGAAGAGTCACGTTTTGAATCTGCAAGACTTGCAAAGAAAATAGAGGATGAAGCAAGAGAGAATGCCGAGAAAAAAGCAAAAGAAGTTATCGGTCTTTCTATACAGAGGTATGCAAGCGACTATGTCACTGATTCAACGGTATCCTCTGTAACCCTCCCGAATGACGAAATGAAGGGGAGGATAATCGGAAGGGAGGGCAGAAATATCAGAGCACTTGAGGCTGCAACCGGAGTTGACCTTATTGTGGATGACACCCCTGAAACAGTAACGCTCTCTGCATTCGACCCTGTCCGGCGCGAAATCGCCCGATTATCTCTTGAACGTCTGATAACAGACGGGAGAATTCACCCAACAAGGATAGAAGAGATCGTTGAAAAGGTTAAAAAAGAGATTGAAGCTCATATCAGGGAGGAAGGGGAAAAGGCTGTGTTTGATTTTGGCCTCCCCGGCATCCATCCGGAACTCATCCGGCTCATCGGAAGACTGAAATACAGGACATCATATGGCCAGAACGTCCTCCAGCACTCACGGGAGGTCGCGTACCTTGCAGGAATGATGGCCGGCGAATTGCGGATTGATCCCAAGCTTGCAAAAAGGGCTGGTATCCTGCACGACATTGGGAAGGCAGTTGACCATGAAATAGAGGGCTCTCACCAGGAAATTGGAGCGAACATTGCAAAAAAATACGGGGAGAGTCAAAAAGTCATAAATGCCATCCTCGTTCATCACGGAGAAGGTGACCCTATGACCGTTGAAGCAGCTCTCGTAGCCGCATCTGATGCCCTGTCAGCAGCACGTCCGGGAGTCAGAAAAGAAAGCATAGAAAATTATTTGAAACGTCTCGAGAAACTCGAACAGATGGCTCTTTCCTATAGGGGCGTCGAGAAATGCTATGCAATTCAGGCGGGGAGGGAAATACGGATTATCGTAAAACCCGAAGATGTGAATGATGAAACCTCTTCAATGATATCAAGGGAGATTGCAAGAAAGATTGAAGCGGAGATGACATACCCCGGACAGATAAAGGTTACCGTCATAAGGGAGTCGAGATATGTTGAATATGCCAAATAGTTCAGCTCGCGCTGTATGAAAACCCTGTTTATCGGTGATATTGTCGGAAAAATCGGGAGAAACGCGACAAAAACCTCCCTCCCCTCTGTTTCAAGCAAATTTAAGATTGATCTTGTCATTGCAAATGGGGAGAATGCAGCAGGTGGTTTTGGCATAACAGACAAGATTGCCTCCGAGCTTTTCGGCTACGGAGTCCATGTCATCACCACGGGCAACCACGTTTGGGACAAGAAAGAATTTATCCCTCAAATCTCAAAAGAAGACAGGGTACTCAGACCGTTGAACTATCCTCCCGGAGTTCCAGGGTTTGGAAGTCTGTTCTACACGATTCGCCACAGTATAAAGGTAGCGGTAGTAAATCTGTCCGGACGGGTATTCATGTCGAACATTGATTGCCCTTTCAGGGTGGGCAAAGAGATGATTGAACGGCTGAGCGCCCAAACCAAGATAATCATTATCGATTTTCATGCAGAGGCAACCTCTGAAAAAATTGCCTTTGGCCATTACATGGATGGCAAGGTTAGCGCTGTCATAGGGACCCATACGCATGTTCAGACTGCTGATGAAAAGATATTGCCCGGCGGAACAGCGTATATCACCGATGTTGGCATGACAGGACCGTCAGACTCGGTGATTGGCATAGAAAAGGAACAAATCATCCAGAGATTTCTCACAAACATGCCTATGCGATTCGAAACAGCCAAGGGAGAAGGGATATTTTCCGCTGTTGTCATCGAAACTGATGAGGAGACCGGGAAATCAACCGCAATTCAGAGACTTCAATTGACATATCCATAATTTCCTCTTCATTCGTCAGGGACCACATCGGTTTCAGGGAAGCACAACTGGAGCCGGAATTATTTGGATGGATTCTGCTGCGGTGCTTGAGGGGCTTCCTGGGGTTGTGTTTGAGGAACCTGTTGCTGAGGTGTTTGGATAGGCCCGCTTGCCGGTGGCACCGATTGTTGCTGCTGTGATGCAGGGGTTTTTTGGATAACAGAACCTCCCCTCGTTGTTACAACAGCAAGCGTCAAGGATGTGACCATAAAAACAACTGCGGCAACCGTTGTCATCTTACCGAGAAAAGAAGCAGCACCGCGGCTCCCGAAAAGGGTCTGGCTTGACCCCCCGAAAGCAGCACCCATTTCAGCACCTTTGCCGCTCTGAAGCAAAACCACAGCAATAAGAAACAGGCAAACGACAATATGAATAACCGTCAAAAATATGGTCATAATTCCTTCCTGAATTTCACGATTCTGGAAAAGCTGTCAGCCTTGAGGCTTGCACCGCCGACAAGAGCACCATCTAAATCAATACACTCCATAAGAGAATCCACATTCTCCGGTGTTACACTGCCGCCATATAGTATACACAACTCATCAGCTTTATTTCCATATAAACTTCTCAGTTTTTCTCTGATATGTGCATGTGCCTCCTGCGCCTGCGCAGGAGTAGCTGTCTTTCCTGTCCCAATAGCCCAGACCGGCTCATAGGCAATGACTATATCTTCCGGATTAATGCCGTCAAGTCCCCCCTCAAGTTCCCTCTGCAATATAGCGAGGGTCTTTCCGGTATCTCTCTCTGCCAAAGATTCACCGATACAGAAAATAACCCCGAGACCACTTTTTTGTGCAGCCTTGATTTTTTTATTAATGATATCATCCGTCTCATAAAAAAACTGTCTTCGTTCAGAATGACCAGCAATCACATATTTGCATCCGATATCGACAAGCATTAATGGTGATATTTCCCCGGTATAGGCGCCTTTTTCTTCGTAAAAAATATTCTGCGCAACGAGCAATATGTTGGTATTTTTCAACCGTTCTGCAACCATTGCCAGGGAAGTAAAAGGCGGGGCAATCGCAATGGTAACATCTTTCACATCCTTGACAAGAGGAATAAATGCCGATAGAAATTCCTGCGTTTCAGGAATTGTTTTATGCATCTTCCAATTCGCAGCGATAAAAGGTTTGCGCATTGCGATACTTTAATTTTATAAATGACCTATTGTCAAGCGTTGCTTTTGGAGCCGGCGCCAAGGCACTTTAAAAAAATTGCTTTTACAAGTAAAATATCCCCTGTTATGAAATCATGAATAATTAAAGGGGGTAACCGTGAACAGACAGATTCTACTAAACGAAAAAGAAATACCTAAGCAGTGGTACAATATCCAGGCTGATATGCCGAATCCAGTTCCGCCGCCTCTCAATCCGGGAACCGGCAAACCTATAACGCCGGATATGCTTGAAGCTATATTCCCCATGAACATCATTGAGCAAGAGGTAAGTACAGAAAGATGGATCACCATACCGGATGAGGTTCTCGAAAAATATCTTATCTGGAGGCCGACTCCTCTCTACAGAGCATCTTTCCTGGAAAAATTCCTCGGAACACCTGCTCACATATATTTCAAGAATGAAGGGGTGAGTCCGCCGGGAAGTCACAAACCAAATACCGCAATCGCTCAGGCTTATTTTAACAAGGTTTTTGGTGTAAAAAGGCTTGCGACAGAAACAGGAGCCGGCCAGTGGGGCAGTGCGCTTGCTTTTGCATGCAATCAATTCGGCCTTGAATGTAAAGTATATATGGTCAGGATAAGCTACAACCAGAAACCATATCGAAGGACACTTATGGAAACATGGGGAGCAAAATGTGTTCCGAGTCCAAGTCCGGATACTAATGCCGGGAGAAAGTTCTATGAACAGAATAAGGAACATTTTGGTAGTTTGGGTATAGCAATCAGTGAGGCAGTCGAGGATGGCGCGACGTCAAAAGACTCCAAATATTCTATCGGCAGTGTTGCGAATCATGTACTGTTACACCAGACAATCCTTGGCCTTGAAGCACACAAACAGCTTGCAATGATCGGAGAGTATCCGGATATAGTAATTGGTTGCGCCGGTGGCGGAAGCAACTTTTCGGGTCTTGCCTTGCCCTTTGTAAGGGATAAGATTCATGGAAAAAAATTGCAGGTGATAGCCTGTGAGCCTGCTTCATGCCCGACTATGACAAAAGGACCTTATGTATATGATTTTGGAGATACCGCTGAAACAACCCCTCTTTTTGCAATGCATTCCCTTGGTCATAATTTCATTCCTGCTCCAATACATGCCGGAGGTCTGAGATATCACGGGATGGCTCCAATAGTCAGCAGACTTCTCATGGATAATCTCATAGAAGCAAGGGCATATGGTCAACTTGAAACGTTTGCAGCAGGGGTAACTTTTGCAAGAACAGAGGGATTTATCCCTGCACCGGAGACAAATCATGCAATAGCCTGTGTTATTGAAGAGGCGAAAAAGGCAAAAGAGGAAGGCAAGGAAAAAGTAATACTTATGAACTGGAGCGGACACGGTATTATAGATCTTGCAGCCTATGATGCATACTTATCCGGCAAACTCGAAGATTCTGTCCTGTCTGACGACGAAATACAGAAATCCCTCAAAGCTTTGGAGAAATACCCTAAGCCATAGATTCCCATAGAGAGGGGATAGATTCAGTCCCCTCTCTATTATCGTAAGCTTTAAAATAAAAATATCGGGACAGGGGTTGCCGTGAATACGACCATGTACTGCAACCAGTTAGGTATGTTGATAGAATTTTCATACTGCACCGCAATGAATGACGGCTTGCCCTGCCGGAATATTATTGGCTGCTGGAAAGCACGAATGGATATTCTCGCATTTTTAAGAGAAACGTTCACTGAGGATCAACTCAAGAAGGTCTTCAGCGGCGTTCCGAAGTCAAGGATTGAGCGCATCATTGACTCTCTGAACAAAGACGACTGAAGACTGTTCTTAAAATTCTTTCAAAAAATCTCACAATAGGCAAAAAATAAGTCAGTCTCCTTGCCACGATTTGTCACAACATCAACCCGCGCCATGTGGTCTTCCTATCTCACTAAGCGAAAGATACCCCTGATTATCTTATAACGGACTTTTTACCCGTAAAATATCAATAAAACCAATATTTATCATCTATTCTTTTAAGCCATGATGAATGTTGTGGGGGAAACCTCTTGTTAGGTATGAAAATTGCTTAAATTGGATAAAGGTTAATAGAGGGATACAAAATAGATGCACTGCGTAATCGGAGGTCTTAAAACTCTATGCAATTGACCGTCAGGTTAATACTCATATCCATTATTAGCTTCGTATGCTTCCTTATACTCATGGCTCTTGTATCAGCCACTCTGAGAAGGCTTGTGCATGGCTGGAAGTACAGGCAATTAGACAGATATCGTGAAGTTTACAAAGCACAATTCATTCAACTTCTACAAAACAGGACCGTACTCTTAAAAACAAACGATTTTGTCTCTTCTCCACAATCGAATAAATTTCAGGCAATAGAAGAAGTTTTATTGGATCTGATGAATGAAGACCGGTATCGAGATGAGGTAAGAACGTTGTTTTATAAACTCGGGTATGTAGCCTTCTATGAGAAGAAACTGAGGAGTCGAAACATCATTATCAGAGCATCGGCTATTGATAAATTAGGTAAGATGCTCAGTGAACCGTCGGTGGGCAAACTCATTGAGATGCTGAAGACAAAAAACACTGAAACAATAGCAGTTACCGTCAGAGCTTTGAGTAAAATTAAATCGAAGGAAGCATTGAAAGGAATACTGGATCATCTGCCGACGCTCTTGCCTGAGTCCCTGATAGCTCAGAAGGCCATGAACACTGCACTCACAAGCTTCGGAGTATCCGCAGTTCCTCCACTTATTGAATACGGGAGAAAACATTCAGATCCCAGGATATTGTCATCCATCTTGGAAGTTCTCAGCAACACCTCCGCAGATAGTGCTGTCTGTTTGTTTGCAGTTGAGCATATCAAACATTCCGATGCAGAAATCAGAGCCAAGGCATTAAAAGTATTGGGGAATGTTGATACGGAGTCAATAGCTTTTGAACAAAATCTTGTACTGCCATTGCTTGAGGATCCAGTTTGGTTTGTCAGACTGCAGGCTGTGAGGGCTCTCGGGAATTTACACTACCGAAAGGCGATTGATTTCATGGGAGGACTTCTTCTCGATCAAAACTGGCAGGTACGGGATGCAGCCGCAACAGCCCTCACAAAATTTGGAAATGATTCAATTGACATTTTCCTGAAAATCCTTAAATACAGAGATCTCTACGCGAAAGAAAGCATCTGTGAAGAGATTGAAAAGACAAATTTTTCATCCATGCTGATCGAGAATCTTGCAAGTGAAAACAGGGAGATTCATGCAAAATCCAGAGAGATATTGCATGTCATGCATTCTCTCCATTTTTCGACTCCGCTGCGAGAATATCTTAAGAGGAGTAAGAATGAAGCCATCGGGCAAGAGATACGTCTCTTGATAAATGAAGGTTCTGAAGCATGAACGAAATAGTCATAGCTCTCATATTACTGTTCAATTACTTTGTTGGTGCCCATTATGGAGTTGTAAATCTCGTCTATTCAATCCTTCTGACCATAGCGCTCTTCGTTATTCTGCGACACATAAAACGCATTAAATATTCACCGATCAAGGATTTCAGTTATTCTCCCGAAACACCTCCGATCACTCTTATCATCCCGGCATATAACGAAAAAAATGTGATTATTCAAACCGTTGAATCTGCTCTTTCCATGAATTACCCCTTTTTTGATGTAATTATTATCAACGATGGCTCAGATGATGGCACCCTGGGAACCCTGATCAAGACTTTTAAACTGAATAAAATCGATGTAGTGTACAGGAATATACTCAAGACTGCTCCAGTGAAAGGATTCTATTATAATGCTGATATCCCGCATCTGATGGTCATTGATAAGGAAAGAAGGGGAAAGGCTGATGCCCTGAACTGCGGAATCAATGCATCGAGAAGCCCGTATTTCTGCTCGGTTGATGCTGATTCTGTATTGGAAAAGGATGCACTGATAAGGCTTATGGCGCCTGTTATGGAAAGTACTGTTCCTGTAGTCGCTTGCGGTGGTGTTGTCAGAATCCTGAACGGAGTCAAGGTTGAGGAAGGTGTTGTGAAGGAAATTGAACTTCCTAAGAGTAGTCTTGCCATGTTCCAGATCGTTGAATACCTGAGGGCATTTCTGTTCGGCAGGGTCGGTTGGAATTTCATGGATGCCATACTCATTTTGTCAGGCACATTCTCTTTGTTTCATAAGGCATCTGTTATTGCCGTCGGAGGATATAATGTAAAGCACGTCTCTGAAGATATGGAGATGATAGTAAAACTCCACAGATTTCACTTGGAACATAAAAAGCCGTATAAAATCAAGTTTATCTCAGACCCTATATGCTGGTCAGAAGTTCCGGAATCTTTGAAAATGCTTGGACGTCAAAGGAGAAGATGGCATCTGGGTTTAATCCAGAGCATCGTCGAACACAGACGTCTCATCCTGAATCCAAAATATGGCAAACTCGGACTGCTCATCTTCCCGTATTATCTCTTTTTCGAGATGTTGGGCCCGATCGTTGAATTATTGGGATATATCGTCGTGCCGCTTTCATATTATTTTGGCCTGTTGAACACTGATTATTTCCTCCTGTTTCTGATTCTGGCAATATTTTATGGCGTGTTCCTCTCGACCATTGGTGTATTCTTGGAAGAAATAACATACAGAAGGTACCCTAAATGGAGCCACCTGTTCAAACTCTTAACATACGGGGTATTTGAAAATTTGGGATACAGGCAGATAAATTCCTTCTGGAGGTTCCAGGCTATCATAAAATATCTCTTTGGCAGAAGGCAATGGGAATACATTGAAGAAAAGGGAACCAATCAGAACAATAAGAAAAAGTAAGGCCCCGATTACAGTTTCTCTCTCACTCACCATCTCGCTCCTTTTTATCCTGGGAGTTTCCGGCATATCATCGTCTGCCACTCCGTACGATGAAGCATTACTGAAATACAGAGAAGGCAACTATGCAGAGGCAATAGATATCCTCACCAAAAAGACCCAAAAGAATGCAGGAGACCATAATCTCCTTGGTTGGTCTTATCTGAATGCAACAAACACTGATAACGCTATCAGAGAATTCCGGTCATCACTTTCTGCCAAGCCTTCCCTTTATGATTCATATTGTGGTTTGGGTTACGCGTATTTTCGGCTCACACAATTCGACAATGCAGTCGAAAACTTTACGAAGGGGATGTCAAAGGACAGGAAGAGCATAGACTGCTTAGTCGGCTTAGGATTGACGTACGAAAAGCTTCATAACGACGAAAAATCCGAACTCATTTTTAGGGAAGTCCTCTCCTTGGACAAGGATAACCAGATCGCAAAAGAGAAATTAGCGATTCTGCCTTCACTTAACCCGGAATCTTCAGAAAAAGGATCCACTACATTTCATGCGAGGGGTGATTATTTTTGGATAAGACAGGCTCATCACCAATTTCAGCCTATCTTCGTAAAAGGGGTCAATATGAGTTTTGCATTGCCGGGAAAATTTCCCTCTGAGTTTCCTGAAGACGAGAAGATATATCTTGAATGGCTTACGCTTGTTGGTGAGATGAATGCGAATGTCATCAGGGTTTACACAATTCTGCCACCTCAGTTTTATAAGGCATTCCGGCGATACAATGACAGTAAAAATAGTGATGAAAAACTCTACTTAATCCAGGGCATATGGGCTGAGTTACCAGAAAAATCAAATTTTCGAGACCCGGGATATCTTCATGAAACCAAAATGGAAATCAGGAATGCCGTTGATGTAGTGCATGGAAAAGCAAAAATAGCGCATCGATTTGGCCATGCACATGGAGTATACAGATATGACGTGTCTGATTACGTTCTGGGGTTTATTTTTGGCAGAGAGTGGGAGCCCCCTGATGTCATCTCTTTCAACAAAATCAATCTCGATACCAGTTTTAGGGGAAAATACTTATCGATTTCCAATGCAAATCCGATGGAAGTCTGGTTGACTGAAATACTGGATTATCTTATCAGTTATGAAACTGATCACTATACCTCACAAAGGCCCGTAACATTTATGAATTGGCCGCCCCTCGATCCATTGTATCACCAAACAGAGGCTACGTTCGAGGAACAGGTGGCTTTTCGGAAAAAGACCGGGGAGATATTCGGTGAAATAGATTTTGCCAAGGCGTTTGATGAAGATGCAGTCAGCCTCGATGAAACGAAAATTTTTCCGACGGGAGAATATAAAGCAGGTATATTTGCATCCTATCATGTTTACCCTTATTATCCTGACTTTTTGAGATACGACGAGAAATACAGCAAGGCATCTCCTGTTCCTGGGTCTAACTACTATTATCATTACCTTGAAGAACTGAAAAACCACTACAGACAAATCCCCCTCCTTATTTCTGAATTTGGGGTCCCGACAAGTCGAGGGATAGCCCGGTTCCATGCAGAGGGATTTGGCCATGGAGGACACAATGAAAATGAGCATGCAGACATTTTGAAAAAATTGTTTTCCAGTATTCAAGAATCTCATTGTGCCGGGGGAATAGTTTTTTCATGGATTGACGAATGGGTCAAGAAAAGCTGGATGGTGAAGGGGACAGAAGAGAGAGATCAATTATGGTATAACGCCCAGGACCCCGAAGAGAGTTATGGCTTGATCGCCATAACCCCCTCCACAACCGAAAAACTGCAGGGGAATCCCCTCTCATGGAGCCAATCAACTCTCCTGTATTCGAAGGATACCTCTTCTCCACTTCAAATATTGAACGATGGACACGACGGAGCACGGACCATCAAACGGGTCTTTGCCGATGCTGATGCAGGGTATCTCTATTTAAGAATAGATGTAAACGGAAAGATAGACTGGCAGCATGATGCATATCTGATCGGCATAGATACCTTCGGCACTAACGAAGGGAACCACAGTCTACCTTTCAAGATAAACCTAAAGAGTCCTATCGGTTTTGAATACATCATACTGCTCCATGGTGAAAAAAGCAGAATACTCATCGACAATCACTATAACAGGATCGTCTTCGATCAGAAGCTACTTCCATTCCCGGGGCTTAGCGGTTATAGAGAAAATATAGATTTCAGTCTTACCCGAACTGATAACGGCATCTTCTCCGAGATACTCACGATCCATCCAAGAAGATTTTCAAGAACTGGCACAATTTTCCCTGAAAAGATATATACCGCAAGCATCTTAAAACAGGGCAATTCCCAAGAAGAATCGTTGGCTGATTTTTATTACAGTGATGAAAATGATTTTATTGAGATCAGAATTCCATGGGCTCTCCTGAACTTTGCTGACCCTTCTCGTTCTCAGATTTTATTCTCCGGCAAAGAGCAAAAAATTACTGAGGGCATAAGAATTCTTGCCGTTTCGTATAAACCTCAGTCTATTAATAATTCAGATGCCATCGTTTCGGGTAATACAGTAAATATTTCCGATATGATCCCCCAACGCTTCGGGGGAATGAAATATTACCAATGGAAAGGGTGGGAGAGTCCTGATTATAGACAGAAACCCAAAAAAGCATACTTCGGCCTGAAAGAACTTTTTGGCTCGACAAAAAATCCTGAACTTCGCGTCAACCTGCCCAATACTTTTGATTTTACACCAGTTGTGAAGGAGCATTATGATTCTCAGGAGAAATTCGACCAGT
>Ga0307379_10005612_pt1 | contig 17450 bp, 20 predicted proteins | sample UN2MG_FD_202237 | JGI IMG/M metagenome (GOLD analysis project Ga0307379, IMG submission 202237) | Soil microbial communities from Risofladan, Vaasa, Finland - UN-2 | ecosystem: Environmental > Terrestrial > Soil > Coastal area > Acid sulfate soil | place: Finland: Risofladan, Vaasa | collected... | reverse complement strand
ATCGTCACGAGGGATGGGTGAGATGAGTTGCTTTTGAAATCCCACAACAAACTGATTGCCCTTTTGAAATTGTCGCCTTAAGTCTATTGACTTGTCAACAGCTTCAAAAGAAATACCAGTAGATTTGCTTGTCTTGATTGGTCGAATTGGTTGGATATTTAGATGGAGCTTACCCTGACTTTCAGTGACATGGAAATCACCCATGACTCCTTTTTGGAGTTTCAAACCCCATTGTTTCCAATCGTCCAATTTGAATGCTGGGATCTTTGATTTAGCTGTCTGCTCATCCTTGGCTAGACCTGTTCCGAAGGAACACCACTGATTGGAAGGGCACCCTTCTGTATAAAGAGATGTATCTATCCCAGCATAAAAACCATCACGGTTGTCATGAGTGAACTTCTCGAACTCTTCATATGATTCAATGGTCCGAGAATGGACCACATGACAACTGTAGCCGTTAAGATCGTCGAATGTTTTAAATAGAATCGATAGACGCTCAGATAATCCCTTACCAACTAAATCCTCACCGTCATGGTAGAGGATATCGGTCATTGCAAAATTGTCATTTTCTTCTATATAGCCTTCAACCACGAAATCTTTATCGTGGAATTTGAAATCTTCAGCGTATTGGTCGAAATCTTTTATGAGGTTGGTTTCAGACTTACCATCGATCTGAAGATAGAAGTCAGATCCCTTCTTATGGAGAGCTGCTTTGACACCTTCTTTTACCAGAGGACAGATGTGGAGGACTGCTCCACTATCTAATGTAGGCTTTATCCACTTTTCAACTGATTCTGCCTGATCGGCAAAGACATTCTTAGTCTGTTGAAAAGCGTAATTTATAAAAGGCTGCATTAAACGAACCTCTAACTAAGAAAAGACATAGCGAATCAGAAATATTATTCTATTTTCGAACGTATTCTAAATTAGAGCGTTTACAGCATTACGAGCATTCACAGTCACAGTCACAATAAAAAACTTAAGATCTAACACAACGAGTCATTTTAACCTTGACCAAGGCCGAACTTTTATCATCCGTTAATTCCGTAGAACTTTCAACCATTTCAAATAGAGGATTGTCTCCCTCAGTGAAGTATTTGAATACTTCCTCATTCCAGAAAGACTTGTTGCAGGGTAAAAATGCGTTTCTACCATCAGTCGAAGGTGCCTCTATGATAAATTGACCACCATTTTTCAAAACTCTAGCTGCTTCTTTGATGATCTGTTCTCGATCCGTTAACAGTTGGATCGAACTTTTTGAGACAACACCGTCAACAGAATCTGCTGGAAGAGGTATGCCGTTGTCGAGATTGTAACATATATCTGCCAACTCAGAGCGTTGCTTGTCAATAGCTATTGTGCCCTTAACAGTTCTAGGACCAAACTCGACAACGACACTTTCACTGTCACCAGCCAGCTTTTTCAAAAAGGTCTGGAGCGTCTTGTCCAGTGATGCCGAGCCTTTCAGCTTGTCGATGTCAATTTCTTTGATCTTTAAATCGGCAATATCTTTTTTCGTCAGATGTTCCAATTCTTCGAGCTTTGCGATTTCAAAATCTATAAAGTCATTGTAGACCTTCGAGATTGGAGTCCCAGATCCCTCAGATCGAATCAAAGGAATATTCAAAATCATCTGCTTAAACAAGAAATGATTCTTTTTGAGAAGTCTGCCGAAGTTGTCATAGCCCTCAGACTCGTAGAAGAGGTCAGTCATCTTCTCAAGATCAACTTCGATGTCTCTGAGATGGTCCTCGAAGTTAACATTGACTCTCTTCTCAGCTGCCATCTGATGACCTTCAGGAGTATCAATCCTCTCGATCTCTGACTGGAGCACATTGAAGCTGTCGATAAACTCTGTGAGGAAAACTTGGAAGGGTTCGTTCTTAACAAACTCATCTGACAGATCAACAAATTGATTTAGAATCGGAATAAACTTCTCAGCCTTCGACTTCATATCGATGACCATCCCTGAGTAGGCATCCTTGAGTCGTGAGAGAGCTGCAACTTGCTCTTCTCGCATAATCTCTTCGGCTGGATTAATGTCCTTCAGGGAGTCGAGTGTGTTGTTCTCACCGGACATCATCTCTGGATCTAAAACTCCCACCATGGCAATGACACCATTTGAAAGTTCAAGCTCCTTGAGCGTTGACTCGTGGAATCGATCCCTGGAGAGCTGCCTGAATCGGAACCCATCGTCGAGCTTCTGAACATCTCGTCCAACAAACCCTCGATCTTCAATAAATTGGATGGCCTCTTGAGCATCGGGAAAGAGGAGATTCGAAACATGAACCGACTGGATCTCTATCGCAACTCGTTTACGAATATCTGATTGAAGGAGATCACCTGGGAGAAGGGATTGATACTCCATACCATCAAGCGTGACCAGATGCCTGTGAAGCCCAGAGTGATTGGTCTCAGAAAACTCATCGGACACATAAGCCAACTCATGTATATGAGTTCCACCTTCAGATGTCTGGTGCTTCGTTGCTGCAATTTTTACGATGTGTTTGTGTATTCGATCTTCAGGTCCAGTACGGCTGGCAATAGCATTCACAGGATGAACATGAACACCATCCCACATGGTCTCCACAGGTAGACCACCGATGATGAAAAGATGCTTGTGGGCACCATCCATTTCAGTGTTCTCAGGGTTCTGATGTGAGATAGCATGAGAGTGAGCACCACCACTGCCAAGATTCTTCTCGACCTTAGCTGTGCGCTTCTTCTTCACCAGTCTCAGTTTTTTCTTTTTCTTAGCCATTACTCTTAATCCTCTCAAACTGGCCTTATTGTAGAACGGCATCTAAAATGGTACGGCGGTAATGCCATCCCAGCATCTGCCAAGCTCTTACTCGTTGATGCCGATCTTGGTCCTGTTTTGAAATCGTCTTGATTCTTCACACCAAATGCAGAAAGATCTTTTCTCCAACCAGCTACTTGCTTCAACTCGTCGGATGATTTAGCTGTTAGAACATTTTCCATCTGCTCTTGACCTTGCTCAATCGTAAATGTTCGACCATCCATCGATAAACAAATATGAGATGTTCTAGTATCTATGATAGCCGAAATCATATACTTTTCGAAAGTTCCCTGTGAGAAGAGGTTGAGCCTACCCATACTTTGAGCACGAGTCAAAGTCGTTTGAGCCAGTCCAGTGTAATACCCCTTCGCATCACCATTGAATTTTGGAGGAACTGTCTTTTCCAATTCGATCTTACCCTTTTTCAAACCGAGGGCTTTAGACATCTCAGATGTGATGAGTTTCTTCTGGTCAGCATTACTCAGTCCAGTGTTTCGCATGATAGATCGTATGACACTAACAACGTGAGCCGAGAGTCCAGCCTTGTATAAATTTTGAGCTGCTATCAAGTTCTGAGCTAGGACGAGTCTAACAATCTCCTGGTCTTTCAGATCGAACGCAATATCAAGATCCTTGTCTGCTTTATGGATGAGCTTACCCTTGATAGTCACGGCATCGATATCATCAGCAATGTCGATCTTGAAATCATTCACAGCAATCTGCCGATCACTTTTGTAGTATCGAACGATGTCTTTATTAAACCGTTTTATTTGATTTTCACTGAAGATGTTTTTCATCTGAGCTTTGACAGTTTTCACAATCTCAGTATCGGTAAAACCCTTGCCAGCCATGTTAGCTGCTTTTTTGACAGCCTTGTTTGCCTTGAGTCTAAAACCAGCCATCATCCTTGCAGCTAGAACCTTCTCTGCCTTCATCTGAACTCTAGCCCATTCTGGCATCTTAGCTTTTCCAATATTGGAGCAGAGGCACTCATCCAGAAACTTATCAATGTTTGTGATTTGACTACCTGGCATCCACTTCCTCATCATCATCATCATCTTCAGCAACATCAGCAAATATATTCATACCAAGCTCGTGATCGAATTCCCTAGCCGGATTCTCCATGAACTCGAAGAAGCTTCGAATCTTATTCTGATCGTCATCGTCATCGTCATCTGGATCGTCGAGTGGGTTTGGATTTGGATCGGGTTTATCATTTTCCTCACCATCTCCGAGCTGGCCTTGGTTTGGAGCAATACCATCTCTCTTCTTCACCGCCTCTGCCATTGTCAGGCTGAATGGGATATTAGGATCGAACTTATCGGTCGTCTCAATCGGTGGGATTTCCTTGTTGAGAATGTCTCCAATAATTGTCCGAGTGAAGTTTGGAGTCAGTGCTCCTGACTTCTCAGCACCAGATATGATCTTAGTTAGAGCTGCATCATCGGTGACATTTGGAGAGTTCGACTTAAGCACATGGTACTTGATCCCAAAGTGTGACAAGAGCCTATTAATTCTCCTGTCCATTTCCTCACGTTCTGGTCCGAATACCTGCTCTTCAGCTAATCGTCTGGAACTCTCTGTGGCAGCTCTATTAATGTTCTCCGTTTTACCCACAAAGATCTGAGGTAATCGGAACGATCTTCTGATTTTCTCACTGTTATTTGTATCATAAGCTTGGAACAGCTGATCGGTGTGTTGACTGGAGGTCAAGGGTTTCAGGTCAATCTTCATTGCTCCAGCGTTCTGTGCTTCTTCATCCTGAGATTCACCCTCAAGGATGAGAAACTTTGACCAGTTATCTGATCTTTTGATATGCGAATTCACATATTCTTCGATCCGGTCGATGGTATCTGTGGTCAACATGCCGTTGGATACTGTGACCACCATCGATGGCACGTTATTATTCTTAAAAGTCTGGAAATTTATAACATCAGAAGCTCTTGAACCAAATATGGAGAAGAGGTTTCCAATGATCCTCGGTAGACCGTAAGAGGTTCGACCGGATTGGATCTTGAAGTGCATGGCACCTGTAGCAGCATTCTCCTTCATATCCTTCTGTGTCGGTCTCTCGATAGGAAGGCCGCTGTTCTTATCGATGGTTCTAGGATCATCCCACTCCTTAAAGTAGGTGGTGTTGGAACCAACTCTCTGAACGAACCTTCGGAACCGCTTGAAGAATGTCTTGGTGATCCAATTCAGATCCTCATCAAGATATCGAATCTTGATCTCTGTGAACTCACGATCCTGTTTAGTGATTCGCATGTGCCGAGCACGAAGATAATTAAGACCTGAGAGCTGACCATCCTTTGAAGTTAGAACTTCCCAGAAGCCATTGCCTTGAATCTCAATATCTTTTCTGAGTTTACGCCTGATTGACGTTAGGTTGTCGTCTGGATTGGTGATGTCGATGAAGCCCTTAAGCTCCGTCCTCTCCTTTTTGATCGCTGCTTCATTCTGAGTTTTTTGCTCATCGGTCATCTCACGTTCGACAACTCTTTGACCAAACCCCTCAATGTTGATCTCCATAGCTTCAATACACTGGATCAACTCTGAGCTATTCTCAGGCAGGAGTGCCAAAACATCTGGTTCGTAAGGGGGAAGAATAAACCTAGCATCTGATATTTCAGACTCTCGTTCCCGATCTGGATCGAGCGCATTTGACTTTTGTTTCGCAAGAGCAGCATCACCTGAGATGACTATAGCTCTAAGGCAGCGTTGGTTTTCAGTCTCTGTTTTTTTGCTGACTCTACGCTTTTTCATTTTATAAAACCCCAAACCTACGTCTGTTTCGTTTCGTTCTCGACCAGAACGCTATCTTTAGGCAATTGAAAAACGCATCGAACAAGTCATCATCTCCACCACGCTCACCTGTAAACAGCAGAAAGTGGTCCATAAATTTTCGATGGTTGGATATATGGATGAAAACCTTCCCTGCCTCAAACAATGCAGCAACTTTCCAGCCCTTCGTAATCTTATCGAGATCAGTATAAACTTTCTTTACCATAACAGTGGGATCGAAATCTACAACGTCCATTGCTTTTGCTTCTTGATAAGCATTGGACTCGATCCCCACCCAAAGACAATCGTTGTCTTTAAACCGTTCTGCTATTAGTTGAGTTTGTTTCTTTGGTCTTATGCCTCTACGTTCATAATAATTCAAAACGTAAACATTCTTCTCATCGTCAATTCCGATTGTAACATGAGCAAATTTGTTAGCTGAGTCCTTTTCACCCACAGCCAAATCCACACCCTGATATATTTTCAAATTCTTCGGAGCATCGGTGTAATATCTGAAGTATTGATTTTTGAAAATGACACCCTTCATTGCCGTTGTATCGTTCTGATACTGGGCATTAAAGATGACTGTACCCATATTTGACTTGAGATTTAATAGGAATTCTACGGTGTGTTTTTCAGGAAAATAACTGAGGAGGATTTCTTCCCCATTTTCATCCAAGACTGGCTCGAAACGAAGATCACCACCATCGTCTCTTTTATGTTCTCCAAAATCATCGAGAATCGGTTTATCTTTATCGACTTTGAATTCAAGAGATTTGATTCGGATGAAGTCATTTTTGAGTTCACCAGCACCTTCGACTTCGGTGTGTCCCATGAAATGACCGTAGAGGTCCAAATAATGGTATCTCGTGCCGATGATGTGCAATTCGGCATGTGGTTCCATCGTCGGTGCTAACGACTGATAGAACCAAACTCTCTGCCTGTCACGTTGAAGCTCAGTTCGACTAGCTTCTTCAGTGACCGCATCGTCCATTACGATCATATCAAAGTGTTTACCGATGAGTGCAGAGCCGACACCGATGCAACTGACAGTTGAATCTTTGTGCTTCGAGTCTTTGCTCTTAACCACAATCTCTTTGGTGTCCCACTTCGGACCAACCTGAGTACCGAAGATTTCTATCAGTCGGCCATTACCCTCAAGATGGTTCTTAATCTCCTTGAGAAAACCCTCTGCCTGTTTCTGAGTATTGGAAATCAGACCGATTCGGACGTTCGGATTCCTGAGAATCTCAAAAATGATCTTGGTGTAGTTGCAGATCGTGGAGTTGTGGGTGAAGAAATCCTCACAGATGAAGTTCTGATTATCGGCCACTTGGATATCACAAGTCTCATGCTCACCATCGAAGGTGATGGATTCGATCTTGTCCCAAAATATGTCGGATTCTGCTAGAGCATGAAAAGCTTTATTATCATCAGCTATAGCCAGTCTCTTAATCTTTTCCCTACCAATGGCATATTTACCATCAATTCTAAGATTTGAATTTTGCCTATGCCACCATTCTGACTTGATTAAGTGTTTCTTGTACTCAATTGGGATAGTGTCTGAACATGGGTTTGGTTTGAAATCATCTGCCTTGTCTAACCACTCATCTAGGTACTTCTGTTTTACAAATAGACCAATCTCATCACTAAGTTTCTTTAAATTCTCATAGTCTGTGATCTGTAGTCGCCATGCGTCAAATTCACCAGTCTGACAAGTAGCCAGCTTGTATGTGAATCTGCTGATAATACCAAAATGTAACAGTAGTCGCTGTATGTCCTGTATGAGTTTCTTTGATGAAAATGTAATCTCAAAATTCATCTTACCCATGTGGCCATCACACGAGAATAATCGGTTGAGAAAAGCTGCTTTTACCTTCTTGGTTGATTGAAATACTTCAGGAGGAATCCATTTCCCTCTTGATTTAACTCTAAACAAATTGAATTTTCTTAGAAAATCTCTTATACCATTACGCAAACAAATTCTCGATGGTTCAAACTCTCGTCTCCACTGAAAACCTAAAGATTCAGATACTAGGATAAAATCCTCAATCACTATTTCACAGGATTTAGTAAAATTTGAACCAAAACAATCACCATCAGCAATCATATATGCGAGTAGTTTAGCCTGATTTTCTGAAACATAATCCACATTGGATAATATTGGAACAACACGAGGAACAGCTATCCGATCACCTATCTTGAACTCTTTGAGTTGTTTCCAACCATTGAAATGTAGATATCTATGATCTTCAGTACCAATGATTTCTCTGCCTGTCCTTGTTTTCAATATGTAGCAAGGTTTTACACCCATATCTAATTTCGCAAGGACAACACTTTCTCCAATCTTGAGTTCTGGACCTAAAGTGAGAACTGTATTTCCAGGTTGCACCTTACCGATTTCTATGTAACCTTCAGTTGTAGCAATCTTCTCCGTCACTTTGACGCACTTCCCCGAATCTCTTGGCGCAAGAGTCAGACTCTTCTTCCTCCGATACTGATGTTTCATGATCTTTTTGTGGAAGTCGAGGATGAAGTAACCGAGAACTTCTTTGGCTAAGATGTCGATTCGACCGTTCTCAATTATTTCTCGTCGAATGACCTCATTCTTTATGAGTCTCTGCTCTCGAAGAAGGGTTCCGATCTCAGCTCTCTCTGCTGATTCCTTCCCCTCACGGTGCATCTTGTGGTGCATCTGGGATTCGGTGAGGACTTCAACCGCCATCAGTCTCATCCTCTAACAAAAAGTTGTCGGACTGGACGATCTTCTGCATCTCATCGTTGTTCTTAACCATCTCAGCTCGGAGATCTTTGAGGCTGGCACTTGTGATATCAAGATTACCCACAAGCAGAGCTGACTTGTCTGGAGTCTTGTCGATAACTCCGAACTCATAACCCTTGTTGATGATCTCATTGTAGATATCTGACTTGGCTTTTAGAGCTGCTGCCAATGCCGTCAACTGCTTTGAGCCTTTGAATCTCTCGACAATCACATCGAGATCTTTGACGACTTCCATCTGTTGTAGTTTATATTGAACGAAAAGCTCTTCATTCGTCATCTGCCTGTGGACAGACAACTCTTCGAAGTAGACTTCTTTTTTGAGTTTGCTTAATTCTTTGGCATCGACATAGAGGTACTCACACATCTCGAAGTCATTGTAGTTCAGGGAGATCAGAGTCCTGACTAAATCCTTCCTTGCCCTTCTCGACTCCTCATACTTTTTTGACTTCTTGCTACCTGTTAGCATTCCCTCGATGTCATCTGGCATCTTCAAACCACGACCAGAATCACTTTCGATGTAGCGAAGCCTGTGGGCTTTTTCAATTACCCTACCCCTGGAGACTTTTTTTCTTTCGGTGTCGAGGATCGGTGGGTAAACCGCCTTACTGCCTACTTTGACATCGTTATTGTTGATTTTTTTGGGAAGTTTTATCTGTAGGTCTTTGATCTGATCGGGAGTCAGGACTACAAAGTTCTCGTAAAAAGATGATACAGTATCTTGTAGGAGTTGCAGTTGGTTCTTGGTAATTGATTTACCATTTTCATCAACATACTCGGTTGATACAACCGTCTCTCGGTCCGCCTTAGCCAACTCTGAATTCAAAGTCGCTTCGGCAGTTTTGTATTTAACCTCAGACTCTCGTCGTGCTTCTACTGTGCTGGTTAGCTCTTCTTTATATTCTTCAGTTGGTCTGCCCACGTTCTGCTTCAAACGCTCAAAGGCTTTAGACGGTTTGGCTTTAAGCTTCTTTCGTAACTTGAAACGAGGTTTGGACATTTGAAAGAACCCTCTTCCGTTCGGATTCAAATAGTTTTTGAATTTTATTTGGACATTTCTAAGAAGCCTAGCATGATGGAGGTTTATTATTTTTACAATAGATAATTTCGAGATACCTACGAAGGTCGATATAAAAAATCGAAAAGGGGAATACACTCGATACGAAGTCAGATGGATAAATCGGTTCAAATGTAATCTTCAGATCGGTGAAACAGACTACACCGAAAAGATCATCACCATCAAAAGTGGCTTAGGCAAAACAACCACCTTCTGGACATTTTTTCATGAGATGGAACATGCTATATCGGAAGAGCTTGGTCTGAGGATGACCGAGAGGCAAGTAAATGGGCTAGAGATTGGTCTAGCCCAGGTATGCGCTGATAATGGATGGGAGGATTAAGCTTCTTTTAGATCTGGATCTGTTGGGGGGAGTTCGATAAGGGATTTGATCCACTCAATTCGTGCCTCACCCTCATATTTTTCCTTATACTCATTGATAAGATTCTGAACATACGTTCTACCAACAACACCAGCTAGATGGTTAGCTATAGATCGACCTGATCGATTCTTCTTAAAGTGCATTCTAAGAATGATGTTATCGATTTCAGCAGTAGATTTTGTCGGCTGGCCAAATGTCACACCTCGTTTTTTAGCCGCTTCTATTCCTATCTTTATTCGTCGAACAATAGTTTCTCGTTCAATCTGAGCAATCTCTGAAAATGCCGATATGATGGTCAAACGGAATGGGTTATTCGTGGATAGGTTCAATTCCGGCTGATCTGTTGCGATAAACCCAACACCATATTTATCGAAATCTAGTAATAATTGAATAGCTGTCACGGCATCACGAGACATCCTATCGAGACGAAAACAGACAACATTATCAATTTTCCCTTTGGTTATATGATTCTGCAATCGTCGAAAGTCGGGACGCACAGTATTTTTTTTACCCGAACAATTTAGGTCTTGATAGACTGGGATTTTCGCAATCTCAGCATCTGTCATCCCAAGATCTTCTCTCAAATATTTATGAATGGCGTGTTTCTGCATGGCTATGGTTTGAGTATATTTAGTAGTCTCTAAATCTATAAGATTCCCATCCTTATCCTTCTTCCTAGCCCTCATCGTCGAGATACGATAATAGATAGCCAGTCGTGTGTCTTTAAGTTTAATCTTTTCCATTTTCCCATCTCCATAAGTGTGTTGCAGACTGATCCTAATAGTAGAATCTGCACCCTTATCGGAATTTGGGGAAAAAACTTGAGAGAAAAATCGTATACTCATGAAACCATTCTTTGTTTATTTCTTAAGAGGGTGTCTATGTAGCAGGTTTCCAACAAATTGCTTTGTGATTTCCCCATTATTACGGTTCCGATATCCATGTTCATTTAAAATTCGTGCAATCACCTCATATGTCATTGGATCTAGTCTTTTGGTTCCACGCCTCATTGCATGGACCTCTTTTACAAACTCACGCCTACTTTCAGAATCATATCGGAGCAATTTCCCTTCTTCCAAAACGACTCTTTTTATATTTTCCATAATCGACACAGCCAGTTACCCTCCACTTGGAACGTGTGTTGGTATAGCGTTGTTTATCTCAAAAAACACTCAATAAGTCAACATTCCGTTAAGCTATTCCGTTTCGTATATTTCATATTCTTCTGGGGGGTAGTGATCGAATTGCACACGATCATGGGTGGGATTGGAACCATCTTCACACTCACAACAAACTTCAAACAGAGCATTGAAACCTGCATGTGAGAGACCACCTTGGGATTCGCATTCTTCTAGGCACCAAGCCCAGTGATTCTTATCAACAGTCAGACAACCATTGATAAGAATCAGAAATAAGATTGCAACAATCTTCATGCAAATCCCAAGAGCTTTAATCGTTTTGAGCTTGATGTGCTACCCAGTGTAAATCTTCACCAGCGACATTCAAATCAGAGTCTGTACCGATGGTAAAACCATTAGCAGTGAGGGTGATAAGATCAGCTGGATACGTTGCTGTACCAGCTGTGATAGTTTTGTAAGAACTATCCGCTAACATCGTATCGGTCTTTTCAGCTTTTGCAAGACCAGCTGAGTTAAACAACTCGACCTTGCGTGGCTTGAACCCTGTTGTGATTGTAATCAATGCACCTGTTCCTGGCATTGAACCTGACTTCAACCAATTCTGTCTTGACATTAAAAACCTCCTAGTTCGAAAAATGATAGGATTGCAGTTTTTTTAGCAGCTGTAAACGCTTTACCTGGACCGCTTTGTGGAGGAGGCATTGAGCCATTCGACACACGAGCCTTAGAGTTCGATGCTGCAAATTTTTCTGCCGTCCTTAAATCTACGATAGCTCCTTTGGCATGACAACCACTAGTTAAACAACTGGCTGTTACTGTGGGTTTGATTTTAGCAAATTTTGCTTCCAAATCCCCACCATCATCTCCTCCCCCTGGAGGTTTCTCACCAGTAGGAGGATCACCATAAACAGTTTTAGTCTCCGAACCACAACCAACTAACAGCAGCAGACAAAATAATAACTTCATCATGACATCCCCTCTTGATGTTTACTGATCGACTGGATCTTGATCCAGTCTAAAGTCTTTAATGATATCAGGATATGTATTTACTAACTGTTGGAAAGATATCTTCCCTCCAGTTGCCAATTGACTAACCTGATTTCTAACGGCTGTTGACGAATTCATTCGTCTTAAAAACTCTGCTGGGCTCAATCCAGTGTGAGCAGCAACTTCTGCCAAGCTGTAATCTTTTCGCATTCGATCACTTGCATAATTGACCGGATCAGGTTGACCAGGATCATGCTTAAGCTCTTCCTTGACTCGTTTAAGCTCAAGATTATCACTTGTGAACAATTGATTCCCAATGTTTTTATAATGGGCTTCAACAAGCTCTATATCGTCTCTGGTGAGATCACTAGGAACCCCCACAACACTATCTCTCACCTGATCGCTGGCAGGTAAGATCCCATTCACATGGCACCGAAAACATGAAAACGGTGCTCTTATCGTAGGATCGAACCCTGGTGTTTGGTTATCAAAAACTGTGTCCAGAGGTGCAAAATCAGCCGCAACTCCATTGGCGTCCGATAGAAAATAAGCGTCTGTACCATTCTCAAGTGTGAAAATATGTTCAGAAGCCTGGAAGTCATAGATGGCTTGACCTCTAGTTTCAACCAGCAAAGGAAATTCAAATAGATTTTGCTCTGGAGCAGCATTGCTATTCGTATCAAATGATGACCAGAATCGACCATCATCGGTTTCACTCCGCACAAGAAGTCTATTTTTATTCAACGATATGCTACTTCCGAAGAAGCCAAGAAAGTTAACATCAAAGTTATCGACCTCCTCTTGGAAATTAAGACCAACATAAGCAATCTGAAGATTCACAAGGTCTGAAAATCTTCTATCGACTCTGTTTTGACCAATTGGAAAATCTAGTAGATCATAGTAAAGAAATGCGCCTCTTAGATTAGGATCACATCTGTTTGTCGTGCTTGTCGCACCAGACTGACAGACATTACCACCGAGAGCTGTGAATATTAAATTATCGGCATGAAGCCAGGGAATCCTTGAGCCTGTCAGGAGCTTCAATTGTCGTCCCCTCACAGTGTTAGACTCCAGGTTGAAAAACTCCTGGCGTAGAATTTTATCCCAGTCGTTAGCAGTCAAACCAAAAGCATCAAGATCAATCCTGTAGAGACTTCTACGATTGTCAACTTGTGTGACCTGTGACAGACCACGCTCTTGTGAAATGGAATTCAATGTCAAGTTAATCCCATCGGCAAAGTAATCCATCTCTTGAACAGATGATCGTAGGTTGTATTTATGTGTGAGAACAGCCCATCTAGTATTAGGCTGATCCCGAACATCAACATTGCCGATATCTCTTAGAGCTTCTGCTTCAATGTATGGAATATCAAGAGTTCTAAACTGATTCCCATAACCATCATTTCCTGTAGCACATTCATTCTCTTCAACAAGACCATTAGCCCTCCAGCTATCATAAAGACCACGCTCTTCAGCGGATAGTGGAGCAGCATTTTTAGGCATAAACTCAAGATTACCTGTGTTTAGGTTGAGCCTTCGAATACTGTCGTTTGCCCACTGTTTCGCAACTTCATAGGTATTGAGTTGATTTTGAGCGTGGCAATTCATACAGTGTCGTTCGATCAACGGCTTAATATCGTCTTTGAAGTTCACTTTCTGCTGAGTTGATTGACCATTACAATCATCAACTATTTTCTCACAGGTGTTCGACTTTTCAGTCCATCCAGATGCAGTGCAAACATAAAGGACAGCTCCTTTGTAGCCAACTTCACATATTTGATCCTTTGTTGCACCGAGAGGAGCACCAGAGCACGTTTGAGCTGGTGCGTTAGGATCTACATCATCAATGATGACAACACTATCATCACTTGTCTCACCACAACCTGTGAAGCCAGAAGTACAAACAGCAATAACGGTCATAACCGTTAAAAACATTTGAGCGTAATTTGTTAACTTAAAGTCCTTCATATTTTTTACCCTCCATGGAAATAATATGTATCGATCGTATCAAACCTCCATCAACTCAAAATTTACAACAACAGAACTACTCAGATTCACTAATTCGATTCTTCCAACGCTCATACACTAAATAACATGCCCTCGTTCCGTACAGATTACCCTTCCTCCTGAATATATATTCCGAATCCAATGGGTTAGTTTGTAAGCCTTCGATATTGACTTTCTGCCAAGGTGATAACCTTAGTTTCATGACCTCTTCAGCATACTCTATAACCCCCATTGCTAATATTTCCTGTTTTGAATGTTTCATATATTTTCCGGTATAATATTCACAGGAGGTCTTTATGAGCACTAAATGGCTATTTCAAACCAAGTTAAATTCCAAAGATGAATTCCACGATTGGCTGATGGAACGTCTTGGTTTTGAAATATACCTCAAACACAAACTGTGGGATTCAGCCTCGTTACTACATTATATCATAGTGATGAGATGTGATAACCTCTACCTCGAATATTGCAATCGTAAATCCAACGTCATCGAGGTCGATTTTAATAGGAGCACAGATGCTGCAACTGAGTAAGAACCGTATAGTTTGCATCCTCCAGAGACACAGTTGTATCCTCACTAATATTGAATATACAACATTCGAAGATACAGATAAACAAAAACTCTTAGATGATTTTTTCAATGAGGAAATCAATGAGCCGATTTATAAAAATCATGGGATCGACTAAAGCTGCAATTGCTACAGTTGCTCTACTATTCTCCACAGTGATCTCAAGCTTCTTCTACATCGAAGGTCGATTTGCTAAAGCCGATGATCTGAAAAAAGTCGAAATACGACTTGAGATCAACGAGCTTCAAAACCTGTATAAAACTGCTTTAGAAAATCTATATTTTTACCGAGATCAGAGTAGGAAGTATCCAGAGGATACGAAGCTCAAAGAGAAGCTCACCGAAGTTGAAGAGGAGGTCAAAGACTTAAAAGACCTCCTCACTTCTGCAAAAAAAGCCAAGGTTAAGTAGGCGTTTCATCATCCTCACCATAGAGGCGACTCATGGTCTTTTTATCTTTTTCGATTAGCGGTCTAGGTGGAAACCATGATGATTGTGAGTTAAATGATGAGTGAATGATCTCACCACCCTTCACTAATTCGGATAACCGTTTATTGTTCGCCAGTCTATTCTGTCTAGCCTTCTCTTTTAAATCTATCACCATTGACAATCCCTTTCAGATAATCAGACCTAAGATTGTAACAGATATTAGAGAAAGGATGACTGTGAAGGAAATAAAGATACTAGTTAAACTTTTTCTGAACCCCACAGTGGAGGTCATCCTGATAGATGATGCACTCTTTGATGTAACCTTTCCTCAACACAGGCAGTTCAGCAGTGATCGTGGGTAAGCATTTTACTCTGTTGTTCCTATTCACACACAAAACTCTACGAGCTTTAGATGTATCAAAAGATTCAAGCTTGGCACCATCTTTTGCTCTAAAGTAATTCATTTTACCGAACTCAATTTTGGAGATCTGAGTAAATATCTTTTTGTGGTCCGCATCCAATTTCACACCGAACGAATCAACTTTTTCATCCATACCAGTCACCCTAGAGATTAAGCCCTCGACTGATGCCATCAATTCAGCCATGCCGTGTATTTCGATAGCTGCTGATCTCGAAAAATCAACCCCATCAATCTTTTTAGATAGGGATTTCACATTCTCATCCATAGCATCGACCACAGGAATGACCTGATTCATAGCGGTAACAAGCCTTGAGGTAGAAGCTGTTAAATTCTCAGCCATGTTTTTTATTTTTGTATCGGTTGGCTTGGATGCTAAATTACCTATGAAACTACCGACCATTGATGAGAATAGAACACCTCCTACCCCAAATATTATAATCTTCTTATTGATGACCAACCTCCGAGAGAACTTACTTGAATTGTAAAAAGAAACCTATTGAGCTACTTCTAGCTATAATTCATTTTAATTTCAATTACAATTGCTATATGACGGAGATTTATTTATAATTCCGGTATATTGCGTGACCTGCTGTAACCATTGCATCGTTGAGATTTATGAATTGTTCATCGATCTTAACATAAATTTCAACGATCCATCGAGACCAACTATCGTTCTTCTCACAGATATATTCGCTTCTTTTTCCATCTATCTTCTCTGTTTTAATATAGACAGACTGATCTAGGAGAAGATCTTGAAGATAATCACGAGCAGCAATGCCAGCCTCACGGCTTTTAATCCTGTTTTTCTCAGGCGCATTTATTCTTGCCATCCTACCTTCGATGTATGTGAAGCAACGCAATCCCAAAGTCACCATAAAGTAGACTGTATCGCCATCCAAAACTTCCGTGACTTTTGCAGGGTAAGTGTATTCATGTTTTTCCATTATTGGATCTCCTAAAATAAAAAAAGAGAGGGACCAACCCTCTCCATACTTGTCGAAATCACTTAGTAACAGCGGCCAGAATTTCGAATATTGTGAAAAAGAACATCGAAATCATTTCTTATGAGCCTGGACCTACCAAGAAATCGATAGATATTTCCAAATATTTTCTCAAAATTGTCAGACCTGCTTTGACCTCTGAATCTAAATGATGACTCATAATGATTATCACCAAAGACTCTAACAGAACAAAAGTTATTCAGACCACTGAAGCGGTGGATATCATCACAGTATGATGAGGCACCTCGACGAGTATCAAATACCCTTCTATTCTCGACTCTAAAATCAATCGAGCAGCTCTCGGAAGATGATACTTGAGTCATGGCATCACCAGTCAAAATACTGTGCTCAATAAGATCGACAGGCACTCTCTCCTCCATCGTCTGATACTCTTCCCCTGCTAGACACGGTGAAGAATAAAGAAATGCCAGAAGTGATAGAACTAGAAACCTTCCAAATAATTTCATAAATTGTCTCCTCATCAATGAAAAATTGTTAAATAACCTTATCTGATTTTCTCGCATTGCATGGACTACAAGATACCACAAGATTGTTCTGATCGTATCAGCACCACCACGAGCACGAGGTAATACATGGTCTAGTATACAGAACTCTCGAACGAGGATCATGACTTCATTAAATTGACCTTTAGAAAAACAATTGATTATATATTTTAATATTGGCATAGTTGATAAAATGCAAAAATATTCTAATCCGATAGAGAGATATGATGGGCAATAAAGTATTTGTCGGTGGACTCAGCTGGAACATTACTGATGAGTCATTGGCAGAAGAGTTTGGAAGATTTGGAACTGTAAAACACGCAAAAGTCGTGACTGATCGAGAAACTGGGAAATCCAGAGGCTTTGGTTTCGTTAGTTTTGACGAGAGTAGTGCAGCAGAAGATGCCATCACTGGAATGGATGGCCGAGAAATTGACGGTCGAGTTGTTAGAGTAAATGAAGCCAAGGAACGAGCACCACAGCAAAACTTCGGACAGGGTTAAATGATATTAGCCGTTTACATACGATTTTTAGCAACCCCACTAATAAATCGTATATAACTTATTGTTATTACACGTTCTGCCAGAAATCCCCCA
>Ga0307379_10005611_pt1 | contig 17451 bp, 10 predicted proteins | sample UN2MG_FD_202237 | JGI IMG/M metagenome (GOLD analysis project Ga0307379, IMG submission 202237) | Soil microbial communities from Risofladan, Vaasa, Finland - UN-2 | ecosystem: Environmental > Terrestrial > Soil > Coastal area > Acid sulfate soil | place: Finland: Risofladan, Vaasa | collected... | reverse complement strand
TGTAGAGTACTGTTAGCAAAATTTAGTATTGTGTATCCACCATCCTCATTAAAATCCGATTCGCTTACTACTTCAATATATGCCCGTCTTTCCTCAACCTTGGCAATTCTAGTCTGCGTTCTTGCAGTCCCCACAGATGACCAATCATCACCTACTCCAGGGATTAAACCTTTTCGATCTGTGTAGGGAATTCTTCCTTCATGTTCACTCCCTAATACATCAGTAACAATCAGATCAGCTAACAGTGATACAGAGTCACCAGAAGTATGGGCATAAGCAAGAGGGTCTTCTAAAGTAACTACATTCGTACCAGAAACGAATTCTTTGACAATAACCACTTCCTCAACATTTCCGCCCGTTACATTGTCGTCAATAAAGAGGCGAAATCCAAAAGTAGATTCCGGTAAACCTGACGCACCAGAAAGAGTGAATGTGGTGTCCCCTTGACTTGGAGAACTCGCTAAAGTGACTCCAGCAATATCTCGTCTGAGAACAATGTCATCAATATCTACTGTCTCGTCACCAGCAAGATTTCTACCGATCCTGACTTGTTGATAGTCTGTGTTGTACTGACTGGCATCGCGTACCTCAATCACATTTCGAGACGCCAATTGAGATACTTCAAGGCTGGTTGGTCCAGCTAGATTCTCATCCAAAGTTGTTTTCGTAGACCTAACTGACCTTTCAGCTAATGTCCAAAGATACGGACCTTGGTATAGATAAGGAGTGGCAGTGAACTGTCTTCCATCTTCAGTGTTTTCACCAGCGTAATTATTATAATACAGATCAACTGTTTCTCCACCAGTATGATCTTTAGTCATCGGTCTCAAAAGCCAGAGCTTATTCACATTGGAGATCTCTATTACCTCCCCCACAGCGTGTGCGTTAGCAGTTACGGACGTGAACACAACCAAATTGGTAGCAAGATTAATCGAATCTAAAATCAGTGTTTCCTCGTTTCCACCGCCTCTATCTATCGTGATGTCCAATATGCCTGTTACTATGTATAGTTCATTCAGTATGGAAGCGTTGTTCACAAAGATCTCAGTTACCCCAGATGAGTAAGGAACAGTTACAACTGTGGTAAACCTGTCTATTCTCCCATAAGGGACATCCTCTTGGTTTCCACCTCCCGAATCAATTCTGATCACTCCAGCACTTGGGAAGCTGCTAGCGTCTGCTATAACTATTGACTCATCTCCCACGATAGAAGATGTCCCTACAGTAGACGAAGCTACTGCACTATTACTTCCGTGTAGAAATGAAGCATCTATAAGTCTGCTGCTGTCGTATATTTTTGGAATATATATCTTTAATACTCGGGTCTCTGTCTGAAAGATATCCCAATTTACCCCATTAACAAGAATTTGTACTGCTTGAACAGGATCACCATACCTGAGAAGATTGACGTAAGCCGTCGTGTATGTATTAGTCAACTTCCTGTTAAGCACTAGCTGGTTTGATAGAGGCCACTTTTCAGAGTAAAAGACATCCTCAGTCGTGCCTCCACCCTGTTCGGTTATTCTAATATATCCTTCAGAGGGAAAATTGCTTACGTCACCAATTGTGATCAAATCTCCCGTAGATGCTACTTCATCTAACGTCTCGACCGTAAAGGAGACGACGGGTCCGACGTGATCGTTAACCAATGGGGCTGTCGTAAGTGTAGATGTGATTTCGTCGTTATTAGACATCAACACTACTTCTTCTGAATCAGTCCCTACGCCTATAATGATCGGTACAGTATCTCCACCACTTGGTGTTGGAAAATCTAGTGTACTCATGAGCACAATGGACGTAGCTCCAGCAGAGTAGTCTGTAGTCAAATAGCTCAGCGCATTATCCACAAGAGCTGTATGACTTTTTGTTGTCGATTCTGATAGTGTGACAACTCCATTTCGAGGATCACGAAATGAGTAATCTATAATCTCCTCGCTTGATGTACCAGGATCAATAGTTAAGGTACCTAACTGAGGTATTCTAGTTCCGTCAGTTATAGTGATTTCTTCATCTAGGGCGTCAACATCAGCTCCCAACATTGTGACAGCTGTATGTTGCGGACCTATCATAATATCCAAAAGATCTCTGAAGACAGTGGTGATCTGTCTAGTATCTATAGCTAGCCGACGAACTACCGCTCTCCATAGATCATCATAAGCAAACCCTAGTATGGGTCTCTCGACTCCGAGGTTACTAGAGACTGTGGATAGGTATTTACCGTCAGCCCTATCTAGAAAAAGCTGATCTCTACATTCATTTATTGCTGACTTAACAACCGGCATTAGAGCACCGCTACCAAACTTGATCCCAAAGTATCATAAGGTCTGGGAAGTTCATTTTCTAAGATCACCATATCGTTATCTGGAGATATGATTTTGGCGTTGATGACCCCCACAGTACTCATCGCTCGTTCAATGATACTAGCTAAGATCACATTTTGACCAATGAGAAGACCCTCAATATACGTTTCCACAGCTGTTTGAACGTTGTCTTTGATGTCTGCCTCATCCTCACCGCTGCTTACAGCAATCGATATAGTAACAGAAACTTCTCTAATAATAGGAGTATCTACGTATATAATAACTCCTGCAGCTCCTACTCCTGGGTAGTTAATAGTATCAAGCTTGTCTCCATTTACTGTCTTCTGTATCCTGCTGAACAAGCCTGTCATATAGGTGTAGTTTCCTATGATCTGAGTATCTTGAGCCAATCCAACTCCGTAGATTTGGACTTGACCGTTAGTCCTGTTGATAAAGTAGTCCAGCCCCTCCACAAGTAGCCGGTAAACTCCGGTAGCATTGCAGTACAGGTTGTAGCTATTTCTTCGTATAGGATAGTTAGCTAGTTGAAAGAATTTTTGTCCTTCTTCAGCTAAGGTAAGCTTGTCAATAAGTAATACTTCATCAGTATCATCATGACTGTTGACTGTCGTTCCAGATAGATTAAGTTGTACTGCTGTCTTTGATGTGTACTCAATAATCTCAGCTTGAGCTGGATTCTCAGGACTTATTAAAATCCATCCGCTACTTGGAAATGCTTCAGTCGAAGTTAGTGGAACAGTAGAGCTAGATGGAGGCAGAACTCCCCCATTGTTAATCTGAGATCGAGCCATCACTACATTTGAAGGTACGAATCCTGTGCCGTCATCCACGTACAATAAATGTTCTTCAGTAGTGAAATTTTCGATCAGATTAGCTGCAACAATTTGTTGTCCTGTGTCAGGATCTCTCGTACCTTTCACTGAAGACTCAATAGCCCGTCTAGTACCTTTTCCTAATGCGCTTAGCCTATCTCTCAGACGAATCCTCAACTCGGAGTCAGTTTCTCTGTCTCGTCCACCAGTAGCTACTGTAGTATTAATAACCCCAGCACCTGAAAATGGAGGAGAACTGGTGAATTGCTTGATCTGTCCAACACCTGCGTTGGCTTGTTTTCCGTCAACTACAGCTTTTACCCTCACAATTGTAGATTCGTAATTTCCAGCTATCAAAGTAGCTGAGTCCACTGACTCAAATACAATTGGACTGACTGTTCCTTGTGATGGAATTTGTACCTGTACACCAGAATTAATGTTTATGTCCGATCCAATGACCTCAGAAACTCTGTCACCTGTAGAGTGTACTTTAGTCGTAGCAGAAATAATAAAAATATTGGTTGAGGTATCGTTGTTTGTTACCGTCACATCCTCTACATTAGCTGATCCTTCTCCAATACGAATCGTGTATGGATAGCCAGACACTGGAAATTCGTCACTATCGTCGATCTCTATTGAAGTTACCCCTACAATTGTATTGAACTTCAAAATATTTTTGGTCATATTATCATTGCGGTATTTGATCTTAGATATTGCTGCACTTGCTAACAGTCGCGATACGTTAAAATCACCAGCACGCTCATCCAATCCTTTACCTGTAGCTGTTGTATATCGGTAGTCATCTAGTAGCGTTACCATCTGATGATACTGTTCATCATCCTCTAAAGCGGCAGCTTCCAAGAGCGTTCGGATAACTGATCCTACTGAGAAATCTGTTAGTGTCGTGTTTGCTCTAACATGAGCCATCATGTCTAACAAAATGGTGTCAAAAACTCGTGGTTGGAAAGCCATTTATCACGTCCTCCTAACAGAGATATCTATTGGCAGCTCGATATTACTGTCTTTTAATTCAGCAGTGACGCTCGTCGTAATCACATCACCTTTAATAAACGTTTTCAATTTCTTGATTCTACTTATTCGAGGATCTTGAAGAACAGTTCTGCGAGTACCGACCATGAACTCATTGAACTTTTGTGCAGTCAGTTTTGATCCTATAGGAAATCGTGCCCCAAAAACAGGGTGAGTAGGTAACTCACCTTGCTCTGTTGAAAATTTAATCATCATCGCTTGATTGACATTAGGTAGTCCATCAATCAATGCTAGATCACCGTTTTGACCAATCTCGATATCCGCTAAGCTAACACCATCAGCTCCAGAATCTCTCAATTTTAAATCTCTACCATACTTCCTCTGAATAGGAGTTTGACTTTCCATATCTGAGTCAGTATTGAGAGGTTGCATCACTGAAGAAGTGTCTCCAGTGGCTTGCTTAGGTATAAGTATTTTATCTCCAGGAGCCAATACACCGTCAGCTCTCACTGGTCCAATATACGGTGATTTTAGATTATTTACGATAGCAAGTTTTTTCCACTGAGCCTCATCATTCAAATATTGCTTAGCTAGTGATCTAATATCATCATCTTTCTTCACCTCTGCCTCATATGCTGAAGGAGGAATGCTAATATTGTGTGGGTCAAGTGGAGAGAACGAGAATGGAGATTTCGTTCCACCCTCATTGTAGTGTTTCGCATAATTTTCAACCACTACTTGCTTAGGTTGAATAAATAATGAATCTAAAGTCTGAAGACGTTTAGATGTCCTTTGCAACAATTTTGCCGCAAAAATGACAGGGTCTTTGTGACATGCTAAAGCTGCCATGTCACTAGGCATAACTGTAAATCCAAAACCAGTATTAATAAGAACATTAATACCTCCAAACGCTCTCCGGTCTCCTCTCTTTTTTCCATAGTGGAGCTGTCTAGCATAACCTTCTAGTTTTTTAGCCTCATTAACCAAGTTTTTTAAGTCACTCTTCCACTGATCTGTAAGTCTCTTCCCCGTCTCTTTGAACGACTGGAGTGACTGGAGTACTTTTCCTGCACTGTTTAGAACAGAGCTAGCGATGTCCATCGGAATTGACATCGCTAAACTGACGATAGACCCTGGCAAATTGGTTATGAAATCAATTGCATTTGCGATCTGAATAACAGCTTGTGTGATGTCTTTAGCTGCTTGCTTTACCAAAGCAACAGCATTACCAATCTTATCCCACGTACTCAGCGGGTCTCTTACATACGAAAGAGCGATGTCCAACCTGTAAAGAGTGCGTAGAGCAATAGAATAATTCCAACTGAGAGGATTAGAACTGTCTCTACTTGTTGTGAAACTGATCGGCTCTACCACATAGAACTCATCTTCTTTGCTGTACATCCAATACATTATGATCTTTCTGCCCAATTCGTTGTCTTTCTTGTAGTTCCAATATCCTCGGAAAATGTTTCTCAAGAATATGATGTCATCGTGTCCAGTGATCTCTTCTGGGTCTAGTCCTCGCTCATCTGCTCCGCCAAAAGCACGGGGCAACAGGCTAATTATCGGTATTCTGCTTACCTCACCCGGTCGAAGACCTACCGTTCCAGTAATTCTTATCTCCTTGAAGATGTTACCTTGTGACTCTATAAATTTTCCGCCATCCTGAGTAGCCATTACCACCGTAGCAGCATTTTCCACAATCTCATATGATTGCGGTGGTGTACGAAATTGAAAAAAAGGCATCCCTCGCTCAGCTGGGTCAGCCCCTGGAACTGTCACTTCTGACCAATCTTCCATGTTAAGAATACCCAGAGCGTACATGTATTTAAGCTCAGATCGATTCTGAGATGCTGATCCCCAGTACTCTCGCGCAGGATGCGAGAGATCATTCATGGTTATCCAAGAATTTCCTGAATCTTCTTTACTCATATATTCACCTATATTATCGGAGCAGGACCACACCCTGGAGGAGGTCCTACAGGAAATGCCGTGTCCTTTACCATTACTGTTCTCGTAAACGCATCCAACGCAACTGCCATTTGCTCAGCAACTTGAGAAGAAGTTACCGTCCCCCCAGATTGAGCTGCAGCATTCCATATTGATACTAGCTGTGTTTCTAGCGCAGAAGTTCCCGTGATGGCTGTTACTAGTCCCGTTGCTCCGAACAACCCGCCCTGCCAATAATTTTCAAATGCTAGAGACCACTCTCCAGCAGCTGTCTCCACGTCAACTACAGGAGGTATTGAGGTAGCTGAAGCTATAATGGTGTCTTCGCAACCTTGTTTATTAACTAGTGAAGGAGGAAACATGGAACAGGATACTCCTGTCTTCGCGTACACGTCATAAGCTGTGACAATAGCTTTCACCACCACGTCAGTGCCTGAAAGAGATTCTGATCCCAAAGCAAACGCAGCTATAAGTGCTGTCTTCAGTGGGTCTAGTTGAAGTGGCATTATGTTGGTTTCACTTTCTGAGTCGTCACAAAGTCACTCAGTTGGGTTTTGGCTATGATCTCAGCTTTAATAGCATCAAATATAGGTTTGTTCAAAACAGGAGGGACGCTTGGACCCACAGGTGTTGAGACTGTGATGGTACTGATCGCATCTATCAGCTTCTCCATAAGAGTCACCCACAGGTCGCCACATATGATAGGTTCTGTAGAGCTTGCACTCCCTACCTGAATGGTTTGACCTTCGAGGACAAACTTATCCTTGCTCTTCATATTTATTAGCTTGTCAATAAGCAGGTCTACTTCTCCGGCATATTCTCCACCAGCTTCTCCCACAATCGCAAGCTTGCTTGTGTGGACGAGGACATCGTATTCCTTGCCTCTGATATATGTGCGAGTTTTTTCTCTAGCAGCTGGAGCACCTTTGGAATGCTTATAGTGAGGGAGTGATGGGTCTCGTGTTTGATTATCGTCATCACTGGATGCTGAAAGTCCTTCAACCGGCTTGTTCCAGTTAAACTCCAACTGCTGTGTCTTCTTTACATCGATTTGGATACTCCCTCCAGGATCATACTCTTTTCTGGTAGGTTTCTTATCTAATACAAAATTAGCGTTAGCCTCTGTAGTGTCTATATAGATATCACCCTTTTGACTCACAACTAACTTAGTACCATTGATTCGTCTAACTTTTCTGAATTTATTCTTTTTGATGTCCACTTGTGTCAAGAAGTCTCCACCTGAAGTGGCCTGATCGTAATTGTTGCGTGGGTGGTTCCACCAGTTTTCAATATATGGCCTATCAATGCTTCCGCCAACGAAGTTTACTACACACCATTCAGCATCCAGCTCACTAACATCAATACCTGCGAAGTGTTCAGGTACCTCCATTCCCCCTATGAGGTCTTTATTCAATCCTCTAGGTAAGTCCTCATCGAAATTGTCCAAGCCAGAGTGAGACGATGGCGGGATTACTACATTTTCCAATATCAAATTTGGTTCAGAGTTTGCATCAACTATCAATACTCGACACTCATTACGCCACCCGCGATCATCTGAAGTGACTCCTGACGAAAGATTGTCTTCATTGTCAGAAGGGTTAACGCTTAGTATCAGTCCTATCATAGAACCAGTAACTAGCATATCCTCATCAATAATAGAGTCCCCATATTGAGCTGATGCTGTAACTGATCCGTCTGGTAATACTGGCATATTTCTACCTAAAACTTCTTCGTTCCACCGACCCCGAGACCATCTGCTAGGGACGATAGAGAGGACCCATAGGGTGATTTTAGAAGCTCCAATAACGACACACCATAGTGCGTTGTGTAGATCTCTAAATAGTCAGCTAAATTCTGATATGTAGTTGCTGCTCCACCGTTTGCGGCAATATATCCTGCAGAATCAGCACCCCACGTTTTTAGATTGGAATTAGGATCATCTATTAAATTTTTCAGTTTAGGATCGTTGTCTAGTTGCACCAAATCAGCTAATTCCTCGCTCGGAAAAGACAGGTAATTAGCTATCGCTCTTTGTGTAGCCAATGGATCACGTTGCTTGAAGAAATGTGCCAATCTTCCTGTACTTTGCCTATCTCCCTTGAATGTTTTTAGTTGTGGTTTTATATAGACAGGGAAAGGATCGTTTCGCTGCCCCCTGCTAAGTGTCAATGTCGTTGTACAAAGACCTGGATACACCCAACGTTGGTTAACCGACTCAGTATAATAAGATTCGTTTCTTTCGACTACATCCAAACGATATCCGACCCTAATTTCAGGTCGGAATCTCGTAGTTATTGAACCATTCAAGTACTCAATGTTGTGCTGATACCAGTGGTCCATCATCAAGGCCCACCGAGCTAACTTTTGTCGAGTACCGTAATTATCAACCCCACCTTCTTGCATATACTTTTTAGAAAATCTAGCAAATCTAGTCGTATAGGTTTGGACTCGTAAACCGTGACGAGCTACTGAAACGGGATTAGCTATGGGCTGCAAATCTTGAGTGAGAAACTTCATATGTTTTCCCACAGGTCCATCACTGTATAGTTCAAACAGATTTGTCACATCATTGTCGCTGCGTCCAATGTTCTCCGAGATGATGTCGGAGACATGGACTGTAACCACATCCAAGTGCTTGTACGCTACCTGGCTACTGTCCGCCAAAGCTATAAAGTCGTGAAGCACTGGTTGCATCTTAACAATAGATCTTCCAGCTTTACCTGGTCCTCTAGCTGAAAAAATATTACCTATCTGAATCACTCCAACACTCTTTTTAAAGATCTTAACCTGAGAAGCATTAATTGATTCAATAGTACTAAAAGGATGCTCTCTCATCACAATGGCAGGAACATGTCGAACCGATACTGGGCCGAGATAGTCTACTAAGCTCTCGTCGTAATGTTCATCACCCTCGCGTGCATAGTCTCCCTCTTTTAGGGGCTCATCATCAGAATACTCTCTACTCAAAGGTCGGAGATCACAGAACAGCTCATTTACAATCGGATTAGCATAAGCATTCATTAGTCCCCAAACCGATCCTTGTTGCGTCCAGATCGGAGCAGACACTATTGATCCATCAATAGCCAACCATTCAATAAATGAGTAATCAAGAATATCTAGTAGATGGTTCTTTCCGTCAGCAACGGTGGCTTCTACAGCAAGACCCGTATGTATGTCGGGCAAGTCCATTGTGTTTGGTTGCAATCCAGCTTTTACCAATAATGCACCGATAGCAGCTGCAGATAGTTTTTCATCTGTGTTAAATAGCGAAGTATCTGGGCCAGCTTCTGGAGTCTCTTTCCAGTTTTGCACAACATTTGCAGCGTCAGCAGTTAATTTTTTGACCCAATCAGTAATAGTTCCTTGTCCTATTAGAGTCTGCAAATCTTTGGGAAGCCTAGCTTTAACCCACTTTTTTCTAACTTCTCTACTTGCGTCAATTTTCGCTTTATCTGCTGGATATTTAGGAGGAAGTATAAACTGTGAGCCGAAACCTAACATAAGAGTTGAAAGATTAAGAATAAGATCGGCAGGTGTACCATATATAGTAATACCTTTTGTCCTAAGAGCAGCACCGGCTAGATGCTTAGTCCCCGCGAAAGTACCTACAAAATCATCTCGATCAGCTATATGTGGATTGAAGTAGATACAAGTTTTGTCAAATGCTTTAGTAAAGTCTGAACACGAAACTGAGAACATTGTGGTGGTTGCCCCATCTTCTGATGTAACAATGTCTCTTGATATTCTGTCAACGAATCCGAAGAAAGTTCTAATGAACCCTCTACCATCTCCTGGGTCAAACCAAATATTTACATAGTCATTGGGGAATATGTAATTCAAATAGTTTCGTCTAGGAACTATAGTAAGAGAAGCTCCCCCACCTTGTTTGAGTGACTTACTAGTTTGACACTCAACCACATCGTTAGAGCAGTCAATCACACCGTTTAATGAGTTATCAATCACATGCGAATGGATAAGCACCCTACAACGTGACCGCTGTCTGGATATGCCGTCAAAAGTTTCCGCTCCAAACGGATCTTTTTCTTTATCTTCACTCATTATTTTACGTCGTGTTGTGATGTGGGTGCAGTCATACTTCTACTACCGCCGAGGGTAGTCCGTTGACCAGCTGCACCCGCTTTGGGTACTGGAATCAATAGAGTTCTCCGTCTCTGCTCCTCTGCTTTGAATTCTTCTGTACTACCCCAACCTTTACCACCAGACTCAGTCTTATAGGTACCCGCTTTCGCTTTATCTATCCTTCGTCTGGCGGCAGAAGTAGCTTCAATATATTCTTTCGGACTGATATTAGCTCCCCTATTCTTTTTATTGAGCATAAAATCCACTTCAGAAGCAACATCCAATCTTTGCTTTTGATTCATGGTGGCTAATTCAGGAATCTTTTTTAATACTGCACTAAGTAAATCACTCATCCCCTGCGTTCTTTCCTTTATTCTAGACATATCGCTTCCATGTCTTTCTAGATTCTCTTTTCCTTCGCCAAACCAATAATCCATGTTAGATCTCATATTAGTTACTGGATTCCACGAATTCAATCCAGAATTCGTTTCATCTTTTAACTTTTTATAAGATTCATCAGCACTACTCTTTCTAGTTTGAAGGGCTGATTTTAAAGAGACAAGAGAGCCTTTGAAATAAGGATCAATATCCTGTACTGCTTCTCGTGCCTTCTTTCGGGCAGGCCCCATAATATCGCCTTTACCGAACATAGATTCTAAAACCTTATCTGCAAATCCTGAAAGAGTTATGTAAGTCTCTTGGATCCACGTTCCTATTCGAGGTAACCATTCCGACAAAACTTTTAACGCACCCAACTGCAATTTCTGCATCTGCATGAACATTGGGGCAAACCTACCGCCGATACCGATCTGTGTAGCTTCTACCGAAGCTATGTATTTTTTAACTCCAACAAATCCCTGCTTCATCTCTTTGAGAGCTGCTTTCTTCGGGTCTTGAGCAGCCTTTAGGGTTTCCTCAATCTTCTTCATACTCTCAGCACTGATCTCTCCAGAGTTAATCAAATCTCCAAGTTTCTCCACTTGGTCAAGGCTGAGACCAGTCATCTCAGACAGGACTAAATTAGCCTCTTGATTAGCTGGAGCTGACCCTCCAACTCCAGTGGTACCCAACTGACTGTACACCTCCTTGAACATGTTGATGGCACTGCCTTTGTTCTCTAAACCCACCTGCTGAGTCTTCAATGCATCATAGTACGTGGTCTGTCCTCCAGGTTTACCAAACCCCAAAGCCTGCAACATCATTGCTTGACCAGCTTCTCCTCCACCTGGACGCTGAATAGCTTGGTTCATTTGCCCAGCTACAGCAGCTCCGCGAGCCCCCTGAAAACCTGGGAGACCACTTTTCCCTAGCAAAGCCATAAAACCAGAAATATTACCGACATTAACTCTGCCTGCTACCCTCCCACCTATTTGTTGGGTAATCTGAGAAACACCTGCTAAAAATTCAGGCAGACGGCCTTTCTCTAGACCGGAGATCATTCCAGCTTCAATAGCCTTCGTCATCTCCTTCATGCCACTACTGTCTGTTTGGCCGTATTTGGTCTTTCCGCCAAAACCATAACCAGCTTGGCGAATAGATCCCATGTATCCACCAAGCTGACCCACATCCATGCCTGTGTATCTGGAGTACTGTTGAGCCCTAGAAACTGCCCCACCAGCTCCTGTAGACCTTGCCAGTCCCATAGCTTGGTAGGTAGTCTCAGTCGGTGTATAGCCCATAGAAACACCGGCTTTGTTGGTTCCAGCCATCTCTTTACGAGAAGCTAGACCAGATAAGCCAGCCCGAGCTGCCCCATATTGCATATAGGTTTGGTAAGCGTTAGAGGCACCAGAAGTGAGAAAACCTAAAACACCTCCTCCTATAGCGCTCAAACCTCTACCTACAGCCGATCCTGCACTTTGTCTAGTTATAGGTTTAGATAGACCTCCAAGACCAGCTCCTGCCATCATCGATCCAAAGAACCCCGATTTTCCTCCTCCTCCACCACCAGCTCCAGTAGCAGCTTTCTTCTGCTCCTTGAGCATGTTAAGAGTTTTCTTGATCGCGTCTTGCTTAGATTTTTCAGCTTTTACGGCTTCGTTAGCTGCTTTTTTTGCTGCTTTACTGACCTCTTCAGATCCCTTTACTTGCTCTCTCGAAGACTTCTTCGATTCACTAGAAATTCCAGCAACTTCTTTTTTGAAGTTCTTGAGGGCACTAGCAGCCTCTTTCATCTGAGACTTCAGCTTTTTCATTTCCAGCTGAAGTTCAATCAGAATTTGTGTTTTGTTATCTGGCATATCTAATCACTATCCATAATTTTCTGAGAACCCATCACCGAGATCTTTAGAAGCCTCTACTTTTTGTTGCCTCTTCATCCTCTTCTCTAAAGCTCGTCTCTCCTTCTCTCTGTCTTTGTCCGATAAACCCTCAGTAAGATCAGGTTCGTAACCTTCTGCAATCTCCCTCTCCCACTTGTCCAAGAGAGGATCTCCAGTCTGAAAGGTAACTTCCCCTGAAGGAGTCCTTTTTGCCTCCAGTGGATTGTCTGCGTAATGGTCCTCCCAAAATGAAGTTAAAAGATCAAGTAACGTTTGCTGCTGAAACGCCTCATGGGTCCAGGGTATTTTGTACTTCGCTTCCGCCCACCTTCTCAACAGATCCAGCAGTCCTGGGTTTCTCACTCGTTCCGCTGCTATTGCTTTTGCTGCCGCCGGAACCGTCAGAGGGGCTCCGGCGTTGGACCAAAAAACTGTTTTCAAACTCCATTATTTTCTCGTACACAATGCGAAGCAAGTCACCGTCGTAAATATTGTCCAAATTCCACCAAATAGGAGCCTGGCCTATGGATAATTCCAGATGAGCCAGCATACTGTTCATCCAGTCTGTCTCAGCGTCGATTCCACAACCAGGTTTGGACTCATCGTAATGATACCCGCCATTGAGCTGTGTTTTTTTAACGCCTATCCTTGCCAAATCTTTGATGCTCAGTTTCTTACATGTGAATTGTCCCGCATAGACTCGATTGTCAAATCTGGATCTATGCTCAATGTAGAATTGGTGAACATTTGGGATTGGGACTGCTTCCATACCTACTTGTTGGGGATGCATTGCCCTGCCCTGATACGGGTCCTGTTGACCTTGCTGTTGAAATGAGGGCTGAGCTTGATATTGCTGTGACTGCTGTGGCGCAGTATTACCTGATCCTTGACTCATAATAAACCTCTCCTTTGTTCACCAGGCTATAGGTGATATTGATTCAGAACTACGCTAATGCGCTTTCAGATTCGTCCTGAACCTTAATAGCAACAAAATTCACATTCTCAGTAACCAGACCTCGGGCGGTAATGTCCCACGAATGTCCAGCGGTTCGCACACCGGCAAATTGAGCAATGGGTCCACCCTTCGCACTGTCTACAGGCTCTGCATTCTCGATGGATGCGGTCATTGCACCAGAGGTGATGATTTTGTCTGGAGTCGGAAAGATTCCCTGAGCCTTCAGAGAATTTCCGATGATTCTGAAGATCTGTGCATTGAGAGTAGCACGATATGCTACTGGCACATGCTCTTTTACTTCTAGCAGGTCGAGTACATCCACGGGTTCATAGTCAATCGTTTCCTCGCCAGAAACTCCACCAGCGTAGCCGATGGTGCTCCCTTCGATCTTGAAACGGGCTCTAGGACCGGAAAACACTTGGGGTTGACCCGTCCACGATTCTACTGGATCGCCATAATTAGGCATAACACACTCCTTATGAATGTTGTTGAAATTCTCTACTGATATGTCTCAACGGACTTACTGAAGGCGGATCGTGGGAACTGATCCTAACCAGGGTAAGCCACTGGTATGAAAGTGGGCTCCTGGAGTTGGGAAAACCCAACCCCAAGAACCCGAATCCTGCGCCTGGTGGACAACAGGAGCTTGCTTAAAGTAACTAATTCCAGAATTAGTGTCAATAAATAATAACTCCTTGATATTGCTTACTTAGGCAGGGACTGTCCAAGCAGCAATTGTGGTACGCATTACTTCCAGCGCATCAGCAATCAGAATAAGTCCGCCACTTCCCAAACTACCCCCACCAGCTTGCGGAGAACCTATACTGAATGGTTCAGCATCTGCAGAAACGTCCATGTAGGCAGGAAGTGTCCCACCCAGTTGCTCAATAATGATCATTAGAGCGTTGATCAACGATGGTCCAGGTCCATAGGGGTCACTTTGGCTGTTTCCCATGCCTTTACTGCCAGTTAATTGGTCCAAACTAGCATCCACAGTAGACCAGTCAATCGTGAAAGTATCACCGACCGCAGGAGCAGCAGGAAGAGCCTCCATAAACCAGGCGTGATTAACAGTGTTGCTGTTTATCACTCGGGTCAGGCCAGCAAGAGCTGTTGTTACATTACCAGCGAAGGTAATGGTAGCCCCTATTAGGCTGTTCACCGTAGTAATTGCTGCATTGTCAATTACTGAATTGACAGAGCCAGCCTTAATATTGGCACAATGAGCATTGTACTTAGTCCTTAGCTCATTAGCCAACACAATCACCGATGCCAGATCAGAAGCATCTGGAGACCTGATTTTGTTAGTCAGCTCTGGACCATAGTGACCCGTGGCTCCGTTCAGTGCCAAGTGAATATTGAACTGCTCTTTGATAAGATTAGCCAAAGTGATTGAAGTTCCCAGAGTAGTAGCTGCTACTGCACCAGAAAGATCAGAAGTGACATCAGCACCAATATGCTCATTAGAACCAACAATGAGAAAATGTGCAGACATCCCACCACCTGATTCTCCAGTACCGTCATCCAATGCATTGAGCAAAGTGTTCGCTTCGGCCTGGTCTGTACAAAGTGGTGCCACTGAAATATTGTTAGTTGCGTCCGCAGCAGTGTGAACACCAACTCCTGTCAACGTCCCTGAATTACAGAGATCGGTGAATAGCCTGACGATGTCAGCTACCCTATTGCCCCTCACATAAGGAGCAGCAGAAAAAGAGTCGGTAAATGTCGCACCGTCCTCTACAGGACGCATTGTCACCTGCAACGCATCTAATTGAGCGTCAAGCAGGGCTGGGATTGAAATAGCCATTTTAGACCTCCACTAAGCCGACGATTGCGGCAGTTGCAAGAAAATTTCTGTTAACTGGAAGTTGATTCCCACTGCTGGGAAGCATTCCAACTTGATCCTGGCAATATCACCAGAAATTGACACCCGAATATTATGGAACGCATAGACTGGATTTCCGTCGTTGTCTTCGCTATCCACAATAATGTTTTCACCACGCAGCAACTCCAGATAAGAAGCAATAGACTCCTTGATGCTTGAAGCTGTAGCAGGTCGGGCTTTGCGTCCAGTAAACCGATCTTCCAAGAATGTCCGCAAACCGAAGCTTACATAACGAACAATGTCACGCACAGATCCCTCAGCATAAGCCAAGTTATCATCCTGTACGTATGTCGTCAGGTCACGTACCCATCGAGTACCCTTCCCTCGGATCGTTTCTGCAAACAAGATACCATTCTGGATGAACAGATTAGCATCCGTCTTTTCTCCGGGATCCCAGCTGCTGTCTTGACTCATCCCTGTGGTACGGAAGTACTTCCAGGTCAGAGGCTCGCCAACTTCTGAAACTCCACTACGCATACCAGCAGCAATAACTGCAGATACCCACTCGTCGAACTCGGTTAGATTACCGCTCACATCCAACAGGGTGTGACGCTGACATGTGAGAGCTACATCGGTATTGTTCAGTGAGTTAGCCTTCAAAACGATGGCATTCTTGTTGCCCTTCATTCCAATGTACCCACCACACTCATTCTTTGCTGCTCCCGAGCCGAGGCTTACGTGAACCGCTAATTGAGCTGCAACCGAAGCAAATGTAGCAGTTGATCCATACCCTTGATTCGCCAAATCTTCAGAGATCAGCGGAACCACATGGTTACATCTTACCTGAAGGAGCTTGTCAAAAGCTGCTTGCCAATTGCTGTTTGTACTAATCCCTCTCGTACCTCCTGAGAAGTATTTGAAGGTATCACCGGCAATTCCTACGCTACCGTCAGTGAACTCTGGACGACCACCACCAGCACCCGTTGAGGCACCTGCAGCTCTAACTGCTGTGATGAACGTATTTTTACCGTTGATGTCGTCAACGAACACCTGTAGATCGCGACGGAAGTGACCTTTCCAAACTACCGGAACATCGTAGGCAGCATTGGGAGGATCTTCAACAGCAGCTCTGTCATTCCTAATGTCAACTTCCGTAGCTCCGACATCGAAGTCAAAAGTCTTCATCAGAGTAGTTGCGCCATTGACCCCGTTTGGGACGTAGGCTCTGTAGTCACTGTAGCCGTTGATCTCATTTACAAACTCGGCCAATGTTTGATTGGCGTCGAAAGTGATATCTAGATCAGCGGCAGCTGCTGCACCATTTACAGCTATAGAAGTGGTGAAAGTTTTTGCTACACCATCTGTGCCTGCAATGGACGCAGTAGCTGCAGTTACGTACCGAAGTTCGTAGCTGTCGCCATACGGTCGACCGAGGCTTGGACCAGCAGGAACCGCTCCCGCAAGCCACGCTTCGTCCAAAGTAACTACTGGACCAGCAGCAGCAGTATTGCTTGCTATTGCTCTCATCGTTCCAGCAGCATCGCCACTAGTAACAACAAGAACCAACCCAGCAAGCTCGTTCAACGCGATGTCGAGATCTGCCTGAAGAGTAACAACGCTACCTAAACCGTCTGCACTGAAACCCGTGGTAGATTCGTAAATCATACCAGTTCTAACCTCATAATTTGTAGAGGTATCTGGAGTTCCTGTGAATGCAGCAGTAACAGTGATTTCGTCTGAAGTGTTGGACGCAATTTTGCGAAGGTTATCTACAGCCAAAACCCCTGCATCATCTGCATAAGCAAAGAAACCTTGCCAGTCATTGACTCCCCAGGTCTTGGTAGAATCAGTTATGGTAACGGTAGTTCCAGCAGTGGCCAGCCCAGAATCCTGCACAACAGCAGTTTTCTGACCGATGTACTCGATATCCAAGAACGATTTTCCACCGAGATCATCACTGATTTGGCTTTTCCCCTCAAAAGAAGTTGTCCATGCCTGACCAGATGAAGCTCCTGGTTCGTACTCTTGTTGGATACCATTTGCCGCTGCGGAATATTCTTTACTCCAAAGAGTTACTACTGGAGCAAGGAAAGTTACCGTAACGGTAGTTCCAGGAGCTGCATTGAATCCCGGAGACACTAGAGTAAGAGTGTCTGTAGTGTTTGACTCAATCTCTACATCCTCAACACCAGACCATGCACCATCAGCATAAGTTCCGATTCGTGCAAGATTTCCTACATGTTCATCGACGGTAAAA